>Ga0224554_1000011_pt1 | contig 162910 bp, 127 predicted proteins | sample 714S22024metaG_FD_180666 | JGI IMG/M metagenome (GOLD analysis project Ga0224554, IMG submission 180666) | Peat soil microbial communities from Stordalen Mire, Sweden - 717 S2 20-24 | ecosystem: Environmental > Terrestrial > Soil > Wetlands > Peat | place: Sweden: Norrbotten County, Stordalen... | reverse complement strand
GCCACGTTTTGAAGACGATGGCAAAGTTCTTGCGAATATCACACCCAGACCCTGATTTCCCGGCCACGGGAAAATATCAACACAACGGCGGCGTCAAGGAAAGCGTGAAAACGACCGGGCCGGGACGTGATCAAACGATTTTTGTTTAACTACAAGGACTGTCCGCAGATTTCGCAGTTTGACGCAGATTTTTATTTTTGAATCTGTGGAATCCGCGTAATCTGCGGTTAATACTTCCCGTCCCCCGATGTTTCCAGCGAGGGCGCGCTCCGCGCATCGTGCGTGACAGCGGAAACCATTTTTGGCAGAATCGCCTGAAACATTTTTATGCCGACGACAAACATTCCTGAAAAACAGCGCGCGGTGCAACTGGTCGCCCCCGACCAGCTCCGCGTCAACGAATCCAAACCCGTGTTCCAGCCGGGGCCGCACCAGATTCTCTGCCAGATCGAGGTCTGCGGCCTGTGCTTCTCCGATTTGAAGTTGCTGAAACAATTTTCCGGCCATGCCCGCAAATCCGAAATCACCGGCGGCATCGTGCCGGAGGCGCTGGCGCAAATGCCGCATTACGTCCCCGGCGACAAGCCGGTGGTGCCCGGCCATGAAACCGTCGTGCGCATCGTCAAGGTCGGGCCGGAGGTGAAACAGTTCAAGGCCGGCGAGCGGTATCTCGTCCAGACCGATTACCGCTGGCTGCCGACGAAAAGCTCGAACGCCGCGTTCGGCTACAATTTCGAGGGCGCGTTGCAGGAATACGTCCTCGTGGACGAGCGCATCATCACCGCGCCGGACGGCGAATCCATGCTCATCCCGGCGCCGGAGGATTTGTCGGCGTCGGCCATCGCGCTGGTCGAGCCGTGGGCGTGCGTCGAGGACGCCTATGTCGAGAAGCAGCGCCAGACTTTCAAGCGCAAAGGCAGGACGCTGATCGTCGCCGACGGCCAGCCGAAGCTGAAAGGAACCGGCAAAGTCACCTATGCCACGCCCGCCGCGCTGCCGGCCGGGGCTTTTGACGACGTGATTTATTTCGGCAGCGACGCCGCGGTTGCGGAAAAATTGTTCGCCAATGTTGGCACGAAAGGATTGTTCGTCATCGTGCAGGGCGGGAAGAAATTCGGACGGTCGGTGGTCACCGCCGTTGGCCGCGTTCATTACGGCGGCATCCGTATCGCTGGCACGACGGGCGGCAATGTGGCCGACGCGCTGGCGGCGATCCCCGCCACCGCTGAAATTCGGTCGGGCGACAAGATCAACATCATCGGCGCCGCCGGGCCGATGGGCACGATGCACGTCATCCGCGATTTGTGCCAGGGCGTGCCGGGCGTGACCCTTTTCGCCGGTGATTTGAGCGACGAGCGGCTGGTCGGATTGCGCAAGCTGTCCGAGCCGCTGGCGCAGAAGAACCGGCTCACGCTCAAGACTTACAATCCGTCCAAGGACAAGCTGGCGGAGAAATTCAACTACATCGTATTGATGGCACCGGTTCCCGCGCTGGTGGCGCAGGCCGTCAAGGACGCCGCGCCCAAGGCCCTCATCAATGTTTTTGCCGGCATTCCCGCCGACAAGACCGGCGAGATTGACCTCGATGCCTACATCGAGAAGCAGTGTTATTTCATCGGCACCAGCGGCTCGACGCTGGACGACATGAAGGCCGTGTTGAAAAAAGTCGCTTCGCACCGGCTCGACACGGATTTGTCCGTCGCCGCCATCGCCGGTCTGGAAGGCGCGGTGGACGGCATTCGCGCGGTGGAAAAAAACCTGATGCCGGGAAAAATCCTGGTTTATCCGTTCGCGAAAGGCTTGAAGCTGACGGCGCTCACCGAGGTCGGCCGGGAACATTCCGGCGTGGCCGGGGCGCTGGATGACGGTTACTGGAACAAGAATGCCGAGGCGGCTTTGAAAAAGGAGTTTGGAGCACAATGAATCTTCCACTTGAAAACAAAATTGCCGTCGTCACCGGCGGCGCGCAGGGGCTGGGCCAGGCCATTTGCGGCGCGCTGGCAAAGGCCGGATGCCACATCGCCATCGCCGACATGAAGGACGAGGCGGCGCAGGCCACGGCGGCGGAAATCATCAAGGCGACCGGCCGGAAGGCGTTCGCATTGAAAACCGACGTGACGCAGGAGTCGGACGTTGAAAAATTGTTCAGCCGCGCCGTTTCGGAATTCGGGCGCGTGGACATCGTGGTGGCCAACGCGGCCATTTTGATCGCCGAGCCGATTGCCGAGGCCAACGCGGAAAAATGGCGCGCGGTGATGAACGTGAATTTGTTCGGCAATTTTCTGACGATGAAGCACGCCTGCCGCGTGATGAAGCCGCAGAAGAAGGGCGTGATCATCCAGATCAATTCCAAGTCCGGCAAGAAGGGCAGCTCGGCGAATTCCGCCTACGCCGCGACGAAGTTCGGCGGCATCGGCCTCGTCCAGAGCGTCGCGCTGGAAATGGCGCCGCACGGCATCCGCTGCAACGCCATCTGCCCCGGCAACCTGCTCGAATCGCCGCTGTGGACAAACCCGAACAACGGCCTGTTCGTCCAATATCTCAAGGCCGGCAAGGTGCCCGGCGCAAAAACCATCGAGGACGTGCGGCAATTTTACACCAATCAGGTGCCGATGAAAAAAGGCTGCACCTATGACGACATCTGCAACACGCTGATATTTCTCGCCGGCGACGGGGCAAGCTATCTCACCGGCATTTCGTTGAGCGTCACCGGCGGGCAGGAGATGAATTGAAGACGTTGCGGGTCTTGACTGAACTCCGGTTCGTCGGGCTTGTGCCAGGCTTACGGTTTTGCGGGGCCGGGCGTCCGCGCGTTTGATTCGTTTTTCAGCCTCAAGGCTTCCGCCAGATTGTTTTGCGCTGCGGCATCATTCGGTTTGAGTCGGACGACTTCCTGAAACTGGCGGATCGCCGCGTCGGTCTGGCCCTGGTTGAAGAGAACGGCGCCGAGGTTGATGCGGGCGTCGGTGTCGTCCGGGTTGATGCGGATGACTTCCTGGTATTGGCGGATCGCCTCGGTGGTTTGACCTTGGTTGACAAGAGCGTTGCCAAGATTGAAGTGGGCGTCGGCGTAATCCGGCTTGAGTCGGATGGCTTCCTGATACTGGCTGATTGCCTCCCTGGTTTTGCCCCTTTTGACAAGGGCGATGCCGAGGCTGGCGCGGGCATCGGCATCATCCGGTCGGGAGAGGATGACTTGTTGATATTGATCAATGGCTTCATCAATTTGACCTTTCCTGACGAGGGCAAGACCGAGGTTGTAGTGGGCATCGGCGTAATCGGGCTTGAGTCGGACGGCTTCCTGATACTGGCTGATCGCCCCATCGGTCTGGGCCTTTTTGAGAAGCACGTTGCCAATATCAATGTGGGCGATGGCATCTTTCGGTCTTAAGCGGATGGCTGTTTGAAACTCGCCGATCGCCTCGTTGGTCCGGCCTTTTTTGAGGAGGGTGTTGCCAAAATTGATGTGGGCGTCGGCAAACCCCGGGTAGATGCGGATGGCTTCCTGATATTGAAGAATTGCCTCGGTGGTTTGACCTCTATCGTCAAGGGCGTCGCCGAGAGCCTTGTGTGCGATGTAATTGTTCTCCGTGACTTTGAGCGCGTGCCGGAACAGGGTTTCGCTGTCCTGCCAATACGTGAGTTGTTCCCGGGTCAACGCGAGACAGAGGATGATCACCGCCGAACCCGTTGCCGCGAATACAACCTTTTGGCATCGCCAGCTCCGAGTGAGTTCATACACCCCCCAAATGACCATGATTAAGATCCCAAGCGACGGCACGTAGGTAAAACGGTCGGCCATTGCCTGTCCGCCGGACTGCACAAGCTGGATCACAGGCACCAGCGTCCCAGTAAACCACAGCCACCCCATCAGAAGATAAGGATGACGTTTGCGTGTCATAAATAGAAGCCCCGATATGCCGCATAACAACGCGCCCGCCAGCAACACCTCCATCAACGGCCAATGCCCGGGGTGCGGATAGAAAACGGCCATATCCACGGGCCAGAACATTTTCCCCAGATAACGGAAGTAAGATATCATCGCGTTTCCAACACGTGCGTCAAACGGTAATAGTTCAACCGCCACCACAGCGCCTCCTTGCTTTTGCACCACGAATGTCACAACGCTCGCCGCCGCCGCCAGGGCAAAGAATGGGATTTTCTCCTTCACCAGCGGCCACGCACGATTGTTTTTGAATCGCTCCAACGGCCACCAATCCAGCAGCAACAATACAAAGGGCATCGTCACCAGCATCGCCTTGCTCATCAAACCAAACACGAACATCGCCAGAGCCGCCCCATACCAGACTTTCGATTTTGAATCCCCGCCCCGGCCGCCTTCGACGTATTTCGCATAGGCCCACAACGTCAACATCCAAAAAAGTGTGCTCAACACGTCCTTGCGTTCCGTGACCCATGCCACCGATTCCACCCGGAGCGGATGCCACCCGAACAGAACGGCCAGCATCAGGCTGCGCCAGGTCGCCCCCGTCATTCGTTGAAACACCAAAAAGGCCAGCGCGGTATTCGCGGCGTGAAGCAGCACATTCAACAGATGATGTCCCCACGGATTCAACCCGAAGATCTGGCAGGCCAGCATATGCGACAACCACATCAGCGGCGCCCAATAGGCGGCTTGTTCCGTGTTGCTAAACGCCCATTTCACATTTTCCCAACTCAAACCGCCCAGAACGTGGAAATTCGCGGTGACGTAATCCGGATCGTCATAGTTGATGAAATCACATCGCATTGCCGGCCAGTAAAGAACAACGGTGACCAGCGCCAGCAACAGGGCAATCTGCCATGACGGAAAGCGCAAACCAGACACGGCAGAGTTGAATACCCCTGCCGGGGTGGGGTTTGATTTCGTCACTCGTATGCGCATGAAGCTTCCCCAAATTATCAGGAGGCCGGGAACATTGGCACGTTCATTTTGTCGCTGGAACGCCGCGCCGGGCCATCTGGCCCGCAAGTCATCGAGCGTCACCGGTGTTCAGGAGTCAAATCGAATCAACGCGCCGTTCACGGGAGTTGCGACTCGAACTGATACCTGCCCGATCCGACGCTGAACACGACCGCGCCATCTTCCGAGCGCAGCAGCGAGACGCCGGGCGAGCTGGCGACGGGCAGGCTGCCTTCGGTGACTTGGTCGGGCGCACTCGCCGGCAAATAGATTGTCGCCGTGGTGTTTGGCGGAATGGTCGCGTTAAGACGGAAATGTTTTCTGTCCACCTGCCATGCGCTTTCGATGTGCCCGGCAGGCGATTCGTAGGTGGCCTGCGCGTTCGTCAGTCCTGCGGCGATGGCCGGGCGGATGATGATCTTGCGGAAACCGGGGCCGTCGCTGTCAATGCCCGCCACCTGCCGGTAAAGATATTCGCCTACCGAGCCGAAGGCGTAATGGTTGAACGAGTTCATCGAAATCGTCTGGAAACCCTTGTCGGGCGTCCAGCCGTCCCAGCGTTCCCAAACCGTCGTCGCGCCGTTTTTCACGGGGAACAACCACGACGGATAAGTTTCCTGCAGGAGCACGCGATACGCCACGTCGTCGCGGCCGGCCAGATGCAGCCCCGGCAGAAGCCGCGGCGTGCCGATGAAACCGGTGGCGAGATGCCAGTCGCTCTTTTGCAATTCCCCGGCAAATTTCTCCGCGACCTTCGCCTTCATTTCCGCCGGAACCAGATCCATCGTGAACGCGAGCGCGTAACCGGTCTGGCCGCTGTTCGTGATGGATCCGTCGGGCAGGATGAAATCGCGCTGAAACGCGGTCTTCGCCTCTTCGCCCTGCGCCTGAAAGCGCGCCGCGTCGTTCGTGCGGCCAATGGCCGCCGCCATTTCCGCCATTAGCGCGGAGAGATTTGCAAAGTAGGCGCGCTGAATGACATCGAGGTCGGCACCGCCGCCGAGATTGAGATGATCGCCGAGCGTGCGCAACGTCAGTCCGCCGTCTTTTCGTCCGCCGCCCAGCCACGCCAGGTAGCGCGCCAGCGCGTCAAAATTCCGCTCCACGATCCGCGTGTCGCCATAAACGTGATAAATGGTATAAACGCACCGGATCGCCGCGTCGCCGCCCCAGCCGGCCGAGGCCCAGGGCGAGCCGAACTTCGGCGCGACGTTGGCCATCGCGCCCGAAGGCAGTTGCGAATCCTGCACCAGAGTCGTCAGCCAGCGCGTGTAAAAGGCCGCCACATCGGCATTGAACGCCGCCGTGCCGATGAAAAATTGCGTGTCGCCGGTCCAGCCGGCGCGCTCGTCGCGCTGCGGACAATCCGTCGGCACTTCGATAAAATTATCGCGCTGGCTCCACGCGATGTTTCGGACGAGCTGGTTCACGAGCGGGCTTGAACACTCGAATTCGCCCGTGCGCTCCATCGGCGAGCCGACGACGACACCGGTGAGGGCATCGAGTCTGGATTTTGCGTCGAGTCCGGTCACTTCGACATAACGGAAACCGTGGAAGGTGAAAAACGGCTCCAGCGTTTCGACGCCGTCGCCGCGCAGGTAATAAACATCGGTCGCGTTCGCCCCGCGAAGGTTGGAGGTGTAAAGCGTGCCGTTGGGATTCAGCACCTCGCCGTGGCGCACCATGATTTTCTGGCCGGCATGGCCGCGCACTTTCAACCGCACCCAGCCGGCGATGTTTTGTCCGAGATCAAAAGTCCACGCGCCCGGACGCGGCTCGGTGACGGATCGCGCCGGGATTTCGCCGGTGATGCGCGACGCATCGGCGTTGGCCGCCTCGATGGCGAACGCCGGCAGCGGCTTCTGCGGATCCAGCGCGCGCAATCCGGTGGCGACCGGTTGCCAGGCGCCGTCGGCGAAATTCGGTTGCGCCCAATTGTCCTGCTGCAATCGCGCGTCGTAGGTGCAGCCCATCATCAAATCGGCGGATCGGATCGGGCCGGTCGCCGCGCGCCAGGAACCGTCGCTCGCAATCGTCTCGCGCGTGCCGTCGGCGTAGTCAATTTCCAGTTGCGCGAGCAGCCGGGGATAGCCGCCGTAGAAATATCGCTGGCCGGTGTAAGCCAGCACGCTGGCATACCAGCCGTCGCCGAGAATGGCGCCGAGAGCATTCGTTCCCTCGCGCAATTGCGCCGTCACGTCGTGGGTTTGGTATTGCACGCGCGACCGAAATTCCGTCCAGCCCGGCGTCAGAAAGTCGCTGCCGACCCGCGCGCCATTCAAATGCAATTCATAGACGCCGAGCGCGGTGCTGTAAATCGTGGCGCGGCGCACCGGTTTGGAAACCGTGAACGTCTTCCGCAGAAACGGCGGCGGCGACAGGTAATCCGTGAACGTCTGCGGCGGGCCGTCCCACGGATTGCGTCGCACGGGATCCACCAGCAGCGGCTTCCAACCGCCATCGGCGAAGCCCGGCAGGTTCCAGCCGGCGGGCGCGTTCGTCGCAAACTTCCACGCCGCGTCAATCGGCACGGCCTGCGTGCTGCCGTCGGCAAATTGCAGCTCAACTTCGCCCAGCGCCGCCGGCGGGCAGCCGTCGTATTGCGTGATCGCCAGGCCGATGACATTTTCGCCGGAGCCAAACGGCGCCGCGAGGTCAACCGCCCGCATTTGCTCCCAGCGCGTGATGTCGCCGGCGGATTTGCCGTTGACCGTGACCGCGCAGGCTTGATCCGGCGAAAGCGCCAGCGCGGCGCGAACCAGTTTTTTCTCCGGCGGCAAAGTCAGCACGCCGCGAATGAACGCCGTGAGCGGCTTTGATTTTGATGCGTCAAGCGTGGCGTAGGCCCAGCGTTGTTTTTGCAAGCGTCCCCGCGCCTCATCATTAAGTTCAGTCCCGTTGGTTGGCGCGGACGTGTCGAATCCAATCCATTGCGCCAGCCAGTCGGCTGGTTGCAGCAATCCCATGCTCCAGCGGGCGGGCGCGCTCCAGTCCGATTCGCGGCCGGTCTCGTCCCAAACGGAAACCTGCCACCAGCACTGCTGGCGCGAGTTGAGCGGCTTGCCGCCATAAACAATCTGCTGCGTTGTGTCGGAGGCGGTCTTGCCGGTGTCCCACAAATCGCCGCGGCCGCCCGCGAGCAGTTCCGGCGACGAGGCGACGAGGATTCGATAAGCAGACTGGCGGGCGCCGCGGGTATCGGCCGCCGACTCCAATTCCCAGCCGAGACGCGGCGCCGATTCGCCGATGCCTTGGGGATTGACGCGATATTCGCACCGCAACCGAGTTGGCGTCAGCGCGCCGGACGCGCCTGGCACGGCAAGACCGGCGACGGCAGCCAGCAACGCGATGAAAAGAAGGGCGGGGAATTGCTTGGGCTTCATGGCCGGATTATCGAATGCAGCGCGGCTTTGAAAAGTAAAAACTATCCGGCTTTTCCGCCGCCTGCTTCGATTGATGCGTTGATTAACGCCGTCTGAATTCCTAACCTGAAGCCTGAAATGAAATCCGTTTCCTTGAAAAACAAAACCGCGATTCTGACCGGCGCCAGTCGCGGCATCGGCCTGGCCATCGCCAAGGCTCTGGCCCGCGAAGGCGTGCGGCTGGGCCTGCTGTCCCGTTCCAAACCCGCCATCGGCGGCGAATTCGTCGCCTGCGACCTCGCGGATTTGGACAACATTCCCGGAGCCGTCCGCCGGCTCGTGGACCGGCTCGGCACGGTGGATTTTCTCATCAACAACGCCGGGATTTTCCTGGAGAAACCCGTGCCGGAAATCCAACTGGCCGACTGGGAGCGCGTGCTGCGCGTGAACGTCACCGCGCCGTTTCTGTTGACGCGGGAAATCTTGCCGCAGATGATCGCGCGCCGGCAGGGGCGCATCGTCAACATCGCCAGCACCTCCAGTTCGCAGGGCTATTTGCACCAGTCCGCCTACTGCGCCAGCAAGCATGCGCTGCTCGGCTTCGCCCGGTCACTGGCGATGGAGGCAAAGCCGCACGGCGTCCACGTTTACAATCTCTGTCCCGGCGGCGTGGACACCGACCTCATCAAAGGCACGCATCTCGGCGAACGGCTGAAGAGCCAGCCGATGATCAATCCCGAAGACATCGCGGAAATGGTCGTGTTCCTTTTGCGCCAGCCGGAGAATATTGATTTGCCGGAAATCATCGTCCGGCGGTTTGACGCAAAGGCTAAAGGCTGAAGGCTAAATGCTAAAGTTTCAGTCTTTGGAATGTTTATCAATCGCGGTGAAGATGGCGATTAATTGCCGCGTTTCATCAAGAAGACCGGCCATTTTTGCCTCGGAAATGCTGCCGCTGTCCACCAGCAGTTCGAGCCAATACTCGGTTTCTTCAATCTCTTTCAGGCAGTCGCCAATTTTTGAAATGAATTCAGCCTTTGACCGTCCTCGCGATGCTTCACGGTAATTTGCTCCGACGGAAGTTCCCGACCGCAAAACTTGCTTGCCCAAAACCTGCGCTGTCGTGTCAGTTTTCGACAGAGCGGAATACATTTTGATAATGCGAAGCGCGAATGCCTTCGTTCGCGGCTTCAAATCCTTCGGGCGTTCGCTCATAATTTAGCCTTCAGCCTTCAGCCTTTAGCCTTTCTTAACGCGGTGTCGCGTCCGGCAATCCGCCGTCCACGGGAATGCACGCGCCGGTGGTCGGTGTCTGGCGGGTTGCAAAAAACAAAACCGCGTTGGCGACGTGCTCGGCGGTGACTCTGGCCTTGAGCAGATTGCGGTTGCGGTAATATTCCTCCAGACCCTTTTCGTCGAGACCGCGCGCCTTCATCCGACCGGGGCCGACCTCGGCCCAAAGCCCCGACTTGTGCGCGCCGCCGGAAAACACCGCATCGGGCGACACCATGTTGACGCGAACGCCCAGCGGGGCAAACTCCAGGCTGGCGATGCGCGCCAATTGATGCGCCGCCGCCTTCGTCGCGCTGTAAGCACCGAAGCCCGCGCCGGGAGAAAAAACATTTTTGGTGGAAATCAGAACCACATCGCCGCCGGTTTTCTGCCGCGCAAAATGCCGGCCCGCCTCGGCCAAAACCAGAAGCGTGCCTTCGACATTCACGCGTTCCAGCCGCCGGAACGCTTCCAAATCAATTTCCACCAACGGACTGACCAGTGCCAGCCCCGCGTTCACCACCACGATGTCCACGCCGCCCCAAGTCGCACCGACCTCCGCAAATCCACGCGCGACGGACGCCGGATCGGTCACATCCATCGCCACACCGACGACGCGGGCCGCGTCGCGCTTCTGAAATTCCGCGACGAAGCTGTCCAGCTTTTCGCCGGGCAAATCCGTGATGGCGACATGACATCCGCGCTCCAGCAATCCCCGGCAAATGCCGTAGCCGATCGCACCCGCCGCGCCGGTGACCAGCGCCGTGCGACCAACCAATCGCGGATCGAAACCGGCAGCCGCCTTCGGTTTCACGACTTGAAACGCGCCGACATCTGGCAATGAAATGATTTCCGGTCCGGCTTTGTGTTTCGTCCCGTAATTTTGAAGCGATGCGGTCAGGCGCGAGCGAAGTTCCTCGTCACCTTCGCCGGCCTTGGGCGGATCAAGTCGCAGCGCGCGGCGCGATTTTTTCCCGCCCGCCAGACTTTTCAGAATCACCGGGCGAAATGGCTGGTCGTCATCCCCGGCCGGCTCCGCGAGCAACCCGCGCAACACCGGCGCGACGCGGGCGATGGCATCAAGCTGTGAAGTTTTAGCCATTGCGCTTGGATTTGATTTCCTGATTCTTCAGCGTCTCGTAAAAATCGAACGCCTCCTTCGGCTTCAGGTTTTCGTGAACGACCTTCGCCACGGCCTGCATCATCGCCTTGGGCGCGTCGCTCTGGAAAATATTCCGCCCCATGTCCACGCCCGACGCGCCCTGCTGGATGGCGTTGTAAGCCATCGTCAACGCCTCCAGTTCCGGCAGCTTCGTGCCACCCGCCATCACCACCGGCACGGGACAGGACGCCGTGACGGTCTCGAATTCCTCGGGGCAAAAATACGTCTTCACAAACTGCGCGCCCAATTCGGCGCAGATGCGGCAGGCGAGGCGGAGATATTTGGCGTCGCGCGTCAGCGTCTTGCCCACGGCGGTCACGGCCAGCGTCGGGATGCCCGCGCGCAAGCCCGCGTCCACCAGCCGCGTCATGTTGTGGACGGAGCGCGTCTCAAATTCGCCGCCGATGAACACCTGCAGCGTCACCGCCGACACGTTCAGCCGGATGGCGTCCTCGATGTCCACGGCCAGTTCCTCGTCGGACAATTCCTTCAAAATGCTCGGCCCGCCGCTGCAACGCAGCACAATCGGTTTGGTCAGCGCCGGCGGCACCGTCGTCCGCAAAATGCCGCGCGTGAGCATCAGCGCGTCCGCCAGCGGCATGAGCGGGACGATGTTCAGGTCAATGCGCTCCAGTCCCGTCGTCGGCCCCTGAAAATAGCCGTGGTCAATCGCCAGCATCACCGTGCGGCCGGTGGCGGGATTGAAGATTCGCGAGAGGCGGTTTTTCATTCCCCAGTCCAGCGATCCGGCGCCTTTCAGAAAAAAGCCCGGTGTGGCCTGCGGGATGTGCTCGTAGTAGAGCTTCTGCTTCGTCGGTTTGGTTGTGTCGGCTTCCGGCATAATATCTTCAGGTTAATTTGATGGCCGTTGTGCGTTGAGCCTAAATGTTCGCCCGGCGGTGTCAACATCGCTGTCAAACGCCTGCCGTCAAATTCCCGAACATCCGGCCAGCCCACTACAACCCAAACCGCTGGATGAGGAAAAAAATCGCCGGCACGGTCAGCAGGCTGAAAAACGTGCTGTAAAAAATGCCCTCGGCAGACAACGTGACATCGCCGTGAAACCGCTCGGCCATGACGCTGCAACTGATCGCCACCGGCATCACCGCGATCAAATAAATAATCATCCGCGTTTCCTCCGGAATCGAGAATCCCATTTTCATCGAGGCAAAGCCGATGGCCACGGTTGCCAGCGGCGCAAACAGAAGGCGTGACAGCAGCACGCCCCACAAGACTTTCGGAAAGCGGTGCACGGCGATGGTCAGTTCGCCCAGTTGCGCGCCGATGGCCAGCAGCGACATCGGGATGGTCAGGCTGCCGATCATCGCCAGCGCCTGCACCAGCGCGCCCGGCAGCATCATGCCCGCCGGGGCCGCCGCCGGATTGACCGTTTCCAAATCGTGCGCGGCGGGAAACAGCAGCGCCGCGAGAATGCCCGCCGCCGTTGCCCAAAGGCCGATGTTGGTCAGGAGATTTTTCATCGCCTGGCGGATGGTGCCGTGCAAAATCCAGACGCCGAACGACCAGAGAACCACCTGCGCGCCGGCGTTGCACAGCAGCACGGTGCGGACGCCGGTGTCGCCGTAAAGCGCCTGGACGATCGGCAGCGGCAGGAAAACCCAGTTTGGAACCGCGACAAGAAAAATGAAGGTGTTTCGCTGCGCCTTGCCGCTGAACACCGGCGCCACCAGCAGCCCGACAAAATATGCGACCACGATCAGCAGGCCGCACAGGAGCGGACCGATCCAGCCGTCGCGCAGCGCCGCCGCGTCCACCGTCCGCAGCATCTGCGTGAACACGAGCGCGGGAAACGCGACGTCCACCACCAGCCGGCTCAAGGTGGCCGTGAAATCCGCCGCCAGAAATCCGCGCCGCCGCGCCAGCCAGCCGCCCACGATGACCAGGAACATCGCCGTAATTTTGAGAAAAACCACATGAACCATCGCGGGCAGACTCTAGGAGATTCCCGGAATCCTGTCAAAGTTTTGATTGAGCGATTGTGATTGACTTTTATCACATAATGATTAAATTCAGTCTTTATCAATCAGCCCATGCTGAACGGCAATCACAAAGAGCTGGCGCCCCGGCGCCTCGACAACCTGCGGGAGTTGATCCGCGGCAAGGGCGTGATCCGCGTCGAGGAGATTTGCAGCCGGCTGCGCGTCTCCCCCGCGACGGTGCGGCGGGATTTGGATCAACTGGAGGAATCCGGCTCGATCCGGCGCGTTCACGGCGGCGCGGTGAGCGTGGACAGCCGGCTGGAGGAGCCGCTCTTCGACGACAAGGCATCCATCGCCGCGCGGGAGAAAAACCGCATCGCCCAGGCCGCACTGCAATTTGTCGAGCCGGGCGACACAATTTATCTGGATGGCGGCAGCACGGTGCTGGAGCTGGCGCGGCTTTTGCGCGACCGCACGAATCTCACGGTGGTGACCAATTCGCTGCGCGCGGCGCACGAGCTGGCCGGGCGCGGGCCGCGGCTGATTTTGATCGGCGGCGAACTGCGCCGGTTGAGCCAGACGATGGTCGGGCCGCTGACGCGGTTTATTTTGCAGGAACTGCACGTGGACAAGGCGTTCATGGGCACCATCGGGCTGACGCTGAAGGAAGGTTTGACGACGACCGATCCCAGCGAGGCTTACACGAAGGAACTGGTGACGAGCCATGCCCGGCAGGTGATTTTGCTGGCCGATTCGGGCAAGGCCGGCAAGGTGGCGTTCGCGCGCGCCGGGCGGCTGGAAAACGTCCACGTGCTTGTCACCGACAGGGGGGTGGACAGGAATTTTGCCAAGGAACTGACCAAAAAAGGAATCAAAGTGATCAAGGCTTGATGCCGCGACAAATCAACTGAAACAATCATGACAACCAAGACACTGGAAAAAACGACCAAGAAACAACCGCCGAAATCCGCGACCTATTTGAGCGACATGCGGCCCGATTTCAAGCCGTATGAAATTGACTGCGGCAAAATTTCCGCCTACCGCTATAAGGGCACCTTGAAACAGGAGCTGGCCGCGAAAAAAATCACCAAGGCCGAGGCGGCGAACCTGCTCGAGGACATGCTGATGATCCGCGAGCTGGAGGAAATGATCGTCAAGCTCCGTTCCGGCGCGTATGACCCGATCCGCGATTTCAATTACCGCGGCCCGACGCATGTCTCGGTCGGCCAGGAAGGCACGGCGGCGGGCGCGTGCTCCGTGCTGCGCATTGCCGACAAGATCACCAGCACGCACCGCGGCCACGGCGAAAGCATGGCCAAGGTCACGGTCGCCATCCGCGAAATGAGCGACGAGCAGCTCAAACTGCGCGTGCCAGATTGCAAATCCAACAAGCGCGAGGATCTGCTGGAAGCCGCGCTCGAACAGCATGTCTATCGCATGATTTGCGAATTGTTCGGCAAGGAAGACGGCTATTGCAAGGGCCGTGGCGGCTCGATGCACATTGCCGATTTCACCGCCGGGCATCTCGGCGCGAACGCGATTGTCGGCGGCGGCGTGCCGATTGCCACCGGCGCGGCGATCGGGCTGCGCTACCAGAAAAAAGACGCGGTGGTCTGCTGTTTTGCCGGCGACGGCGCCTACGCCAACGGCGTGGTGCTCGAATCGCTCAACTACGCCGCGCAGGCGCAATTCACCAATCATCTGGCCGACTATAAATTCGGCGTGCCGATGATTTTTCTCATCACGAACAATCATTACGGCATGACGCACCGCACGGATGACGAAGTGATGGGCGTGAGCCGGATGGCGCGCCGCGCCGCCGGTTTTGCCGACAACAACATGCACGCTGAAATCGTCAACGGCATGAACCCGCTTGCCGTCCGCGACGCCGTGCAACGCGCCGCCGAGATTTGCCGCAAGGGCCAGGGGCCGGTGCTGCTCGATTGCGACACCTACCGCTATTGGGGCCATTCCTTGAGCGACCCGCGCAACGAATACCGCACGAAGGAAGAGGAAGCCGCGTGGAAAGCCGTTGATCCGGTTGAAACCTTCAAGGCGCAGATGCTCGAAAGCAAGGCGTTCACGGCCAGGGAAATTGCCGCAATCGAACAAGCCGTCCGCGACCGCAACGCCCGCGCCGCCAAGCGCGCCGCCGTGGCCGCCGATCCGCCCGCCGAGGACGTAATCAAATACATGTATACCGACACGAAAAGCGAAACCGTGCCGGCGGAATTTGCGAAAGTTGAAATCATCGCGCCGCTGCCGGAAATCAAGCGCGTCAACGGCGAAATCACCTACAAGGACGCCATCCGCGAGGCGCTGATCGAGGAAATGAAACGCGACCGGCGCGTGCTGTTTTACGGCGAGGACGTCGCGGATTACGGCGGCGCGTTCAAGGCGACGAAGGGCCTGATGGAATCGTTCGGACGCGACCGCGTTTTCAACACGCCGATTTCCGAGGCCTGCATCTGCGGCACGGGCGTCGGTCTGGCGATGATCGGCCTGCGACCGGTGATGGAATTGATGTATTACGACTTCGCGCTGATGTCCTCCGACCAGATCAGCAATCAGGCCGCGAAATGGCATTACATGAGCGGCGCCCAAACCGAAGTGCCGCTGGTGCTCCGCGTTTCCGCGGGCGCGGGCAAGGGCTACGGTGGGCAACATTCGCAGACGCTCGAATCCATGTTCTGCCACATCCCCGGACTTTATGTCGTTTATCCGGCGACGCCTTACGACGCGAAGGGCATGTTGAAATCGGCCATCCGTGACAACAATCCAATCATGTTCATCGAGTCGCAAGGCTTGTATGGAATGAAGGGCGTTGTGCCGGAAAATGAATATCTCGTTCCGCTCGGCGTCGCCGAAGTGAAACGCGAGGGCTCGGACATCACGTTCGTGACGTGGGGACCGCTCGTCCACGACTGCCTGAAGGCGGCGGACAAATTGAAGGCCGAGAAAGGCGTCAGCGCCGAGGTCATTGACCTCCGCTCGCTCGTGCCACTCGACCTCGACACGGTGTTGCGCTCGGTGCAAAAGACCGGACGCTGCGTCGTCGCCAGCCAGGCGATTCACATCGGCAGCTACACCGGCGAAATCGCCTCGACGATTTCCGACGCGGTTTTCGATTACCTCGACGCCCCGGTCAAACGCGTCGGCGCCAAGAACGGCATCGCGCCGCAATCGCACATCCTCGAGGCGGCGTTCCTCCCGAACGTCAACGACCTCATCGCCGCCGCCAACGAAATTCTTTAATCGCCGCAAAAGAACGCAGAGAACACAAAGAAATCATTTATGAAAACCGTAAACGATCTGTGCGACATCGTGCGGCAGACGGCATATGACATTCACGTCTATCTCGGCACAGGGCATTTGGAAAAGGTTTATGAGAATGCGCTGGCACATCGGCTTCAAAAGGCTGGCATCGATGCGAAGCAGCAGCATCCTCTGAAAGTTTATGACGAGGACGGCACGGAAATCGGCGACTATTTCGCAGACCTGCTGGTTGACAATCGCATCATCGTGGAATTGAAAGCGGCCAAGACCATCGCCGACGAACACATCGCGCAGATGCTCGGCTATTTGAAGGCGTCGCGAATCGAACACGGGCTGCTGGTCAATTTCGGTTCGTATCGTTTCCAGATTCGGAAATATATTTTGAGTCAGGGCAAAGCAATGGAAGAAAGTCTTGGTCGTTTGACGGCCATGATTTCTGTTCTCTCTGCGTTCTTTGTGTTCTCTCGCGGCTAATAAATTTATGGCTACACCAATCATCATGCCGAAATTCGGTCAGATGACCGAAGAAAGCGCCATCGTCGAATGGCTCAAGAAGGAAGGCGACAAGGTCAACAAAGGCGACATTCTTTTCACCGTCGAGACCGACAAATCGGTCATGGAGGTGGAAAGTTTCGAGGCGGGCACGCTGTTGAAAATCGTCGTGCCGCCGCGCGTCAATGTGCCGGTGCAAAGCACGGTGGGTTTCCTCGGCAAGCCGGGCGAAGCGATTCCCGCTGTCACCGCTCCGGCGCCTGCCGCGCCCAAACCTGCCGCCGCAGCCGCGCCAGTCGCGGCGCAAGCAGCACCTCGTGCGCCCATCGCAGCGGCGGTTTCCACGCCAAGCGCGGCTCCAGTTGCTGCGCCGGTCGTTCCGCTGCCTGTTCCGACGGCTCCGTCGCTGTTCCGCATCAGTCCGCGCGCAGCGGCGTTGGCGAAACATTCCGTCATTGACGCCACTCGCATCAAAGGCACCGGGCCTGAAGGCCGCATCGTTGAAAAAGACGTGCGGAATTATTTGCAGCAGCACGGCTATGACAAGTTGCGCATCAGTCCTGCCGCGAAGGAACTCGCGGCGAAGGAAAAACTCGACGTGCTGGCGATTCAAGCCACGGACGATTCCGGCCGCATCAGCGTGGCCGATGTCCAGCGCGCCATCGCCGAAAAACCGAAGCCGATGAGCAAGATGCGGCAGGTCATCGCGCAGCGGCTCACGCAAAGCTTCCGCGACACACCACATTTCTACGTCACGGTCGCGGTGGACATGACCGAATTGATCGCCTTCCGCAGCCAGCTCAAGGCGGCGGGCGCGCCCTACACCGTCACGGATTTCATCGCCGAGGCGGTGGTGCTCACGTTGCAGGAATTCCCCGACGTGAACAGCTCGACCGACGGCAAGACCACGCGCTGGAACAGCCACGTCAATCTTGGCATCGCCGTTTCGCTGGAACAGGGCCTCGTCGTGCCGGTCATCCGCAATGCCGGGCAATTGCCGTTGCTGGAGCTTTCCCAGCGCACCAAATCACTCGCCGAGAAGGCGCGCGCCGGCAAGGCCACGCCCGACGAATTGAGCGGCGGCACGTTCACCATCTCCAACATGGGCATGATGGACGTGGAAAGCTTCGGCGCCATCATCAACCCCGGCGAAAGCGCCATCCTCGCCGTGGCCAGCACCAGGCCGCAACCGGTCGTGCGCGATGGCAAGATTGTCGTGCGCCAGATCATGAAGCTCACGCTCTCGTGCGACCATCGCATCGTGGACGGCGCGCTCGGCGCAAAGTTCATCAACGGCATCAAACAAAAACTCGAGGACATCGAGCTTTGGAAACGAGTGGCGGCGTGATTTAATGCTGAAGAATCCAACAAAGCCGGGGTTGAAAAATCCCGGCTTTTGTCATTTCAATTATTCAACACAAAGACGCAGAGGCCGAGGAAAAAACTGGCCTTGCATCGAATTGGTGGACAAGCGTTGAGTGATTGTGTGAGCTAGACACAAGCACCATGAACACTGAAAACAAAGAACCACGCAAATACAATCGATACGACGAAAACTTCAAGCGCTCCGCCGTGGAGCTCGTGCTCCAGGGCGGCAAGTCGGTGGCGATCATCGCGACCGAGCTGGGGATCAGCACGCAAAGTCTCAAGCAGTGGAAAAAGCAGTTGGCCGCGTTGCCGGCGGGGTAGCACGCGGCGCGATAGAGCCAGCCGGACAGCACTGTGTGTGGTGACAATTGAGCCGCCTTGCGCACCAGAATGATGAACACGGCTTGGGTGATTTCCTCGGCAAGTTGCGGGTTTTCCACCCGCCGCAACGCCGCCGAATAAACAAGACCGGCATGGCGGGAAACAAGCGTTGCAAACGCCTGCTCGGAGTGGTGGGTGACATAATCCCGCAAAAGTTGCATGTCATCGGTTGCCATTCACCTATTCATGCACGCCGAACGGCAAAAGGGGACATTTATTTTGCGGGACGACTCCGGCGTCAGTTTATTTCTAGGCGGGTAGCCCGGCGCATGCAGGGCGGCTCTTGTCCAAAAATCCTTCGCTGTGTCGTATCCGCCACCACAAGCATGAGTGAAATCGCTTGAGCTTTAATTCGCCCGCGTGAATGTCGTGGGCATCTGCTGACCGCCTTGAATCCAGTTGCCGACCATTTGTTTGCCGTCGCTGCTCAACTTCCCTTGGAACATTCCGTAGCCCGCCATCGGCATCACCTTGATGGTTGTGCTGTCGTAGCTGACCGCTGTGGGCTGGCGGTCATTGCCCTGGGTTGGGGAATAAAAATCCGCGCGAAATGTTCCGTCGGCGTCCTCGGCAATTTTTACGTTCACTTCCAGGAAATTGGTCCTGCCGATCTTGATGCCGCCCTTCCAAAAGCCTTGCAGGGCCGAGCCGGCGCGCGGCACGAAATCGGCGTCGGCCAGCGGCTTGGGGAAGGCGGGCGGATTGGTGGTGCGTTTTAACGTCAACGGGGCGACAAAGTGAACGTCCGGTTCATTTACTTTGCCGGAGATTTCCGTTCCGGCGGCGTTGACGGTGCCTTCGAAATAATGAGTGGAGCCGGGCGACTGGACGTGGATGCTACGGTGTTTGTAGGTGATGTTGTGCGGTATGTCATTTACGCCGATATCAATTTCGTCGGCAATGGCCTGATAATGGCCGTTGACACGGGTTACGCGGAATACGACTCGCGTCGTGGGCGATTCGCCGGCGTGAACGCCAGCGCCCTGAAGCAGGAGCGTGCCTACCCAGGTGCCCGAAATGTCCGGCTCGGGCCACGCTGCGATGATGACAGTGGTGGTTAATCCGATTCCGAGAAGTCCCGCCACGCCGGTGACTGCTACTGTCTTTGCTTTTGTCCATGCCATAATTTTCAATGCTCCTTTGATGAGGGTTAAGGTTGAAATGGAAGCCGTCGCCCCCTTGGCCACCGCCACGGCGGTCACGGCTTTTGCCAGCAATGCCGGCGCGGCTTGAACGGAATGGGCGGAAATGGTTTCGGCAATCGTCACTGCCGTGGAATTGATGCCGCGTTTGGCGAAGCATTTCCGCAGCTTCTCCAGCGCACGGTTCACGCGCTTGTGCGCCGCCGCCTCGGTCAGCTTCAGCGCCGCGCCGACTTCCTGCGCGGTTTTGTTTTCAAAGAACCGCAGCACGATGGCGTTGCGGTCGGTTTCGCCCAGCCGGCCCATGGCCTCGTCCAATTGCGGCGCGAGTTGTTGCCACGCCGCCGCATCCGGTTCGGTCAAGGTGGATTGCATATAAGCCTCCTGTTCACGGCGATGGCGGCGGATTTCGCCCTTCACAAAGTTGGCCGCCGTCAGCCGCGCGGTTTGATAGAGCCAGCCGGACAGCACGGTGCGAGGCGACAGGTTGCCCGCCTTTTGCGCGAGGATGACAAAGGCGGCCTGCGTGATTTCCTCGGCATGATGTGGATTGCCGACGAAGCGCAGCGCGGCGGAATAGACGAGGTTCACATACCGCGCGACGAGCGCGGCGAAGGCCGCTTCCGAATTCGTCTCTGCAAATTCCCGCAGCAATTGTTGGTCGTCCAGTTCGGGCATCTACCCAATAATGTCCACGAACCGCAAAACTGGACAAACTATTTCGTTTTTTCGCCGCCGGCGTTTCGTTCAACGATAAGTCACATTTGAGAAGCTGGCATCACACGCGCCAGCTGAATCACCGTAAACCCGGAGGCCAATGCAGCCGGAGGCAAACTCCAGATCCTCCTTCTGCAAAATGATGTGATCGTTCAAACGAATCTCCAACATTGATCCCTTGGCGGAAAAGGTGAGTTTGGCCGATTGTCCGGCGGCGTCAAGCCATCCGCCCCGATACGTTGCCAGAGTTTTCTGACGCCCCGATACCCTCTTGGCCAGGACAATCTGGCCGCCGCCGTTTGCCGCCGCCCATGCGGTGCCATTGGGAATAAAGAGCGCGTTATAGCCGTTGACGACATGCTGTATTCGAAGTGCCAGACTTGCCTGCCGATTGGTGGTGCTGACGACGGCGGAGATGGTGACATCGCCATACTTCTTGCTGGAAAGCAGCATGGAGTCGCCCGTGCTGGAATGCCCGTTGAATCGGCCGTCCGACCAGCTCCATTGATCCGGATTGCCGTCTGCGGAGACTGTCCAATCGGACGGGATGCCCTCAACATGCACCTCCGGCTTAAAAAAGCTTTCATGCAAACTGATTGTGCCAATGGTTGCCGTTCCCGCCGCCAGCAACACGCAGACACTGACGACAATCGCTGTTTTCGCCTTGGTCCACGCCATAATTTTCAATGCTCCTTTGATGAGGGTCAGGGTTGAAGCGGAAGCCATCGCGCCTTTGGCGATGGCCACGGCGGTCACGGCCTTGGCCAGCGCCACCGGCGCGGCTTGAACGGAATTGGACGAAATCGCGCCGGCAATTATTTCGCCGGAAAGTGTCACGCCGCGTTTGGTGAAGAATTTACGCAGCTTTTCAATCGCACGCGTCACGCGCATATGTGCCGCGCCTTCGCGGATGCCCATCAACGCCGCCGCTTCCGGCCCACTCTTGTTCTGGTAATAGCGCAGCACCAGCAACGCGCGGTCGCGTTCCGCGAGTTCGGACATCGCGGCTTCCAGATGCGGCGAGAGTTTTTCCCAAACATCGGCGGTGTCGGCTTCATTCAAGCTGGATTGCATATAAGCCTCCCGTTCGCGCTGTTGGCGGCGAGCATTGGTGCGCAGCAGCCGGGCGGCGGTGAAGCGCGTGGTTTCATAGAGCCAGCCGGGGAGCAGCGTGCGCTCGCGCAATCCGGAGGCTTTGCGGGCGAGAATCACGAAAACAGCCTGCGTCACGTCCTGTGCGTCATTGTCATTGCCGGTGCAGCGCCGCGCGACGGAATAGACGAGGGCGATGTGCCGCCGCACCAGTTCGGTGAAGGCGGCCTCGGAATTGTGTCGGGCATATTCCCGCACCAAATCCATGTCTGTTGCGTCCGGCATCTAATGAATTATCCCCGCCAGCGGCAAAAATGAACAAACTATTTTTATCAAGTTGGGAAGCACCGGCGGGGCAAAACAAAAGAGGCCTCCGTTTCCGAAGGCCGTTTTGAACCTAGCGGTTGGCCACCATGCCTGCCGTGGCCAGCACCAGGCCGCAAGCCATCGTGCGCGATGGCAAGATTGTCGTGCGCCAGATCATGAAGCTCACGCTCTCGTGCGACCATCGCATCGTGGACGGCGCGCTCGGCGCAAAGTTCATCAACGGCATCAAACAAAAACTCGAGGACATCGAACTCTGGAAACGGCTGGCGGCTTGACGCAAATTAACCGCTGGAGGAACCGATAAAGCCGGGGCTGAAAAGTCCCGGCTTTTTCTTTTTAACGCACAGACGCGACACGAATTCCGCGAATTAACATCGGCCGGCCATTGTGAATAAGTCTTACAAAATAGTTATTGCCTTACATTTGTGTTTGTGTCATCCTTTTTGAAAATGACAGAGACAATATGAACACCGCCTACGTCACCTCCAAGGGCCAGTTGGTCGTCCCGTCGCGCATCCGGCGCCGGTTCGGCATCAAGCCCGGCACACGCATCAATTTTGTGGAGGAGGGTGAACGCATCATCTTCCAGCCCGTCACCCGCGAATACATTGATTCCTTCTGCGGCATCTTCAAGCAGAAGCCGGGCGAAAAATCCGTGGTGCAGGAGCTTCTGGAGGAGCGCCGCGCTGAACGCGAAAAGGAAGAGCGCGAATGAAAACCACAGTGCTGGACGCCTCCGCGATGCTGGCCATGTTCTTTGGCGAGCCGGGCATGGAAAAAATGCGCAACCTTTTCCATGCGGCATCCGAGGCCGACCGCCCCGTGTTCATCAGCGCCGTCAACTGGGCGGAGGTGCTTTACAAGATGGAACGCAAGCACGGCAAGGCCGGCTACGACACCGCGCGCCAGTTTGAACACACCACGCCATTGGAAGCCGTGCCGGTGGACCGCGAACTGGCGGAAATCGCCGCGCTTTTGAAAAACGAACACGGTCTGGGACTGGCCGACGCCTTTGCCGCCGCGCTGGCGAAACACAAAAAGGCCGAACTGCTGACGGCTGACCACGAATTCAAATCCGTCGAGAAGGAAATCAAAATCAACTGGCTTGCGAAATGAGCGGATGGCAAAATCAGACGAATTTCCAACGCAACTGCCAGACATCATGAAACTAAAGAAACCCATCGAATCGCTGATTCTCACGCTGCGAGGCCAGAAAATAATTCTGGATGCCGATTTGGCGGAAATCTACGGCGTCGAGACCCGCGCGCTCAACCAGGCCGTAAAGCGCAATCAGGATCGGTTTCCCGACGATTTCCTGTTTGAACTGACCCGCGACGAGATTTTGAGGATATCACAAACTGTGACATCCGGAACTGCCGGCACGCCCGCTTCTTTGAAATCACAAATTGTGATTTCAAACCCAGGTCGTGGTGGACGGCGTTCATTGCCGCTGGCCTTTACCGAACACGGCGCGTTAATGGCCGCCAACGTTCTGAACAGCACGGAAGCGGTGGAGATGAGCGTGTTTGTCATCCGCGCGTTTATGCGCGCCCGCGAACACCTGTCCGCCAACTCTGCCATCCTCAAGCGGCTGGCCGAAATTGACAAAACGCTGCTGCAACATGATTCCGCCCTGCGGGACGTTTATCGAAAACTGCTCCCCATGCTGCAACCGCCGCCCGACCCGCCCAAGCGCCGCATCGGCTTCAACCGCGACACCGAATAAATTGCCAATGAAACACAAAAAGGCTGGACTCGTCACCGCCGACACCGAATTCAAACCCCTCGAAAAGGAAATCAAAATCAACAGGCTGAAATAATTCCCTTCTCCGCTTTGGGGAGACTTGAGCCGTTTGGGAAACGGCAAAAGGAGTTCGGCGAAGCCGGAAGCCCGCGAGGGCCGAGTGAGTGGACACGAACGAGTCAACGTGGCTGAAAGCCGGATGACGTGCCCCGCTCAACCAGGCTGATAGTCCATAGCCTCTTTTTGCCCCTCCGCCGATTATTAACCAAAGTCCATAAACATTTTCGGCGATGTCCATAGACTATGAGTCATGCCGAAACGTGACTCCACCCTGGTAAAACTCGGGCTGAATATCCGCAGACGCCGCGAGGCGTTGGATTACTCACAGGAAACACTCGCCGAAAAGTCCGACCTCGACCAGACCTACATCAGCGGCATCGAAAACGGCAAACGCAATCCCGGCATCAAAAACGTCGCGCGTATTGCCAAGGCGCTCAAGATTTCCACGTCAAAACTCTGTGAGGGGGTGGAAGCGTGAAAACAGCGGCCACCAAAATCCGGGCTCTCGACCTTTTCTGCGGCGCGGGCGGCAGCAGTTGGGGTGCGCGCGAAGCAGGCGTTGAAATTGTCGCCGCGTTTGACCTCTGGCCGCTCGCCGGCGAAGCCCATGACGACAATTTCCCCGAAGCTGAATTCATTCACGGGCGGCTGGAGAACCACGACGTTGACGCCCTTGCAAAAAAATACGGCAAGATTGATCTCATTCTCGCCTCGCCGGAATGCACCAACCACAGTCCGGCCAAAGGCAACAAGCCCCGGTGCGAACAGAGCAAGGACACCGCGTTTCAAGTTGTGCGATTTGCCAAGGCGTTCAAGCCTCGCTGGGTTGTCATCGAGAACGTCGTCAACATGCGGAAATGGACGCGCTACGCCGAGTTCAAGACCGCGCTGGAAACGCTCGGCTACAAATTGCAGGAGCAGGTTTTGAATTCCGCCCACTTTGGCGTGGCGCAATCCCGCCGCCGGTTGTTTTTGACCGCCGACCTGAAACAGCAGCCGCCGAAAATCACTCCGCCCAACCGCACCGTCAGCAAGGTGGCGGACATCGTGGATTTGAACGGCAAATATAAATGGACGCCTTTGCGCGCACCCAAGCGCGCCACCGCCACGCTGGAACGGGCGGAACGCGGCATCGCTGTCATGGGCGCCGACAAACCTTTCCTGCTCGTCTATTACGGTTCCGACGGCGGCGGCGGCTGGCAAAAACTGAACCGTCCGTTGCGCACCATCACGACCGTGGATCGCTTTGCCCTGGTCAAGCCGGACAAGGAACACGGCCACGTCATGCGGATGTTGCAGGTGCCGGAACTTCAGGCGGCAATGGGAATGCCGGTAAAGATGAAACTGGAAGCCGGCACACGCCGCGACCGCATCAAGATGATTGGCAACGCGGTTTGTCCGCCTGTAATGCGGTTTGTTGTTCAAAAACTCACGCTCACCAAATAACTACATTTTCATTATGCCATCAGCAAAAGAAACCAAGCCCGGTTTATTCTTGCGGCCAAGAGCACGGCTGTTGCGAGCGCTTGGGGAAGAGCTTATTAGCAGTGAAATTGCGGCAGTCTTGGAACTGGTAAAAAACTCCTACGATGCAGATGCAACAATTGTTATCATCTCATTTCAGGGTTCACTTTCGAAGGGCGGCGGTCCAATACAAATTTTGGACAATGGCAATGGAATGACGTCTGAATTAATGCAGCGTGTGTGGCTAGAGCCTGCAACCCCATCCAAGCGAGGCGTTGAACGGCGTAGTGAAAATTTTCATCGCCGGTTCTTGGGCGCAAAAGGAGTGGGCCGATTTGCTTCAGCAAGATTAGCTGAAACTTTGGATGTTGTCAGTCGCCGGAGAGGTGAAAAAGCGGAGGCCACTGCTCACTTTGAGTGGAATCTTTTTGATGACGAAGAGAAATACCTAGATGAAATTCCAGTTGGATGCGGAGAAAGGGATCAAGCCGAGGATTTTATTTCTGGTGGCAAGATACAGGATTTAATCCCTGATCAGATAAAATCTATCCGGCCTATCATTAATGGCACGCTGTTGAGAATGGAGCGGCACAAGCACGATTGGACCGTTGAAAAGTTGGAAGAGCTTCGTATTTGCCTATCGCGGCTAACAACGCCAGATAATAGCTCAAAAGGCTTCCGTATTTTTCTTAACATCGAAGGCCATCCAGAACTCAGCGACATAATTGATCCTCCCGATATTTTGCAGCATCCGCATTACACCATTTCGGCAAGCGTCGATGCCAATGGAACGTGTCGCGGTGTTTGTGAAATACATGCTGAAGGAGCCAAAATAGAATTTCATGAAAAGCTAGTGCGGATCCGTCGTGATGATTCATTTGGTGATATGCAATTTGATCACGGAAAAGATGAGGACGTAGAAAAGCGCAAACCAACTTGTGGCCCTATAAAACTAGAATTACGAGCATGGGATCGAGATGGCCTTGAAAATGTTGTGCAGGCTACAGATTCGACAATAAAGCGAGTAAAGGAAGATTTAGACCGTTTTGCGGGTATCAGCATATACCGCGATAATTTCAGAATTCTTCCCTATGGCGAGCCACATGATGACTGGTGCCGTTTAGATATGCGTCGTGTTCAAGCTCCCACAAGGTGTTTCTCTCAAAACCAAGTCTTTGGGGCAATCCATATTTCCGCCGATACGAATCCAGATTTGAAGGATATGACAAACCGCATTGGCATGGAAGAAACTCCAGCTTTGGATGATTTGCGTGGAGTTATTGCGGCTCTTCTTTCAAAACTCGAAATTGAGCGTTTCCGGATACGCGAACGGCGTGACCCAAAAGAGCGACCCAAGGGAGGTCTTTTCTCAGGTTTTGAACTCGACAACCTGCGTGAACACTTTAAACAAAAACATCCCGAGGATAAAGCCACTCAAAAACTTATTTCTGCAACGGTCAGCAGCCAGCAAGAACGCTTGCGTGAAGTGCAAACGGCAATGGCAAGATACCAACGCTTGGCGACCTTGGGAACGTTGATTGATCACCTGTTGCATGAAGGGCGCAAGCCATTAGCAAGAATAAGAGGCCAAGCTGATGATGGTTTAGCACTCATACGCGCCTGTCCGCCGCCTCACAACAAACCAATTCCAGAAATCGAAGTTTCATTGACTGAAATTGCGAAACAAGGCGATGCGTTACATACCGCTTTTAGAAGAGTGGAACCATTTGGCGGAAGAAAACGTGGACGGCCACAAGCGTTATACATTGAGGCAATCATCAAGGATGCCTTTGAAATATTCGCAAACGAAGCAAAACGGTTAAAAGTCAAATGCGAATTGCCACAGGGGCAGACTTTAGTTCGCGTGGACCGCGCTGAAATGGCAGAGGTCATTATTATTTTGCTGGACAACGCGCTCTACTGGCTACAGCAAAGGTCAATACAAAGGAGACAAATCAAAGTAATCGTTTCACGCCCTAAACCAGGAACCCTCGAAATAGTGTTTGCAGATAGTGGGCCAGGAATACCAAGCGAAAACAAGCAGCTCATATTTCATCCCTATTTTACTACGAAGCCTGACGGCGTTGGTTTGGGGTTATCCATAGCTGGTGAAATAGTTGAAGATTATTACGACGGGCAGTTGGAGCTAATGAAGGGCGGGCCACTTTCCGGGGCTTGCTTCAAAATAATACTAAATAAGAGAGTATGAATACACCTTGGAGGATTCTTCTGGTAGAAGACAACGCTGGCGATGCAGAAGACATAAAAAGGCGAATAGGCGGTTGGAAATTCAATAGTGAACCGTGCGAGGTTGAGTCATGCCCCGATTTCGGGACGGCCAAGGATTGGCTTGCCACTCGCCGTTATGATTTAGCCGTATTAGATTTGATAGATGATAAAGCTGATGGTTGGGCCATCGGCAAAGCACCGAAACCAGAAGGCGAGGAACCAGAGTTAGCTGGCCACAGGATTCTTGGCTTGATTCGATCAACGCGGGCGCTCCCAGTTATTTTTCACACTGCTCATCCCGAGCGGTTGGAAATAAACTCAACATTGATTACAAAAGTTGTGACAAAAGGCGAGTGGGCACTTTTGCAGCAATCCATCGGAGAAATAATAAACACTCGGATTCCAGAACTATTGCGACGAATTGAGGATGTGCAACGAGATTACTTGTGGACATTTGTTGAAAAGCATTTCACTCAAATTGGAACAAACCCTATGGAGGCGGCGATTCTGTTGGCGCGTCGTTTGGCTTTCTTGCTCAGGAAAGAGACCCTCGACCAAAACGGATTTAAGGATCAGGAGAAAGTTCAACCGGTAGAATTTTACATTTATCCAAGGGATGAGGGAGACCCTCAAGTTGGTGACATCTATCTGCAAAAAACCGAGAAGGAAACAAAGTATTTTCTACTGCTGACGCCATCCTGCGATATGGTTGCGGGACGAATAAAATCATCTAAGGCACTTCTGATTCCATGCACTCCGCTCGTAGAGCGAAGCGCATATAAGGATTGGAAGGCGAAGCCTGACCAGCCAATAGGAAAAGAACCAAGACCAACAACAACTGATATTCTTGCAGGGTGGCTAACCGGGCGACAGCCGCAGGAAGACCGCACGTTCTTTTTGCCGCCAGCTTTCGACATCCCTGCATTGGTTGGGGATTTCCAAAATTCTCTAACGGTGGATTTTGGAAAGCTTGGCAAGGAATACAAAAGACTCGCAACGTTGGATAGCCCGTTTTCAGAGGCTGCCGCAGCTCGGTTTGCTCGCTATTTTGGCAGATTAGGAACCCCGGATCTGGACGTCCAAAGCACACTTGAACGGATTAAGAATTCATAACGGCCAAACATCGCGCAAATTTTTAATGCTTGGTATCTCAAAATCGAAAAAGCTTTATGGCGAATCTTTCGTCAAAATGTCGGATGACGAACTGGTTTTGCTCCGCGCCGGGCTGGATGCCGAGATGCGCAAGCGGAACATCGCTTTTTCCGTTGGCGGCGTGGGTGAACGGCTGGTGATTGAGCATTTCCGAAAAACTTCCGGCCTGCCCAAACTGCAAGCCGCGCCGCGCGGCACCAAAAATGTGGATGCGCTTTCCCGCAACGGCGATCGCTACACCATCAAAGCACGTTGCAATGCAAGCAAGGCTCAAAAAACCGGTGCCATCTACCAATCCAAGGAGGACAAAGACAAGCAGATGTTCGAATATCTTTTAATCGCCCTGCTTGCTGAGGACTGGTCGCTGGAATCCATCCACCAACTTACCTGGAATGATTTTCTAAAAGTCCGTTCATGGGACACGCGGATGAGCGCTTGGTATGTCCCCATTTCCCAGCGCACGCTCGGAGCCGCTCAATTGATCTACCAAGCTCCCGGCAAAAATGCCTGACGTTTTCACCAAATCGAAACGTTCCCAAGTGATGGCGCGCATCCGGTCGCGCGGGAACAAGGACACGGAACTGGCGCTGGCAAAATTACTGCGGCGGCATGGCGTCAAAGGCTGGCGACGACATCAGCCGATTTTCGGCAGGCCGGATTTCATTTTTCCTAGAGCGCGACTAGCAGTGTTTGTTGACGGTTGTTTCTGGCATGGCTGTCCAAAACATGAAACCAAGCCAAAGAACAACCGGGCGTTCTGGCGGCGAAAACTGGCTGCCAACAAGGATCGCGACCGGCTGGTGTCCCGCATCCTCCGTGCGTATGGCTGGCGGGTGATCCGCATTTGGGAGTGTGCGTTAAAAAAGAACCCGCTGAATTGTTTGAAACGAATCCAGCGGGTTTTGGGGTAGGGGCATCGCGCTGCGATGCCCGGACGCCGCAGCGCGGCGTCCTCCGTTACAAGCTGGATTTGCACCCGATGAATTTGCGAAAAGTAAAAAGCGGCCTCCGTTTCCGAAGGCCGCTTGATGTTTTCTTCAATTTGATCTCACGGCTTGGTTGTCAATCCCGTGGGCGCTGCCGGTTTTATGGTGGCTGTTTGGGTGGTCGGCGTAGGCGTCGGCGGGTTCGGGCTGGCGTGGCTGGCCGGGGCGTCAACGATGATTCGCGCGTTCTGGTAATCGCTCACGAATTTGGCGTTGGTGGCCGCGAACTGCCCAATCAGGCCGTCGAGAATTTCCGACAGCGTTTCGTCCGCCGCGTCAAACTCGTCGCTCAATTCCTGCGTCACGGTCTTGCCGGTGACGATGTTGTCGCGCGGTTTGGTGGCGATGGCTTTGAAGGCGTCAATGGCCGCCTGCAACGCGGTCAACTTGGCCGCCGTAATGCCGTAAGCCGCGAGGCTGGCAATGTTGGTGTTGGCGAGATCATGGATGTTCTGGCAATCCTTGATGACGTCCGCGTCGCGTTCGCCGGTCAGGTCGGAAACGGTAAAATCCGTTTCGTTGGCCAGCGTGTTGTTCTTGTTTTTGACAGCGTAGGCGTGAACCGCCGCACTGATTTGCTGCGCTGCCGTTGCCATCGCCGCCTTGGACGCTTTTTTGTCCTGCGCGATGCCGGTGGAATCCGTCACTTGGGAAAGTTCCAAGGTCTGGATTCTGGCTACATGGCTGGTGAAGTCCGTGTATCCATCCGCGAAAGCCTGCAACGATTGCCAGACGGGATTGTTGGCATCGAGCACGCCTTTGACGGCCAGATACATGGCCAGCTTGTTTTGTTGTTTCGTGTTCATGTTTGAATCGCTGAATGGGGAAAGAGTCCTCATCCAGCAATGGGGATTTTACGCGAAGCTCCGGGAACCTGGCTTATACAATTTTCGACCTTATTTATAGTCGCGGCGGCTGAAAACCCTCGAAAATGGGCTGTTTTACGAATTTGGCCGCTTTCAGCGGTCAAAAGCCAAGTTGCAGCGGTCATCCGGCGACCGGCGATGGTCAAAAGTCAACAGCACGATGCCATTTGCGGGCCGGCAGATGTCATCCGGCGACCGCACATGGTCATAATTCGACAGCACATGGTCATCCGGCGAATGACAGATGCAATAAGTTGACCGACAAAAGCCATTTTCCAACTGGCAGATGCCATCCGGCGACCGGCAGAGGCGATTTTTCAATCGGCAGATTGAATCCGGCAACCGCCAGTTGCGGTAAATTTTCCGGCAGAAGGGATATTGGCGGCGAAAGAACTCAAAGAACGTAAAGCAGAAAACCTCTTTGCGATCTCTGCGTTCCTTTGCGGCCAGTCAAGTTATTCAACCGTGTTGCAACGGAAATCGGCTTGTTAATTGGCCCTGAAAGTTCACAATGGAAGGCCTAAAATTATATGGAAACATTTGACATCGTAGTCATCGGCGCCGGCCCGGGCGGTTACCCGGCGGCCATCCGCGCGGCGCAACTCGGCGCAAAAGTCGCCATCATCGAAAAGGAAAAGCTCGGCGGCACCTGCCTGAACTGGGGCTGCATCCCCACCAAGGCGCTCATCGCCGCCGCCGAGACCTTTGAGAAAATCAAGCACGCGGAAAAATACGGCGTCACCGTCAAGGGTGCCTCGGTGGATTATTCCGTGATGATCGGCAACAAGGACAAGGCCGTCGGCACATTGCGCAGCGGCATCAATTCGCTGCTCACCGCCAACGGCGTGAAACAATACACCGGCACCGCGAGCTTTGTTGATCGCAACACGATTGAAGTCGGCGACGAACGCATCAGCGCGAAGAAAATCATCATCGCCACCGGTTCCACCTCGGCCATGCCCGGTTTTCTGCCGAAAAACGAGCGCGTCGTCGAGAGCCGCGCGTTCCTCGACATCCAGAAATTGCCCGCCTCCATGATTGTCATGGGTGGCGGTTTCATCGGCTGCGAGCTGGCCTGCATGGCCGCCATGCTCGGCGTCAAAGTCACCATCGTCGAACTGCTGGAGGACATTTTGTTGCTGCTCGACGCCGACGTGCGCCGCGAAGTTCGCGCGCACATGGAGAAGAACCTCGGCATCCGCATCCTCACCGGCAAGGCGCTGGAGAAAATCTCCGCCGACGCCAAATCCGTGCGCGGCAGTTTCGGAGACGAATCGCTCACCGCCGATTTATTGCTCTGCGCCGTGGGTCGCAAACCCGTCACCGACGGTTTGAAGCTGGAAAATGCCGGCCTCAAGACGACTGAACGCCATTACATCGAGGCCGATGATTATTGTCGCACCAAGGTCGCCAACATTTTCGCCATTGGCGACGTGACCGGGAAAATTCAGCTTGCGCATTACGCCACCGCGCAGGGCATCGCCGCCGCCGAAAACGCCGTCCAGACGAAGTTGCACAAGCACGACACGATTGTGCCGAATGTGATTTTCACGTCGCCGGAAGTCGGCACCGCCGGCTTGAGCGAGGACGACGCAAAGAAACAGAACCGTGCCGTGAAGACGGGCAAGTTCCGTTTCGCCGGACTTGGCAAAGGCATCGCCACCGGCGAGACCACCGGCTTCGTCAAATGGATTGCCGACGCGACGACCGACCAACTGCTCGGCGCCGCCGCCGTAGGCCCGCACGCGACGGAACTCATCGCCGAGGCCGCCGCTGTGATTCGCGCCGAACTGACCACGCGCGAACTGGGCCGGACGATTCACGCGCACCCGACCTTCAGTGAAGCTTGGATGGAAGCCGCGCACGCCTTGCACAACGAGTGCATCCACGCTGCGCCCAAGCGGAAGTAAAAAAACGACGGTAACTTTGGGCCGTGTCCTATGAGGATGTGGCGGAGTGCCGTTCGTGTGGCGCGCAGTGTCCGTGTCGCCATCCCGGAACGCCCGACATCAGCCGGTCGTTCCGGCTGGCAGAGCAAATTTTTCGCCCGGCTTTAACGCGTGGCCGGCCAGGAATTCCGCCGCGTTCATCCGCCGCCCTCCTTCGCGCTGCAACTCCAGAATCCGCAGCGCGTTTTCGCCGCAGCCGACAACGATGCCGGATTTGTCCGCCGACAAAATCTCGCCGGGGCAGGGGAGCTTCGCCGTCGGGCGGCCCGGCAAGCCATCACCGCCGCGTTCGATGATTTCCGCCTTCCAGATTTTCAGCCCTGCCGGGCGGGACGGTCCGGGTTCTCCGGCGAGAATGGTGAACGCGCCGGGCCACGGCGTGAAGGCACGCAGCCGGTTCCAGATTGTTTTCGCGGGCAGGTTCCAGTCAATGCGGCCGTTTTCCTTTTTGATCTTGGGCGCGTGGCTTGCGCCGCCGGCGTCCTGCGGCTGCGGCTGGATTTTCCCGGCGACATAATCCGGGATGGTGTGCGCGAGCAGTTCCGCGCCGAGTTGCGCGAGCCGGTCGTGGAGCGTGGAGGAATCGTCCTCCGGGGAAATGGGCGTGCGCCGTTGCGAGACAACCGGGCCGGTGTCCAGCCCCGCGTCCATTTTCATGACGGTGACGCCGGTCTCGTTTTCGCCGGTCGCGATGGCCCACTGGATCGGCGCTGCGCCGCGGAATTTCGGCAGGAGCGAGGTGTGGACGTTCAGGCAGCCAAACTTCGGCAGATCCAAAATCGTTTGCGGCAGAATTTGTCCGTAGGCGACAACGACGATTAGATCCGGCTGCAACGCGCGGAGTCCGGCGATGAATTGTTCGTCGCGGGCGCGCTCCGGCTGGAGCACGGGCAGGTTGAGCTTGAGTGCGAGCGATTTGACGGGCGATGGCTGCAGTTTCAGGTCGCGGCCCTTCGGCTTGTCCGGCTGCGTGACCACGGCGGCGACGGAAAACCGCTCGTCGCACGCCAGCGATCCGAGGCTGGCGCAGGACAATTCCGCCGTGCCCATGAAGATGATTCGCAACGCAGCCATCAACGGATTGTGATGCAAGGGCGCGAAGGGGCGGTCCGGGGCTTCACGCGCCCTTGTATTTCAGTTGAACCTCCTGGATTTCGGCGAACGGCACCATCACCTCCTGCCGCGCATCGCCGCGCAGAACCTCGAAATGCACTTCGCTGGCCGAGATGCGCGTGATGCGCTCGGCCACAAACAGGGTGTGTGCCGTCTTCACCTGCAGCACCTTGTTCTTGTCCGCCTCCTGCCGGACAATGCCGAAAAAGCCGGAAAATTTTGTCTCGAAAAACCGGCGGTTGAACATGAACTGCCCGCGCTGGAAAATCTCCGTCTCCGGCTGGCTTGTCGGCGGCGGGGCTGGAGCCGCCCCGGCCTCCCAGGAACCCGCCACGATGTGAATTTCCTCTTCCTGCTTTTGGCCCTGCACAGCAAACCGGTGTGGTTCGGTTTCCGCCGGCGTTGCTTCGGCGGCCTTTTCGACGCGCGCCTCTTCCGCCGACATCGCCGGCGCGCGCAATCCGGGCAGCGCAAGAAAAACAACCGGCCCCAGAATCGGTGCCACCGCCGCCGCGCCAATCACAATCCCCATCGGCCGAGCGCGGAACCGGGCGATTTCATATCCGGCGTAAAGATTCGCGGCGTAAATCAGCAGCAGCGCCATCAGCCCGACCCCCGATGAAAACAGCCCGCCAAACAGCGATGCCGGCGAGGACCGGTCCAGACGCGGGACCTCGTTGATTCTGACTTCAGGTTTGGGCGGGCGTTCTGCGGATGCCGGCGCGATGAACGGCTCGACAAACGGGTCAATCTTCGGGTTTTGCGCCAGTTGCTTCAGTCCGTCTTGCGAAAATCTCAACCACGGCATCCGTTCGGTGTATTTGTCGTCACCCGTGCGGAAGATGATGCCGTTGTCGTTGAATGAAACAATGTCGCCGCTCACCGTCGTTCCGTCGGCCAATGGAAACGGCTCTGCGGCGGCAGCCGCCAGCAGCCCGCAAAGCCAGAGGCCGGCAATTGTCCAAAGGAGTTTGCGCACACAGGTTTTCTAGCAGATGAAAACACGCTGCGAAAGCAAATTCAGCGCGCCACAAACCACGGTCGCGCGGCTTTCAATAGCGGATTTTGTCCGGCTTGTCCCGCCATTCCTGGAAAACCGCCAGCGCGCCGGCATGAAGAAGCTGTCGCATCGGAATTTTGCGGCGCGAAACCGGCCGCGCCAGCTCGCGGTAAATCAAATCGTCGTCGAAACCGGCCGCCGCCGCGTCGTGCCGCCCGCCGGCGTAAAAAATCCTCCGGATGCGTGCCCAGTAAATCGCCGACAGGCACATCGGACATGGCTCGCAACTGGCGTAAATCTCGCAATCGTCCAGCCGGAACGTCTTGAGCCGGCGACACGCCTCTCGGATGGCCATGACCTCCGCGTGCGCCGTCGGGTCGTTCGTGGACGTCACGCGGTTCCAGCCGCGCCCGACGATTTTGCCGCGCCGCACCACGACCGCGCCGAACGGCCCGCCGTCGCCGCGCCGCATTTTTTCGAGCGAGAGCCGGATGGCCGCGCGCATGAATTCGGTTTTCATTGGAACAGCCCGGCGGCATTCCGCGCCGCGCTTAAAAATGATCCGCCGCCGGAAACGTCCTGGAGTTTTCCGCCGCGCCATTTTCGCAGGCGGTAAATCGCCGCAAACGTGAAGGTCGGCGCCTTCGCGCCGCGTCCGCCGACCAGCTCCGCGCCGCGCCGGACGTTGTCGAGCATCCACGCCGGCAGCCGCGTGTGATACGCATTCCGTTTCACCTCGCCGACGTGCAACGAAAGCGCGGCAATCAAATCCGCGAGGTCATTCGCGTTGATTTCGGCCAGAAAATTCGGACCGGCCATCTGCCCCCAAAATTCTGTTTCGACGACAAAGCAGCCAAAGTGGCGCGGCAATGTTTTCAGCGCGTCCAGCACCAGCCAGTGCGTGCCGACGTGCGCGGGGTGAACATCGTTTTCGTGCGGAAGAAATATCACTCGCGGCTTTTGCTCCACGAGGATGCCGGCAACGGTTTTCACCGCCGCCTGCCAGCGCGCGGAATTTTTCGCGCGCGATCCGGGGTTGATGTTCCCGAACCCGCGCGCACCCGGCACAATCAATCCAAAGCCGAGCGCCGCGCAGGCGTTTTGTAATTCGCGCCGCCGTGCCGCCTGACGGACGCGGTCGCTGCCGAGCGTCACGGCGACGTTGACGACGTTCCATTTCGCCTCGCGCAACAGCCGCAGCGCCAGCCCGCCGGTGATGCATTCGTCGTCCGGGTGCGGCGAGAAAATGAGAACTCTCGGCGCGTTGACTAGAACCATGAGATGCGCGCCGGAAGAAGCCTTCCCGGGCGTCAGGAATTGTCCCTGTCTGACCAGTTTTTGAAATTGAGCGACGAATTGGCGCGAATTCATACCCTTTTATTTGCCGATGCCGGGCCAAACAGCAATCGTAAACTGTTCATCACCATCACGACCGTGCCGGGCTGGAGAGACAATGCCCGTCTCTGCAGTCAGGCGCAGGACCATTTTCCTGCGGTGGAATCATGTCCGTCATCCCGTGTGGCCCGGCGCGACGAAGAGGTTTCCACAATGACTGCACCTTTTGCAGAACATGCGACAAAAAAAGAGCCGACTCGCATCGGCTCTTTTCAAGAATTATTACTGAAAACAGAGTTATGCGCGACGCTGACGCCGACGGGCCAGAACCGTAAATGCCGCAGCTCCCAGCGCACCCAGACAGAGAACGGTCGGTTCCGGGGTGGGTGTGGTGGTGCCGTTAAATTCAGCGCCAAAGGCAACGGGTCCTCCAAGACTGTTCGTCAACAACTCCCAATTGCCGGAAGCATCATACCAATAATCTCCATAGTTTGTTCCAACCGCAGGCGGGTCAAAAATGGGCAGGCCAACCGTTTCGCCAGGCGTCAAACCTGCAAACGTGATGGTGAACGTGAAATTTGTGGGGAGAATAAAACTGGGACTCAACGGTGTGCCGCCCGCCGCCGGATATAGCAAATCCGACAAATCAAAAATCGCCAACAGCGAGTTTGAAATGCTGTTACCGTTATACGTTATTGGATTTGGAAACACCACCGACCCGCTGTCATAAAAAAGCGTGCCAGGGGAGGCATACCCGTTTGTTAGCGGGCCATTGTTCTCATAAAGTTTGATATCGGCCGTGACCGTTCCACTCCAACTGATGTCAGGGCTGTAATATTCAAATGAAAAGTTGGTCAGCGACGCCGGCAACAAGGTTCCAAGCCATACTTCCTCGCCAATCTGCTGGTAGTCTGCAATGGTAAAATCTGAACCCAGAGTAGTGGTGGTGTCTTGATAAAGCACTTCGGCGCGAACCCCGATGCTGCCGGCCAGAATGATCCCCGCACCAGCGCCCATTGCCTTCAAAATAAAATTTTTCATATTCAATATTCTGAACCAATCCGCCCATCCGTGGCTTCAAACAAACAATCAAGTCTGATGCCCCAACACCGAAGATTCTACCGGAAGCATCATACCTGTCAACCTTTTTTTGAGGCAAAATCAATTGTTTCTTGCTTTTGAGGAATGTTGTTGCTACCATCACTTCCTCGGTAGGAAGTGAAGAATCGCCATGGATTATCAACGGCTCATATTGGGTTCTTTGGTGGGGGCCGGGGTCAGCGTCGTTGTGATAATGCTGATTCTACGGATGCAAAAGCGCATGGATTTGCCCCGCCGGGCCGGGGAAATGCATCACACTGGCGGAGTTCAAAAATCACGTCTGGGCGGGGTGGCCCTGGCTGTGGCCTTCGTGTTGGTTGTTTTGCTCTTCAAAGCGTTGACCGGCTGGCAATCCAGCCCCATGATACCCTGTCTTTGCTGGAAAATCATGGCTTTGGCGCTGGCCATGTTCGGACTTGGGTTGTGGGATGATCTTGTTGCGCTGGGTGCCAGACGCAAGCTCATCGGCCAGGTGGCCATCGCCACTGCTGCCTATTTTCTGGGCATTGGAATCCATGAATTTCAAATTCCCTTCACCGCCCACGTCGTTGATCTCGGATTTTTGTCCTGTCTGGTCACGGTATTCTGGCTTGTGGCACTGACCAATCTGATCAATCTGATTGACGGTGTTGACGGCCTTGCGGGTGGCATCTGCCTGATGTTGATGATCCTGCTGGTTTATGTGGGCGGCGCCGTGGGTCCCACGTCCTTTGTTGCCGCCGGAATGGCGGGTGCGCTGCTGGGGTTTTTGTGGTTCAACTTCCCTCCCGCGCGCATTTACATGGGCGATGGCGGCGCGTATTTTCTCGGTTTCCTCGTCGGCTGCTTGACGATTGCCAGCTCGCAAAAAGGCACCGTATTTGCCGCGCTCACCGCTCCATTGTTTGTTTTGGCCTTGCCGATTCTGGACACTGCGCTTGCCATTTTGCGGCGGGGTTTGCACGGTCTTCCGCTGTTTCGCGCCGACCGCGGCCACATCCATCATCGTCTGCTGGAATACGGCTTGTCCCGGCGGCAGGTCGTCCTGGTAACGTATGCCTTTACGGCAATTTTTCTCGGATTGGGCTTCATTGCTTTTTGGTGGCAGGGCGAGCACCTGGCCATCCTGCTGGGTTTCGGCATCCTGATCATCCTGCTGGCGGCAGGGCGGCTGAATTTCAACCGCGAATGGTTTGCCGTCGGGCGCGTGCTGGGCAATTCCCTGCATGTGCGCTCAGAAATCCAGTATGCCCTCGCCCAGACCCGCTGGCTTGTCATGGAAGGTGCCCGTTGCAGTAACATCGCGGCCCTTTGCGAGGACACCGTGTTCATTGCCCGCAAGCTCGGCTTTGACACCGTGCGCATCCGGCTGGAAGACGGCGAGCGGACATGGCGGACGCTTCCCGCCGATGAGGACCAACTTTGCCTTTTCCGCCACCCGTTGCCCGAACATGGCTGCTGTTTCATTGAACTCGGTCTGGCCTGCCCCAAGGTCGGTGCAAACGCAAACAGCCGGGACGCCTCAAAAATCCGGGAATCCAAAGTCAGGACAAAATCCTGCGCACACTGCCGGAAGGACGGAAACGGCATCCCGCCCGCCGCCGGCGCATCCGTCTCAAAGGAATTCGATCTCTTGAGCGAACTCCTGGCCGAGGGTTGGGCCAAGGCGATTGCGATTTCGGAAAAACACGGGCGGTTGTCCGTGCGTTTTGACGGATTGAAGGATCCGGCCCCCGCCGCCCGGCCCGGCGCAATTTCCAGGGCGCAGCCTGAAACGGTTTGATTCCACAACGGCCTGTTCCGTGTTGGTGTGCAGGCGTTCCTGGGATTCTCAAATTCAGACGGTCCCCTTGCAACGGTTTGTCAGAAGCGGGCCATTTTCCCATTTCTGTTTTGATTTGCAACACCGCTCATCGGCACTGATTCGCACTGATGGAAAAAAATTAGCGGAAATGAGCGAAGATAAGTGGTTCAGTTAAAAAGCAAAAATGTGCAAAGCAGAAAGTTGAAATGAATTTCTGGTATGTTTTGCCGCTCTCCGCTCTCCGGTCTCAGTTTTTGATTTTTCGCTCTGCGCTCTGCGCTTGCGCTCCCCGCTTTTTTTTGTTGCATCTTCATCCATTTCGATGCATATTGAACGCGTAACAGGCAGTAGTGGCGAAGAAACACCATTTCCACGGACTAAAACAACCCTTTGGCTCAACCTCGCGTTGAAACAAAGGGAGCCGGATCGTGCAAGGACCCGGCCCTTGTTGACCGACACAACCGCTTACTTGGCGGTCGCCGTGGCAGCCGGTGTGACTGCCGCTGTTTGAACAGGCGGAGTGGTTTGGCCCTTGCGGGTCAGGCCGCTTCGCCTTGCGCTTTTCGGAACGTAACCCATTGCCGCGTAGAGGGAGCCATTCTCCCCTTCAGCCGGGTCTCCTTTCACCGAGTTCACCACCAGTTGGGCCAGTCCAAGACTGGCACCATCCGACTGCTGGCGCTGCGTCCGATTATCCGTCGTCTGATTGCACAGGGTCACCAATTGATCCCGCGCCGCCAGCGACGGCTGCACCTGGGTCTTGAACTGCTCCAGCGTCATGCCGCCAAACGACTTCGTCGGGCGAAGCGTCGTCCAGGCATCAATCAGCTTTTGCAGCTTGTTGACCGTCCGTTTAGGATTCTTTTTAGCCATGCTATTTCACCACCTTTCTGTTTTCCTCTCCAGATCCATTCTGGAGAAATCTTTCCAAACCAACCAACCTTGCAGAAAGGCGGCAAATGGCAGTGCCACACAGCCCTAATCGCGACTTTCCACCATTAGTGGTGGCGTCATGGCCAATCTCACACATTCCCTTGTGGCTTGCAAGGGTCGTATTTACGATTTTCATTTCCCTAATTAATTTTATTAGTCGTGTCGCAACAAACTGAGGGCAAACGACTTATAGCGATATAAGGCGGCAATTGGCGCTGATGATGTAAAAATAATTATGAAAATGGCACCGCAAGAGGCCTTGCAAACCGGGCTTGGGGAACGTTGCGCCGGCCTTGTGCGCCCCGGCACAAAGCTTGTTCCCGTCCGCACAAGCTCTGTTCCCGTCGGCACAAGCTCTGTTCCCGTCGGCACAAGCTCTGTTCCCGTCGGAACAAGCCCTGTTCCTGCCGGAACAAGCCCTGTTCCTATTGGAACAAGGTCTGTTCCCGCCCGCACGGGCCATATGCGGGCGCGCAATGACCTTGTGCGCCCCGGCAACGATTGAGGGGGAAAACAGGTGAAAAGCTGACACGCCGAAAAGGGATAAAAGACCACAAGACCACATTTGAACAACCAGGGAACAAAGCAACCAAGCTGACAAACTGAAATGGGACAACACGGCCACTGACTGATACCAATTCCCGATGATAATCAGCATATAATTGAGACGGAAGGGCCGCTCTGCCGCGCGGCCTGCATATCCGGCGGCGCAGCAGCGCCGCCCTACCATAAACACGGGACGGTAGGGCCGCGCTGCCGCGCGGCCTGCACATCCGGCGGCGCAGCAGCGCCGCCCCGCCATAAACACGAGACGGTAGGGCCGCGCTGCCGCGCGGCTTGCATATCCGGCGGCGCAGCAGCGCCGCCCCACCATAAACACCGATTGTTTTAGGGAAATGGTATTATTCCTTTGCAGGCCGCCGGGAGCCATCAACTACCTTTAAAAAGGTAGTTTTTTTGGTGGGTTGTTTTGCCGGGAAAACCCATTCTGGTTCCGCGTTGGATAATGATGAAGCCGCGCGATGGCTTGGTTTCCGGTTCGGAAACCGCATTCGCAGGCATGACAGGTCAGGGTTTGGCAGGAAATCTGTGGATAAACTAATTGCGGCATCACGGTTAAAATTGTTTTTTTCCTTGACGCGAAAAACTGGCCTTGTTAATCTGGTCGCACAGTTTGGGGAACAGGTTTGCAAAGACGAATCGAACTTATGAAAAATTATTCAGGAATGTTTTTTAGGCTTTTGCGCTTGGGCGTGGGGGCGGCTGTGCTGGCTCTTTCCGCCTTCACTTCGGTTTCGCGCGCCGGTCTTCTTTATGAATTTAACCTCACCGATGTCTTGGGCGCTGGTGTTGTCTCCGGCTACGGGCAAATTGTTGTTGAAGGCGGCTATTCCATCAGCGGCACCTTCACCGTGACCAGTGGGCCATCGGATGCACTCGGCGTTTGGGCCTTGACTGGTGGAAGCACGCTTCCTCCAGGCTACTCAGTGTCACCGAGCGGGAAGTTCGATTACGATAACGCGATCTATCCAGGTTCGGATCCTTTCCTAACAACCACCGCTGGCATATTATTCACCCGTAGCGGCGGCGATGAGCTCAATATTTGGGCCAATGGCCCTAACAGTTACGACCTTTGGACCGAATCAGGTGGCAATTATAATAACCAGTTTGGTGCATATCCAGGTGGTGGAAATAATTATCTGGTTGGAACGATTAGTGAGGTTCCTGAACCCATCAACTGCGCTTTGGCTGGTTTCGGTCTGATTTTCGTTGGCGGCATCACCGGCCACACCCTGCGCCGCAAACTTTGCCCCGCCAAAGGACGCCGCGCTGCGGCGTCCCCATCCGAAGGACGGAACAAATGTGGTAAAACTCACGTTTTCCATCACCTGACGCTGCGCTCGGCGACGGGGACAGCGCAGCGCGCTGTCCCTACCTTGTTAGTTTGTGAACTGCATAAGCGCATGGAAGTCCCGCAGGGACAACCGACAATAGCCCGCCGTTTCAACGGCGGGTCCAGCCATCAAATCAAATCGAGTCCCGCAGGGACGGAAGAAAGCACGCCTTTTCCCGTGTCCGCTCTGCCGCCCCTGGCGGGGCTTGTTCCATTTTGGCCGGCAACCCGCAGTTGAAACTGCGGGCTATTCTCTTGCGCCTCTCCGAGGCTGCCACTGTCCCAATGTCATATAGGGCCCAACTTTGACTGGAGCGCCGGTGTCTCCACCCGCAGCACACGAAAAATCAAACCGGATTTCAAAGATTTCCAAAACGTTGCCGCAGCCAACCAGTATGGCTGGGGCAGCCGCGCTCCGAAAAATTGCAAATCAGGCCGCTGCCGCCACTTTTTGCGGCTTGCCGCGTTTCAGCGGCTTCGCTATGCTCCAAATCAGGAAGATTGAGCAGGGGCAGTTTTATCGTATCGGCGATACCACGGCATGGCCACGGAGCCTCAAAACCCAAAACCGGAGCAACCCCGCAGCGGCAAACGGGAGGGTGCGTCGCATCGGCGTGGACGCTGGTGGTCCCGCCTGCATTTCCCCCGGATGTTCGAGTCGCTGATGGACTGGCTGTATGACTTCTGGTTCCCCAAATCCGACAGGTCGCACGGCTATTATGGTTACGGTTCGTCGCGCCAGAACCGGGTGAAGTGGCTGTGGCGGCGGCTGCGGCGCCTGTTCAGAAATTCTTTTTTGGGTTCGGCGTCCAGCGCGCTGAAGGCCAAGTGGTATGACTGGTGGCATCCTGTTTCCGACGTGTCCGACGAGGGGCATACTTATTCCTCCTATCACGGTGGAGTCCGCCGCCATCGTTTGGTCCGGGACTGGCGGTGGTTGAAACGGTATGCGCGCCGGTCGGTTTTCGGGCGCATTTACAAAACCCTGACGGACCGGTTTTATGATTGGTGGTATCCGGAGTCCCGGGAAAAAAGCGCGGCTTCAACCTACGGCTATGGTTACGGGCACCGCCGCCGGAGCCGGCTGGAACTGGCCTGGAAAGCCGCGCAGCGACGCATTTATTCCTCCAAGGTTGGCCGCAAATGCCGGGCGTTGGCGGACAAATTTTATGATTGGTATTTTCCGCTGGTGAAAGGTTCGGGCGGATACGGTGGTTACGGCGGTTATGGTTACGGGGCCTATCATCGCGTGAGCCGGCCGATGTGGCTGATGCGCCGGGGCATCCGCTGGTTCCGGCAAACCTGGCTCGGACGCAAAACGGGCTGGGTGCTGGATGAAGCGGATGACTTGATGAGCCAGGTCGGCAAAAGCGCCGCGCAGGATCTGGCCTGGCCGAGCCTCCAACGCAGGTTCAAGCGCTGGCAGACGTGGGCGGTGTTGGTGTGCCTGATTTTTGCGGCCGGTTTCGGTTACAAATACGGCCTGCCGCGTTATCGCGTTTACGTTGAACGGAACTATGCCATGCAGGCGCAGCATTTTCTCGTCAGGGGCGATTTTTCGCGGGCGCTGCTCCGTGCCCGGCAGGTTCTCGCCCTGAACCGCGATGACTCCGCCGCCATCCAAGTCATCGCCGACGTGGCGGATTATTACGGTTCACCCTATGCCATCCAATGGCGGCAGCGATTGGTGTTTTTAAATCCTGATCCCACCAACCGTCTGGCGCTGGCCCGGTCGGCGATGCGGTTTGAGGCTTTCCCATTTCCCACGGCAACCCGGGAGCTGAATGAAATTGCGCCGGCTTCACGGCAGAGTTCGGCGTATCACCTTGCGGCCGGCGCGCTGGCGGTCAAACTCAGTGATCTGCCCGCGGCGGAACGGCATTTTGCGGAAGCGTTGAGGCTGAATCCGGACGACCCGGTGAATCGAATGTCGCTGGCGGTGGTCCGGTTGCAGTCGGGAAATCCCGGGCTGATCGCCGATTCGCGAACCACTTTGGAACTGCTCCGCACCGACCGCCGGCTCGGCCTGATGGCGTCCCGATCGCTGGTGGCCGAGAGTATCGCGCGCCACGAGTTTGCGCGCGCCGCGATGTTCTCTCAGCAAATTCTCACCAACCAGCAATCCTCGTTCAGCGACCGGATCGTTCATCTGGCGATCCTGAACGTGGAAAAAAGCCCCCAATTCGCGGCCTTTCTTGCCGATACAAAGAAAGCCGCGGAGGAAAATCCTTTTTACGTTGGCGAACTGGCGTCATGGATGAACCGCTACGGATATGCCCAGTCGGCGTTGGACTGGCTCAACAGTCTTCCGCCGCGGCTCAACAAACAGGGGCTGGTTCCCATCGCCATCGCCGATTCTTATGTGGCCCTCGGTCAGTGGAAGGGGCTGACGGCTTATCTGGAAAAGGAACGGTGGCTGGAATTGGATTCCATTCGCGTCGGCATGATGTCCTTTGCTGCCTGGAAGGATTCCGGCAACAAACGATTCTCATCCACCATCTGGCAGCAGGCCATGCAACTGGCGGCGCGGTCGCCCACCGCCTTGAACACGCTGGCAAAGATGTCCGCCGGTTGGGGCTGGAAGGAAGAAACGGAAGATGTGCTCTGGTTCGCCGCCGGGAAATATCCATCCGAAAGCTGGCCGCTGACCACTCTCGAGAATCTTTACACCGGGCAGCGCGACACCGTCGGGATGAGGCGGGTGTTCCGTGCCATGGTCAAAAACAATCCCAAGGATGAGCAGGCGCGGAATAATTTGGCGATGGTGTCCCTGCTGTTGGGAACGGACACGGCTGAAGCACGCCAGACGGCGGCGGAACTGCACGCGGCGGAGCCGGACAATCCGGTGTTTGTCTCCACTTATGCCTTTTCCCTTTTCCTGCAGGGCCGCCAGCAGGAGGCAATCCAGACGCTTCGTGCGCTCGGTCTCGACCGGCTGGATGATCCGTCGCTCGCGGCTTATTACGGAATTTTTCTTTCGGCGGCGGGCGACAAGCAAACCGCGCGGACTTACCTGAACAAATCAGCCAAGGCTTTTCTCCTGCCGGAAGAACAGGCGATGGTGGAACGCGCAAAGAAAACGCTGTGAGCGGATTTCCGGTTGCGGCTTCCTGCGAGAATTGGGTTTGATTCAATTTCCGCCGCAGTTCACTTTGAAATCATCGCAGACAGATATTCCTTGAAGGCGGCTTGCGCGGCCTCGTCCGATTCTTTTCCCCAAACGCCCGCCTTGATCACCCGTTTCTCGCTCCAGCCGCGGTCCCGTGCATGCAGCGCGTGAAGAACCGAGCGAATCGCCATGATGGTGCCCGGAACAGTCTGCGGCACCCATTCGGTGGGTTCCCAGTAAATGGAAAAAACATCCAGAGTGCGGCCCTGGTCCAGAAAACATTCCGTGTCCACCCGCAGGTTGACGCCGTTCATGTTCACGGTTTGAATCCCCAGGTTGGTTTGAAGCACCATGCCTGCGTTTTGCAGGCACACATCAGGCGCGTGAGTGCGGGCTTGGAGACAGGTCACGGCGGCGCGATAGCCGGTTTTTGCGGGCAGCCAGCGGAAGTAGAAAAACTGCCAGGCGTTTCCTTCGCTGTCGCGCCACTCGGCCTGGCGGCCTTCGTCGTAGCTTAACATTGTCCGAACATTTTCGCTGACCGGCAATTCGCGAAATTCGGCGGTCCTGGCCGGCAGCTTGAACGACCAGTTGGTCAGGGTCGCGGCCTGTTTCTCCGCCGGACGGAACCAGAAATAAATTCCCATTTCGCCCAGAACAATCCAGACCGCCAGGGCAGCCAGCGCCGTCCGGATCAGGCGTGAATTTTTCACCAGCACGGTTGTGCTGGTTTGTGCCGGCGTTGATTCGGCGGCGATCCGGCTGCCGGCTTCCCCGGATGCGCCCGGCGATTTTTTTTCCTCCGTGTCCGGAACCGGTTCAAGGTTGTGCAACTCTTCCAGATAATCCAGCTTGGCGCCCGTCGGTGAATAATACGCACCCGGCTTGCTCCGTTTGGGCCGCAGCAGCCACACGAGCGCCAGCAGCCCGATCAGCGTGATTCCCATGATCGCGAAGCCCGCCTGGTCGTGGTGCAGATTCACCGCCGCAATGCCGTGCAGGTCGGCGATGCGAACGAGATAGGTGGTGCGAATCACATTGCAGGTGAAGGCCAGCAGCACGGCGCTGAACAGCAGCATGAGCCGCCGCAATATGCTGTAGCCGAACAATTCACCCAGAAACAGCGCGATCATGACGCTGGCTTGAAACGAGCGGATGCCGCTGCACGCCTCGTCCACGCCAACCAGACCCGGACTCGTTTCAATCAGCACGCCGTGGCGGACGGCCGGGCTGCCCAGGACATTGGCAGACACGGCGCTGACGGCGGCATTGAGCTTCGACATGTTTTCAATCATCGGATGCTCCAGACGCGTGGGCCAGGGCACGGCGATGAGGAAAAAAATCACCGGGAACGCAAAATAGCGGCTCCAACTGCGCCCGCCCAGAAAGTAAAGAATGACAAACGTGATCCCGATTGCCGCGCCGGCAAAGAGCCATCCCGCAAAACGCCAGTTGGGAATAACATCCAAAAAAATGGCGCCGACCGGCAAGATCAGTCCGAAGATTCCCAGCACGAAGAACGTGCCGCCGGCGGGCCGGACCGGACTGCGGTCGGGGCGGCGTTTCCAACGTTCCCAGAAAAGGCCGAGGCACAGCAGCGGCACGAACCATCCGAAGGCGTAGTCGTCATTGCTGTGCCACAAGGTGCCGAGACGATAAACGGCGTAGCCCCAGAGCGCGACAAGCACGCACACCGGCAGCGGACCCAAAGCGAATGCCGACATCCGGTCTTCCAGCGGGGGAACGGGTGACGATTGTTTTGACGGCAATGAAGTTTCAGGATTGGTCATCGTGCATCCTCATCGTTTGGCGTGGCGTGAAATTGATTGGCAACCTGCCCGTCCGGCGTTGTGAAAGTCATTTCCGAGATCTCCGCCATGGAGAAAAATTAAGCCCGGCCCGTTCAAAGCACAAACAAAAAGGGCGGCTTGAATCAAGCCGCCCTCAAAGAAACTCAAAAACGTTTCAAGCGATTTTCATCTTCCGAGCATAGTTGCGTCCGAAGAAAACAATGCCCAGCAACGCGACACCCGCCATGGTAAAACCAGCGGCTTCAGGAACGGGAGCCAAATATCCGAAGGTTCCGGCACCCGCAATAGTGTCCAGCTGCGCAAAGTTTCCGAAGTTTATATTCGCCGAGCCCACCGTGCTATTACCCTGTATGGTTCCAGCTTGTAACCCAATATTCAACGTCGCAGCAGCATTGTAGTGAACGCTGCCATAACCAGAGGCAACAACTGCATATATGCCAGGCCCCAGCGTTATGGGCGTAATGCTGTCATATGCATAATTACCAATAGTCGCCGGACTTCCGGTAAAAGAAGCTACCTGACTAAGTAACACTCCGGTTGCCTCATTGTAAATCGCCACCTTTATTGTATTACCACCAAATCCAGAAGTGTCATACACACCCAACTCGTTGATCAAAGTTGAAGAGGACAATATGACCTCATTTGCCAGATCGCTATAACCACTCAACGTGGATGAACCGCCACTTGGAGAAGTATATGCAACCCAACTGCCAGTTGCGCCTGCCTGCCAGACGAACAGCCCGCCAACAGCCAAACCAAGCGCCAGTTTTTTCACCGAATTTAGTGTCTTCATATTATGATTATTTTTTCCTGTTAGTTCACTACCCTGTCAAATTCTTTGCTGCACATATTTATGCCGCATAAGCGGCAAAATGTAAAGAACTTTTTTGATGTTTTTTTAGGTGATACGCATTCGCATAACACGTTGAATATGAACATGATATTTCAAAATGCGCTGTGGTGCTGTTGGCGGCTGGCGTGAAAATTTCATTGCATCTGGTTCGTTTTGTCCATTTTCGGTAGCAAATCCTTTTCCTCCGGCAACAAGTGTCCCTGGGTTTTGGCGATCTGGAAATAGGGCGCGGCGTCACCGGTTTTTCCCGTCGCGGAGAGCAGGAGGCCGTAATAAAGCGCCGCCGAGGGTTGCGCGAGTTGGGCTGGTTTCAATTTTTGAAGCACGGCCAGTCCCTCCGGATCGTGGCCCTGCAAATGGAGGGCGTAGGCGTAGGTGGAAACCACATCGGCATTGGTGGGAATTTGGGCATAGGCTTCCGCCGACCAGAGGCAGGCCTGGGTGAAGTTGGTTTTCAGCAGCAGCGCCGTGGCCGCCAGATTATTTTTCAGCGCCGCGTTCTGTGGCGAACGGGAAAGCTGTTTCAAATAAAGTTGATACAGGCCGGCCGTGTTGCCGGCGTCAAAATAGATTCGTTCCAGCGTGTCCTGCGCCCAGCGCGCTTCGGGAAATTCCCGGGCGATGCGCCAGAGCAAATCCTCGCGTTCGCGCGGCAACTGCCAGCGGTTTGCCAGTTCGAGCAGGGAAGTCAGCGCGCCCAACCGCTCGCCTGCCTCGCTCAACGCCGAGCGCCAGCGGCCGTCCGCCATCAACGGCTCGCCGAGCCGGTTCCAGGCGTGGGACGAAAAAGCCAGCCGCAGAAAATCCATCTCCTCCCAGTCGCCGTTGGCCGTGAGATTGCGCAGCGCCAGCCAGTTGGTGGTGTTGAGGTAGCAATCCACGAAGGCGAGCCGCACCGGCGTTTGTGCCTGGAGGTTGGCGGACAGGGTGTTCAACCAAGCGGCGGTCTCCGGCAGAAAACCGTTGGACTCCATCCACGAGGCGGTTTGGGCTGCCATGGCCGCGTTGGTTGCCGCGTCCCGTTGCAACGCGTTCAACCGGGCGGTCAGGGCGGGACTTTGCAGGCGCTTCAGGATGCCAAGCTGCTGCAGCCGGTCGGTCAAGGTCGCCTGTGCGTTGGTCAGCAGTTGTGATGAATAATCCAGCGCCCCGGCTGCGTCGTTGTGCATCAGCCGGTCCGCCACCAGCGAGCGCAGCGCCGGGAGGGCAAGTTTCGCGTCGGTGGAAAATGCCTTCAGTTTGGCGCGGGCGTCATCGGCATCGGCGGTGTTGGTCGAGGTGAGCCGGATGACGGCCAGATTGAGCTGGAACAGTCGGTTGGTTGGCTCCAGCCGGCTCGCCGCTTCAAATTGTGTTTCCGCCTCCGCCATGCGATGCAGCCCCAAATCCATTTCCGCGGAAACGATGTGGAAGTCCGGCACGTTCGTGGCGGCGGTTGCGGACAAATCGTCGAGCACCTGGCTCGTGATCGGAAAGGGCGGACCTTGATAGCGCAGGCCGGTGGATGCCAGCAGGAGCTTGTTGGTGAGGGCGGGGGACAGCTTCACCAGCCGCTGGCACCAGTCCAGCGTGGCGGGCGAATGCATTTCATCGTCCAGCTCGGCCATGATGAAACAGGCCTCCACATTGTTGGAATTGACCAGCAGCGCCCGCCGCACGCTCAACCACGCGCTGCGATAATCCCCCCTGGCCAGAAAAACCCGCGCCTGGGCCACGCCGCGTTTCTCCTTGAGATGCCGGTAGACGGAACGCCCCGGAAAAACCGCCAGCGCCAGAATCACGATGACGCCGCCAATGATCCAGAATTTCAAAAATCTGTTCTCTTCGTCCATGCCACATCATGCTCGGAAACGGGAACATTTTGAAAGCCAAAATCGCCGTCGGAATGCGAGGCTACCGGGGCCGGCGGAATCCGCCGCCGTCTTCCCGGTCGTTTCCAAAAGGTGAAACCCCGTTTTCCGCGCGCAAAAAACTTTCGGCGGGGCCGGGCGTGATGTAGCCTCGCGCCATGTCCCAAATTTCTTTTTCCACGCTGGCGTTTTTCATTCTCTGCCTTTCAATTCCCCATGCGCTCGGCGGCGAGGAGACGTGCGCCGCCTGCGACCGGAAGGTTCTCGTCACCGGCCAGTTTCAGCACGCGCGCGGCCACGAAAGCCTCGCGATTGACGGCGCGCCGCGCCGGAACGAGGAGGCCTTCCGCGAGGAAATTTCCGGGACGAATTTCTCCGTGACCGTTCCAAATCTTCCCGCCGGAAAATACACCGCCATCATCGGCCTCGCCGAGGTGGATTTCCTGAACGCCGGCCAGCGCGCGTTCGACATCGCCTGCGGCGACCAGACGCTCGCCAGCAACCTCGACATTTTCGCCGCGGCGGGCGGCGCGGGAAAGGTTTTGATGCTCACGGAAAAAATTGATTTTCCCGGCGACGCCCTGCGCGGGCCGCTGACGTTCAATTTCATCGGGCGCACGAACGCGGCGAAGTTGAACACGTTTGAACTGCGCGACGCCGGCGGCGTTTCGATCATTTCCATGAAGGCGGCGGATTTGGTGGATGCCGAGAGCGCCGACGCGTTGAAGATTCCCGTCGTCGCCGGGCCGGAAATCTGGAAGGACGCGGCGCAGCCGGTGGCCGCGCGGGTGGGCGACCTCGTGAGCCGGCTGTCGCTCGCCGAAAAAATCCAGGAGATGCGGAACGGCGCGGCGGCGGTTCCGCGGCTGGGTATTCCGGCCTACGATTATTGGAGCGAATGTCTGCACGGCGTGGCGCGCGCCGGCACGGCCACGGTTTTCCCGCAGGCCATCGGCATGGCGGCGACGTGGGACACGACGCTGGCCCACGACGAGGCGGATGTCATCGCCACCGAGGCGCGGGCGAAGTTCAACGATTTTATCAGCCAGCACGACGGCAATGCCACGCGCTATCACGGGCTGACGTTCTGGACGCCGAACATCAACATCTTTCGCGACCCGCGCTGGGGCCGCGGCCAGGAAACCTACGGCGAGGACCCATTCCTGACCGCCCGTCTTGGCGTGGCGTTCATCCGCGGTTTGCAGGGCGACGATCCGAATTACATCAAGGCGATGGCCTGCGCGAAACATTTTGCCGTTCACAGCGGGCCGGAGTCGCTGCGGCATGTGTTTGATGCCGCGCCGACCGACCGCGATTTTTACGAGACGTATCTGCCGCAGTTCGAGGCCGCCGTGCGCGAAGGCCGCGTCGGCGCGGTGATGGGCGCCTACAATTCCGTCTATGGCGAGCCGGCCTGCGCGAACCCGCTGCTGCTCACGGACCTTCTGCGGAAGCAGTGGGGTTTCGACGGCCACGTCGTTTCCGATTGCGGCGCGATTTACGATATTTACGCCAACCACAAATTCGCCGGCTCGTCCGAGGCGGCGGCGGCGGACGCGGTGAAGGCCGGCGACGATTTGTGCTGCGGGACGGATTACAATTCGCTGACGCGCGCGGTCAAAAACGGGTTGATTTCGGAAAGGGAAATTGACACGGCGGTTTCGCGCCTGTTCGAGGCGCGGTTCCGGCTCGGCTTGTTCGATCCGCCGGAAAAAGTCCCGTTCGCACAAATCCCGATTTCGGCAAACGACACGCCGGACCACGAGGCGCTGGCACTGCGGGTCGCGCGCGAGTCCGTCGTGCTGCTGAAAAACGACGGCGTGCTGCCGCTCAACCGCGCCAAGATCAAGCGCATCGCGGTCATCGGCGCGAATGCCGATTCCGTCCCGGTGCTGCTCGGCAATTACAACGGCACGCCGGCGCGGCCCGTCACCATTTTGAACGGCATCGAAAAAATCGCGGGCGCGATCAGTGAGGTGACTTATGCGCACGGCGAAAAAACCTACGGCACGTTCAAGGCGGAAGCTGGTGCGGGCATTGAAGTCATCTATTCGCAAGGCTGCCCGCTGGCACTGCACAAGGACGGCTCGGACAAACCCAATGCTGAAATGCTCGCCGACGCCGTCGCCGCCGCGAAATCGGCGGACGTGGTGATTTACGTCGGCGGCATCAGCCCGCAGCTCGAAGGCGAGGAGATGAAGGTGAACTACGATGGTTTCAGCGGTGGCGACCGCACACGCATCGAACTGCCGTCGCAGCAGACGGAACTGCTCAAGGCGCTGGCCGCCACCGGCAAACCGGTCGTGTTCGTGAATTGCAGCGGCGGCGCCATCGCGATGCCGTGGGAGGCGGAGCATCTGCCGGCGATTGTGCAGGCGTGGTATCCGGGCGAGCAGGGCGGCATGGCGGTGGCCGAAGTTTTGTTCGGCGACGCGAATCCCGCCGGGCGGCTGCCGGTGACGTTCTACAACTCGACGGCGGATTTGCCGGCGTTTGAAAATTACGCGATGAGCAACCGCACCTACCGTTATTTCGACGGCGCGCCGGAGTTCGCGTTCGGCCACGGCTTGAGCTACACGAAATTTGATTACGCCGCCGCTGCGCTGGACAAGGCCGGATTCACCGCCGGCGACACCGCAAAAATTTCCTTCCTGCTGAAAAATTCCGGCGGACGCGACGGCGACGAGGTGGCGCAGGTTTATTTCCGGCACATGAATTCCGCGCAGCCGCAGCCGAAGCTGGCGCTGTGCGGATTTGCGCGGATTCACCTGGCGCGAGGGCGGGGCGCGCGCGTCACGATGGACATTCCGGTGGAACGGTTCCGGAGCTGGGACACGGCCAAAAAACAATATGTCGTGGAGTCGGGCGATTACGAACTGCTGGTGGGCGCGGCTTCCGACGACATCCGCCTGCACACGCTGCTGAAAATTGTTGCCCCAAATTAAGACCAAAACTCATGCGAACCATTCTTCCAAAATTCATGCCGATGTTCGGCGCGATTCTTCTCGCCGCAAACCTTTCCGCATCCGCTGCGACAGACTTGACAATTCAAAAGCAGAGCGATGGCGTCGTGTTGACGATGCCCTCCGGCACGCTGCGGTTGCAGGCGTGGTCGGACCGGATCATCCGCGTGACATTCGCGCCGGGAAACAAATTGCCGGAGAAAAAAAGTTTCAGCGTCATCGCCAGGCCCTCCGGGACGAAATGGCAGTTGAGCGAAACGCCGGACGCGGTGGTTTTGGAGACGCCGGCCATCCGCGCGCAGGCGGATAAAAAGACCGGCGCGGTGGGATTTTTTGATTTGAACGGCAAGCCGATCTTGCAGGAGGCGGAAAATGGCCGGGAGTTTTCACCGTTGACTGTCAGCAATTACACCGGCAAGAGCGTCCGGCAAAAATTCATCCTGCCGGCGGACGAGCGGATTTACGGCCTCGGCCAGCACCAGGGCGGCGTGTGGAATTATCGCGGGACGGTGGTGCATTTGCAGCAGCGCAACATGGAAGTCGGCCTGCCGGTGCTGGTGTCGAGCAGGGGCTACGGCGTGCTGTGGGACAATCCGGCGGTGACGGATGTTGACGTTGGAAAAACCGACGGGAATGTTCTCTCATGGAACTCCGAGGCTGGCGGCGCGGTGGATTATTATTTCATGTCCGGGCCGTCGGCGGATGGCGTGATCTGCGATTACCGGGAGCTGACGGGTGTTGCGCCGATGATGCCGGAATGGCTCTGGGGATTCTGGCAGTGCAAGGAACGCTACCAGACGCAGGCGGAAATGACCAACATCGTGGCGGAATACCGCAAGCTCGGCGTGCCGCTCGACGGCATCATTCAGGACTGGCAATACTGGACAAACGGCGGCTGGGGTTCGCACGCGTTTGATCCGGCGCGCTATGCCAATCCGGCGGAAATGGTGAAAGACCTGCACGCGATGCACGCGCACGTGCTCATTTCGATCTGGCCGAAGTTCGATCTCGGAACGGAAAATTTCGCGGCGATGGAAAAGGCTGGCGCGTTGTATCCTCCAGTGCTGCCGAGCGTTTATCCGAAGGGCCAGCAGAAATGGTATGATCCGTTCAATGCGAACGGCCGGAAAACTTACTGGTCGCTGGTCTCAAAAGATTTGTTCAGCCTCGGTTTTGATGGCTGGTGGCTCGACGCGTCGGAGGGCGAGTTCGGCGGCAAGTGGGGCGAGTTCCGCGAATTCCAGACCGCCGACGGGCCGGGCGCGGAAGTTTTCAACGCCTATCCGCTCCTGCACACCACCGGCCTCGCGCAGGGCCAGCGCGCGCAGACGGACGCCAAGCGCGTCGTCATCCTGACGCGCTCCGCCTACGCCGGGCAGCAGCGCAATTCGGCGATCACCTGGTCTGGCGACATTCGCGGGAGCTGGGCGGTGTTCGCCCGGCAAATTCCCGCCGGGCTGAATTTTTCCGTCAGCGGCATTCCGTATTGGAACACGGACATCGGCGGATTCACCGGCGGCAACCCGACGAACAAAAATTACCAGGAGCTGTTCACGCGCTGGTTTCAATTCGGCGCGTTCAATCCCATGTTCCGGGTCCACGGCACGGGCGCGGGCAAGGAATTCTGGCGCTGGGACGAGCCGACGCAAAAAATCCTGGCCGACTATATCAAGCTGCGCTACCGGCTGCTGCCTTATATTTACTCCGCGTCGTGGCAGGTGACGAGTGCTGGCGGAACGATGCTGCGCCCGCTGATGATGGATTTCGGCGGCGACACCAACGCGCTGGACATCGGCGACCAGTTTTTGTTCGGCCCGGAAATCATGGTCAGCCCGGTGACGGAGGCGCACGCGGCCATGCGCAGTGTTTATTTGCCGGGCAGCGGCGGCTGGTATGATTTCTGGACGGGCAGACGAATTGCAGGCGGGCAGCGCATTGAAACCGCGTCGCCGATTGAAACGCTGCCGCTGTTCGTTCGCGCGGGAAGCATTTTGCCGCTCGGCCCGGTGGTGCAATATGTTTCCGAAAAACCGGCCGAACCGGTTGAGCTGCGCGTGTATCGCGGCGCGGACGGTGCGTTCACGCTCTATGAAGACGAGGGGGACAATTACGGCTACGAGAAAGGCGCGTTTGCGACCATCCCGCTGACGTGGAACGAGGCCGCGGGGACGCTGACGATTGGCGCGCGCAATGGAAAATTTCCGGGAATGTTGAAGGAACGGACGTTCCGCGTGGTGTTTGTGAATGAAAATCACGGCAGCGGCGGCGCGGAAACTCCGGACGCCGATGCGATTGTCAAATACGCCGGAAAAGCGGTGGCAGTGCAAGCCGGACAATCTCCGAAGTGAACCGCGTCGGGAAACTTCAACGGCGCGGCCGCCCACCGGCTTAACGCATCCGGCGGAAGATGTCCGGCGCGACGCCCAGCGCGCTTTTGAAGGCGCGGGAGAAGTGAAACTGGTCGCTGAAGCCGGCGCGTTCTGCGATTTGTTTCACGAGCGCGCCGGGCTGTTGGAGCCATTCGGCGGCGAGGTTCATTTTCAGGCGCAGCAAAAATTGGTATGGGCTTTGGTGGTCGTAGCGTTGAAACAGCCGGCACAGGTAGGCGGCGTCCACATGGCATTCTTCCGCAATCTGCCGGAGCGTCTTGAGCCGCTGGGAGTTTTTCTCGATGTGCTGGCGGCATTGCTGGTAGGTCGTGAACGAAAGGGTTTCGATGCCCGCGCCGGGCGCGCGCGCTTCGGAAATTTTCAGCGCCAGGCATTCCAGCAGTTTCGCGCACAGTTCCATGCCCTGGCGGCCGCCGCGCTGGCCGCACCGGATCAATTCGTCAAAGAGATTCTGGATGTCATTCGGCGGGAATATCTGCGAGACGCTTCCCGGCGGCAACTGGCATTGGTGGAGGATATTCCTCGATTTTAAGCCGGCAAAGTCCACAAAATACTTGACCGGCGGCTCGGTGGCGTCGGCGGCGATGTTCTGCCGCACGCCGGGGCCGTAGGAAAAAATGCAGCCCGGCTGCAAGGTGTGGCGGCGATTTTGCAGCTTCAGCTGGCCGCGCCCGCGGACGACGTATTCAATCGAGTAAAAGGGAAATGTTGGGCGCTGGATTTCGTAGTCTGGCGCGCAATGTTCACAGCCGCCGCTGACGACGGACAGGGGCGCGCGCTTCGGCGGGTTGAGGTTCAGGTAAAACCGGCGCGCGGCGGAGACCTGCGGGGAGAAAAATCCCGGCGCCCCGGCGGCGGCAGTCCCTGTTGGAGCGGGCGGCATCATGTTAAAAAGTCAATTATCGTCATGCGCTGGCTAACTATCGTCATTCCCACGCCGGGGTGTCCAGTGTATTTTCATGGTATTAATTTGAACATCAACGAACAATGATTATGGAAAACATAAAACGACTCGTCGAAAAAGACCCGCCGATGAAGAAGGATGATTTGATCGTCATCACCGGCGCGGGCGGCTTCATCGCCGGCAATCTGGCCCGGTATTTCACCAAAAAAGGTTTCACCAACATCCGCGCGGTGGACAAGAAGCCGCTTTATGAATGGTATCTGCACACGCCCGGCGTTCAGAATCTTTGCCTGGACGTGAGCCTGGAGGACAATTGCAGGCGCGTCACCGAGGGCGCGGTGGAAGTCTACAACCTCGCCGCCGACATGGGCGGCATGGGCTTCATCGAGCGCTTTCGCGTGGAATGCCTGCGCAGCGTGCTGATCAATACGCACATGGTTGAGGCGGCTTATCGTTCCGGTGCGCGGCGTTATTTCTACTCCAGTTCCGCCTGCGCTTACAACACGCTCCTGCAGCAGGATCCGAACGTCCGGGCGTTGAAGGAATCCGACGCGTATCCGGCGATGTCCGAGCGCGGTTACGGCTGGGAAAAATTGATCTCCGAAATGTTCTGCCAGGAATACTGGCACGAACGCGGCATGAAGACGGCCATCGCCCGTTTTCACAACGTCTACGGACCGCACGGCACATGGGACGGTGGCCGCGAAAAGGCGCCCGCCGCGTTGAGCCGCAAGGTCATTGAGGCGATTGACACCGGCAAGAATGACATCACGATCTGGGGCGATGGGCATCAGACCCGCAGCTTCATGTATATTGACGACTGCGTGCAGGGCATTGACAAGATCATGCACTGCGATGATTTGATTGCCACGCCGATCAACCTCGGCTCCAGCGAGCTGGTTTCCATCAACGAGCTGCTGACCAAGATCGAGAAAATCGCCGGCGTGAAAATGAGGCGGCATTACGACCTGAACGCGCCGCTGGGCGTGGCCGGCCGCAACAGCGACAACACGTTCATCAAGCAGGTCCTGAAATGGGAGCCGAACACCACGCTCAACAAGGGCCTGGCGGAAACCTACAAGTGGATCAAGGAACAATACCACCATCGCAAGGCCGGCAAGCGCGTGGGCATCGGCTGATGAACAGCAACACGCCCCCGTTCATCGCCAGGGCTCTCGGCTCGATTCCCAACCGCCTGCAACTCGCGGGCGGTTGGATTGACCAGCCGTTCGTTTCCGAACACAACCCCAAGCCGCCCGGCTCGATGGTCGTGGTGCAGATCGAGCCAAACTTCCGACCGATGAACCGGTCCGGCATCGCCAGCGGCACACGCGACATCGCGATGCGGATTTGGAACGGCAAACTGCCCAACCGGCCGCCGGAGGAACTGGCGTGCGAACTTTACGAGGCCGAAAACAAGGGCAAGGCCGAGCCGAGCGGTTCGCAGGACATGATCGGCCTGGTGTATCCCGGCGTGAACCGGCTGGACTACGACTTCAAAATTCACGGCGGCGTTTTTCCCTCGCACATCGAATCGTGCAACAGCGCGAAGGTCGCGCGCTGGTTGAGCGGGATTCTGCATTTGATTCCGGTCGAACCGCGACCGGAAGGCTACAATCCGCTCGGCATAAAAAATATTGACTCAAAATGGGTCGCCAGGCTCGGCCAGTCGGGACAGGACTGCTTCAACGCCATCGCCAAAATGGACGCGAAGGCGCTTGGCGCGTCGCTCAACCTGAACATGAAATGCTGGGAGACGCTGCTGCCGCGCGTCGTCCGGCATCCGCTGCTCCGGGTGGATTTGATGCCGCTGCTGGCGGCGTATCAGCGGCAATACTCCGGCGCGATGTATTCCGGCTGCGGCGGCGGCTATCTGATCGTTGTCTCCCGGGAACCGGTGCCCGGCGCGTTCAAGGTGAACGTGCGCGTTGCCTCAAAATATAAGAAATGAAAACCCTTGTGAAACTGAACCTCGCACTCGCCAGCCTGGCGATCGCCGCATCCTTGTCCGGCTGCGTCTCGCCCTGCTCGAAGTGCAAATGCACCAAAATTGAAACTACCGGTTCGACCAACGCGATTCACAACATCGCGACCGGGCCGTTCAAGGCGGACTGGAATTCGCTCACGAATTACCAGACGCCGGAATGGTTCCGCGACGCGAAGTTCGGCATCTGGGCGCACTGGGGGCCGCAATGCGAGCCGGAGGAGGGCGATTGGTATGCGCGCAACATGTATATTCCCGGCCAGGCAGATTACAATTTGCACATCTCGGAATACGGGCATCCCTCCACGAATGGTTTCAAGGATGTCATCCATGAATGGAAGGCGGCGAAATTTGATCCCGACAAGCTGCTCGCGTTTTACAAGGCGAATGGTGCGAAGTATTTCATGGCGCTCGCGGCGCATCACGACAACTTCGACAACTTCAATTCCAAATATCAGCCGTGGAATTCTGTCGCCGTCGGACCGCACAAGGACTTGATCGGCGGTTGGGCGGCGGCGGCGCGGAAAAACGGACTGCGCTTCGCGGTCAGCGTCCATTCTTCGCACGCGTGGTCGTGGTATGAAGTCGCGCAGGGCGCAGACAAGGACGGCCCGTTCGCCGGCGCGCCTTACGACGGCAAGCTGACCAAGGCCGACGGAAAAGGTCTGTGGTGGGACGGCCTCGACCCGCAGGATCTTTACGCGCAAAACCACACGCCCGGAAAAAAACTGGTCTGGGATTGGGATCCCGCGCAGGGCAGCAGCGTGCCGGACGCGGCTTACCAGCTCAAATTTTTCAAGCGGGTCAAACAGCTTTGGGACGACTACCAGCCGGACATGATTTATTTCGACGACGACGTGTTGCCGCTGCACGGCGTCACCGACGACATCGGCCTCAATCTCGCCGCCCATTTTTACAATTCCAGCATCCAGTTGCACGGCCGCAACGAGGCGGTGATGAACAACAAAATGCTGAATGAGATGCAGCGCGAGGCGATGGTCTATGACATCGAGCGCGGCAAGGCGTCCGGCATCCTGCCGCTGCCGTGGCAGACCGATACCTGCATCGGTTCGTGGCATTACAAACTCGAACGGTTTCTGAAACATGAGTATGTCCCCGCGTCCACCGTCATCCGGATGCTCGCGGACATCGTGAGCAAAAACGGCAACCTGATGTTGAGCGTGCCCTTGAATCGCGACGGCCAGCCGGACGCGGACGAAATCAAAATCGTCAGCGAAATTGGCGCGTGGATGAAGATCAACGGCGACGCGATTTATTCAACGCGCCCCTGGAAGATTTATGGCGAAGGCCCCTCGACCGTCGTTGCCGAGAAAGGACAATTCGGCGGCCAGGCCGTCGAGCAGAAGAAACCGTTCACGGCGGAGGACATCCGTTTTACGCAGTCCAAGGATGGCAAGACGCTTTACGCCATCGTGCTGGAAATTCCGAAGGACGGCCAAGTCACCGTGAAATCGCTCGCCAGCGGTGCGGCCAACTGGCCGGGTGACATCGGCAGCGTGCGTCTCATCGGCGGCGGCAAGCTGCCATTCACCCGCGATGCCGGCGGCCTGCACGTTTCGTTGCCGGAAAAATTTGATGGCAAAATTGCGTTCGCCTTGAAAATTCGCGCTTAAAATGTCCGCCCGAAAGCAAGTCGTGGTCAGCGGCGCGTTTGACGACATTCGGTCGCGCGACCTGCGCTTTCTCGAAGAAGCGTCCAAGCTCGGCGAGCTTTCCGTTCTGCTCTGGCCGGATGCTGCGCTCCAAAAGCTCACCGGCAAGGCGCCGAAATTTTCGCTGGCGGAACGGCGGTATTTTTTGAACGCCGTCCGCTACGTCAGCCGCGTGGTCGTGGCTGACGATGCAAACAGCTTTGACACGCTGCCGGAAAATTTGAAGGCGGACATCTGGGCGGATGTGGAATCAACGGCGAACCCCGCCCGCGAAAAATTTGCCGCCGGAAACAAAATCAGCCGCCGCGTTTTCAGGGCTGATGAACTGAAAGGTTTTCCCGAGCCGCCGCCGATGCCTTCCGCGCCGGGGCGGAAAAAAATTGTCGCCACCGGCTGCTACGACTGGTTTCACTCCGGCCACGTCCGTTTCACCGAGGAGGCGTCCGCCTACGGTGATCTTTACATCTGCCTCGGCAGCGATGCCAATGTTGCGTTGCTGAAGGGGCCGGGGCATCCGCTGTTGTCGCAGGAAGAGCGACGTTATGTCGTCGGCTCGATCAAATATGTGAAGCAGGCGCTCATCACCACCGGCACCGGATGGGTGGACGCCGACCCGGAAATCCGCCGGTTGAAGCCGGACATTTACGTCGTCAACGAAGACGGCGACAAGGGCGGCAAGCGCGAGTATTGCCAGCAGCTCGGCGTCGAATACCTCGTGCTCAAACGCACGCCCGCGCCCGGTCTGCCGAGGCGCAGCAGCACGGATTTGCGCGGATTTTAATTGCGCCGGCGGAATTTCTTTGGCAACCAATTCATTCCGATTGCCATTGTTGAAAATGAAAACCAAACTTCGATTCTTAATCCTTTTGGGTGCCGCAGCCATTGTGGAATGTGGGCGCGCGCAAATCCTCACCGACCCTATTCCTGAAACCGCTGTCCCCACCGTCATCGTCAACACGACGAACGAACCGGTGACGCCGGGGAAATTCTCACCGACGTGGGATTCGCTCCGGCAGTATCAAGTGCCCGACTGGTTTCGCGACGCGAAGTTCGGCATCTGGGCGTGTTTCGGGCCGCAGAACCAGCCGGAAGATGGCGACTGGTATGCGCGCAATATGTATGTGGAAGGCAGCGCGCAGAACAAATACCATGTCAGGCATTACGGCCCGCCGTCGGAATTTGGCTTCAAGGACGTGATTCACACATGGAAGGCGGAAAACTTTGACGCGGAAAAACTCGTTGCGCTCTACAAACGGGTTGGCGCGCAGTATTTCTTTGCGATGGCCAACCACCATGACAACTTCGATCTTTACGACAGCAAATACCAGTCGTGGAACAGCGTGAACGTCGGACCGCGCAAGGATATTGTCGGTGACTTTGCCAAGGCGGCGCATGAACAAGGCCTGCCATTTGGCGTCAGCGTCCACGCCGCCCATGCGTGGAGCTTTTACGAGATCGCCCAAAGTGCCGACAAGAAGGGCGCGCTCGCCGGCGTGCCCTATGATGGCAAGCTGACCAAGGCCGACGGCAAGGGCAAATGGTGGGACGGCCTCGATCCCCAAGATCTCTACGCCCAGAATCACATGCCCGGCTTGAACTTCAGCAATGCCGGCGCAATTCATGGCCAGTGGAACTGGGGAAACGGCGCGAGCATTCCCGACCAGGCTTACTGCGACAAGTTTTACAACCGCACGATTGACCTCGTTCACAAATACAAGCCCGACCTGATTTATTTTGACGACGATGCGCTGCCGTTGTGGCCGGTCAGCGACGCCGGCTTGAAGATCGCCGCCGATTTTTACAATTTCAACATGAAGCAGCACGACGGCAAACTGGAAGCCGTCCTGTTCGGGAAAATGCTCTCCGAGGACGAGCAGAAATGCATCGTCCGGGACATCGAACGTGGTGCGGCCAACGAGATCGAACCGTTGCCGTGGGAGACCGACACCTGCATCGGCAACTGGCATTATGACCGTTCGCTCTATGAAAAAAATCGTTACAAGACCGCCAAGACGGTCATCCAAATGCTCTGCGACGTTGTGAGCAAAAACGGCAATCTTCTGCTCAACATCCCAATCCGGGGCGATGGCACGATTGACGACAAGGAGCAGGCTGTGCTCGAGGGTATCGGCGCGTGGATGGACGTGAACAAGGAGTGCATTTTCGGCACGCGCCCGTGGAAAGTTTTTGGCGAAGGCCCGGCGTCGGAAGGCGCGGCGCTTTCCGCCCAGGGTTTCAACGAAGGCAAAGGCAAGCCGTTCACCGCCGCCGATTTTCGGTTCACCACGAAGAGCAATGTGTTTTACGCGATTGAACTGGGCTGGCCGACAAATGCGGTGACCATCAAATCGCTCGGCACGGCGGCGAAGTTGTTGGACAAATCCATCGGCGGCATCACGCTTCTCGGCAGCGCTGAAAAAGTGCAGTGGTCACAAAACGCCGATGCCCTCACAATCAAGCCTCCGCAAAACACGCCTTCTGACGCGGCGGTGGTTTTCAAAATTACACTGAACAACCCGTGAAAACACCGCTCCTGTTTCTGGCTGCCTTGCTGCTGCCGGCCATGCTTTTTGCCGCCGATCCGCCTCGTCAGGAACTCAACTTCAACCGCGAATGGAAGTTTCAACTGGGCGATCATCCCGGCGCGGAAGCGGTGGCGTTTGACGACGCGAAATGGGACGACATCGGTCTGCCACATTCCTTCAGCATGCCGTATTTCGAGTCGTCGAAATTTTACACCGGTTACGGCTGGTATCGGAAGCATTTTGACGTTCCGGCGGAGTGGTCCGGCAAACGGCTGTTCCTCGAATTTGACGGCGCGTTTCAGGATGCGGAAATCTTCATCAACGGCCGGCGCATTGGCGAGCACAAGGGCGGTTACACCGGATTTTCCTTCGATGTCACCGGCGCGGTGAAACCCGGCGACAACGTGGTGGTCGTGCGGCTCAACAATAATTGGAATCCGCAGCTCGCACCCCGCGCGGGCGAGCACGTTTTCAGCGGCGGCATTTACCGCGACGTGCGGCTGATTGTCACCGGGCCGTTGCACGTCACCTGGTATGGCACGTTCGTCACCACGCCGCAGGTTTCGGCGGAGTCGGGCACGGTGAATGTGAAGACGGAAATTCGCAACGACGGCGCGGCGGAGAAAAATTGCGCGCTTCAGACCGACATTTTGGATCCCGACGGGAAAACCGTCGCGACCATTTCCAGCTCGCAAGTCGTTCCTGCCGGAACAAGCGTCACATTCGACCAGACCACCGTGCCGGTTGCCCAACCGAAGCTCTGGCATCCAGACCATCCATTTCTTTACACGGCAGTCAGCAGGGTTTTTGACGGCAAAAATGAATCGGATCAATTTGAAACGGCCTTCGGCTTCCGCTGGTTCAAGTGGACGGCGGATCAGGGATTTTTCCTGAATGGCGAGCATCTTTATTTCAAGGGTGCGGACGTGCATCAGGATCACGCCGGCTGGGGCGACGCCGTGGCCGACAGCGGGTTTCACCGCGATGTGAATTTGGTGAAAGAGGCGGGCTTCGATTTCATTCGCGGCTCGCATTATCCGCACGCCCCGGCCTTTGCGGATGCGTGCGATCAACTGGGCGTTCTCTTCTGGTCGGAAAATTGTTTCTGGGGCATGGGCGGCAGGTCGCCGGACGGCTATTGGAATGCCAGCGCCTATCCGATCAAACCTGATGACGAGCCGGCGTTTGAGGAAAGCGTGAAGGACAGCTTGCGCGACATGATTCGCGTCAACCGCAACCATCCGTCCATCGTCGCCTGGAGCATGTGCAACGAGGTTTTCTTCAGCGAAAAATCAGTGCTGCCCAAGGTCAGGACTTTTCTGACCAACCTCGTCGCGCTCACGCATGAACTGGATCCCACGCGGCCGGCGGGCATTGGCGGCTGCCAGCGCGCCGATCTGGACAAGCTCGGTGATATCGCCGGCTATAACGGCGACGGCGCCCGGCTGTTCATCAATCCCGGCATTCCGAATCTCGTCACCGAATACAGTTCCGTTCGCGCCGTCCGCCCCGGAAAATATGGGCCGGCGTGGGGCAATCTCGTCCAGGGGCCGGGTGACAAGACGCAGCCGTATTTCTGGCGCTATCCGTGGCGCAGCGGCGAGGTGCTCTGGTGCGCGTTCGACCACGGCAGCATCGCCGGCGACGAGGGCAAAACCGGCATTGTTGATTATTTCCGGCTGCCGAAACGCGCATGGTATTGGTATCGCAACGAATACAATCACATTCCGCCGCCGGAATGGCCCGCCGGTGGCACACCCGCTGCGCTCAAACTTTCCGCCGACAAAACCACCTTGAAATCCGCGGACGGAACGGACGACGCGCAAATCATCGTGACGGTTGTGGATGCGTCCGGCAGGGCATTGAGCAATTCGCCGCCGGTCACGCTGACGGTTGCCTCCGGCCCCGGCGAATTTCCGACCGGCCCGGTGATCGCGTTCGCACCGGATTCCGACATCGCCATCCGCGACGGGCAGGCGGCGATGGAATTTCGCTCCTATTATTCCGGCAAAACGGTGATTCGTGCCAGTTCGCCCGGACTCAAGGACGCAACAATCACAATGACCACCCTCGGCGGACCGAAATTCATTGCTGGCAAAACGCCGCCGGTGAAACAGCGGCGTTATGTCCGTTACACCGGCCCGCTGGAGGCTGTTTCAACGGCCCCGGCCAATTCCGTTTTTGGCCTTAACAATCCGGTGCTCGCGAGCAGCGAAATGACCGAACACCTCGCGCGATTTGGCAATGATGGAAACGCTTCCACGTCCTGGCAGGCGCAGGACAACGATTCGAGTCCGTGGTGGCAGGTGGATTTGGAACGCGCGGTGACGATGACGGAAACCAAAATCACCTTTCCGTCGGAAGCCAATTACCGCTACAAAATCGAGGTTTCAAGCGACGGTCTTGTCTGGACGCCGGTTGCCGATCAAACCCAGACCACCAGCACGGACAAAATCCGGACGGATGTTTTTGCGAAAGAAATCAGCGGACATCTCGTGCGTGTGACGTTCGCCGGCAAACCGGCGGCGATTGCCGAACTGGAGGTTTCGGGCCGGCTGACGGCACAATGATCAGCTCCGCCGATCCAGACAATTGATAGCGCCTAACTGTCCAGTGCCTCGCACTCGCACCCGGCGTATTTCTCCAGCAGCCCGCCGTAAATTTTCGCGGCCTTTTTGTCCGGCCGGATTTCGCTGTTCGGAACCGGTTTGCTGAAACCGGCGGTGAGCTTTTCCCAGTTCGTCTCTTTTCCGGTGTTGACGAGCCAGCCGTGCGCGGCCATCAGGGACGCGCCGAGCGCCGCGCTTTTGGAGACTTCAATCCGCAGCACGCGGCAGTTCATCACATCGGCCATGACCTGCAGGAGCGAGATGTCGTTGGACGCGCCGCCCGTCGCAAAAATCTGTTTCGGCGCGACCTGCATCCATTGCGAGTGCAGCCGCATGGACATCATCTGCGCCTCGAAAATGGCGCGGCAGTTTGCGGCGGCGTTCTTTTCGTCCAGATCAAACCGGTGAATGCCCGGCTGGTTGACGCGCGGAACGATTTCCGCCTCAAACCACGGCAGCAGAATCCCGCCGTTGTTGCCGGGAGGCGTGCTGGCGACGAGTTCGCCGAATTTTTTCCAGTCGGAAATTTTATAGAGTTCGCGGATTTTTTCGCGGGCGAGCGAGCCGTTTTTGAAGCAAATCAGCGTCATGTAGCCGCCGGCGGGCGAACCGAAGACATGACCCTCGCCGTTTTCGTCCGTGTGGCATTGTTCCATCGTGCCGAAAAAGGTGTCGCTGGTGCCGAGGCTGATGGCGGCCTGGCCGGGCTTGATGAGGCCGAGGCCGATGACGCTGGCGGGATTGTCGCCGGTCCAGACGGTGGCGAGCGCTTCGGGATTCAGCCCGAATTTTTGGACGAAATAGGAACTGACCGGGCCGATGGCGCGGCCCGATTCCGCGAGCAGCGGCAGTTTTTTGACGAGGCTGGGCGCGGTGGCCTTGAGCGCGTCGTGGTTCCAGTTTTTCCGGCGGATGTCCATCAGGTTCATTCCCGCGCCGTCGCCAAAATCAATCGGCGCAATTTTCCCGGCGAGCAGCGACGCCATAAACGAGCTGACCAGCGCGATGCCGGCGGTCTTTTCGTAGGCCTTCGGCTCGGCCTTGTAGAACTTGCGGATTTGCGGGCCGGTGAACCGCTCGAACGTGTCCGAGCCGGTGCGCGAGGCGGTGAACTTGATGCCGTCGAGCTTTTTGCGGATCTCGGCGCACTCCTTCGCGGTCGAGGAATCCATCCAGATGGGCGAGGTCTTGCGCGAGAACACGCCGTGCAGATTTTCCACCAGAGATTTCTGCGGGTCCAGATTTTCCAGCACGGCGGCGGCGCGGTCGTTGAGATAAACCGAGCCGTGCTGCTGGCCGCTGCCGCTGACGGCGAGGATTTTGCCCAGTGGCACGCCGTCCTTTTTCATCTGCGCAAAAACCACGTCGAGCGCCTCCGCCCACATCAGCGGCGGGCTGTGTTTGACGAGCGGGTCGCGGTTGGGCAGCACGCCGTTTTTCGTTTTGTAATGCGGCAGCGCGCGGTCAAAGTTCAGGGATTGTTCGTAAACCACCCTGCGCGCGTCGAGGTCAATGACGACGGCGCTCAAGCTTTGCGTGCTGGAATCGAGTCCGAGAAATAATTTGGCCATGAGAAATTTGAATGTTCTTTCTGTCAAGCAGGGTAACAAGAAAATTCATCCAAACCAGCGAAAAACGCGGATTCTGTCTGTCGCCAAGAACAGGGTGTCTGTCAAGAAATTGAACAGCCGGATACACAGGCCAGAATCGGGGAAAGTGGAGAAGTCACCGCCAAGGTGCGGAGGACGCCGGGGATTGCCGGGAATCGAACTTGAACCACAAAGTCGCGAAGACACAAGGGGGAAAATAAAAAACCACCGCGCCACCGCGCCTCCGTGGCAAAAATGTTTTGGACGTGGCAACGAACGCGAGTTCGCTCATTTAACTCCGGGCAGTCAGAGCCGACTCACACCGGCCGCTACAAACCAATGCCAGAAAAGGCGGTTTGGCCACTGATGGACACGGATGAAACACGGATTTTTGGGCAGGGACGCCGCGCTGCGTCGTCCGGTCGGCGCAGCGCGCCGGCCCTAGCATTTTTGATTTCAGCCTTCAGCCTTTAACCTTTGATTTGGCAGGGATACACCGCACGGCATTTTGATGGCATGGCGGAAACGGTGATCATTAAAAGGCGTTCAAATAGTTCCCGACACGTTTTGGAAATGGGCGTATCCAGCTAAAATTCACATGGGCAATCTCTCTACAAGTGATGGCCTCCTTGTTCGGAAACGCGGCGAGTGGGCGGAACGCAAGCCCCACTATCTCAATAATTATTGCGGCATCACCACCGTCTCCATGCGGAAAAAATTCAAGCTGGTGTATGTGGATGTCATGGCCGGCGCCCGCCATATTAGGCAATACCGTTGAGCTTATTGATTTTCGCGTTTCAACATTTGTCTCCTACATCACAAAACGTGGATTGTCGGATACGGCTGGATTATGAGGATTTCCTGCGGCAGCGCGGGCTGGCGCAGTGGCCGCCGGAGCATCCGGCGCTGATGCGCTTCAAGGCGAGGCGGTGCGCCACGCTGGCAGGGGTGCGGGCTTGGGTGGAAAAGGAACGCCAAGGACAAACAGTGACGGACACGAACGGGCAGGGACGAGGAAAAATCGAAAAGAAGTCCATGGCCGTCAGTGAGCGTCCATGTGAGTCCGTGCCCGGTTCGGCGGAACTGGTGGCCAATGCCGCACTCTCGCTGCTGAACCTCGCGTGCTACCTGCTGGACAAGCAACTCGCTGCACAGGAAAAGGCCTTCGTGGAAGAAGGCGGTTTCGCGGAACGGCTTTACCGCGTCCGCAGCGCGAGGAGAAAATAGGCCGGGTGGTTGCGCCTTGGTGTGGGTGTTGATCGGTTGCAACGCCCCGGCTTCGTCGCGGGTGCGCAGTCTTTTTTTGCTGGCCGGTGGCCGGATCTTGGGAATAATGGATTCCGCCGCGCCGGGACAGGGTGTATTTTGTTGCCATGGGCATGGGTCTGAATCGTGAACCAGAACTGCCGCCAAAGCCGGTGCGTTCGCGAAATCGCTGGCCGGCGCGGTAAAGACCATTTGAATCCGCGAATCACGCGAATTTCCGCCAACGAAAAACAATTCGCGATCATTGGCGAAATTCGCAGACAAAAGATTATGAAAACCGACATCAAAGACCGTTTCGTCATCATCATGGCCGGGGGACGCGGCGAGCGTTTCTGGCCGTTGAGCCGCGAGAAGATGCCCAAGCAACTGCTCACGCTCTTCGGCGACAAGTCCTTTTTGCAGGAAGCCGTCGGTCGCGTGCTGCCGCTCGTGCCGGCGAAAAATATTTTCGTCATCACGAACGCGGCGCAGTTGCCGGAAGTCCGCAGGCAGCTTCCGAAGATTCCGGCGGCGAACCTGGTGGCGGAGCCGGTCGGCCGCGACACCTGCGCGGCCGTCACGCTCGGCGCGGCGCTGGTTGGCGCGCGTTCCACCACAGGCGTCATGGCGGTGCTGCCCGCCGATCATGTCATTCCCGACGAAAAGAAATTCCAGCAGGTGCTGGGCGATGCGTTTGAAGTGGCCGCGCAGGGGCAGGTGATTGTGACGATCGGCATCAAGCCGACCGAGCCGGCGACGGGTTACGGCTACATCCACACCGGCGCGGAATTGCCGCCGCCGGCGGGCGCGAAGAATACGAAGACGACGTTTTTCACGGCGGAAGGTTTTGTTGAAAAGCCGGATTTGGACAAGGCGCTGGAATACGTCAACAGCGGCCAGTATCGCTGGAACGCCGGGATGTTTGTCTGGAGCTTCATCACCATCACGAACGGGCTGGAAAAACACCAGCCGGAGATGTTCGCCGCGTGCCAGCGATGGTTCAAGGTGGCGAACAATCCGGCGAAGCTGGCGAAGGTGCTGGCGAAGGAATATCCGGACATCAAGAAAATCTCGATTGATTTCGCGCTCATGGAAAAGGCGCAGAACGTCATCGTGGCCGACGGCGCGTTTGAATGGGACGATCTCGGCGCGCTGCCGGCGCTGGCGCGTCATCTGAAGCAGGACGCCGAGGGCAACGCCGCCGTGGCGGAGTTCATCCACGTGGACGCGGCGCGGAACATCATCTACGACGCGCGCAGCAAAAACCGGCGCACGCCCATCGCCGTGGTCGGCCTTCGCGATGCGATTTTGGTGCAGACGGACGATGCGGTGCTGCTGGCGCACAAATCGCAGGCACAGAAAATCAAGGAGCTGGTGAGGCGGTTGGGCGCGGATGCGAAATTGAAGAAGCTGGTTTGAATTATTTCCGTTTGCGTTGACAGGACGCTTCGGACCGTTTCGCGAGGATTCGCCGGAGTTTTGAAGCCGGTGAGAACAAACGCCCGCCTTTTGAGTGGTTGCGGGATCTTCGTTTCCAAAGTATAATGTGCTGGCTTTCCCTTCTTGGCGTAAAACACTTATGTCCGGACTGGTCAGCGTTGTTAGTATTGAAAGTTCCAAAATTGCCATGAAACCCAGCGAATGCATTAAAGTAAAATCAGCCCCTGCAATCCGGAAGATGTTTCTGCTCGGCCTGTTGGCCGGTCTGCTCGGATGGGCGAACGGTTATGCCCAGCAACCGGCCTTTCCCGGCGCACAAGGTTACGGCCAATATGCCACCGGCGGGCGAGGCGGCACGGTGTATCATGTCACCACCTTGGCGGACAGCGGCGCGGGTTCGTTTCGCGACGCGGTTAGCCAAAGCGGTCGCACGATTGTTTTTGACGTGGGCGGCTACATTGTTTTGAACAGCGCGGTTTCCTGCGCGAGCGGCATCACCATCGCCGGGCAGACTGCGCCGGGCGGCGGCATCGGCGTGATGAACAACGAGGTTTCATTTTACAATGACAACAACATCATCTGCCGCTTTTTTCGCTTCTGCCAGGGCGGCAGCGCCACTGGCTCCAGCGCCGTCAATATCGGCGCGACCACCGGCCCGGCGAGCAACATGATTTTCGATCACATCTCTGTGGAGTTTGGCCAGTGGGACAGCGTTGACGCCGTTCACACCGCCACTTTCACCGTGCAGAATTCGATCATTGCCGACCCCATCAACCAGCAATTTGGCGCGCACGTCGAGGGCTACAACGCCACCTGGTATGGGAACATCTGGGCCAATGCCCACAACCGCCAGCCGTTGTGCAAGGCGGACACGATTTTCATCAACAACGTCGTTTATGACTTTCAGGCAGCCTACACCACCGGTGACACCGGCGCGGCGCACAACCACGACATTATCAACAATTACTTCATCACCGGCCCGTCTTCGTCGGCCCCGCAGGATGATTTTTTCCAGATCAACGGGACGCCGCAAAATCTCTATTTCACCGGCAATCTTCTCGACAGTGATAAAAATGGATTACTTGGCGGCAGCACGACGACACCGAGTCCGGACAACAATGGCCGCACCGGCAATATTCTGACTTCGCCGTGGTCGCCGGTCACGCCGACGATCCCGACTTATTCCACCGTGGCTGCATATCGAGTGGATGTCTCGCAGTCAGGCGCCTTGCCGCGCGACCCGTTGGACGCGCTGGTCGTCAGCCAGGTAACTTCGCTGGGCACGGCGGGAGCCATCATCACCAGCCCCAGCGCCACCGGCCTGGCGAACAGCGGCTACGGCACGATTGACAGCGGCACGGCGCTGGTGGATTCCGATCAGGACGGAATGCCCGACATCTGGGAAACTGCCACCGGCTCCAATCCGCTCGTGGCGGACAACAACACGGTCGCCGCTGATGGTTACACGCTGCTAGAACATTATTTGAACTGGATGGCCGCGCCGCACGCCTTTGTGCAGACCAACGCCACGGACATTGATCTGTGGCCTTACACGCTCGGCTTCACCAACGGCGCGACCTACGCTTTTGCCAACGTCACCAACGGCGCGGTCACGCTCACGAATGCGCATTTCGCGCACTTTATTCCGAAGGCGGGTTTTACCGGGCTGGCCAGTTTTGATTTCGCGGTGTCAAATCCCGACGGCAGCGCGATGACCAACACGATGGGCTTGCTCGTTTCGATCACCTACATTCCGAAAAACCTGGTCTGGCGCGGCGACGGCGTGAACAACATCTGGGACACCACCAACACCGCCGACTGGTTCAATGGCAACGACCTCGTCACATTCAATTCCAGCGACAACGTGACGTTTGACGACACCGGTTCGGCCAGCCCCGCGATCAACATCAACAGCCCCGTCGCGCCAGGCAGCGTGGTGTTCAATTCCAGCCAGGATTACACATTGGGCGGCACCGGGGCGATCGGCGGCACGACTTCGCTGACCAAATCCGGCACGGACACGTTGACCGTCAACAACGCCAACGGTTTTTCCGGCACCGTGTATTTGAACAGCGGCACAATTCAACTGAACAACAACGGCACGATCGGCAGCGGCGCGATTGTTTTCCAATCCGCCACGCTCGTGAACAACTGGGCGTCCGGCACGCAGCCCGGCTTTGCCAACCCCATCGTGGTCACCAACAACGGAACGGCCAACATCACTCTCGGCAACCGCATCGCTCTCTCCGGCGCCATCAGCGGTGCCGGCACTTTGAACCTCACAGCGCAGAGCAACACGGCGCGCGACGATCTCAATGGCAACGCCAGCGCGTTCGCCGGCACGGTGAATTTTCTCGGAACCGGCCAGATGCGCGGGCGGGCCAATGGCGGGTATTTTGTGGGTTTTCCCAACGCCCTGACCGTGATGAACACGCCGGTTTCGCTCGGCTTTTACGACAACTCCGGCGGCAACACCTTTTACTTTGGCGCGTTGTCCGGCACGAATGCGGGCACGGTGCTCTATTTGAGCTATGCCGGCGCACCGACGCTGAACATCGGCTCGTTGAATCTGAATACGACGTTTGCCGGGCAGTTTCAAAACTCAATCAATCTGGTGAAAACCGGCACCGGCACGCTGACCTTGAGCGGCAACAGCTCGCACACCGGATACACAACCGTCAGCAATGGCACACTGTTCGTGACCGGAAATTTCAGCAACAGCCCGGTGACGGTCGTCAGCGGCGCGACGCTCGGCGGCACGGGATTTCTCGGCGGCGGCGTGACGAATCTGTCCGGCGGCATCATTTCGCCCGGTCTCGGCAGCGGCAGCGGCAGCACGCTCACCGTCAGCAATAACCTTACATTGAACACGCCCACCTTGAATTTTGACCTGACCAGTTCGCCGACCGGCACGAACGATCAAATCGTGATGCAAGGCGGCTTGCTCACCATGAGTGGCACGCAAAACTACAATTTCAATCTCGTCAATGACGCGCTCGGTGCGGGCACTTACAATCTGATCATCGGCGGAACGAACACTTCGGCGGCAGCGGTCACGCTGGCAAATAATCTGCCCGCCACGACGCGGCAGACGTTTGCGATGCAGCGTCCCAGTTCCGGCAACGGCCAATGTTATGTGCAGCTCGCCGTCACCGGCAGCGCCAGCTCGCTCGTGTGGCAGGGAACGAACGGAAACAACTGGGACATTGTCACGACCAACTGGCTGAACGGTTCGTCTGCCGACCAATTTTACAACCTGGATCAGGTTCAGTTTGACGACACTTCCACCAACGGCAACGTGAACATCGTCGGCACGATTCAGCCGGCGACATTGGTGGTCACGAACAATTTGCTCAACTACACCATCGGCGGCGGCGTGCTGGCGGGCTTCACGAGCCTGACCAAAAACGGCGCGGGAATGTTGACGCTCAATGCGAGCAACAGTTTCAGCGGCGGCACTTTTGTGAACGGCGGCACGTTGCAACTGGCCGTCAATGTCTTCGCGGGCGGGACCGGCCCCATCGCGCTCAATGGCGGCACGTTGTATCTCAATGGCGTCGGCACGCCCACAACGGTTTCGTGTGTCGGCACAAATTCATTGGTCACCTATGGGCAGCCCTACGCTGGGTTTGGCCTGCAAGGTTCGGGGCAATTAAATTTGAGCATCGGCGGCGGCGGCGTCTTTTCTCCCTACGGCGATTGGAGCGGATTCAGCGGCACGATCAATTTCACGACCGGCAATGGACTGCGCGAACTCGCCGCTCCGACTTTCGGCAGCTCTAGCGCCGTGTGGAATTTCGGCAACACCACGGCGGGTCTCTACAATAAAAATGGCGGCTGCACCATCTATTTGGGCGCGGTGTTTGGCGGCCCGAACACCAGCCTCGCCGGCGCGACCACGGCCACGGCGAGCCTCACCACGTTTGTCATCGGCGGCGTCAACACCAACAGCGTTTTCAATGGCACGATTTCCGACGGCGGTGCCGCGGCGACGGCCTTGGTTTTCAACGGCCCCGGTTCGCTGGCGCTGGCCGGCAACAACACCTTCAGTGGCGGAACCACGGTCAACGGCGGCTCGCTTTACATTAACAGCACCGCTGGCAGCGGCACCGGTTCTGGCCCGGTCAGCGTCAACCCCGGCGCCACGCTTGGAGGCAACGGCACAATTGGTGGACAAGTTTCACTGGCCGCCGGGGCCACGCTCGCGCCCGGCAGCAACGGCGCCGGCACGTTGACCATCGCCAACGACCTGGGCCTGAACAATGCCAGCGTGCTGCAATTTGAACTGGGCACGAACAGCGACCAGGTTTCCGTGACCGGCGATCTCACGCTGGGCGGCACGCTCAACATCAGCAACCCTGGCGGCTTTGGTCCCGGCACCTACACGCTGTTCACCTACGGCGGCACGTTGAGTGTCGGCACGCTGGCCATGGGCGCGACTCCCGCAAGCTACACCTATGCGATAGACACCTCGGTTCCCGGTCGGGTGAATCTGGTCGTCTCGCAACCGAGTTTTGGAAACATTCAGGTGAGTTCAAACGGACTGGTCATTGCCGGTTATGGCGGGGCCGCCAATGCCGGTTATTATTTGATGGCTTCCACCAACGTCACCGCGCCGCTGAACACCTGGGCGCGGATTGCCACGAATCATTTTGATTCCAGCGGCTCTTTCAGTTTCACCAACACGCTGGACACGAATTCACCGCAGAGTTTCTATCTGCTCCAGGTTCCCTGAAGCCGTCCTGTCCGGCGGCTGGGATTTCTTTCGGTGAAACGGGCGTTCAGCCATGCGCCAATCAAAAGTCCGGCATGTTCCGCAAAAAATGTTTGATAAATCGCAAATTCTGGTGATTGGATTGAATGCCAAGCCGGCATATTTTCGCATGGCCCAAATGCGAATATTCCCCCCTTCCGCCATTCTGCGGTTGCTGGCCGGTGTCTCCATCTTGTTCTCAACGCTCGTCCCCGCGCTCGCCCAGCGGCAGATGGAAAAACTCGGGCGCGGCATGGTGGCGCTCCACTCGGCCACGTCGCAGGCGTATGTCGGCTGGCGCCTCCTCGCGACCGATCCCACGGATGTCGGATTTAATCTTTACCGTTCGACAAGCGGTGGTGCAGGCGTCAAGTTGAACACTTCCGTCCTCACCAACACGACGGACTTTCTGGACACGACGGCCAATTTCACGGTGTCAAATTCGTGGTATGTCGTTCCCGTCATTGGCGGAGTGGAGCAGACGCCGGGTGTGGCGGCCGGCCTCGCCGCCAATTTCCCGGTGCGCCAATACATTTCCTGGCCGCTCCGCCCGGTCACGAATGGCGCGGCGCCGCCCTACGACGTGAAGTTCTGCTGGGTCGGCGACCTGGATGGCGATGGCGAATATGATTACGTCGTGGACCGCCTGTCCACCACCGTGGCGACCAACCAATTCCTACAGGCCTACAAGCGCGACGGCACTTTCCTGTGGCAAATGGACATGGGCTACAACAGCACCAATCAATACAACATCGAGCCGGGCGCATCGGCCATCAGCGTCGGTGACAAGGACAACGTGACGGTTTATGACCTCGACGGCGACGGGCGCGCGGAGGTCTGCGTGCGCACGGCGCGTGGCGTGATTCTGCCCGACGGTTCGGTCATCACCGGCCCGGACGACACGACGCAATACATTTCCATCCTCGACGGACTGACCGGAAAGGAGCTGGCGCGCACCACGCTCACCAATATGTGGCCCGGCGATGGCCCGTTGAACTGCCGGTTCGGCATCATGTATTGCGACGGTGTGCATCCGAGCCTGCTCGTGGAAGGCGAAAACCGTAACAGCAGCGGCGCGTTCCAGCGCGAGAGCATGACGTTTGATTACCGCAACGGCCAGTTGACGCGCCGCTGGTTTTTCACGCCGGCGGCCACCAACAATCTGGCCTGGAGCCATCAAATCCGCATCGGCGACGTGAACCACGACGGCATTGATGAAGTGATGGAAATCGGTTCGGCCCGGAGCGGCGCGACCGGCCAGACGGTCTACGACACGGAACTGGGGCATGGCGACCGCTTTCACATCATGGACATAGATCCCGACCACCCCGGCCTGGAGACGTTTGCCATCCAGCAGGACAATCCATCGCTGCTCGCCACGGTGCTTTTTGAATCCGGCACGGGCAAGATGCTCAAGAAATGGTATTCCAGCGGCGTTGTGGACGTGAGCCGCGGCATCGCGGCGGACATTGATCCCAACCATCGCGGCTGCGAATTCTACTCCACCCAGCCGGGCATCTTCGATTGCAAGGGCAACATTATTTTCGCCAACAGCATCTGGCCGCCCGAGGGGTTGTGGTGGGACGCCGATTTGAGCCGCGAATTCATTGACGGCGCCGGTAACGGCGCGTTAAACCCCGTCGTCAACAAGTTTGATCCGACCTCCGGCACGGCGGGGCGGCTTTACACGATTTACAACGACAACGGCGGTGTGCACCAGGCTTATGGCGGACGGCCTGCGTTCTGGGGCGACATTCTCGGCGACTGGCGCGAGGAGCTGGTCCTCGTTGCCAACGACTATTCCGAGTTGCGTGTTTATACGACAAAGATCGCCGCGACGAACCGGCTTTATTGTCTGATGCAAAATCCCATGTATCGCGACCAATGCACCTGCAAGGGCTATTATCAGGCCAGCTACGTGGATTACTCCCTCGGCGCCGGCATGCCCGTGCCTCCGCCGCCGCCCATCTCCAACGCCAAGCTCGTCTGGCACGGCGATGGCACAAATGTCTGGGACGCGGCCACGACGGCGAACTGGTTCACCAACTGGTTTTACGTCGGCAATGCCAACACCAACCCCGCACCTTTCAACCCCGGCGATACCGTGCTCTTCGACCTCACCGGTTCGAACAACGCCGCCATCACTCTCACCGGTTCGCTCACGCCCGGCGACGTGCGCGTTCACTCGCCCAAAAATTACACGTTCAACGGCGGCGGCTCGCTTGATGGTGTGATGGGATTGACGAAGGCGGGCGCGGGCAGATTGACTTTCAACGGCACGAACAATTACACCGGCAAGACGATCATCGCCGAAGGCCCGTTCATCGTGAACGGCTCGCTCCCGAACAGCCCCGTGACCGTGCGCGGCGGCGTCTGGCTGGATGGCCGGCTCGGCGGCAACGGCATCGTCGGCTCGGCGGTTTCCATTTACGAAGGCGCGGGGATTTCGCCGGGGCAGGGAACCAATTCACCCGGCACGCTGACCATCGCCGGCAATCTCACGCTGACCGGGCGGACGCTGAACGATTTTGATTTGTCCGACGATCCAACCGGCGCGGTAAAAACCAACGACCTGCTCGTCGTCACCGGCAACCTCGCCTTGCAGGGCACAAACACGCTCATCATCCACCAGCTCAACGCAACCCTGCCGCCGGGCACGGTTTATCCGCTGATCAATTACTCCGGCACGTTGAGCGGCGGCCTGAATAATTTCATTGTCTCCGGCTTGACGGGAATTCCATACACGCTCACGAATCCGCCCGGACAAATCGCGCTCGTCGTGAAGAGTTATCGCACGCCGGCGGCAGTGACGTGGACCGGCGGCAGCGGCGGCAACGCCTGGGATTTGCTCGTCACCAGCAACTGGCTCAACGGCGCGACCAAAGACCTGTTTGCCCCGAATGACATCGTGCGGTTTGACGACACCGGTGCGGCGAACCCGGTTGTGAATCTGGCCGGCGACCTCAATCCCACAAGCCTCGTCGTGGACACCGCCAGCAATTACACCTTCACCGGCGGCGGTGACATCTTTGGCCCGTGCAGCCTGACCAAAACCAATTCCGGCACGCTGACCATCAGCACCGTCAACAACACCTTCACCGGAACAACCACGATTGCGGGCGGGACGCTGGTTGTCAGCGAACTCGACGCGCTTGGGTTTTCCAGCCCGTTGGGCAACCCGCCGGGCGGCTCGACGAATCTGATTTTATCCGGCAGCAGCACGCTGCGCATCACGGGCGAATCCTACACCGAACGCGGAATGACCTTGAACGCCGGCACAAACACGATTGAGGTGGTCAATGCCAGCGACCAGGTGACGATAGCCGGGCAGATTGTCGGCGGTGGTGCGCTGGTGAAAGCCGGTGCGGGCACGCTGGCGTTTTCGGTGAGCAACGGCTACACCGGCGGCACGCTCATTTATGGCGGCAGCGTTGCGCTGGGCAGCGTCACCGGCAACCAATATGGCCTTGGCAGCGGGCTTGTGACGTTGAGCAATGCCACCTTGAGCCTGATGGACATCGAGGCCAGTGAAAACTGCGCGTGGAAAATATGCGTGCTGACCAATTCCGCCGGCACGTTAAACTGCGACGGTCGCTCCACCATGAGCGGTTCGCTCACTGGCGGAGGCACGCTGAACGTCTATTCGCCTTATGTCCGGACAGATTTCAGCGGCAACTGGTCGGCGTTCACCGGCCAGATCAACGCCACCGGCGGCAATTTCCGTGAAAACAATTCCGCCGGTTATCCGCTCGCGAAGCTCAATGTCGGCAGTGCGGCGAGTTTGCAAAACCGCGTCGGCGGCACACCGACGATTTCCATCGGCGAATTGAGCGGCGCGCAGGGCGGCAACTGTTCCGCATCCGGCGGCAATGATGGCGTTGCGGTCAATTGGAGCGTGGGCGGCCTGAACACGAGCGCGACGTTTGCCTGCAACACCTACAATGGCATCGGCTTCATCAAGGTCGGCACCGGCACCTGGACCTGGACCGGCACGAATACAGCGCACACCGGCCAGACCACCATCAGCGGCGGAACGCTGCAGATCGGCGGCGGCGGCACCACCGGCATGCTCGGCACGGGCAACGTCACGGACAACGCCACGCTTGCCTTCAACCGCTCCGACTTCATCACGGACACCAATTATGGTGTCATCAGCGGCACGGGAAATCTGGCGAAGCGCGGCGCGGGCCGGCTCGCGTTGACCAAGGCGCACACCTACACCGGCGCAACGACGGTTGAAGCGGGAATTCTGGCGCTGACGAATTCCGGCACGATTGCCAATTCGTCCAACATCATTGTTTCCGCCGGCGCGCTCTTCGACGTGAGCGGAACGACCGGCGCCGCCATGACACTGGCGAGCGGCAAGAAAATATCCGGCTGCGGCTCGGTGAACGGGAATTTCACTGTCGGCGGCAATGCAATGCTGGCGCCCGGAACCAATTCCATCGGCACCCTGACGTTCGGCAATGCGCTCACGCTCGCTTCCGGCTGCACGAATTTGTTTGAAATCAGCAAATCGCCCTTGACCAATGATGTGGCGCGGGTTCTCGGCACGCTGACCTGCGGCGGCACGCTTGTCGTCACCAACATCGGAGCGTCTGCGCTCGCGGCGGGGGACAGCTTCGTGCTTTTCAACGCGGCGGGTTACAGCGGCGCGTTTGCGAATTTGATTTTGCCGCCGTTGCCCGTCGGACTGGCTTGGAACACAAACAATATTGCCACCGTCGGCACACTGTCGGTGGTTGTCACCGCCCGGCCGGTCATCGCCGCAGTTTCGATTTCCGGCGATGGTCTTGTGTTCAATGGCGCCGGTGGCGTGGGCAACGCGAATTATTATCTGCTCGGCACCACGAACCTGGCCGCGCCGCTGACGAACTGGCCGCGCCTGCTGACAAACCAGTTTGATGCCGCCGGCAACTTCAATTTCACCAACGGCATTAATTCGACTTCGCAGCAGAGTTTTTACCTGCTGCAATTACAATGAAGAAAAGCATGAAGCATTGCTCCAAATTCCTCTCCTTGATCGTATTGGCGGCACTCCCGGCCTTTGCCAACATCCCCGGTGGCGGCACGGGCACGGGTTCGGATGTGACGCTGGTGGACAATGGCAACGGCACGGTGACGATGGCCAACGGGATCGTTTCCATTCTCATCGCCAAGGCCAACGCGAACATCACGCAGATCAATTACACCTACAACAACGGCGGCGGCACGCAGACGCAGCAGTTGCTGGCCGGTGGCTACGATGGCGGGAAGCTTTATTGGGAAAATGCCGGGTTCGGTTCCGGGAATTTCACCTATTCGGTCGTGGCCAGCACCGGCAATTACTGCGAGGTGGATTTGTTCCAAAACTCCGCCACGAACGGCACGATGGACGTGCATTTTTCCATGTTGCGCGGATCGCCGGGTTTTTATGTGACCCCCATCTGGAGCCACCGGGCGCAGGACGGCCCGATGCCCGACAACGAGGGGCGGGATAACATTTACATCGGTTCCATCTTCAACTGGATGAGCGTGAGTCCACAGCACGACTTCGAGACCGGCGTCAACCAGCCGCTGGTTCCAGCGTTCATATCTCCGCAGGAAAACGAACTGGTGACGGGCGGCCCCATGCAAGGAACCTACTTCGACAAATACAAGTATGGCATGGATTTTGGCGGTCAAAATACCGGGGAAAGGGTCTGGGGCTGGAGCAGCGTGAGCGACCCCTCCATCGGCTTTGCCGGAAAAAACATCGGCATCTGGCACGTGCTGGGCAGCGTGGAGATGTATAACGGTGGCCCAATGAAAACCGAATTGATGGAGGGCGAGTCGGCTTACACGCTCAACATGATTAACGGCAGCCATTATGGCTTGGGCCAAGCCTTCGTCCTGGCCAACAGCGAAGTCTGGTCAAAAACCTACGGTCCTTATTTTGTCTATTTCAACAATGTCACCAACACGTTGACCGACCCGGTTCAAGCTTCGCGCACGCTGTTTGCCGACGCGCAGGCGCAGGCCACCGCCGAACAAACCGCCTGGCCTTACAGTTGGTTCACAAATGCAAATTACGTTTCCGCTCCGGGGCGCGGCACCGTCGCCGGTCAAATTGTCATCAATGACACTTTCAATCTGAACGCCTCGGCCTCAAATCTGTGGGTCGGCATCGTGCAGCAGCCGGCGGTGAGCGATGGCGTTTATGACTTTCAGGAATGGTGCAAAGCCTGCGAGTTCTGGACCAAAAGCGATGCCAACGGCAACTTCATCATCACGAATGTCCTTCCCGGCAACAACTACACGCTGTATGCCTTCGGCCCCGGCGCGGCGGGAACTTTCATGTCGCAAAATCAAACCGGCGGCAATCCGCCTTGGTTGTTTAATCTTCCTTCGTCACCGTTCAGCGTCACCGTCACCGGCGGCGTTACGAATGGTTTGGGCACGGTGACATGGACGCCGACGCGCGTTGGCCCGACGGTTTTTGAAATCGGCCAGCCCGACCGAACGAGCGGCAAGTTCCGGCATGGGGATGATTGGTTTGTGGGCGACATCGGTCCCAGCCCGACCGTGCCCAGCCCCATCTGGACCAAGTTTCTGGATTATCCCTTCGACTATCCCGGCGGAGTAACTTATGTGGTGGGACAAAATCGCTGGACTACGGATTGGAACTTTATCCAGCCAGAGGTCATCAATCAGGCGGGAAGTTTTGGCCCTTCCAGTTCCACTATTTCCTTCAACCTCGCGACGGCTCCCGCCAACGGTGCCACGGCTTCCCTTTATCTGGCGTTTGCCGGGGCTTATTCCGGGCCGACCATTGTCAGCGTCAACAACAGCAACCTCGGCGGCAGCGGATCCGGCAACGCATCCGGCGTGACGGCAACGCCAGTAACGCCATTGACCTCGACCGGATTCAACCCCGCCATGAGCCAGAGCGACGTCAGCGTGCGCGAGGGCAATCACGGGGCGTTTTCCGACGAGCGAATCACGTTTCCGGCCAGTATGTTGATTGCGGGCCAGAACACCATCAACATTCAAATGCGCAAGGCCAACAGCTCGGAGAGTTTCATCATGTATGATTACCTCCGGCTGGAGCTGACCGGTTATGTGCCGCCCGCACCGGCCAGCGTGACGGCTTTTGCGGGCAACAACGAGGTGCTGTTGAGTTGGCCGGCAACACCGGGAGCCACCAGTTACAACATCCTCCGCTCGACGACCTCCGGCAGCGGCTACGCTCCGCTGACCAACGGCGTGATCGGCCCGGTCTGCGGCAGCGGCCCGGCCAATGCGACTTATGTTGACACCACCGCCGTCAATAACAGCACCTATTATTACGTGGTGCAGTCGGTGAATCCTGTGGGCAACAGCACCAACTCGCCACAAAACGTCGGTGTGACGCCTTCATCCAGCCTTTCCACGACGGCACCGACCGCACCGACTGGTCTGACGGTGACAAGCACCAACAATGCCGTGACGTTCACTTGGAACGCCTTGCCCGGCGCGAATTATTACACCATCCAGCGTGGCACGGTGGTTAACTGCACCACGGTAAATCCGGTCAATTACGTTCCATTTTACATTGTCTTGAGCAACACCAACACGGGCACCTCCTACACCGACGCTTCGGGAACGCTGGGCTGCACTTACAGTTATTTCGTCACCGCCACGAGCGCGGGTGGCACCAGCAGCGCTTCCGCGGTGGTCACCGCCAGACCGGTGCCTCCGCCACCCGCGGCTCCGCCTGCCAATGTTCATATCAGCAACGCCATCACCAGCTCCAACCAGTCGCCAACAATCAGTTGGTCGCCTGTCAGCGGGGCGGTCGGTTACATTCTTTATCGCGCCAACAGCACCAACGGCCCGTTCAATTTCCCGGGCAATTATGTCATGAGCATGACCACCACCACCTACACCGACAGCGCCCTGGCTCTGAACACGCTCTATTCCTACACCGTGGTTGCGATGAATGCGGGCGGCGTCTCCGGCAATTCCGCTGTCGTCAGCACGGCACCGCCGGCTCCGCCCAGTCTGACCGCATATCCCGGCAACGCCCAGATCACTCTGACCTGGTCCGCCTCCGCCAGCGCCACCAGCTATACCGTGAAGCGCGGATCGAGCAGCGGCAATGAAACCACGACCGTGGCCACCACGACCAACTTGACCTACACTGACACCAACCTCAACAACGGCACGCCTTATTATTACATTGTCGTCGCCACCGGTCCCGGCGGCACGAGCGCCAATTCTCCCGAAGCCAGCTCAACTCCCAGCGTAACTGCCGCGTCCGGCCTGGTTTGGACCGGCGTGTCCGGCGTGGCGTGGGACACCACAACCACCAACTGGCTCAATGGCATTACTGCGGTTGCTTACGCCAACGGAAACAACGTGTCCTTTGGCGATTCTCCCGTCAGCACCAACGTCGTCATCGCGGCGGTCGTCAGTCCCGGTTCCGTCACCTTCGCCAATTCCGCCGTCCACTACGCCGTCAGCGGTGCCGGCATTTCCGGCACGACGAGCTTGGTCAAGACCAACGCCGGCAGCGTGACGATGGCCAGCACGAACACCTATACCGGCGGCACCTTCGTGAACGGCGGCGGCCTCGTCTTTTCAAATGGCGCGGCCATACCGGCCAGCGGAACCTTGGCCCTCAACGGCACCGGAATCGTGGCCGTGACGGGCGCGAATTCCCTGCCCAATGTCCTGGTGACCGGGACGAACAGCATCACCGGCAACGGCAACAGCGGCACCGGCATCGCCACATTGAACGACGCGGGAACGCTGACCTTGTTCGTCAGCGGCGGCAGCGACGTGTTTGATTTGACCGGCACGATGACCGGTTCTGGAACGCTGGTTCTGGGCAGTTCGCCGATGACGCTTCGTTTCAATGGCACGGCGGGAGACGGCAATGCCATTTTCAACTTCGGAAGCGGAACCGCCGTGGCCAATGTCCGCAGCACGGGAACAGCGGCGATCGCCCTGGGTGGACTTGCCGGCGGTCCCGGCACGCAACTGCAAGGGGACAATAGCTCCGGCGGAGCGAACCTGACCTACACCATCGGCGGCGCCGGTGTGAACACGGAATTTGACGGCGTCATCAGGGACGGAACCGTCGGAACCGTTGCCCTCGTCAAAACCGGCGCGGGCGTGTTCACCCTCGCGGGAACCAACATTTATAGCGCCGGCACCATCATCAACGGCGGCACATTGCTCCTCAACAACACCAACGGCAGCGGCACCGGTTCGGGCATTGTCACCGTCGCCAATGGCGGCACACTCGGCGGCACTGGCGTCATTTCCGGCGCGGTGACCGTGAACTCCGGCGGCATGCTGGCGCCGGGCAACCCGCTTGGAATCCTGACCGTCAGCAACAATCTGACGTTTGCGGCCGGCAGCACGACGTTCATGCAGGTCCAGCATTCTCCGCTAACCAATGACGCCGTGAAAGTGACCGGCACCCTGGCTGAAGGCGGGATGCTCAATATCACCAACATCGGAGCGTCTGCGCTCGCGGCGGGGGACAGCTTCGTGCTTTTCAACGCGGCGGGTTACAGCGGCGCGTTTGCGAATTTGATTTTGCCGCCGTTGCCTGTCGGACTGGCTTGGAATACCAACGCGCTATACACCGCCGGCACGGTGTCGGTGGTCATCACCGCCCGGCCGGCAATCGGTTCAATTGTGATTTCCGGCAACAGTCTGGTATTCAGCGGCACCGGCGGTGTCGGCAACGCGAATTATTATCTGCTCGGCACCACGAACCTGGCCGCGCCGCTGACGAACTGGCCGCGCCTGCTGACAAACCAGTTTGATGCCGCCGGCAACTTCAATTTCACCAACGGCCTCGACACCAGCGCGCCGCAAAATTTCTATCTGCTCCAGGTTCCGTGACTCGCCGCGACGGGCGGCGGCGGATAATCATTGCCTTGCGCAGATGATTTTCCAAAATGGAGTCATGAAAAGCTTCCTGCTCAAACTGGCCCCGGCCATTGCCGCCGCCGTTCTGGTTTTCAATTCGCAAACGGTCCGGGCCGCGGATGAAATCGCGGCGACCAATTCCAGCGCCCCGCGACTGGCCGCCATCTTTGGCGACAACATGGTTTTGCAGCGGCAGCAGGCGGTTCCGGTCTGGGGCTGGTCCGCGCCGGATGCGAACGTGACCGTGAAATTCGCCGGGCAGACAAAATCCGCGCGCGCCGGCGCGGACGGCAGGTGGCTGGTGAAGCTTGGAAAGCTCAAGGCCTCCGCCAAACCGCAGAATCTGGTCGTGGAATCCGGCGAAACAAAAACCTTCACGAACATTCTGGTCGGCGAGGTCTGGCTCGCCTCCGGCCAGTCGAACATGGAAAAACCCATCGGCAACCATTCCGGCCAGCGGCCGGTCTTCAACGCGGAGCAGGAACTGGCCGCCGCCAATTATCCGAACCTCCGCATTTTTCAGGTTGAAAAAGCCCTGGCCGCGACGCCTTGGAAAGATTTGGGCGCCAACAGCGGATGGCGGGTGTGCGGTTCCAATTCGCTCAACTCCATCAGCTTTTCCGCCGCGGCCTATTTTTTTGGGCGCGAAATCCACACAAACCTGGATATGCCGGTCGGTCTGGTGGAATCCTCGTGGGGCGGCACGCGCATCGAGCCGTGGACGCCGCCGGCCGGGTTTGAAGCGGTCCCGTCGCAGGCGAAATTCGCGGAGACAAAACTCACCACGAACAAGCTCGCCAACACGCGGCCCATGGCAATTTACAACGCGATGATCGCGCCGCTGGCCGGCTTCGCCCTGCGCGGGGCGATTTGGTATCAGGGTGAATCCAATCTGATGGGAACGAATGCCGACAATGATTACCTGGATTATCCGGACAAAATGACCGCGCTCGTCGTCGGCTGGCGGCAGATTTGGGGCGAGGGCGATTTTCCGTTCTATTTCGTGCAGATTGCGCCGTTCAAATACTGCACCGGGAAAATCCACCGCGCAAATTCGACGGAGATGCTGCCGGAATTCTGGACGCTGCAATCGCGCGCCGCGCGGCAGATCAAAAACACCGGCATGATCGTGACGACGGATCTGGCGGACAACCTGGACGATATCCACCCGCGCGACAAACAGGACGTCGGCCACCGGCTCGCGTTGCTGGCGCTCAACAAAACCTACGGCGAAAAAAACGTCGTCTGCTCCGGGCCGGTGTTCCAGAAAATGAAGATTGAAGGCGACAAGGCCGTGCTGGCGTTTGAACACGCGGACGCCGGACTGGCGAGCAAGGATGGACGGCCGCTGACGTGGTTCACAATTTCCGGCGCGGACGGAAAATTTGTTCCCGCCGATGCCAAGATTGCCGGCGGCACGGTGGAGGTTTCCGCCGCCGGGATTGAAAAGCCCGTCGCCGTTCGTTTTGCGTGGGATGAAACCGCCCAGCCGAATTTGATCAATGGAGCCGGCCTGCCCGCCGAGCCATTCCGCACGGATAATCCGGCCGGAAAATAATTCGCGGCGCGGAAATCATTCGTGGGCAGGGGGCCGCGCCGTTTGGCCAGTCGTGGCGTTGGCCCGCCGCTATGTGTTTTGCGGAGATTTCAGTGTCTGCAAATGCAGGGTCAAAATCTGTCCGTTGTCGAATTCGGCCTTGAGGTCAAATCCCAGCAATCCGGCGAACGTCCGGCTCAGGGCAAGTCCCAGCCCGCAATGCTCGCCGCCGGTGCGGGACTTGTCCTTGCGCCAAAGTCGTTCAAACAGGTGCGGCACGTCGGCGGCGTCCAGATCGTGAACGGTGTTGCTGACGGTCAGTTCGCCGGTGTCCTTTTTCCAGTTGATTTCTCCGCGTCCGTTCTGCGGCGTGTATTCCACGGCGTTGGCCAGCAGGTTGGCGAGGATGGAGCGGAACAAGGTGCGGTCGGTCTGGAGGACCGCATCCGGCGGCACGTTGAAGGTGAAGGCGAGTTGTTTTCTTTCCGCCCTGCCGGCCAGCGGCTGCCAGACTTCGTCAAGCAGCGGAGCCATCAGGACGGTTTCCGATTGCAGGGGGATTTTCCGGTTTTCGCCGCGGGCCATTTCCAGCAGGCGCGTGACCATGGCTTCCATCTGCAGGGCGATGTCGAGGGTTTCCCGATGCTTTTCGGCGTCCTCGGTTTCAGGCCAGGCCAGTTCCACCTCGGCCAGCGACCGCAGTTCGGCCAGCGGCGTGCGCAGTTCGTGGGCGAGATCGGCGCTGAAACGGCGCTCGCGTTCAAACGATTCTTCCAGGCGGCCCAGCAGATCGTTCAGCCGGCTGGTGATGGGGCGAAGTTCTTCCGGCATCGAATCCACCGGGAAGCGCGTTTGCAACGAATCGGCGGTGATGGCGGCGGCCTGTCGCGCGAGCCGCCCCAGCGGAGCGTGACCGCGGCGGAGCGAAAAGTTCACCACCGGCACGGTGATCGCGATGGTCAGCAGCCCGGTCAATGCCAGCACGGTGGCCAGGGTGTCGAGCGTCTGGTCCAGCGACCGGCGGTCGGCGGCCACCACGACTACGGCTTCGGCCGGCGCGAGTTTTTTTGCGTCTTCGTCTTCGGTCTTGGGGAAAAATTCCAGTCCGATGGCGCGCCCGGCACGGCCGCCGGGCAGGGGGAGGTTCCAGTATTGCGGCGCGGCCGCCGAACCAAAATGATCCGGCAGCTCCGTGTCGTTCAACGATTCGGAGCGCGCGATGAGAGTGCCGTTGGTCCGCCACAGTTCATAAAACTGCGGCGTTGCGCCGCGATCGGAACCCTTGAAAAAATCATCCGGAAGTTCGAATTGAATTCCATCCTGGCCCTGTTCCGCCAGCGACATGATGGTGAACGCCTTCGCCCGGAGGCCGGCGTCAAACTCGGACAGCAGGGCGACGCGGGTGAAAAAATAAATCGCCGTGCCGCTGAATATCAGCAGCAGCCCGAAGCCGGTGAGGATGGTCAGCGTGAGCTGCCGCCGGATGGATTTCATGCCGGCTCCTTGAGCGTGTAACCCAGGCCGCGCCGGGTGTGGATGAGCGGCGGGCTGCCGGGCGGTTCAACCTTCTTGCGCAAGGTGCAGATGGCCGAGTCCACCGCGTTGCTCATCAGGTCCGCCGACTCGTTGTAAATGTGCGTTTCAATTTCATCGCGGGTGACGATGTGGTCCCGGCGCAGGGCGAGGTATTCCAGCAGCCGGAATTCGCGCGCGGTCAAATCCAGCGCCTTTCCGGCCCGCACCGCCGAATGGGCGGTCAAATCTATTTCCAGATCGGCGATGACGACCTGGTTGGTTTTGGCATCGTAATGCCGCCGGCAAAGCGCCTGGATGCGGGCCAGCAGTTCCTGCAGGGCAAAGGGCTTCACCAGATAATCGTCCGCGCCCATTTGCAGTCCCTTCACGCGGTCTTCCACCGTGTCCTTGGCGGTCAGCAGAAGAATGGGCGTTTGCCTTCCCTTTTTCCGCAGCCGGTGCAGCAGGGTCAATCCGTCCAGCTTCGGGAGCATGATGTCGAGAATGATGGCGTCGTAGTCGTTTGATTCGGCCAGCCAGAACCCGTCCTCGCCGTCGCCGCTCGTGTCCACGGCGTAACCGGATTTGCGCAGCGCCTTGCCAACGGACTTTTGCAGCCGTTGTGAATCTTCCACCAGAAGGACGCGCATGGCCGAGGTTAAATCAGGTTGCCGGGCGGGAGAAATCTTTTTCGTCACTGCACGGGCCGGCCTTGCAGCATGTTCACCAGGTCCTTGTATGCCTCCCGGAATGCGTCGGCATTGACCTGATCCATGGCGTCGGGCGCGAGTTCCTCGATGAGTTGAATCCGGTTCAAAATCAGCGGCAGGTTCTCCGGGCCGGGATGTTTCGGGTCGGATAGGCCGTCCTCGTTCAAATCCTCGATCAAGTTTTGCCGTTCGTCGGCGGAGAGGCCTGGGTCGTTGATGGCTCCGATCCAATGCGCTTCAGCCTCCGGATCGCTGCCGACAAAGCCTAATGCCACGCGCGCAACGGGGTCCTTGATTTCCTCTTTCGTCTGCGGGGCGGTTCGTGTCTGGCGCACCCTTTGCGGCGCGTTTGTCCTGACTATTGCCGCCGAAGGCGGCACCGTCACCTTGATGTTGTAACCGGGCGTGACCAGCGGCGGGGCGGTTGCGATTGTTGCGACCACTGGCGCGGGCTTTGCACTGTCCTGCTGCAATGCGCTTTCGTTTCCGGTCGTATTGCGCATTCCCTCCGGACTGGATGGCTGCCGGTTCGCAAATATTATGCAACACACCGCCGCCCCAGTCACAACCGCCAGAATGGTGGGAAATACGATTTTGATTTTCATCGTGGAACTGCCGCCGCCGGATGCGACCGGCGGCGGCTCCCCTTGGTTGAATGAATGGCTTTGATGATGTAAGATTAGTCCTTGTCTGCTTTCCCGTCCTTTTCCTCCGTCGCGCTTTCGGTGCTCACAACCTTGCCGCTGGCGTCCACGGCCACTTCGGTTTTCTTGCCGCCCCTTGCAATGTCGGCCTCGTAGGTCACCTTGTTGTTCGCGTCCACGGCCTTTTCGCCGCCGGAAAGCGCGCCGCCGGCCGCCGCCTCGGTCAGGGCGTTTTGCACTGCGGCGGGCATGGCCGTGAATGCCATGTCCTCCTCCGTGCCGTTGAACTTGCCGTCGGGCGTGATGGCCACCTCAAACTTCCGCGTGCCCTGCTCAATGTCGAACTCATAGACCTTGGTGCCGTCGGCGTCGCCCAGCTCGACTTTTTTCACGTCGGAACTGGCGGCGTAGGCTGCCAGCGTTGTCTTGACCGCCGCCGGAACCTTGTCCAGCGAGATGGCGTCTTCCTCCTTGTCGCTGGCACAGCCGTTGACCGTCAGTCCCGCGAGAACGGCCAGCGTGGCCGCACCCATGATTGTGTATTTTGATTTCATGTTCATTTGTTTCTTACATTTGTTTTTATTTTGCCGGCGTTGCCGGCCGTTTTACTGCGCGCACAGTTAATCACAATCAGATTATGCCAAAGTTATGCGCGGAAAATTGTTTCGAAATCATGCCGTTCACAGACCGGGGCGTGCGTGCGTGCCTTGAGAGTTGGAACAACCCGGCTTTCGGCCCCCGGTCTTTTCCATCCTGCCCCGCACCCTTAATCATTTCCCTAAATTATCTTGAATTCGTCGGCGATAAGCCCGTAATTTTTTATGTCGAATTACTCATGAAGCGACATAAATTAGAAACGGCTGTCCGGGGGTGCCGGCGGATTTTGGAGGAAAGCTCTGCCGTCTTGCACAATTGCCAAAGCCCGGTTGCGCGGCTTTCCACGAGAAAATGTTACCACCTAGATCCCATTATGAAAAATCCACTGAAGGTTCTCATCGCCGGGCTGGGTCTTCTAATGCTCTCGGCGTTCAATTCTGAATTCCTGGCTGCCCATGCCCAGGTCACGGCCTTCACCTATCAAGGGCGCCTGAACAACGGCGCCGGTCCCGTGACGGGGATTTACGACCTGGAATTTGCTATTTGCAGCGCGGCGTCCAACAGCGCGCCAAACATCGCCGTCACCAACACCGCCGTGCCTGTGACGAACGGGTTGTTCACGGCGCTGGTGGATTTTGGCGCCGCGCCCGGCAGCTTTGCCACGCGCTGGCTGGAAATCGGCGTGCGCACCAACGGCGGCACGGGCAGCTTCACCACGCTGGCACCTCGCCAGCAGTTGACCGCCACGCCCTACGCCTTCGTGGCCCTGACGGCCAGCAATCTTTCCGGCACGGTGTCGGCGGCGCAATTACCCGCCAGTGTTTTCACCAACGGTGCCACCAGTGGCATCGCTTTGGGTGCAGGCACCGTCGCCTACGATTCGACTTCGACTGCCATAGGAATTGGCACGACTGCGGGGAGGGATGATTCCACGGCACTCGGCAACAGCGCAACCGCCACGGGTGCTAATTCCACCGCACTGGGCAGGAGCGCAAGTGCCAGTGGCGACGATTGCACCGCGCTGGGCGGTGCTGCGCAAGCTGGTGGCGACGGCTCTACGGCCTTGGGGGTGGACGCCGCCGCTCATGGGTATCATGCTTCCGCGCTGGGCTTCGACACAATGGCTCAAGGTAATAGTTCCATCGCGCTGGGTGACAGTGCGATTGCCACTGGTGTGGGATCCATTGCGCTGGGAGGAACTGCCAGTGGTCTTGGTTCCACGGCGCTGGACGGTGCTGTTGCCAGCGCTGATTTTTCTCTGGCGGCCGGACCTGCTTCCATTGCCACGAATACCGGGGCTTTTGTCTGGGCGGATACGCATACAAATAACTTCACGACATTTTACTCGGTCAGGGATAACGAATTTGCCGTGCGGGCAGCAGGCGGTGTTCGTTTTGTCACCAGCGGCGCGGGACTGGCGTTGGACGGCACGGTTAGCGCCTCCAGCTTTACCGGCGACGGTGGCGGGTTGACGAACCTGAATGCCGGCAGCATCACCAGCGGCACCCTCTCGCTGAACCAACTGCCCTACCAAGTCGTTAAGAATTTTGCTTCGGTCGGGGGTTCCATCGGGCTGGGGGATGATGCGATCGCCAACGATGATGGCACCACCGCCCTGGGCGACACAGCCTGGGCTACCGGGGAGGCGTCCACCGCGCTCGGACAGCTTTCTGCGGCTAGTAGTTATGGTTCCATCGCGCTGGGTTTTTCAGCCAAGGCCAGTGGTGCAAATTCAACCGCACTGGGATCTGAATCCCAGGCCAGTGGTGGTGCTTCAGTCGCGTTGGGTTTTTCAGCCAAGGCCAGCGGTTCCTATTCCACCGTGGCTGGCGGTTCCGGTAATTCAGCGGCGGGTGACTACAGTTTTGCCGCAGGCAGCCAGGCCTGTGCCACGAATGCCGGGGCCTTTGTCTGGGCGGACACGCAAAACACCAATTTTTGTTCCACCACCACCAACGAGTTCAGCATCCGCGCCCAAAACGGCGTGCGCATCCAGGCGGACAAGGGCATCCACCTCAATGCCGCCGATGAACCGCTTATCGTCCGCGACTGGGATGCCTTTGCCGCCAACGCGCCCGCCAGCAAGGCCGGCATCGGCCGCTGGGGATTGTTCATGGAACCAACCCGGCTGACCATCGGCATTCCAAGCAATGACGTGCCCAACCGCTATTTCCAGATTGCCAAATACAGCACCAACGGCGCGGCCACGCAACTGGTGCTGGTGGATCAGGCTGGCAACCTCACCGCCGCCGGCACACTGACCGGTTCCAGCGACCGCAATGCGAAGGAACATTTCAATGCGGTCAATTCGTGCGACGTGCTGGCGCGGGTTGCAGCCATGCCCGTTTCCGAATGGAATTACAAGTCGGACCCGGCCACCCGCCACATCGGCCCCATGGCACAGGATTTTTACGCCGCCTTTTCCGTGGGCATGGATGACCGGCACATCAGCATGGTGGACGCCGATGGCGTGGCGCTGGCCGCCATCAAGGGATTGAACCAGAAGCTCAATGAGAAGGACGCCGAGATTCAGGAATTGAAAGCACGGCTGGACAAGCTCGAACGGCTGATGAGCAGCCAAGTTGGAGGCGCACAATGAAAACACAAAACAACACAGGGCAGGCGTCGCACCTGTCCCACTTGTCAAACCAACCACTTGAGAGGAGCACTGTGTCCGTGAAATTGGAGACAGGCTGGAAGACTGTCCTGCTGTGGCTGGCGCTTCTACTCGCCCCCATTGCCGCACCCGCACAAAGCTACTCGATTGACTGGTTCAAAATCGCCGGCGGCGGCGGCACCAGCACCAACGGCCAATATTTGTTGAGCGGGACAATTGGCCAGCCGGATGCCGGCGGCGCAATGACCGGCGGCAATTATTCGCTGACCGGCGGATTCTGGAGCATTTACGCCGTGCAAACCGCCGGCGCGCCGCGCCTCTACATCAGCCGATCCGGCAATACGGTGACGGTTTATTGGCAGGATGTGTCCGGCTGGAGCTTGCAGCAGAACAACAATCTTGCTTCAACCGCCAACTGGTCGTCCGGTGGCGCGGCGACGCTTTCCAACGGCACGAATTATCTCAACATTGCATCGCCATCGGGGAGTTTATTTTTCCGGTTATCGCAACATTGACCGGGCCGGTGAGCGACCGGAATGCCCGGATTGGGCTTGTTCCTTCGCGCTGGATCAACGGACGTTCCACCGATTTGGACTTCAATAACCAGTTTCTGGCAACCGTCGGGCTGGAGCTGGTTGCCACCAACCGGTCACAGGAATGGCTGCTCATGGACCGGTAACCGACTCACGCCGGCTGCTACAGCCCGCAGGGATGGAATTTGGTGGGGCGAGTGTCCCCACGAGTCGGGGCGGCGAGGGGAGTTTGATTTCACAACGGCTCGCGGGGATGCCCGCCCCACCGGACTATATCGCACTTGGCGGCGCCTTCTTCGCGCTTTTGCGTCTTTGCGTGAGAAATCGCATTTTAACAGTAAAGCAGCCAAGCAACATGCGGGGAAATGAATAACTTTGTTCCTTGGTTTTTAAACCCGGCCCGAACCCGGCCATCCGCGTCAAAAAATGTCTCGACACGATCAGGGAATGTGCGTATTCAGCAAACAAAATCCCGTCCATGAATGAACAAAATCCAGAAATCGCGCCCGTGGAAGCAATCGCATTGCCCGCATACAAGGACCGCGCAACCGGTCTGATGGTCTTCGGCATACTGACGATATTGCTGGGCTGCATGGCCGGGCTGTTCGTTCCACTGATGCTGATCAGTCAGGTTGTCGCCGCCAAAAGCGCCGGTTCGGCGGCCCCGCTTTCGGCCATGATGCCCGCCATTCTTCTCTACGGCATGTTGGCGGTGGCCCTAGTGTGGCTGGGCATTGGCTCCATCAAGGCCCGACGCTGGGCCAGGGCATTGCTGCTCATCTTCTCCTGGAGCTGGCTGGTCATGGGGGTGTTTGCCGTGATCGGCGCGGCGTTCATCATGCCAAAAATTTTGGCGGGCGCATCCGGCGGGCCGGATACGAGTCATGCCATGCCGGCGTCAACGATACCTGTAGTGATGGCCGTCATGTTTCTCATGCTGGGCGTGTTTTTCATCCTTGTGCCGGCGATTTGGATTTTTTTCTATGGCAGCCGTCATGTGAAGGCCACGTGCGAAACGCGCGATCCCGTGGCACGGTGGACGGATGCCTGTCCGTTGCCGGTGCTGGGCTTTTGCCTGTGGTTGTTATTTTCCGCGCCAATGATGCTGGTCATGCCATTGACCGGCCATGCGGTGATGCCGTTTTTTGGGGTGTTTGTCACTGGCCTGCCGGGCGGTCTGTTATGTCTGGCCGTGGCCATCATCTGGTGCGCGGCGGCGTGGCGGTTATATCGGCTGGATGTGCGGGGATGGTGGCTGATATTGATCGTCTTTGTGGCCTTCATGGTGTCCACAGTGCTGACGTATGCGCAACACGACCTCATCGAGATGTATCAACGGATGGGCTATCCACAGGCGCAAATTGAGCAGATGCAAAAGTCCGGCCTGCTGACGGGGAACCGCATGAACTGGCTGATGGTGTTCTCCACGCTGCCGCTTTTTGGCTACATGCTGTTCATTAAAAAATATCTACGGAACAAATCCTAAATTCCGGGCCGTCAGCATCCATTCTACTTGGCAAATGCGGGCAAAGTTGCGACGGTGGCGCGAGCAATGAGCATTGTCACCAAAACCGGGGATTCGGGAATGACGGCGCTGATGTTCGGCCGGCGCGTTTCGAAAAGACATCCGCGCGTGGAGGCGTGCGGCGCGGTGGACGAGTTGAACGCAGCGCTGGGGCTGGCCCGCGCCACGGCCACGGATGATTTTGTCGCCCGCAACCTGCCGGCCATCCAGAAGGATTTGATTGTGCTGATGGGCGAGTTGGGCGTGTTGCCGGAGGATTTGCCGCGCTACGTCCGGGGTGGTCATTCGCTCATGATGCCGGCAATGACGGCGGCGCTGGACGCGCTGGTGAGGGAAATCGAATCGCAGAACGTGACTTTCAAGGGCTGGGCGACGCCGGGCGCGACGCTTCATTCCGCCGCGCTGGACGTGGCGCGGACGGTTTGCCGCCGTGCGGAGCGTCGCGTGTGCGCGTTGAGCGAGTCCGGCGGGCCGGTGAACGCGGAGATCATCATTTATCTCAACCGCTTGAGCGATTTGCTGTGGCTGTTCGCGCGATGGGTGGAGACGAAACGCCCTTCACCCGGAAATGAGCCGGTTGGACGAGCCAGCCATGTGACAAAACGGTGACAATTGATAAGTCAGCCTTGTGAATAACTTGGCCTCATTTCACCGCCGCACCGCCCTCCGGAAAACGGCGAAGGCTTCACCACCGACAAGCCTGAATGACCTGATTTGAAGTGCTGCCGCCCCTGCCAGCCGGCTGAAACCTTCGCCATCGGCGATGGTTGGGGCGTTCCGTCCGCCGAAAATTTTCGGGCAGATTGTTAAATGCAACTCATCCACCAAATCCGCGCGGAACAAGGCGTCGTTCAGCTCGCCGCCGCCTTCGCAAAGCAGCCGCGTCACGCCCCATTTCGCCCGCAGCCAGCGCAGGGCCGGCGCAAAGGCGATTTCGCGTTTGCCGCAAACCTTCACTTCGTCCGCAATCATCCGCAGACTCCGGAGCCTCGTTTTTGAAGCGCGGGCGGTTGTCAAAATGACGACGGGCGAAAAATGCTTTTTGAAGATGGCTGCGCGCGGGTTGATCGAGCCGCTGCCGCTGACAATGATGCGCAAGCTGTATTCGGCCAGGCCGCGCTTGAGCCGCAGCTTTCGGAATTTTTCACCGCCCGTTCCCAAAATGGTTCCAGAAATTTCAACCGTTCGCGCGCCGCACATCACCGCGTCCGCCGTGGCGCGGAGTTCGTAGAGATGTTCGAGGTCGCGCCTGCTGCTGAAGGAGTGAACCGACCGATTCGCCGTGGCGATTTTCCCGTCCGCCGTCATCGCCATGTTGACGAGCACGAACGGCAGCTTGGGACTCGGGACTTTGGTCCTTGGATTCATAAAATCAGCATCGCATCGCCGTAACTGAAGAAACGGTAACGTTCGCGGATCGCTTCCGCATAAGCCGGCAAAATTATTTCCCGTCCGCGCGTTTCTCCCGGCGCGGCAAACGCGCTCACCAGCATGAGCAGCGTCGAGCGCGGCAAATGGAAGTTCGTCAGCAGCGCGTCCACGACTTGAAATGAAAACGGCGGGTATATGAAAATGCCCGTCTTTCCAGCGGTTTTTGCGAGTTTCCCGTTGTTTTGAGCGGCCACGGTTTCGAGCACGCGCACCGTTGTTGTGCCGGTGGCGATGATGCGCCGGCCGGATTTTTTTGCGTCGTTGATTGAGTTTACGGTTTCTTCGCTCAATTCAAACCGTTCCTCGTGCATTTTGTGGGCGGCCAGCGATTCGGTTTTGACCGGCAGAAATGTGCCGGGTCCGACGTGCAGCGTGAGGAAGCAGATTTGCACGCCACGCGCGCGGATTTGTTCCAGCAGCTCCGGCGTGAAATGCAGTCCTGCTGTCGGCGCGGCCACGGAGCCGTCGGTTTTGGCAAAGACGGTTTGATACCGATCCTTGTCGTCTGGCAACTGGCCGTGGCGTTGGATGTAAGGCGGCAGTGGAACCTCGCCCAGCCGGTCAAGCTCGCGGCGGATGTCCGGCGTGCCGGAGAATTGCAGTCGCCGCCGGCCTTCGTAATGGGTTTCAACGACCGTGGCAAGAATGCCGCCGGGCCGGCCGCCGGATTCGGGGAACATGATTTGCGTTCCGATGCGGGCATTTTTGCCGGGACGCATCATGGTCCACCAGTCGTTTGGCGCGGTTTCCTCAACCAGCAAGGCCTCGAATTTCCCGCCGGTTTTGGCGTTGACGCCGCGCAATCGCGCCGGGATCACGCGCGAGTTGTTCAGAACCAGCACGTCGCCGGGGCGCAGAAATTCCAGCAGGTCGGGGAACCGCCGGTGTTCGACGCGGTTTTCGCCGCGATGCAAAACCAGGAGGCGCGATTCATCCCGTTTGGGCGCGGGATGTTGCGCGATCAGCTCGGGCGGCAGGACAAAATCAAAATCGGCGGTTTGCATTGGCGTGAGTTTCAAGTTTTAAGCCCCAAGTTTCAAGCTGATGTGCGAGCAAAGGTTGTTCGCCGTGATTTCCGGGTTGTGAATAACTTCTGAATAAGAGTCAAAAATCGGCGTGTTTTTTTGTTGACTTGGTGGGTGAAAGTGGTTAGAAATGGGGCGTTGTGGGTGATAATAGTGATTTCAGGATTTGATGTGAACAGATGAGTGGCGCGCAAACAAAAGAGCCGACGTATTACAACTCGCGTTTTCTCCACGGTGTGGATGAGAAGCGGCGCGTCCAGATTCCGGCCAAGTGGCGGCCTGACGAATCGGGGACGGAGTTGACGCTCATGCTCTGGCCGCAACATCAGGCGGGGACATGCCTGCGCGTATTGCCGCCGACGCAAATGGCGAGGATGAAAGCGGACATTGACGCGCTCCCGAACGACAACCCGAAGAAGGGTGTCTTGAAAAGATTTATTGGCAGCGAATCCGTCCAGGTGACTTTGGACAAGGTTGGCCGGATTTGTCTGCCGGAGGAAATGGCCCGCGCGGCGGGCGTCAAGGATGAGGCGGTGCTGGTGGGATTGCTCGACCGTTTTGAGATTTGGAATCCGGCCCGCTATGAAAACGTCAAGGCGGCCGACGCGGTGCTCGCGTCCGAAGCCTTCAAACTAATGGAGTGATTATGCAATTGGGAAAATTATTGTTTGCTGGAAGAAGCGTGGTGAACGGCTGCGAAACACTTTCGTATCGCGAAAACAAACAGGTGTCGCTGCCCAGATTCGTTTCGCCGAAAAATCCCTTCGCGCCGGCCAGAAAAACGGCGGAATCCGCCGCCGTCCCGGCCCGGAAGGAAATCGTCCCGGCACCGGCGGTCGCGCAGAAATTGCCGCAGGTTTCCAGCGCGCCGAAATCCCTGCCGGCTTGGACCAGCAAGTTGAACCCGGCATCGCTTTGGAGCAGTCCGGCGCCCGTGGAGCAAAAAACGCCGTCCGCCGTGCAGGCCGAGCTGTCGTTGGACACCGTCAAAGTGATCCACAACGACTTGAGCGACGCGGATGTGGAGGTGGTGCCGATCAAATCGCATCCGGCGGCCTCGGAGATTCCCGCCTTGTCGCCGGCGAAAAAATCCTGGGAAATTTTGGGCGAGCAGCTCATGAGGGTGACCGCGTTGTTTTAATCAAAGGAAAAATGCGCAGTGCCAGATTTCGCTCACAAACCAGTGATGGTGGCGGAGGTGCTGGCGGCGCTGAAGCCGGTGCCGGGCGGCCGTTACGCCGACGGCACGGTCGGTGGGGCTGGTCACGCGGCGGAAATCCTGGCCGCGAGCTCGCCGACTGGATGGCTGTCTGGGTGCGATCGCGATGGCGCCGCGGTTGAGGCGGCGGCAAGGCGGCTGGCAGAAAAATTCGCCGGGCGGTTTGAAATCCGGCGCGGCAATTTTGCGGAAATGGGGGGCTGGATCCCGGCGGCGAGCTGCGACGGCGTGTTGTTGGATTTGGGCGTAAGCTCGCCGCAACTGGATTCGCCAGGGCGCGGGTTCAGCTTCCAGCAGGACGGCCCGCTGGACATGCGGATGGACGACCGGCAGCCGCTGACGGCGGCGGATTTGGTGAACAGCACGGGCGCCGACGAGCTGGCGAAAATTTTCTGGGAATTCGGCGGCGAGCGCGAGTCGCGGCGGTTTGCGAGGGCCATCGTTCACGACCGCGAATCAAAGAAATTTGAGACGACGCGCCAGCTGGCGGAATTGATTGAGAGGATTTCGCCGCGAGCCGGGAAAAAGGCGCATCCGGCGACGAAGATTTTTCAGGCGCTGCGGATTGCGGTGAACGACGAGATCGGCTCCTTGAAACGCGGGCTGGAGGCGGCGGTGAAAATATTGAAGCCCGGCGGGCGGCTGGCGGTCATCACCTTTCACTCGCTCGAAGACCGGGTGGTGAAGGGATTTGGCCGGGAACGGACGCGCGATTACACGTTCAGCGGCGAGGTGGACGTGCCGGAACTGCGGCAGCCGCGCGCGCCGGAGTTGAAATGGGTGGCGCGCAAGGCCATCGCGCCCGGCGGGATGGAATTGACGGAAAATCCGCGCAGCCGCAGCGCGCAATTGCGGGTGCTGGAGAAGATTTGAATGGCAGGAAATCGAAAAAGTCAGTCGGCAGCGATCCGGTTTGGTCCGGCGCTCAAGGCGCTGTTTTTGTGCATGCTGATCGCCGGCTCGGCCATCGGCTACGTCTGGCAGAAGAACGAGATTTACCGTTTGAGCCAGCAGATCCGCCAGGGCGAATTGCGCCTGAAGCAGACGGCGGATGCCAACGAGAAGTTGAGGGTGAAGCTTGCGGATTTGCACTCGCCGCTGATGCTGGACCAGCGGGCGCGCGAGTTGAATCTGGGCCTGGCTCCGGCGCAGCCGATGCAGGTTTTCCGGTTGCCGGAACCTTCCGCCGCGCCGAACAATTCTCCGGCGCGCCAGATGGCCGCGCGGCAGGCGGTCGCGCCGCTGACGCAGTGAAAATAATTTAGCCGCCGCTCGTGACGCCGTTGGTTGAGGAACCGATCGCCACGGGCGGCCGGCTGCTTTTGAGATGACGAAAAAATCGCAATTTCACCGGGTGATGCTGCTGCTGCTCTTCGTGGGCGCGGCCTTTGCCGGGCTGGGCTACCGGCTGGTGGACTTGCAGGTATTGCGCCATGACGAGCTGGCGAAGCTGGCGCAGGACAACACGCAGCGCGAATTCCGGCGGCCCCCGCGGCGCGGCGACATCCTCGACATTCATGGCAATCTGCTCGCCACGAGCGTGCCCGTGAAGACGGTCTGCGCCGACCCCTCGCTCATCGGCAACCAGCAGACGGCCGTGGCGCACGCGCTCGCGCCGCTGCTGCAGATGGACGAGGCCGCGCTCTACCCGAAACTTTTTCCGCATGTCTCCAAAAACGACAAGGGCGAGACGTTCACGAACAACCTGCATTACGTCCGGCTTGCCAAAAATGTCTCCGACGACACCTGGCGGAAAATTCAGATGGCGATGACCAATCTTTCGTTTGGCGTGGATGAAAAAAAATTGTCCAGAGTCGACTGCGAATTTTTCAGGAATCTCCGCCAGTATGCGATTTTCGCCGACCCGGACCAGATGCGCGTCTATCCGAACGGCTCGCTGGCGGCGCAGGTGCTGGGATATTCGGGCGTGGAGGAATTCAAGCTGGATGGCAGGCCGGTTTCGCAGATTTCCGGACGCGACGGGATTGAGCTGGCGCTGAATTCGCCCCTGGGTGGCGTTGCCGGCTGGCGCGTGACGGAAACCGACCGTCAGCAGCACGAGCTGGTCGCGTTGCGCGACGAGGACGTGCAGCCGCGCGACGGCCTGAACGTCGTGCTGACGATTGACGCGGCGATCCAGCACATTCTCGAATCCGAGCTGGCCGACGCGATGAAGGAACATGAGCCGGTCAGCATCACCGGCATCATCACGCGCCCGCGCACGGGGGAAATTCTGGCGATGGCGTCGCTGCCGGATTTCGATCCGAATAATCCCGGCGCCTCGCCGCCCGATGCGCTCCGCAACCGCGTCATCAGCGACGTGATGGAGCCGGGCTCGACGTTCAAGACCATCGTGATTTCCGGCGCATTGAACGAGCACGTCGTGAGTTTGACCGACACGGTTTTTTGCGAGAACGGGGTTTTTCACTACGGCGGAATCACGTTGCACGACGCGGAGCATGACCATTTTGGCAACCTCACCGTGGAGCAGGTGCTGGAAAAATCCTCGAACATCGGGGCGTCAAAAATCGGAATCAAACTTCAGGCGCCGAAACTTTACGACTACATGACCCGCTTTGGGCTTGGGGCGCAGACGGGCATTCCGCTGCCGAATGAATCCGGCGCTCAAAATTTTGTGCGTCCGCCCGACAAGTGGGGCAAATACTCCATCGCGCAGATCCCGATGGGACAGGGCGTTGCGGTGACGCGGCTGCAAATGGCGATGGCCATCGGCGCGATTGCCAACGGCGGCGTGTTGATGCGCCCGATGCTCGTGAAGCGGCTGCAGGACCGCGACGGCAAAGTCGTCCAGCAATACGATCCGCAGACCGTCCGCCGCGTCATCAGCGAGGGCACCTCGAAGGAAATGGTTGAGGCACTCAAAACCGTCGTGTCCGACGACGGCACCGCGCCGCAGGCCAGAATGGCCAGCTACGTCGTTGCCGGCAAAACCGGCACGGCGCAAAAGGTCGTCAATGGCACCTACTCGAACGAAAAATTTGTCATCACTTTCATCGGGTTCTTTCCGGCGAGCGATCCGCAACTTTGCATTTCCATCGTGATGGACGCGCCGAAGGAAGGCGGCCACGCGTTTGGCGGCGCGCTTTGCGGGCCGGTGTTCAAGGAGGTCGCCGACCGCTGTGCGAGCTATTTGAACATCCCGCCGGATTTGCAGGCGCCGCTCGTGGCGAACACGGGAAACACACATTGAAGCAAAAGTGGAAGCACGCTCTTTGAAATTTGTCGCCGAAGCCTGCGACGCCGAACTCCGGCGCGGCACGGCGGAAGCCCTGACCAAAAATGTCTGCCTCGATTCACGGAAGGCACAGCCGGGTGATTTGTTCCTTGCCGTCAAAGGCGAACATTTTGACGGCCACGATTTTTTGAACGAGGTCGCGGCCAAAGGCGTTGCGGCGGTCGTCGTTGAAAAGTCCAAAGTCCAAAGCCCAAAGCCCAAGCTCGCGCCCGGCGTGGCGATGCTGGTGGTGGAAGACGTGAGAATTGCTTTTGGAAAACTGGCGGCGGCTTACCGGAAAGATTTTGATCTGCCGGTCGTCTGTGTCGGCGGCTCGAACGGCAAGACGACGGTGAAGGAGCTGATTGCGTCGGTGCTCCGGCAAAAGCTGGCGACGGTTTGGAACGAGGCGAGTTTCAACAACGACATCGGCGTGCCGCTGACGCTGTTGCGGCTGGAAAAAAAACACCAGGCCGCCGTGGTGGAAGCCGGCACGAATCATCCGGGCGAACTCGCGCCGCTGGTGAAAATGATCCAGCCGAAGTTCGGCGTGATCACGAACATCGGGCGGGAGCACCTGGAATTTTTCGGCGATGTCGCCGGGGTCGCGCGGGAAGAAGGATGGCTGGCGGAATCGCTGCCGGCGGATGGAAAATTGTTTTTGAACGGCGACAACGAATGGACGGGAAAAATCGCAGCCCGGACGAAGGCGCGGGTGGTTCACGTCGGGCTTGGTGAAAAAAATGACTGGCGCGCGGAGAAAATCCGACTGGACAAAAACGGCGTGACGTTTCGGGTGCAGGCGCCGAAGGAAGAATTTTGCGGCGAGTATCGGGTCAATTTGCTGGGCCGCCATCAGGCGACGAATGCGTTGTTTGCGGTTGCGGTCAGTGAGGAACTCGGTCTGGGCCGCGCTGAAATCCAGCGCGGCCTGGCCGAATGCCAGCCGGCGAAGATGCGGCTGCAATTTTGGGAGGTCAACGGCGTGCGCGTGCTGAATGATTGTTACAACGCGAACGCGGACTCGACGGTCGCCGCGCTGGAAACGCTCTGCGGTTTGCCGCTGCAGGGCCGGCGCGTGGCGGTGCTGGGCGACATGAATGAGCTTGGCGCGCACAGCTTGGCGGCGCACGCGGAAGTCGGACGCCGGGCGGCGGAACTTGGCATCGGCCAGTTGTTCGCCGTCGGCAAAATGGCGCCGGTCACGGCAAAGGCCGCGCGCGCCGCCGGTTTGACGCGGGTGATTGAATTTGCGGACGTGGAGGCGGCGGCAGCGGTGCTGAAGAATTTTTTGAAAACGGGCGACGTGGTTTTGCTGAAGGCGTCGCGGGCATCGCGCTTGGAGCGCATTGCCGAGTTGCTGAAACTGGGGAAAGTGTGAAATCATGCTGTTTTATTTGAGCCAGAAATTGCTGGAGTGGACGAAAGGAACGCCGTGGGCGGACCACCTTTCGTCGCTGCGGCTGTTCCGTTACATCACGGTGCGCAGCGCGGGCGCGGCGGTGACGGCGCTGGTCTTGAGCTGGTGGCTGGGGCCGAAGATCATCCATTGGCTGAAGCAGTTGAAATTCGGCCAGGACTACAAAGACAAGGCGGAGGAGGCTGGCGGCCTGGCGGCGCGAGTGTTGAGCAAAAAAGGAACGCCGACGATGGGCGGGGCGCTGATCGTCTCCGTGCTGTTTTTTTCAACGGTGTTGTGGGCGCAGATGGACAACAAGCTGGTCCTGCTCACGTTGCTGTCGGTGGTCGTGCTGGCGGGTTTGGGATTTTACGACGACTACGCCAAAATCGTCCAGCAAAGCGGCGGCGGAACCGCGCCGCGCGTGAAATTGCTGGCGCAGCTGGCGGTGAGCGTGTTCATCGGTGTTTACCTGTGGCTGACGCCTTCGACGACGAGGCTGGTTTCGGAAATCATGGTGCCGTTTTGCAAATATCCGGTGGCGACGGGCGTGGCATGGCTCGGCATTTTGATCGTGGTGCTGGCGATTGTCGGCGCGTCGAATGCGGTGAACCTGACCGACGGCCTTGACGGCCTGGCCATCGGCTGCACGCTCATCGTTTCATTTGTGTTTCTGGTGTTCACTTATGTTGCGGGCAACATCAAGGCGGCGGCTTATCTGCAAATTCCCTCCGTGCCCGGCGCGGGGGAATTGACAGTGTTCTGCTCGGCGCTCATCGGCGCGGGGCTGGGATTTTTGTGGTTCAACTGCCATCCGGCGCAGGTGTTCATGGGCGACACCGGTTCGCTCGCGCTGGGCGGCGCATTCGGCATCATGGCGGTGCTCATTCACCAGCCGTTTGTGCTGGTGATTGCGGGCGGGGTGTTCGTGATGGAGGCCGTCTCGGTGATTTTGCAGACCGGCTGGTTCAAATTCACGCGCCTGCGGACGGGGACCGGCCGGAGGATTTTTTTGATGGCGCCGCTGCATCATCATTTCGAAAAGAGGGGCTGGTATGAATCGCAGGTGGTGATGCGGTTTTACATTTTGTGCGTCCTGTTCGCGGTCGTCGCGCTGGCCACCCTGAAGTTGCGATGATGACCAGAAAGACCAAAATGAAAGCGGCGCGGGCATTGAATAAAATGCGTTTTGTTCCTTGCGCGAACCGCGCGGGGCTGCTAATAATTTCAAGCGCGGCGGCAAGATGCGCCCGTCTTGGCGGAATGGTTTCAATTTCACCCGCCGGCGGGCAATTCAGCGATCGTTTCGAGGCCGCGCCAATGAACAAAAACAATTTAACATGCCGTGGAATTTGCCGAGGGAAAATTTCACAGCGAAACATTCAAAACCACCTCAAAGAAAGGACGCCATCGGCGCCAAACCAATGAACAACACAAATCCATTCGTCCCACAGGGCTCCGTGCTGGAGCAGAACAAACGCCGCTCGCGCATGAAACTCGCCGTCTTTTGCGTGCTCACGGTCAGCGTCTGCGGTCTCACCGCGATGCTCATCCAGGGCTGCAAACGCGAGGTGGCTAGTGACAATCAGCCGCCAATGATGGACACGAACCCGCCGACGATGTTGGACACCAATCCGCCGACGGCTGGAACCAATCCGCCGGTGGTGATGCCGCCGGTCGAGACCAATCCGCCGGCAGTCGTCGTGCCTGTTGCGCCCGTCACGCCGCCGACCACCGGGGCCGAATACGTCGTCGCCAAAGGCGACACGCTTGCGAAGATCGCCAAGAAAAATGGCGTGACACTCAAGGCGCTTGAAGCCGCGAATCCGGGTGTTGTGCCGACCAAGCTGAAAGTCGGACAGAAACTCACCATTCCGGCCGGCGGTGCAGCCGCCCCGGCAGCCGCCGCGACCTCGACGGGAGCCGACGTGACCGGTGCGTCGAGCGGAAGCGGGGAAACTTACGTCGTCAAATCCGGCGACACGCTGATGAAGATCGCCAAATCGCACGGCACGACCGTCAAGGCGATTGAATCCGCGAACAATCTGTCCACCACCAAAATCAAAGTGGGGCAGAAGCTGAAGATTTCGGCGAAAGCCGAGGCTCCGGCTGCGGCTCCGGTTGCAGCCCCAGTTGCAGCGCCCGCGCCCGTCGCTGCGCCCGCTTCGGCCGTTGCGCCCGTGGCAACGCCCGCGCCCGCTGGCACACCGAACGGACAGTAGTCGTCCACAAAAAATCAGCGGCCGGCTTTGAGACGTTGAAATGAAAGTCGCCGTCACAACTCTGGCGTTCTGCGTTGCCGCCCTGCTGGCGCTGGGGCTGGTGATGCTTTACAGCGCGAGCATGACCCAGGTTGGCGCGCATTATCTGATGTTGCAGCTCATCTGGTGTGCGCTCGGCTTCGCTTTGTGCGTGGCGGCGACCGCCCTCGACTATCAACTGCTCAAAAAAGCGGCGTTGCCGCTTTTCATTGTTGCGCTTGTGCTGCTCGTGGCGGTGCTGCTGCCGTTGCCGCATGGCATCACCAAGAACATCAACGGCGCACACCGCTGGTTCATCCTTCCCGGAATGCGCCTGCAACCCTCCGAATTTGCCAAGCTCGCGCTCATCATCATGCTCGCTTGGTATGGCGACCACTGCCAGCGGTTGATGCAGACTTGGAAACGCGGCGTGGTCATGCCCGGTCTGCTGATTGCCGCAGTGCTCGGCCTGGTTTTTATTGAACCGGATCGCGGCACCACCATCCTGCTGGCGACCGTGAGCTGCTCGATGCTGCTCGTTGCCGGAGTTCGTTGGATGCACGTCCTCATTCCGGCGGCGGTCGGCGTGGCGGGTCTGGCGGTTTCCATTTTGCACGATCCGATGCGCATGAGACGCATTTTCAGCTGGTGGAATCTGGAGCAGCACAAGGACGGCGTCGGCTATCAGGCCTATCAGGCGATGATTGCCCTCGGCTCCGGCGGCTGGAGCGGACTCGGTCTGGGCAACGGCCGCCAAAAACTCGGCTTCGTGCCGGAACACCACACCGATTTTATTTTTTCCATCATCGGCGAGGAGCTTGGTTTGATTGCCACCCTGGCTGTCATCGCCGCGTTTGTCGTGATTGCGATTTGCGGCATTTACATCGCCTTGAGATCCCGCGATACCTTCGGCTCGCTGCTGGCCCTGGGAATCACCTTGCTGATCAGCCTACAGGCCGCCATCAACATCGGCGTCGTCACCAGCGCGCTGCCGAACAAGGGGTTGCCGCTGCCGTTCATCAGCTACGGCGGCTCTAACTTGCTCGCCATGTTCGTCGGCGTCGGCATTTTGTTCAGCGTTGCGCGCCAGGCGCCCGCGCGTGAGAAAATTTCAAAAGCCGTGGTCGAAAGCGACGAGAACCCATTCGCCGCCAGGGTAACATGACCTCCCCGGAAACCAAATCGCCCTTCGTCGCCATTGCCTGCGGCGGAACGGGCGGGCATCTCTTTCCGGGGCTTGCCGTCGCCGGCCAGCTCCGGCAGCGCGGCTGTGATGTCGCGCTGCTCATCTCGCCCAAGGACATTGACCAGCAGGCTGTGAAATCCGCGCACGGCATGGAAATTTTCAAGTTGCCGGCGGTCGGGCTGCAAAACCGGAATTATTTTTCCTTCGCCGGCAGCTTTGTAAAATCCCTGTTCGCCGCGCGGAAAATTTTTCGCCGGCGCCGGCCCGACGCCGTTCTCGCCATGGGCGGGTTCACCAGCGCGCCGCCAATCTGGGTCGGAAAGGATTGTGGCGCGAAAACTTTTCTGCACGAATCGAACACCGTTCCCGGCCGCGCCAACCGGATTCTCTCGCGTTTCGTGGACGGGGCGTTCGTTGGATTTCCCGAAACCGCCGCGCGATTGAAGACGCACAAGGTCACAGCCACCGGCACGCCGGTCCGCCCGGAATTTCAGCCGCGCGCCGCCGCCGCGTGCCGCGCCGCGCTGGGACTCGAACCGGATCGCTCGACAATTTTGGTCGTCGGCGGCAGCCAGGGCGCGTGCGGGCTGAACGAGATGATTTTGTCCGCGCTGCCGCTGCTGGCGGGAAAAAACTGGCAATGGCTGCACCTCACCGGCGCGAATGATTTTGAAAAAGTGAAGGCCGCCTACGCTGCGCGCGGAATCAAGGCCGTTGTCAAACCGTTTTTCGCAGAAATGGATCTGGCGCTCGGCGCGGCGACCGCCGCCGTCAGCCGCGCGGGCGCTTCGTCGCTGGCGGAAATCGCCGCGATGCGGCTGTCGGCGCTGCTCGTGCCGTTTCCGGCGGCAGCGGACAATCACCAGTTTTTCAACGCCGGCGCGTTCGAAAAGACCGGCGCGGCGCTGCTGCTCGAACAAAAAAATTCCACGCCGGAAAAAGTCGCGGCGATCCTGGCCGGCCTGGTCGAAGACGAAACCGCCCGGTCCAAGATGCAGTCCGCGCTGGCGCAGTGGCACGCGCCAAAGGCTGCGGAGCAAATCGCGGAAATCATGCTGGCCGCAATTGCGCGGCAACCGGCACCGGCGGCGGCAAAAAAATCCGGCTGTGGCTGCGGCTGCGCGCATGGCCATGCAAAACCATGACGCTGTCAGCCGACATTTTGGAGAGGCCGATGCGAGCCGTGGAAAATATCGCCGGTGAATTGGCGAAGCGGGTTTCGCCTGCAACGGTGGTTCGCCGTGACGAGCCGCTGGCCGGGCATACGACGTTGCGCGTCGGCGGCCCGGCGGATGTTTATGTCGAGCCGTCGTCGGAGGCGGATCTGGCTGTCATCGTGAAATGCTGCGGCGAGCGCGGCGTGCCGTTTTTCGTGATCGGACGCGGCTCGAATTTGCTGGTGCGCGACGGCGGTTTTCGCGGCGCGGTCATTTGCCTGTCGCACGCGGATTTCAGCAAGATTGAAGTTGCTGGTGCGCGCCTGCGCTGCGGCGCGGGTGCGAAGTTGAAAAATGTTGCGATTGAAGCCCGGCGCCAAGGCTTGAGCGGCTTGGAATTTCTCGAGGGCATTCCCGGCAGCGTCGGCGGCGCGCTGCGCATGAACGCCGGAGCGATGGGCGGCCAGACATTTGAGATGGTCGAGTCCGTTCGTTGGATGGATTTTGACGGCGATGTGCGCGAGGCCGCGCCGGCGGAAATGCGGGTGAAATATCGCGGCTGCGCCGCCCTGAAAAATCACATCGCGCTGGGCGCGGTGTTCGGATGCCGGCCGGATTCGCCGGAATCCATCGCGCAGCGGATGAGCGCCTTCAGCCAGAAACGCTGGGCGTCGCAGCCCGCCGCGCCAAGCGCCGGCTGCGCGTTCAAAAATCCGCCGTCAATCCCGGCGGGCAAGTTGATTGACGAACTCGGCTTGAAAGGCGTGCGTCTCGGCGGCGCGATGGTGTCGCGGGAACATGGCAATTTCATCGTCAACGACGGCAACGCCACGGCGCGGGACGTTTTGGAATTGATCTCGCTTTTGCAGGCGAAGGTGAAAGCCGCGCGCGGAATCGAATTGCAAACGGAAGTGGAAATTGTCGGTGAAGATCGTTGACTTCCAAAATGGTTGCGTTATGGTTGCGCCATGATAACGATCACAATCAAGGGATTGTCGAAGGAGGCGCACCGCGCCCTGAAGAAGCGGGCGTTGACGCATGGCCGGAGCCTGAACACGGAGGCCATCGCGGTGCTGGAATCCAGCGTTCGCAGCCAGCCGGTGGAAGCCGAGGGTGTTATCCAGCGGGCGCGCCAGTTTCGCAATTCACTCAAGTTCAAGGTAACGGCGGCGGATGTGAGGCGGTTCAAGGAAGAAGGCCGCGCATGATCGTCGCGGACAACAGCCTGCTGGTTTATTTCTGGCTGCCAAGCGCCTTCGCGGAACTGGCGGAGGCGGCGAAGGACCGGGACAAAGTCTGGGCGTCGCCGATTTTGTGGCGGTCGGAATTTCGGAACGTGCTGGCGGGTTGCTTGCGGCGAAAAACCCTGACCGAGGCCGAGGCCAACGCCGCCTATTTGAACGTGCAGAAAGATTTGGGCGCGAATGAATATTCTGTGCCGACCGAGCGGATACTGAAGCTGGCGCTGGATTCGGATTGCACCGCCTACGACTGCGAATACGTCGCGCTGGCGCAGGATTTGGGCGTGCCGCTGGTCACGGCGGACAAACAGTTGTTGCGCGCGTTTCCGAAAACAGCGGTGTCGCTGGAAAAATTTACAAGGTAGATCGTGAAATCAAAATTGAATATTGCGGTGATGTTCGGCGGCCCCAGCGCGGAGCGCGAGGTGTCGCTGCGTTCCGGCGCGGCGGTGGCGCAGGCGCTGCGCTCGCGCGGCCATGTTGTTTTTGAAGTGGATCCGAAGGACGGCCGGTTTGTTTTGCCGCCGGAAACCGGCGTGGTTTTTCTGGCGCTGCACGGAACCTACGGCGAGGACGGCACGGTGCAGCGGCAACTGGACGGGCTGGGCGTGATTTACACCGGCTGCGACGCGGAGGCCAGCCGCATTGCGTTTGACAAGGTGCTGACGAAAAAACTCTGCATCGAAGCCGGGGTGCCGACGGCGGCGTTTCTGGCCGTCAATTCGGCGAAGGCGGTTTTCCCGAAAAATCTCCAGCCACCGCTGGTTGTGAAACCGGTGCGGCAGGGTTCGAGCGTGGGCCTGCAGTTTGTCGAGCGCGCCGGCGACTGGCAAAACGCGCTGGCGGAGGCGCTGAAATTTGATTCGGAGGTTCTGGCTGAGGAGAAAATAACCGGGCGCGAGACGACGGTGGGCATTCTGGCCGGCAGGCCGCTGCCCGTTGTCGAAGTCCGGCCCAAGTCCGGCAGCTATGATTACCGGAACAAATACACCGCCGGGGCGACGGAATATTTCTGCCCGGCGGAATTTGACGCCGCGACGACGAAACGGATTCAGGCCGCCGCGCTCGGCGCGTTCAGGGCGATTGGCGGGCGCGACTATGCGCGCGTGGACGTGATGGTGCGCGCGGACGGCTCGCCGGTGGTGCTGGAGGTCAACACGCTGCCGGGCATGACGGAAACGAGCCTGCTGCCGAAGGCGGCGGCGGCGGCGGGGCTGAATTACGCGGAGCTTTGCCAGCGGATGGTTGATCTGGCGCTGGAAAGAAAGACGCCTGCGCCGGGCCGCAAAAAGCGCGGGGAAATGGCGGCTCCGATTTAATTGGATTTCAGGCTGACGTCTTTGCGTGAATAAAACTTATGTGGTTTAAGCGCGAACATAAAAACCGGCGGTTGAGCCACAGGCATGTGCTCGACGTGAGATTGCGCTCCGAGCAGGTGCGTGCGTCGCGCGTCCGGCTGGGGTTTGCGGTCATCGGCATTCCGTGCGTCGTGCTTTTCGGCATCTATCTGCTGTGGCGCACGTGCGAATGGACCCTCGACAGGCTGGTTTATGACAATGCCGAGTTCGCCATCCAGCAGGTGGACGTGCGGTCCGACGGCGTCATCGCACCGGACCAGTTGCGCAACTGGTCGGGCGTGAAGCCCGGCGCGAATTTGATCGCGCTCGATCTGGCGTCGGTGAAACGCAATCTCGAAATGGAGCCGGTCATTGATTCGATTTCCATCGAGCGCGTCCTGCCGCGCACGTTGAAAATCCGCGTGACCGAGCGGAAGCCGGTTGCCCAGGTTAATGTGCCCCGAACCGACGGCGCAAACGGGGTCGTGATTTCCGTGTTTCAACTGGATGTCACCGGCGTTGTCATGCAGCCGCTGGACCCGCGCATGTGCGTGGTCCCGTTGTCGCAGATGGAGGACGACCGGCTGCCGGTCATCACGGGATTGAATGTTTCCCAACTACAGCCGGGACATCGCATCGTGCTGCCGCAGGTGCAGGCGGCGCTGCAACTGGTCTCCGCGTTCGGCCGTTCGCCGATGGCCGGGCTGGCGGATTTGCGCCGCGTGGACGTGTCGGCGCCGGGTGTTGTGGTCGCCACGACGGGGCAGGGCGGCGAAATTACTTTCGGTCTGCAAAATTTGGAGCAACAATTGCGGCGTTGGCGCGAAATTTACGACTGGGCGCAGCGCATGAACAAGACGATTGCGTCGGCGGATCTGGCGGTGAGCAACAATGTTCCGGTGCATACGCTGGAAGTCAGCGCCATGCCGTTCGCCGCGCCGAAGAATTCAACACCTGCACCAATCCGGAGGAAAAATGTTTGACGACTCTAACATCATTGTCGGCCTGGAAATAGGCACGTCGAAAGTCTGCGCCGTCGTTGGCGAACAGACCGCCGACGGCGTCCTGAACATCGTGGGCCTCGGCCAGGCGCGTTCGCGCGGCGTCCGCAAGGGCGAGATCGTGGATCCGAAACAGGCCGAGGAGGATGTGCGGAACGCCATTGTCGAGGCCGAAAAAATGGCCGATGCTGAAATTAGCAATGTTTATCTCGGCGTCACCGGCGGCCACATCCGGGGCTTCAACAACCGCGGCGTTCATCCGGTGGTTTCCGCCGACCGCGAGATTTCCGAGGACGACGTCCAGGATGTCGTTAAAAACGCCAAGGCCATCAATCTGCCGACGGAGAACAACATCGTTCACGCCATCCGGCAGCATTTCTTTGTGGACGGCCAGGATGGCATCACCAATCCGGTCGGGATGCTCGGCTCGCGGCTCGAAGTGGACGTTCACGTTGTTCACGGCAACATGAACCGTCTTCAGAACGCCATCCGTCTTGTCAAAGGCCTCCAGCTTCAGGTGAACGAAGTCGTCTTCAACGGCCTCGCCGCCTCACTGGCGCTCCTCTCGAACGAGCAGAAGGAGCTTGGCGCGCTGGTCATTGACATCGGCGGCGGCACCACCGATTACGTCGTTTATGTCGGCGGCGTCATCAAGCACACCGGCGTCCTTGCGATTGGCGGCGACCACGTTTCCAACGACCTGGCCTACGGCCTGAAAGTTCCGTTGAGCCGCGCGGAAAAGCTCAAGCTCGAACACGGTTCGGCCGTTGTGGACGAAGCCACCCAGGGCCAGACCGTCACCTTCACCAACGAACTCGGGCTGCCCATCAAGACCATCAACGTCGGTCATCTCCAGCGCATCATGTCGCTCCGCCTCGAGGAAATCTTCCAGCTCATCGCGCAGGATTTGGAGCAGGCCGGCCTTTGTGATTATCTTCGCGCCGGGGTTTTTCTCACCGGCGGCGGCGCGCGCGTCCCGCACATTGCCAGGCTCGCCGAGCCGGTCCTGCAAATGCCCGTTTCCATCGGCAAAACCAATTCCATCAGCGGCCTCAAATCCGCGCTGGACCAGCCCGAATTCGCCGCCGCCATCGGCCTCGTCAAGTTCGGCTCGTTCAAGAACCGCAAGCGCGACGGTAAATCCTCCATTGCGCAGGGAATCAAAGGCGCCATCTCGAATCTGCTGCGCCGTTCCTGAACCCGACTCATTATGAAACCCAAATCTGAAATTTCCGGTGCAATTCCCGAAGCGGCGGCCAAACCCGCCGTGAAAATCTTCGGCGTCGGCGGCGCCGGCGTCGCGTTGCTCGACGCCCTGAATGCCGGGGAATTTGCCGGCGCGGAATTTGCCGCCATCAACACCGACGCCGCGTCGCTCGCCGTCTCGCCGGCGACCGTCAAAATCCATCTCGAAACAAAATTGTTGCGCGGTCTTGGCACCGGCGGCGACCCCGATCGCGGCCGCGCCCTGGCCGAGGAGCAGTTCTCCACGCTCAAATCCGCCTGCGACGGCGCCAGCGTCGTCCTCATCATCGCCGGCCTCGGCGGCGGCGCGGGCAGCGGCATCAGCCCGGTGCTGGCGCGTGCCGCGAAAGAGGCCGGCGCGCTCGTGCTCGCGTTTGTGACGCTGCCGTTTGTCTGCGAAGGCAACCGCCGCCAGCAGCAGGCGCAGCAAAGCTTGGAGCAGTTGAAATCCTTTGCCGACGGCGTGATCTGCCTGCCGAACCAGAAAACGTTCAAGCTCATTGACGACAACACCAGCGTCCTCGAGACCTTCCACATCACCGGCGGCCTGCTCATCGAGGGCGTGCGCGGCGTCTGGCGGCTGCTCACGCGCCCCGGACTCATCCAGATTCATTTCGACGATCTTTGCGCCCTCGTGCGCGACCGCCATTCCGAAAGTTCATTTGCCTTTGTCGAAGCCACCGGCGCGGGCCGTTCGCGCGAGGTTGTGGAAAAATTGATCGCGCATCCGCTGCTCGACGAGGGCCGCGCGCTGGCCGAAGCCGACGCGGTGCTGGTGAGCCTGATGGGTGGAAAGGATCTGACGATGGCCGAGGTCAACCGCGTGATGGAACAAATCGGACGCTATTGCGAGCGCGCCCAGATCATCATGGGCGCGGCGGTTGACGCGGAAATGAAGGGCCGCCTTTCCGTCACCCTCATCGCCGGCCGGAAGACTGACGCCAAGGCCGACGCACCCGCTGATTCGCCGGAGCCGGACTTGGTGTCTTCGCTCGGAACCACGCCGCGTCCCCCCGCCCGGCAGATTTCGCCGCCGCCGTCGTTTTCGATGGAACAGCGCGAGCAGTTGACCGCGCGACATTCCAGCCGCGCACGCCGCGCCGGCAACAAGCTGCTCCAGACCCAGTTGCCGCTGGCCATCATTTCCAAGGGCCGGTTCGACAAGAGCGAGCCGACCATTCACAAGGGTGAGGACCTCGACATCCCCACCTACGTCCGTCGCGGCATCTCGTTGAACTGACGCCTGCGGAGAGATGGCTATTCGATGCGGCCCAGCAATCTCAACAGGCCGTCCAGAATAGTGATGGGATGCGGTGGGCAGCCGGGAATGTAAAGATCCACCGGCACGATGCCGTCCGCTCCATTTTTCTGTTCGGCGTGGCCGAGGTAGGGTCCGCCGGAAATGGCGCACGCGCCCACGGCAATCACCAGCTTCGGCGACGGCACGGCCTCGTAGGTCTTGCGCAAGGCGAGTTCCATGTTCTGCGTCACCGGTCCGGTGATGAGCAGTCCGTCGGCGTGGCGCGGCGATGCGACAAATTGAATGCCGAACCGGCCCAAATCGTAAGTGACATTGTTGAGCACGTTCACGTCGGCCTCGCAGCCGTTGCAGCCGCCGGCGCTGACTTGCCGCAGCTTGAGCGAGCGGCCGAAAATCCGGCGCGACTTTTCATCCAGCGCCTTAGCCAGTTGAAATTCCTTTTCGCCCAGAACCAACGTATTGCGGCTGGACGCGGCGAGGCGATGTTCCGTCGTGAAATGGATCACGCCATCGGGACAGGCGCGCTCGCATTCGGGGCAAAACAGGCAGCGGCCCAGGTCGAGCCGCACGGTTTTGTCTTTGATGCTGATGGCATCCGTTGGACAAACGGCGGCGCAGACGGAGCAATTCGGCGGACATTTCGCGGAGTCAATCTGCGGCCGGCCGCGCAGCCGATCGGGCAGCACCGGCGGTTCCTTCGGGAAGCCGATGGTGCGGTATTTCTGCCGGGCGCGCGCGAGTAAAACTTTCAGCATGATCTCATCTCCAGGTTTCTCCGTTGTAGCAGCCGACGTGAGTCGGCTCCGTTTTCTTTGCCGGAAGAATGAGCGGACTCACGTCCGCTGCTACAAATAATTTTCTATAAATCATGGCCGCAGTAGGACAGGTTGAAACTTTTGTTGCAAATCGGGAAATCGGAAACCTGCTGGCCGCGCATCGCCATCGCCAGCCCCATCCAGTTGTGAAACGACGGGTCCACGATTTTGTAGCGCGCAAATTTCCCCGCCGCATCGGTCAGCGCCGTGTGGCAGATTTCGCCGCGCCAGCCTTCGGTGAGCGAGACGACGGCGCGGTTGGGCGCGAGCGCGCCGATTTCCGCGCGAACCGGCCCCGTCGGCAGCGCGTTGAGCTGGTCGAAAATGAACGCGATGGAACGCTGGATTTCCATCCAGCGCACATAAGCCCGCGCGAAAACGCTTCCGCTGTGATACGACGACACGGGAATCTGCGCAAAGCGGTAAATGCCGGACGGGAATTGAATCCGCACGTCGTGTTCAATGCCGCTGGCGCGGGCCACGAGGCCGACCAGTCCGAGTTCCTGCGCCGTCTCGCGCGAAACCGGCCCGGCGTTTTCGAAACGGGCGCGGACGGACGAGGAATTCCAAAGCAATTCCACCGCGCCGGTCACGTCCTTGTGCGTCTGCGTCAGGCGTTCCTCCAGTTGTTTCTGCCGGGCATCGTCCAGATCGAACAGGACGCCGCCGGGCCGGAGCAGGCCGCGGCCAAAACGGTTTCCGCAAATCAGCGCCGTCAGGTTCAGAAAATCGCCGCGAATCCGTCCGCAATAACTCGCCGTCGGCAGGTAGCCAATGTCGCCGGCCAGCGCGCCGAGGTCGCCGGTGTGATTGGCCAGCCGCTCCAGTTCCAGCGCGATGGCGCGCAGGACCTGTGCGCGCGCCGGAACTTTGCAGCCGGCCAGCGCCTCCACCGCCTCGCAATACGCCAGCGCGTGGCCGACGGTCGTGTCACCGGCGAGCGTTTCCATGAAGGGAACCGTCCGCTTGTCCGGGCCGCCGATCAGCGCGCGTTCCACGCCGCGATGCTGGTAGCCGAGCGAAATTTCGAGGTGAAAAACATATTCGCCGTGGCATTGAAAACGGAAATGTCCCGGCTCGATGATGCCGGCGTGGACCGGGCCGACGGCGACCTCGTGAATCTCGTCGCCGTCCATCGAAAAGAAATTGGTCACGCCGGGTTCGACCGGATTTTCGGCGGGACGGTTCCAGACGTCGTGGCCGGCACGATACGATTTGTGAAAACGGATGGGCTTCAGCCACGGATGACCTTCGGGCCGCACGCCCCATTGCTCGGCGATTTCGCGTTCGAACCAGTGCGCCTGCGCGCAGGCCGGCGTGAGCGACGGATAGCTTTCGGCGACTTCGGTTGAAAGCAAGGTCAGTTGTCCTTCGGCGTCATTCGCGAGCACCGCGAACAATTGGATGCGGCCGGTGCCGGCCGGCTGGCCGAACAGGCTCGCGATGCGCGCGCTGTTTTCGGCGGCCTGCAAAATCTGCTCGCGAAAATCGGCAAAGCTCGCGGATGGAATTTCAGCGAGCGCGGCGGTATCGCCGTTGCAGAGACGAAGCGGAGCGCCGGTTTTCACGAGGCACCTCCGAGCGTGTTGGCGATTTGATGGAGCAAATCACTCAATTTCGCCGGCACGTTCAAGCCGAGCCACAAGACCAGCGCGCCAAGCACGGCGGGCGGGATGATTTGCCACCAGCGGTCGCGAGTCGAGGCGCTGACGGCGAGTTTTCCCGGTTCGCCTTGAGCCATGCCGAGAAATGCCGTCAACATGCCGATGAAAATGACGCCCAGCGCCGCCAGAAACGCGGCTGTGATCCATGTGTGGCCGCCGTCGAGCGCCGCCTTCAAAATCGTGAACTTGCTCAGGAACGGTCCGAATGGAGGCGAGCCGGTGATGGCGAGAAATCCCGCCACCCAGAGCACGCCGGTGACCGGCGCGGCGCGCAAAAGTCCGCGCACCTGCAAAATGTTTTTTGTCTGGTAGCGGGCGAGGATGTTTCCCGAAAGAAGGAACAGCATCGCCTTGACGAGCGAATGATTCACCGCGTGCAGCATCGCGCCGAACGCGCCGGCGCCGCCGAGTCCGACGCCGATGGCGAGGATACCCATGTTTTCCACGCTGGAATACGCCAGCAGCCGCTTGTAATCCGTCTGGCCGATGATGAACACGGCGCTGACGCCGAGCGAAACCAGTCCCAGCGCGATCCAGATGTCGCGCGTGAAATCCTCCATGCCGGCGGCGATGCAGACTTGTTGCATGCGCAGCAGTCCGAGGAACGCGCAGTTCAGAACCGCGCCGGACAGCAGCGCCGAGACGACGGACGGCGCTTCGCTGTGGGCGTCCGGCAGCCAGGTGTGCAGCGGCGCGAGGCCCATTTTGGTGCCGTAGCCGACAAAAAATAAAATGCACGCGGCCTTGAGCCACGGCACTTGCAGGTCTGGCGCGTGGGCGATGAGTTGCGAGAGCACGATCGGATAACTTTCGCGGTCCGGATGCGCCGCCGCCACGCCGAGGAAGAAATTGGCCAGCAGCGCCAGCGCGATGCCGACGGAGCAGATCAAAAGATATTTCCAGGTGGCTTCGAGCGAGCGGTGGTGCCGGTGAAAATAAATCAGCGGCGCGCTGGCCAGGGTGGTTCCCTCGATGGCCACCCAGATCAGGCCGAAATGCTGGCTGACGGTCACCAGCGTCATCGCCGCCAGAAACAAAAGCAGGCAGCCGATGAAGACCGCTTCGGGCGCATTGTCGAACAAAAGTCCCTCTTCCGGGTCGGTGTTGTGCCTGTTCGCCTCCTGGCCGAGATAGCCGGCGGCGTAAATTGACGCGACAAAAAACAGTCCGCTGGTGATGCTCAGGAACAGCAGCCCCGCCGCGTCGAGTGCGAGCCAGCCGTTGAGCGCCGGGGCGGGCGTGATTTTCCAAAACATCGCCGTCAGCGCCGCATGAACCAGCGCCGTGCCGACGAGCAGTCCGCGGCGCAAGGCTGGAGTCGGCAGAACGAACGTTGCCAGCCCGGCGAGCAGGGGAAGAAGCACAAGGGCGAGAATCATTTTGATTGCGGATTGCGGATTGCGGATTGCGGATTTGACGACAGTTCATCCGGCTCTGCGGAGTCGCAGCCAATCGCCAGTCGCCAGTCGTGAATCGAAAGTTTCATCAGTCCTTCAACGTGTTCAACTTTTCGGTGTTGATGTGGTCAAACTCGCGGTTGATATGGAAGATGGTGATGCCCATGACGAACACCGCGACGAACACGTCCAGCAGCACGCCGGCCTCGACCAGCAGCGAGGATTGCGGGGCCAGTCCGACGCCGAAGGTGTAGACCCCGTTTTCCAAAACGAGGAAGCCGAGCACCTGGCTCAAGGCGCGTTTGCGGCTGATGATGAGGAACAGCCCGGCGAAGATGGAAAAAAGGGCCACCGGCGCGAGCCAGGACGAGGCGAGTGTTTCGGGGACCGGCAGCCGCTGGCACATCCAAAATGAAACGGCCAGAATCACCACGCCCGACAGCAGCGAGGTGACGTAGCCGACATACGGCTCGATTTCGCGCGCCACGTCCGCCTCGCGCACGGCGCGAAACAGGAACCACGGAAAAACCACGCCCTTGATCGCGACGGTCCCGATTGCAAGCAGGGTGAAGCGCAGCGACAAATCATGCACGTGCGCCAGAATGGGCAGAAGACCGAGCACCACGCCCTGCGCCGCGACCACGCGGATGGACGATCCGATGCGGCTGGAGCCGAGCAGCTTCAAATTTGTCAGCACGACCAGCACGAGGATGAGATTGGTGAGGATCATTTGAAGCCGGGTTATTTGTTGAGTCCCAAAAGAAATGCCATGGCCGCCAGCGCGCCCGCGCCGACCAGCAGTTGCGGCACGATCAGCAAACGAAGCCGCGCCATCGTGGATTCGACCACGCCCACGATGACGGCAACCAGAAACATTCCGCCGACCGGCAGAACGAGATTCAACCAGACTGCTCCCGTGTCGGGCACGATCATTCCGACGACGAGCGCGGACAGCGCCCACAGTTTCAGCGCGGCGCCGTAAAGGATGAACGCAAAATCCAGCCCGCCGTGATCCAACACCATGACTTCGTGGATCATCGTGAGTTCGAGATGCGTGTTCGGGTCGTCCACCGGGATGCGGGAATTTTCGGCGAGCAGCACAATCATCAGCGCGATGAGCACCAGCGCCATCACCGGCCCGGCTTGCAGCCAGTGGCCGCCTGACACCTGGCTGAAAATGGCGGAAAGTGAAAGATTTCCCGCCTGCCGCGCGAGCGTCGCCAGCGCCACGAGCAACGCCGGCTCGGTCAACGCGGAAAAAAAGACTTCGCGGCTTGCGCCCATGCCTTCAAATGATGACCCGGTGTCGAGCGCGGCGAGGACGGTGAAAAATCGCATCAGTCCGAGCAGGCAGGCGAACAGGAAAAAGTCCGCCGGGAACGCGATGAGCGCCGGAAAATTTCCGAGCGGCACGAGCGCCACAGCCACGAGCACCGCCGCGAGCCCCAGCATCGGTCCGGCGCGGAACAGCCAGGTGGTCGTGTGGCTGTAGACCGCGCCCTTGTGCAGCAGCTTCCACAAGTCAAAATAAGTTTGCAGGAACGGCTGGCCGCGCCGGCCTGCGAACAGCGCCTTGGTGCGATTGATGATGCCGGGCAGCAGCGGCGCGAGCGTGATCGCCAGCAGGAACGGGATGATGGAGAGAAAGTTCATGTCAGCGGAATTTCCAGGCCAGCAGCACAATCAGTGTGATGGCGATGTAGAGGACGTAAAGTTGAACGTGGCCTTGCTGCATCCAGCGGAGCTTGGCGATGCCCCAATTTATTTTCAGAAAACCGGGGCGAAACAATTCCTCGTGGGTGAGATCGGGCGTTTCGGTCGTGAGCGAAGCCTTTGGTGGAAAGAAACCCTCCGGACGCTGCAACTGGCGGTGCGAGCCGAGCAGCCAGCGGAAGAGCGTTGTGACTGGTTGGACGAATGACGAGGCGGTGTATTGAATTCGCGCCGAGGGCCGCGCGTAACCGCAGCTCCAGGTGTCCGCCGCGCCAACCGTCCGCCCGGCCAGCAAGGCGCGTCGCAGCAAGGCGATGGCGGCGAACAAAATCACGAGCGCCAGTCCGCAAATGGAAACTGTCGTCAACACAAGCGCCGGTGTTTGCAGAATCGCGGAAACTCTTTCAGGTCCAAGACCGCTCAACTGGCCGGCGATGGGCGCGATCCAATCCACCAGCCACACCGCGCCGAACGCAATCGCAACGCAACCGGCGGCGAGGATGAGCATCGGTATTTTCATGGCCATGCCGGCCTCGTGCGGCGCCTCCACCGGCTGCCGTGGTTCACCGAGAAAAACCGTCCCGAACGCCTTGGCAAAAGTCACCGCAGCCAGCCCGCCGATCAATCCGATGCAAACCAGCGCGAGCAGGCCGGCCATGGCCACGTCCGCCGGGTTTACGGTGATTGCCGTCAATGAAGCTCCGGCGAGTGCGAGTTCGCTGACGAAGCCATTCAGCGGCGGCAGTCCGCAAATGGCCACCGAGCCGATCAGGAACAGCGCGCCGGTCCACGGCATTTTTTTCAGCAGGCCGCCGAGGCGGTTTGTGTCTCGTGTGCCGGTCGCATGCGCCACATTGCCGGCGGCAAGGAACAGCAGGCCCTTGAAAATGGAATGGTTGAGCACGTGCAAAAGCGCGCCGCCAAAACCGAGAATTGAAATCAGCGGCTGATGGTAACTGACGCCGAGCAGGCCGAGTCCGAGTCCGGCCGTGATGAGTCCGATGTTTTCCACGCTGCTGTAGGCGAGCAGCCGCTTGAGGTCGTGCTGCGCCAGCGCGAAGACGATGCCCAGCACGCCCGAAGCCAGCCCGAGGCACAGGAGCAGCCAGCCCCACCAGATTGACGGCGCGCCGAGAAAGGTGAGCGCGCGCATCAGGCCATAAATGCCGAGCTTGATCATCGCGCCCGACATCAGCGCTGAAACGTGGCTGGGCGCGGCGGGATGCGCTTCCGGCAGCCAGACGTGAAACGGCATGAACCCAGCCTTGGTTCCAAAGCCGACGACGGCGAGCAGAAAGAAAATCCCCGCCAGTTCCGGCGTGTGGATTCCTTTTTCAGCCCAGACGGTAAAATCCATTGAACCGGTTTCGCGGCCCATCAAAATGAAGAACGCCAGCAGAAATCCCGTGCCCAGATGCGTCGCGACCAGATAAATCCAGCCCGCGTTCCGAACTGATTCGCGCTCATGCTCAAACGTGACGAGGAAGAACGAGGCCACCGCCATCAATTCCCAGGCTGACAGAAATAAAACGGCATTGCGCGCCAGCAGCACGAGCGTCATGCCCAGCACCAGCAGGCAGTAGAAAAACCATACCGGCCCCGGAGAACATTTTTTCGCCTGCGAACGCAAATAACCGACGCCGTAAATCGCGCAGAGCGCCGACAGCAGCAACATCGGCACCATGAACCATGCGGAGAGGGCGTCAAGCTGGATGAAAAATTCCCCGAACGGAACCGGCCAGGGATGGCGCAATTGCAGCGCGGGGCCGCCGGCCAGCACTTGAATTGCCGGAATGCAGCCCGATATGGCGGCGAGCGACACGAAGGTTGCGGCGAGCCAGGAAAAATTCCGGCGCGAACCGCTCAAAAACAACATCGCCGTCGCGCCAAACAGCAGCGCGGCCAGCGCAAGCAGCAGCAATGTCACTTTGCCGCCTCCTTCTTGGATTCATCCGCCGGCGTGTTTCCGCTTTTGCCCGGCCTTGGCGCGGCACGCAAACTGTCGCTGATTTTTTTTGCCGTCGCGAGAATTTCGTCACGGCCCGCCTGACGGACCACCCGCGCCTTGAATTCGGGATTGCGCAGGGCAAATGCCAGCCGCGACAGCAGGTGCAGGTGCGCCTTGACCGTGGGACTGATAAACGTGAACAGGGTGTGAACCGGCTGGCCGTCCAAAGCGCCGAAGTCCACCGGTTTTTCCAGAAAGCACAACGTCATTGTCGGTTGGGGGACATGAAGCACGATGGGATTGCGCACGTGCGGGATTGCGATGCCGTCGCCGATGGCGGTGGATTCCAGTGCCTCGCGTGCGAGCAACACTTGCAGGAGGAACTCGCGATCCACGGTGTCTGGCACCCGGAGAATCTCCACCACGTTCCGCAGCACGGCTGCTTTGTCCGCGCCGGCGATGCGGTAGAAAACCCCGCCCAATTCGAGGGCATCGGACAATTCAGGAAGTGGGGCCGACTGGCTTTCCGGCTCCTCGAAGATGCGGGGAGAGACATTGATGCGATTGGCAGTGGACCATTCCAACAGTTCGGCGCGGTTGAACCGATACTGGCCGTTCATCCTGTAACCTGGCAATTTACGCTCTTCAATCCAGCGATAAACGGTCTTTTCAGAAATTTCCAGCAGACCGGCCACATCTTTGACTGTTAATTGCATTATGAATTGGTGTCTGAAATTGAATTTTAGACAATTTTAGACATAATCTCCGGCATTGACATTTCCGTCAAGCTGCTTGTTAAATGAATTTTGGAGCGGAATGCGCGGGTGCGATTTGCAGGTGGAAGGGGATGGCTCCAAAAAAATAAATTAATTGTTGACAGTAAAATCGCCGGCGGCTATTTTCAATTCGTCAGAGCCGTAAAGTAAAAAAGACTGAAGCCGGTAGCTCCTCGGGTTTCGAGCAAAATCGAGGGGAACGGTTTTGTGTCGTTTTTGATTTACGTGTTTGGATTTGGGTTTGGACTAATGATTTGTGTGTGCGCCCATGTAGCTCAGTTGGTAGAGCGCATCCTTGGTAAGGATGAGGTCATCAGTTCGATCCTGATCATGGGCTCCAGACAATTTGCTGACAAAAACGCTGACTAATAAAATTAAACGACATTAACGCAGGAGACAACAATGGCTAAAGAGCAATTTCAACGAACGAAGCCGCACGTCAACGTCGGCACTATCGGTCATATTGACCACGGCAAATCCACTTTGACCGCCGCGATTGTGGAAACGCAGGCGAAGAAGGGTCTGGCAACGCCGATTTCCTACGCCGACATCACCAAGGGTGGCACGGTGCGCGACGAAACCAAAACCGTGACCATTGCCGTTTCCCACGTCGAATATCAGAGCGACAAGCGGCACTACGCCCACATTGATTGCCCTGGCCATGCCGACTTCATCAAGAACATGATCACGGGCGCGGCGCAGATGGATGGTGCCATTCTTGTGGTGGATGCCTCGGAAGGCCCCATGCCGCAAACCAAGGAGCACGTTCTTCTGGCCCGCCAAGTAGGTGTGCCTGCCATTGTGGTTTTCCTGAACAAGGTTGACCTCGTGGACGATAAGGAGTTGCTGGACCTGGTCGAAATGGAAATCCGTGACCTGCTGACAAAGTATGAATTTCCTGGCGACAAAACACCCATCATCCGTGGCAGCGCGAAAAAGGCGCTTGCGCACGAACCCGAAGGCGCGAAGGCCATTCAGGAATTGATGGATGCGATTGATGCGTTCATCCCGCTGCCGACGCGCGAGGTGGATAAGCCGTTCCTGATGTGCATCGAGGACGTGTTCAACATTGAAGGTCGTGGCACCGTGGTCACCGGCCGTGTCGAGCGCGGACTTCTCAAGCGCATGGAAGAAGTTGAAATCGTTGGCTTGAAAGACACCCGTAAAACGACGGCGACAGACATCGAAATGTTCCGCAAGTTGCTCGACTCGGCGCAATGCGGCGACAACGTCGGCGTGCTGCTGCGCGGCACCAAAAAGGACGAAGTGGAACGCGGCATGGTGCTGGCAAAGCCCGGCTCCATCACGCCGCACATGAAATTCAAGGCGGAAGTGTATGTGTTGTCCAAGGAAGAAGGCGGCCGCCACACCCCGTTCTTCACCAAGTATCGTCCGCAATTTTATTTTCGGACCAGCGATGTGACTGGCACTGTGACTTTGGCGCAGGGGGTTGAAATGGTGATGCCCGGTGACAATGTCTCTGTGGAGATCGAGTTGATCGCGCCGGTCGCGATGGAAAAAGGCCAGCGTTTTGCCATCCGCGAAGGTGGCCGCACGATTGGCGCCGGCCGCGTGACGGAGGTTATTACCTAGAGCATTTTTCAAATTCAGGAGCGCGGGGATGAACCCCCGTGGCTCCTGCTTTGTCCCAAAGACAAACGAGATTGGGCAGATACGGCAGTAGCTCAATTGGTAGAGTAGCGGTCTCCAAAACCGTTGGTTGGGGGTTCAAGTCCCTCCTGCCGTGCCAGCCCTCACTGGGAAGCGAAAACCGAGGCGGGCAGGAGATAAAAATGCGAGCTTTTGGCTCGGCAAGCCAGTCTGCGTAACGGAGAGGTGGCAGAGTGGTCTATCGCGGCGGTCTTGAAAACCGCTTTGGCTTAACCGCCAACGGGGGTTCGAATCCCTCCCTCTCCGCCAGTCTTGCAAGGCGTAAGCGGGCTAAACTGAAATGTGCCACAGGCCATGGCCCGTGGCATCGGAAAAATTGTGAACGAATTGACAAAAATATTGATTTGGGCCGTCATCATCGGCGCGTGCTTTGCCTATTTGTGGTGGCAGGGACAGGTCCGGCGGTTTGCGGTTTACATTCAGGAAACCCGCGAAGAGTTGAAGAAATGCTCATGGCCGACCTGGCGCGAGTTGAAAGATTCGACGGTGGTCATTGCCATCTCGATCGCCCTGCTTGGAGCTTTTGTCATGGCGGCGGATGAAGGCCTGTATCTGGTAATTTTTAAATTATTCAAACTTTGAACGCCATGCCAAGCCAGTGGTTCGTCATTCATACGCTTTCCGGCCAGGAGCAGAAGGTCAAGGAGAGCATTGAGAAGCGCGTCAAAACCGACGAGATGCAGGACTATGTAAAAGAAGTCCTCGTCCCGATGGAAAAGGTTGTCGAGGTGCGCAACCAGAAGAAAACGGTTTCCAGCCGTAAACTCTGGCCCGGCTACGTTTTTGTGGATATGGTGTTGCTGGACGAAAACCGTCGCATCATTGAGAAGCCCTGGTATTTCATCAAGGAAACCCAAGGCGTGATCGGGTTTGTCGGCGGCGAGCCGCCCGTGCCGACGCCGACCGAAGAGGTCGAGCAGATCAAGGCCCAGATTTCCGCATCTGAGGAAACGGAAAAACCGAAGGTCAATTTTGAGGTCGGCGAGACGATCAAGATCAACAACGGGCCGTTCCTGAATTTCAGCGGTGTCATCGAGGAGATTGATCCGACGCGCGGCAAGCTGAAGGTGACCGTGAACATTTTCGGGCGCAACACGCCGGTGGAGCTTGAATACTGGCAGGTGGAGAAGGCGTGAGTCGCGACTCGTTGAATCGTGGATCGGTTCAGCGATGTAACTGTTTAACAATTTAACGAATTTTATATGGCAAAGAAAGTCACAGGACAAATCAAGTTGCAGATTCCGGCGGGCCAGGCGAATCCCGCGCCGCCGGTCGGCCCGGCGCTCGGCCAGCACGGCGTCAACATCATGGGCTTCTGCAAGGAATTCAACGCGCTCACCAAGGCCGACGCCGGCTTGGTGATACCCGTTGTCATCACGGTTTATCAGGACAAGTCGTTCACGTTCATCACCAAGTCGCCGCCGGCGTCCATCCTGTTGAAAAAAGCCGCGGGCATCACCGCCGGCTCGAAAGTGCCGAACAAGGACAAGGTTGGCAAGGTGACGCGCAAGCAGATTCTGGACATCGTGAAGATGAAATCCAAGGATTTGAACACGGTGAACGAAGAGGCCGCAATCCGGGTCATCGCCGGCACGGCGCGCAGCATGGGAATTGAAGTCGTCGGTTAAATCAAAACACAACCGCGGGAGAGCCTGAAGCTCGTTTGCACCGCACAAAAGTAAATGCCCAGTAAAAGATACAAGAAGGCGTTGGAAGTGGTGGATGGCAAGAAAGTCTATCCGTTGAAGGATGCCGTCGGCGTCCTCGCCAAGTTTCCGAAGGCCAAATTCAACGAAACGATTGACCTCGCGTTCCGCCTTGGCGTGGATCCGAAGCAGTCCGATCAAATGGTCCGCGGCACGGTTCCGCTCCCGCACGGCAGCGGCAAGACCGTGAAAGTGCTGGTGTTCGCCAAGAGCGGCGCGGGTGCGGACGCGGCCAAGGCCGCCGGCGCGGAATACGTCGGATTTGAAGACATGATTGCCAAATGTCAGGCCGGCTGGGCGGATTTTGACGTGGCAGTGGCCACGCCCGAGGCGATGGCGGAAGTGCGCAAGCTCGGCAAGGTGCTCGGCCCCCGCGGCCTGATGCCCAACCCGAAAACCGGCACCGTGACCGATGACACCGCCAAGGCCGTGAAGGAAGTGAAGGCGGGCCGCGTCGAGTTCAAAATTGACAAGGCGGGAAACGTTCATGTGGTCGTCGGCAAGGCGTCTTTCAATCCCGAACAGATTGAGGAGAATGCCCGTGCCGTCATTGAAGCGGTCGCGAAGGCGCGTCCGAACAGCCTGAAGGGCGCCTATATTCGCTCCTGCACACTTTCGGCGACGATGAGTCCGCCGGTGCGCGTAGACGTGCGCGAATTTTCAACCAACTAAAAAGGATTTTGAGTCATGCGTGCTGAAAAGAAAATTTTGACGAAGGATTATGTGGCGCGGCTGAACGCCTCGCCGTTCTTCATCGTGGTGAGTTACAAGGGGCTGAAAGTCGCCCATCTGACGGAGTTGCGGAAGCGGCTGCTGAAGGCGGGCGCGGAGGTTCACATCGTGAAGAACTCCATCTTCCGCGTGGCAGCCCAGGAAGCCGGCGTCGGCGACTTGAGCAGTTCGCTGGCCGGGCAGCTTGCCGTGGTCACCGGGCAGAAGGATGTTTCGGCCGCGGCGAAGGCGCTGAAAAATTTTGCGGCGGAATTTGACAAGCTGAAATTCAAGTTCGCCTATCTCGGCAACCAGCGCCTCGAAGAGGCGGCGATTGTGGCGATGGCGGATTTGCCGAGCCTGGACGTTTTGCGCGCGAAAATCCTCGGCCTGCTCGTCGCTCCGGCGACGAAGCTGGTGGTTTTGATCAACACGCCGGCGTCGCAGCTGGCGCAGGTCATCAAGGCAAAATCCGAAAAAGCCGAGGCGGCGAAGGCCTGAAGCGCCGACGGACGCGCAATCAAAACAATTTCGATTTGAAGTCTGGAATTTCAAATCGGAGAACAAACAAACAACAACAACGTAAATCGTCGGTTCACGGGCCGTGAATTCAAAATGCCGTGGCCTCGGCGACGACGAGACGAAAGAAAGAATACAGTTATGGCTGACATTGCAAACCTCGTGGAAGAATTGAGCAAGTTGACGGTTCTCGAAGCCGCCGACCTCGTGAAACAACTGGAAACCAAATGGGGTGTTTCTGCCGCCGCGCCTGTCGCGGTTGCGGCTGCTCCCGCCGCCGGTGGCGCTGCCGCGCCTGCCGCTGCGAAGGACACATTTGACGTGATTCTCGTCTCCGCCCCGGCGGACAAGAAGATCGCCACCATCAAGGCCGTCCGTGAAGTGAAGGCCGGCCTCGGCCTGGCGGAAGCCAAGGCGCTGGTGGAAGGCGCGCCCAAGCCGGTGCTCGAAGGCGCCAACAAGGCGGACGCTGACGCGGCCAAGAAGAAGCTTGAAGACGCGGGCGCCAAAGTGGAGATCAAGTAATCCGTCGGTTTTTCGGGCGGTGGTTCCGGCAAACGGAGCCGCCGCCTCCTTGGACAATTTATTGAAGCTACAACGGAACGGTAAAGTCGGTTTTGGTTTTGGCAAGCTGGCCATTGAACGCGGCAGCTTGCCTTGTGTCGTTGATTGAGAAAACGGCCGGCAAGCCGCCGGCCAAACAAAAGATTAAAAATGCCATCGAGAGCCACTGAACGGATCAACTTCGGCAAGATCAAAGAGATCGTTGCGCCGCCGAACATGATTGAACTGCAGACGAATTCCTACAAGGAATTTTTGCAGGCCGAAGCCACGGGAAAACGCGACAAGGGCGCGGGCCTGGAGTCGGTTTTCAGCGAGGTGTTTCCTATTGAGAGCTATGATGGCAAGTGCAGGCTGGAATACAAATCCTACGAAATCGGCCCGCCGAAGGTGGACTGGCTGGAATGCCTGCGCGAAGGTTTGACCTATGGCGCGCCGCTTTATGTCACCTTCCTGCTCAAGGAAGAAGGCAAGAGCGCCAAGGAAGAAAAGGTTTTCATGGGCGAGCTGCCGCTGATGACGCCGCAGGGCACGTTTGTCATCAATGGCGCCGAACGCGTCGTCGTTTCGCAGTTGCACCGGTCGCCGGGCATCGCGTTCGAGGCCACGCAGCATCCGAACGGAAAATTGTTGCACAGCTTTCGCGTCATTCCCGACCGCGGTTCGTGGTATGAGGCGATGTTTGACACGAGCGATCTGCTTTACGTCTATCTGGACCGCAAGAAACGCCGCCGGAAATTTTTGACGACGACGTTTTTTCGCGCATTGAGCTTTCTGGATGCCGAGGCGGATGGCAAGCCTGTTGACAAGAAGCGGGACGGCACAAAAACCGGCACGGACGAGGAAATTCTCAAGCTGTTTTACGACATCGAGGAACTCACGGTCAAGGAAGCCGAGAAGCTCGAGGGCTTGACGAGTCGCGTTTTGATTCAGGATGCGGTGGACGCGGAGAAGGGGCTGGTTGTCGCCCGCGCGTTCGAGCCGTTGTCCAAGGCTGTCATTAAACAAATCGCCGAACTCGGCGTGTCCAAGATCAAGGTCGTGGACACGTCCGTGGACGAGGGCATCATCATCAAATGCCTCAAGAAAGACCCGGCCAAGAACGAAGAGGAGGCGCTGAAGGACATTTACCGCCGCCTGCGTCCTGGCGATCCGCCGACCGCTGCGAATTCCCGCGCGCTGCTCAAACGCCTGTTTTTCGATCCGAAGCGTTACGATTTGGGCCGCGTCGGACGTTACAAGATCAATCAAAAACTTGGCCTCAAGGACAAGGAAGGCTCGCGCATCCTGACCAAAAACGATCTGGTCATCGCGACGAAATATTTGCTTCGCCTCAAAAAGGGCGAGGGCAGCGTGGACGACATTGACCATCTCGGCAGCCGCCGCATCCGCACGGTCGGCGAACTGCTGGCCAACCAGTGCCGCGTCGGTCTGGCGCGCACCGAGCGCCTCGTCAAGGAGCGCATGACGCTGTTTGACCAGAGTGTCGAGGCGATGACGCCGCAGAAGCTCATCAATCCCAAGGCGCTTTCCGCCGTCATCCGTGATTTCTTCGGCCGCTCGCAGTTGAGCCAGTTCATGGATCAAATCAATCCGCTGGCGGAACTCACGCACAAGCGCCGCCTGTCGGCTCTCGGGCCGGGGGGCTTGAGCCGTGACCGCGCGGGCTTTGAAGTCCGCGACGTGCATCCGTCACACTACGGCCGCATCTGCCCGATTGAAACGCCGGAAGGCCCGAACATCGGCCTCATCGCCTCGCTCGCGACGTTTGCGCGCATCAACGAATTCGGGTTTCTCGAAACACCGTATCGCAAGGCCAAGGACGGTCGCGTCACGGAAGAAATTGAATTTCTCACCGCCGACCGCGAGGAGCAATACATTGTCGCACAGGCCAACTCGCCGGTTGATGCCCGCGGTCATTTCACGACCGAGCGCGTCGTCTGCCGCGCCCGCGGGGAATTCGTGGACGTGGAACCGGCACGGGTGGATTACATGGACGTTTCGCCCAAGCAGCTCGTGTCCATCGCGGCGTCGCTGATTCCGTTTTTGGAGCACGACGATGCGAACCGCGCGTTGATGGGTTCGAACATGCAACGCCAGGCCGTGCCGCTGCTCGTCACCGAGGCGCCGCTCGTCTCGACCGGCCTCGAAGACCGCGTCGCGCGCGACTCGCGCGCCGTCATGGTTGCCGAGGAAGCCGGCAAAGTCGCCTCCGTAACCGGGGATCAAATCATTGTGACCGAAGACGGCAAGCTGCCCGAGGGCAAGAAGAAGATTAAAAACGACCCCGAGCATGGGGTTTGGGTTTATCCCATCCGCAAATTCATGCGCTCGAATGCCGCCACATGCATCAACCAGAAAATTCTGGTGCGCAAGGGCGATCATGTGAAGAAGGGCCAGGTCATTGCCGACGGTCCTTGCACGCAAAATGGCGAGCTGGCACTCGGCCGCAATATTCTCGTCGCGTTCATGCCGTGGAATGGCTATAATTTCGAGGACGCCATCCTCATCAGCGAGAAGATCGTCAAGGAAGACATCTTCACAAGCATCCACATTGACGAGTTTGAAGTGGCCGCCCGCGACACAAAGCTCGGACCGGAGGAAATCACGCGCGACATCCCGAACCTCGGTGATGAGGCGCTGAAAAACCTGAGCCCCGACGGCGTCATCCGTGTCGGCGCGGAAGTGAAGCCCGGCGACATCCTCGTCGGCAAAATCACGCCGAAATCCGAAACCGAGCTTGCGCCCGAAGAGCGCCTGCTCCGCGCCATTTTCGGCGAGAAGGCGGCGGACGTGAAGGACACGTCGCTCAAAGTTCCGTCCGGCACCTATGGCATCGTCATGGATGTGAAGGTTTCGGCGAAACGGGATTCCGAGCGCGTCGTCCACTCCACTTCCGGCGAGGAAAAGCGCCACGCGAAACAGATCGAGGAAGATCACAAGAAAAAGACCGAAGAGTTGCGCGACCAGTTGACGGAGGCGTTGAGCAACATTTTGCTCGGCGAAAAAATTCCGCTCGACGTGGTCAATTCCGAGACCGGCGAGATCATCATCCCGGCGAACCGCAAGATCACCAAGACGTTGCTGCGCAAGCTCGCGACGGTTTACGACCGCATTGAGATTGACCCGTCGCCGATCCGCAACAAGATCAACGAGATCATCGGCAGCTTCAAAAAGAAGTTCGACGATTTGCAGATGCAATACGACGAGGAAATGGAACGCGCCGAGGCCGGCGAGGGATCGGAAAGCGGCATCGTCAAGTCGGTGAAGGTCTACATCGCGTCAAAGCGCAAATTGTCCGTCGGTGACAAGATGGCCGGACGCCACGGCAACAAGGGTGTCGTCGCCAAGATCGTGAAGGAAGAGGACATGCCGTATCTCGCGGACGGAACGCCGATGGAAATCGTTCTGAACCCGCTGGGCGTGCCCTCGCGCATGAACGTTGGACAGGTTCTGGAAACGCATCTGGGCTGGGCGGCGAAGCTGCTCGGCCTGAAGTTTGCGACGCCGGTGTTCGACGGCATCAAGGAAAAGGACATTCGCGGCTATCTCAAGCAGGCCGGCCTGCCGGAGCACGCCAAGACGCATTTGTTCGACGGGCGCACCGGCGAACAGTTCGACCAGGAAATTGTCGTCGGCTACATCTACATGATGAAGCTCGGCCACTTGGTTGCGGACAAGATTCACGCCCGCGCGGTTGGGCCTTATTCGCTCGTCACCCAGCAGCCGCTGGGCGGCAAGGCGCAATACGGCGGCCAGCGCTTCGGCGAAATGGAGGTGTGGGCGATGGAAGCCTACGGCGCGGCCTACACGCTGCAGGAACTCCTGACCGTGAAATCCGACGACGTGCAGGGCCGCACGCGGATCTACGAGGCCATCGTCAAGGGCGACAACGCGCTCGAGGCGGGGATTCCCGAATCGTTCAACGTGCTGGTGAAGGAAATGCAGTCGCTGGGACTCGACGTGAAAGTGGGTTACACGAATCCGCTTGAACATCAAAACGGCGACACCGCCGCCACCGCCGCCGCCGCCACACTGGCGTCGGTTTAACAACCATTTGCCGCGAAACATTCGCAAAATTAAATTGTATGATTAGTTCAAAAGAAGGCGCTCGCGAGTTGCTCGGCCTCGAAAAGGTCAACCAGGTGGATTACGTCGGCATCACGCTGGCGTCGCCTGAAGCCATCCGCTCCTGGAGCAAGGGCGAGGTCAAGAATCCGGAGACCATCAACTACCGCACGTTCAAGCCGGAAAAGGGCGGCCTTTTCTGCGAACGCATTTTCGGCCCCGTCAAGGACTGGGAATGCTCCTGCGGCAAATACAAGCGGATCAAGCACCGCGGCATCGTCTGCGACCGCTGCGGCGTCGAGGTGACGCTCGCCCGCGTCCGCCGCGAACGCATGGGCCACATCGAACTGGCCGTGCCGGTCTGCCACATCTGGTTTTTCAAGTGCATGCCCTCGCGCATCGGTCTGGCACTGGACATGACGGCGCGGCATCTGGAGCGCGTGATTTATTACGAGGATTACCTCGTCATTGATCCCGGCAACACGCCGTTGAAGCAAAATCAATTGTTGAGCGAACACGAGTGCCGCGAGGCGCGCGAAACCTACGGCGCAGAAGCGTTCGTCGCCAAGATGGGCGCGGAAGCCGTTCGCGAGGCGCTGGAGAAGGTGGATCTGGCAAAGCAGGCCGATCAATTGCAGGGGGCAATGACGGAGACCAAGAGCAAGCAAATCCGCAAGAAGCTCGCGAAGCGCATCAAGCTGCTTCAGGGTCTTGGAATTTCCAAGAGCCGCCCTGAATGGATGATTCTCACGGTGCTGCCGGTGATTCCGCCGGACTTGCGCCCGCTGGTGCCGCTCGAAGGCGGCCGTTTTGCGACGTCCGACTTGAACGATCTTTACCGCCGCGTCATCAACCGGAACAACCGTCTCAAGACGCTGCTCCAGCTCAAGACGCCGGAAGTCATCATCCGCAACGAAAAACGCATGTTGCAGGAAGCCGTGGACGCGTTGTTCGACAACGGGCGTCATGGTCGTCCGGTCACCGGTGCGGGCAACCGCTCGCTGAAATCCTTGAGCGACATGCTCAAGGGCAAGGGCGGACGCTTCCGCCAAAATTTGCTCGGCAAGCGTGTGGATTATTCAGGTCGTTCGGTCATCGTGATCGGACCGGAACTGAAATTGAACCAGTGCGGTCTGCCCAAGAAGATGGCGCTCGTTTTGTTCGAGCCGTTCATCATCCGACGGTTGAAGGAACTCGGCTATGTTCACACCGTCCGCAGCGCCAAGAAAATGATCGAGCGCCAGACGAAGGAAGTTTGGGATGTTTTGGAAGAGGTGACAAAGGGCCATCCGGTGATGCTCAACCGCGCACCCACGTTGCATCGTTTGTCCGTCCAGGCGTTCGAGCCGCAGCTCATCGAAGGCGAGGCGATCCGCATTCATCCGCTGGTCTGCACCGCCTACAACGCCGACTTCGACGGTGACCAGATGGCCGTCCACGTTCCGCTGTCGGTCGAGGCGCAAATGGAAGCGCGCCTGCTGATGATGGCGACGAACAATATTTTCTCGCCCTCCTCCGGCAAGCCGATCATCACGCCGACGCAGGACATCACGCTCGGCTGTTATTATCTCACCGCCGAGCCGCGCACACCGATGCCGGCGGACGCGAAGACGCTGCCGTTGTTTGGCTCGAAGGAAGAGGTGATTTTTGCCTGTGACGACGGCGCGTTGAAGACGCACGACCGGGTTCGCCTGGTGAACTTCGATTTCGGCAAGCCGACCGTTTTTGGCAATGCGGACAAGAAAACCATCGTAACGACGGTGGGCCGTGTGCGGTTCAGCGAAATCTGGCCGCCGGAACTGGGTTTCCCGAACAAGTCGGTCAAGAAATCCGAACTCGGCGATATGATTTGGAAGTGCTACAAATTTGCCGGCCACGAGAAGACCGTGGTGATGCTCGACAAATTGAAAGAGCTTGGTTTCCGCGAGGCGACGAAGTCCGGCGTGTCCATCGGCATTGACGACATGATCGTGCCAAAGGAGCGCGACGAGCAGATTGACGCCGCGCAGAAGCAGATCAAGGAAGTCGAGAAGCAGTATCGCAAGGGCGTCATCACGCCCGGCGAGCGCTACAACAAAATCGTGGACATCTGGACGCATTGCACCGACCAGATTTCCGCCGTCATGTTCAAGACGCTGGAAGCGAACCAGGGCAAGAAGGAATACAACCCGGTTTACCTGATGGTGGATTCCGGCGCGCGCGGCAACAAGCAGCAGGTGCGCCAGCTCGCCGGTTTGCGCGGCCTCATGGCCAAGCCCAGCGGCGACATCATCGAGAAGCCGATTCTCGCGAACTTCCGCGAAGGTCTGTCGGTGCTGGAGTATTTCATCTCGACGCACGGCGCGCGCAAGGGTCTGGCCGACACGGCGCTCAAGACCGCCGATTCCGGCTACATGACACGCAAGTTGGTGGACGTGGCGCAGGACGTCATCATCCAGGAAGCCGATTGCGGCACGACCAACGGCATCTGGGTTTCCGCCGTGTTCGAGGGCGAAGACGAAGTGGTCAAGCTCGGCGACCGGCTCGTGGGCCGCTTCGCGTGCGACGACATCGTCAACCCGACGAACCCGAAGGAATTTCTCATCCGCGTCAACGAGGAAATTGACGAGGTCAAGGCCAAGCGGATTGAAGTCGCTGGCATCGAGCGCGTGCGCATCCGTTCCGTGCTCACCTGCGAAAGCAAGCGCGGCGTTTGCATCCATTGCTACGGTCGCAGCCTTGCGACTGGCGCCCCGGTCAAGCTCGGCGAAGCGGTCGGCATCATCGCTGCGCAGTCCATCGGCGAACCCGGCACGCAGCTCACGATGCGGACGTTCCACATCGGCGGCACGGCGGCGCAGGTGTTCAAGATTCCGCAGATCAAGGCCAAGCACGACGGCCTGATTCGTTACAACGAACTGCGTTTTGTCGAGCTGGAAGACGGCAACAACATCGTCCTCAACAAGAACGGCTCCGTTTCCGTTCTCGATGACACCGGCCGCGAGCTGGAAAATCACGTCATCGTCATCGGCGCGATTGTTTCGTTCAAGGAAGGCAGCCGGATCAAGAAGGGCGAGACCTTTGTGCAGTGGGATCCCTACAACGTGCCGATTCTTTCGGAAAAGGCCGGCAAGGTGAAGTTCCACGACATCATCGAAGGCGTGACGATGAAGCAGGAGACCGACGAAGCCACGGGCCAGGAGGCCATGGTGGTTGTCGAGCACAAGGAAGATTTGCATCCGCAGATCACCATCAGCGACGACAGTGGTGAAGTCGTGGCGAACTATCCGATTCCCTCCGGCGCGCACATCGTCGTCAGCCAGGGCGATAAAATTGTCGCCGGCACGCTCATGGCCAAGACGCCCCGCAAGACATCCAAGACCAAGGACATCACCGGCGGCCTGCCGCGCGTGGCGGAATTGTTCGAGGCGCGCCATCCCAAGGATGCGTCGGAAATTTCCCGGATTGACGGCATCGTGGATTTCGGGACGAGCGTCCGCGGCAAGCGCTGCATTCTCATCAAGGACGCGCAGACGCAGGCGGAGGAGGAACATCTCATCCCCATCGGCAAGCACGTCATCGTCTTCAAGGGCGACTTTGTGAAGAAGGGCCAGCAGTTGACCGAAGGTCCGATGGACCCGCACGAAATTCTCGACGTCTGTGGACCGCAGGAATTGCAGGAGCACCTCGTCGGCGAAGTGCAGGAGGTTTATCGCCTGCAAGGTGTGACCATCAACGACAAGCACATCGAGATCATCGTGCGTCAGATGCTCCGCAAGGTGCGCATCACCGAGCCGGGCGACACGCAGTTCCTCTGGGGCGAGCAGATTGACAAGCTCGAATTCGAGGGGGAAAACGAGGCCGTCGAGAAGAAGGGCGGCAAGCCGGCGGAAGCCGCGCCGGTGCTGCTCGGCATCACCAAGGCGTCGCTCGAAACCGACAGCTTCTTGAGTGCGGCAAGCTTCCAGGACACGACCCGCGTGCTCACCGAGGCCGCGACCCGGTCCAAGGTGGATTCACTGCGCGGTTTCAAGGAGAACGTCATCATGGGCCACATCATTCCGGCGGGCACCGGGTTCGACATGCACCGCAAGGCGGCGCTCAAGCTGCTGGTCGAGGTTCCCGACGAGCCGGAAGCCGCGGAGCCTGTGGAAGCGGCCCCGGCGGAAAATCCGCTGCTGTCCTGACGCAAATGAATTCAAAAACTTATTGCAACGGAAAATCTATTTGCTAACATCCAATCTTTATTTTTAAGACGCAATGCCGACAATCAATCAACTCGTTCGCAAGGGCCGTAACAAGGTCAAATACAAATCCAAGTCGCCCGCCTTGGACAATTCGCCGTTCCGCCGCGGCGTGTGCATCCAGGTCATGACCCGCACGCCCAAGAAGCCAAACTCGGCCATGCGCAAGGTGGCCAAGGTGCGCCTCACCAACGGCTTCGAGATCATCGCCTACATTCCGGACGAGGGTCACAATTTGCAGGAACACTCCATCGTGCTCGTGCGCGGCGGCCGTGTGAAAGATTTGCCCGGTGTGCGCTATCACATCGTGCGCGGCACGCTCGACGCCGCCGGCGTGGAGAAACGCCGCGTGAGCCGTTCCAAATATGGCGTGAAACGCCCGAAGGCGGGCGCCAAGCCCAGCGCCCCTGCGGCAGCCACTCCCGCCGCGTAACCGATCCAACGATTTAACGACTTAACAATTTAAAAATCCATGTCCCGCAGACGACAAGCAACCAGACGGCCAGTGACCAAGGACGGCAAATTCCAGAGCACACTGGTATCACGCCTCGTGAACACCATCATGAAGTGCGGCAAGAAAAGCACCGCGCAGCGGATAGTCTATGGCGCGTTTGACACCATTTCCGAGAAGAATCCGGCGAGCAACCCGGTGGAAATTTTGCAACGCGCGGTGGACAACGCCAAGCCTCGCATCGAGACCAAGCCTCGCCGCGTGGGTGGCGCGACCTATCAGGTGCCGCTGGAGGTTCCGTCCGACCGGCAGGCGGCGCTTGCGCTGCGCTGGATCGTGGATTTCGCGGACGCGCGGAAAGGCCAGCCGATGAAGTCGGCGCTGGCGGCGGAAATCATGGAGGCGTATCAGGGCCAGGGCAACGCCATCCGCAAACGCGACGAGGTTCACAAGATGGCGCAGGCGAACAAGGCGTTTGCCCACTTCCGCTGGTAGGATTATTTTAACACGCCCCGGAGGTGAAACGCCGGGGTATTTTTATTTTCAAAGGACAAGATGGAAACAGCCACTGACAAAACAAAATCGCCCAACTCGCCCAAGCGCGAATACACGCTGGAGCGGACACGCAACATCGGCATTGCCGCGCACATTGATGCCGGCAAGACGACGACGACCGAGCGCATCCTTTTTTATACCGGCCTCATCCACAAGATTGGCGACGTGGACGACGGCAACACGGTGACCGACTGGATGGAGCAGGAACGCGAGCGCGGCATCACCATCACCAGCGCGGCGGTCACCTGTTTCTGGACGCAAAAGGCGACCAAGCCCGGCGAAGACAAAATTTACAAGTTGTTCAACGGCGTGCCGCATCGCATCAACATCATTGACACTCCCGGCCACGTGGATTTCACCGCCGAGGTGGAGCGCTCCATGCGCGTGCTGGACGGCGCGGTCGCGGTGTTCTGCGGCGTCGCCGGCGTGCAGCCGCAATCCGAAACCGTCTGGCGTCAGGCGACCAAATACAATGTCCCGCGCATCGCGTTCGTCAACAAGATGGACCGCATGGGCGCAAATTTTGAAAATGCGCTGAACGACATGCGCACCAAGCTCAAGGCGTATGCATTCCCGATTTTCCTGCCGTTGGGTCAGGGGCCGACCGAAGCCGAAGGCCGGCCGGTTGACGGCGGTTTTGAAGGCGTGATTGACGTTGTCAATCAAAAGACCATTTATTGGGGACCGACCGAGGCAAATGAAGGTCTCAATTATGAAATCCGGGACATCGCGCCTGCGGATCAGGAACGCGCCAAGGTCGCGCTCGCGGAATTGATTGACGCCGCTTCCAACAAGGACGACGAGATCGCCAACCTTGTGCTTGAGGAAAAACCGATCACGCCTCAAGTTCTCAAGGCGGCCATCCGCCGGCTCACATGCAAGATTGAAATCGTTCCCGTGCTGTGCGGTTCCGCGTTCAAGAAAAAAGCCGTGCAGCCGCTCGTTGACGCCGTGGTGGATTATCTGCCCGGTCCGCTGGATGTTCCCGGCGCGGAAGGTCACGAGCTGGGCACGGAAGTCGTCGTCAAGGTGCCGACGAACGACAACGAAAAATTCTGCTCGCTCGCGTTTAAACTCTGGACCGATCCTTACGCCGGCAAGCTGGTATTCTTCCGCGTCTATTCCGGCCATCTCAAAAAGGGCGACACCATTTACAATCCGCGCACGCGCAAACGCGAGCGCGTCAGCCGACTCATGGTCATTCAGGGCAGCGAACGCAAGGACATCAACGAGGTGTTCGCCGGCGACATCGCCGCGCTCGTCGGCCTGCGCAACATCACGACCGGCGACACGCTGTGCAACGAAGATTTTGACGTGACGCTCGAACCGCCGACGTTCCCGGAACCTGTCATCAGCATGGCCGTCGAACCGAAGACCAAGCAGGACCGCGACAAGTTGTCGGAAGGTTTGCAGCGCCTGGCCGAGGAAGATCCGACATTCCGCTGTTTCACGAACGAGGAAACCGGCCAGCTCATCATCGCGGGCATGGGTGAGCTGCATCTGGAAATCATCATTGACCGCCTCAAGCGCGAATTCAAGGTGGAGGCCAACACCGGCGCGCCGCAGATCGCATATCGCGAGACGATCACCAAGCACGCCGAGGGCGAGGGCAAGTTCATCCGGCAATCCGGCGGCAAGGGCCAATATGGCCACGCCTGCATCACCGTCGCGCCGAATGAAAAGGGCAAGGGCGTGGAAGTGGTGGATGAGATTGTCGGCGGTGCGATTCCCAAGGAATACATCCCGGCGGTGATTGACGGCGTCGAAGAAGCCATAAAAGGCGGCGTCTACGCGGGCTATCAGGTCATTGACATCAAGGTTGAAGTCGTGGACGGCTCGTTCCATGAAGTGGACTCGAACGAACTCGCGTTCCGCATGGCGGGAATTTTCGCCTTGAAAGACGCCTTCAAGAAAGCCGGTCCGATTCTGCTCGAACCGATCATGAAGGTGGAATGCACCACGCCGGACGAGTATCAGGGCGATCTGCTCGGCGACATCAACCGTCGTCGCGGCACCATTATCAGCATTGAAGCGAAGAACGGCCAGACCATCCTCAACGCCAACGTGCCGCTGGCCGAAATGTTCGGTTACGCCACGGCCATCCGTTCGCTCTCGAAGGGCCGCGCGTCCTATTCAATGGAGCCGTTCACCTTTGCGCAGGTGCCGAACAGCGTGCTCACGACAATACTGGATCAGGCCGCCAAGAAGCCGGCGGCGAGGACGTAAGCCTGTAAATCGGAAATTCTTCACAAAATCCGGGAACCATGTTCCCGGATTTTTTTATTTTCCCTCTGGTTACGGGGTTATCACCCGGTAGTAGCGCATCGGGAAGGAGGCGGAATTTGTGTCCGTGAATATGAACAAGCTGCCGGGCGGATTGGTGGCGATAGTCGTCCATGCCGTGGGATCCACCAGATTCGTGGTAGCCTGAATCAAGGTGGTCTGCACCGCGCTGGCCTGCACGCTGAATTGAAATTCGCCGGTGGCCTGTGGCGGCGCGACCACAGCGGCGAGCGCCGCCGGTTTCGGCACGGGATTGACGGCATAAACGCCGGGAATCCAGCTGGAGACATTGCCATCGGCATCGAAACCGGCAACGGTCCATTCCTCATAGGTGCCGGGAGTGAGGTCGGTGATCGTGGCCGTCGTGCCGGTGAAATTTGTTCCATATCCAATGGTCGGAAACAACCCGCCAACCCAGCCCAAAATCTCATAGCGAACAATCGGCACCGGACCGGGTGACGGATCCCACGTCAAAGTAATGGTGGTGGAAGTAATCCCGGTGACCTGCAAACTGGCAGGTGGTTGTGGTCCCAACGTGGTGACGCCAATACCCGCGTAACCGGATGTGCCGCCGGGACCCGTGGCGTTGATGTCAAAGGCATAGGAGGAATTCGGCTTCAAACCGGATATGGTTATGTTGGTCGAGGTGGTGGAACCTATCAACTGGTAGTTGACCCCGCCGCCGCTGCCTTTGGGGCTGTGGTAGGGATGCGGAATGAAAATGCCATAAGTTACGGAACCAAACGCCGGGTCTTCGGGAGTCCAAGCCAGCGTCACCGAATATTCGGTTGCGCTCGCGAGATATAAGTTGGTCGGCGTTGCTGGCCGCGGATTGGGAACGGTGATGGTGAAAGACCCGCTGGTGACGCCGGCATAATTGGTCGCTTCAATCGTCATGGGAATCGGTCCGATTTGATCCAGCCCCTGCGGCGTCCAGGTGATTTGGCCGCTGAAATAATCCACCGCCATGCCGTCGGGACCGTTGACGAGCAAATAGACCGGCGGCGGACTGCCGGTGGCAGTGATGGGCGAAGAGTAAGGAGTCTGGTAGACGCCGTTTGTGGCGGGAAGCTGGGTGAACACCGGTGGAGTATCGGGTGCGCCCAATTGCTGACTGCGCCACACATCGCCGGTGTCGTAGCCGTTGGTGTCGCTGCCGCCCATCACCACCAGCCGTCCCAGACTGTCCGTGCCCATCACGGAGCTGGTCAAAGATTCAGGCAGTGGCGTGGAAAGCGTCCAGGAATTGGCGGCGGGATTGAAGACTTGAACCGTGTTGGTTGCGCCGCCGCCGGAAAGTCCGCCGACAACGTAAATTTTCCCGTCAACTCCGAGTGCCGCCGCGCTGCCGGCGGTGGCAACGGGCATTGGTGTCATGTTGGTCCAGGTGTTTTTGCTGACGGAATAACGGAGCACACTGGAAATTTCCACATCCGAAACGGTGTCGGTATATCCACCGAAAATGTAAATGTAATTCGTGTGGTCAAACACCGCTGGAAAGTTGAATCGGGCGGCGGGCAGGCCGGCGATGGGAGACCATGCGCCGGTGTCATGGCTGTAGACCTCGGCAGATGCCAGCGGATTGCCGCTGTCGTCCAGACCGCCGATGGCGTAAGCGTTGCCGCTTCGGTCGGGCGCGTATCCGAGGTAGGACCGCGGCACGCTCATGGATGCCAGCGTGGTCGAGCCATCGCTGGGGCTGTAATTGATCACCGTGTTGACTGAACTGACACCATCATTGCCGCCATAAACGATGATCGCGCCGCCACTGGCAACGGCACCGGGGGCGAGGTTGCCGTAGAACGGCTGCCCCAGCGGCGTCCAGTAAATGTTGGTGGCGATCAAACCTTCGGGATAAGCGGTGGTTCCGGCAATCACGATGTCCATGCCGGGCGTGACGACCGTTGCCGCGCTGCTGCCCGGATAGTCCATGGCCGGACCGGGAAACCACGCCAGCGGAGCGGCGGACAAACCTGCCCCGACTAACATCGGCGTGATTCCGGCGAGGAACATTTTCAGGAATTGGCTCGTTTTCATAATGCCTCCTTTTGTTTTTTACCGGTGTCCGACTGGCTACACCGATATTGCCATACCACCGACAATTTATGGCTAGCCTATGCGGGTTTGTGATGGTGTCAAGTGGCTTTCTGCTGGCCCGTGATGTGACGATTCTGGGGGCGGCCAGCAAGCTGTTGTGCCATGAATTCTTGCGCCGGGACGGCGGGCGGCAAAATTTGTCAAAAAATATATTGCGCGGCGGCGCACAATTGTTACACTCCGCGTCCGCTTTCAAGAGTTGAAGCGATAAATTGTAATTAAACCATTAACAGGCAATTGTTCTTTGTATGGCTGCACAACGCATCAGAATTCGTCTCAAGGCCTATGACCACCGGGTCATAGACCAGTCGGCGCGCGAAATCGCTGACACCGTCAAACGCACCGGCGCGCGCGTCGCCGGGCCCATCCCGCTGCCAACCCGCGTCGAGCGGTTCACCGTGCAGCGCTCGCCGCACGCGGACAAAAAATCGCAGGAAACTTTCGAGCAGCGCACCCACAAGCGGCTGATTGACATCCTCGACCCGACCGCCAAGACCGTGGATGAATTGAAGAAACTCAATTTGCCCGCCGGCGTGGACATCACCATCAAGATTTGATTCAAGGAGAACACCATGCCATTAGGACTTTTAGGAAAAAAACTCGGCAGCGCGCGCGTCTATAATGCGAGCGGCGCTTTGATTCCCGTGACGGTCGTGCTCGCCGGCCCCAACCGCGTGTTGCAGGTGAAAACGCAGGCGGGCAGGGACGGTTACAACGCCGTGCAGCTCGGTTTTGGCAGCCAGAAACCGCAGCGCATCGCAAAGCCCGCGCTGGGCCACCTCGTAAAATTCGGCGCGCTCGACAAAGCCGCCGCGGAAAAAGCTCGCGAAAAAGGCGACAAGACCGCGCTCGTTGGCGTGATGAAGGTCAAGGAATTTCGCAATTTCTCGAAGGAAGTGAAGCCCGGCGATCTCGTCGGCCCGACGCTGTTTGCGCCCGGAGATTTTATTGACGCGATTGGCATCACCAAAGGCCAGGGCTTTGAAGGCGTGATGAAGCGACACCACTTCGGCGGCGGCCCGGCCACGCACGGTCACAAGGGCTGGCACCGGCGCGGCGGCGCAATCGGCGAGCGCCTGTTTCCCGGCACGGTGTTGCGCGGATTCAAGATGCCCGGTCACATGGGGCAGGTGAAGCGCACCACGCAGAATCTCGAAATCATCCAGGTTCGCGAGGCGGATAATTTGCTGCTCATCAAGGGTGCGATCCCCGGGGCGGAAGGCGATTACGTTGTCATCCGCGAATCCAAGAAACGTCCCAAGGGCTGGAAGCCGCCGGTGAGCCTCGCGCCGATGAAGCGCAAGGGCTCCGACGCCAAGAAGGCCGAAGCCAAACCGGCGGAAGCCAAAAAGTAATTAACCGGCCATGAAAATTGCCATTAAAAATATCGCAGGAAAAGATCAGGGCGAACTCGAAGTGACGTTCCCGCTGATCGAAAACGGCAAGGGCACGCAAGCCGTGCATGACGCCGTCACCGCTTATCGGGCGGCGCAGCGCAGCGGCACTGCTTGCACCAAAAACGTCGGCGAAGTCCAGGGTTCCAACAAGAAACCGTGGCGCCAGAAGGGCACGGGCCGCGCCCGCGCCGGTTCATTCCGCTCGCCGTTGTGGGCGGGTGGCGGCGTGGTTTTCGGACCGAGACCGCGCGATTTTGCGAAGAAGATTTCCAAGAAGACGCGCTCGCTCGCCTTGCGCAAGGCGTTGAGCGAACGGCTCAAGGCCGGCGATGTGATCGTCGTGGACGACTTGAAATTAAATTCGGCCAAGACGAAGGATTTCGTCGGCGTGATCGCCGCGCTGGAATTGAAAGGCACGACGCTCGTCGTCGCGCCGGCGGACAAGAATCTCACGCTCGCCTCGCGCAACATCCCGAACGTGGCGCTGGCCACGAGCGATTCGCTGAACACCTATGACGTGCTTCGTCCAGACAAGCTGCTGTTCACGAAGAGCGCGTTTGAAAAAGTCTCCGACCGACTGACCAAGGAATAACATGAACGCTTTTGAAGTCATCAAGACCGTCCGCCTGACGGAAAAAGGCACGCGCCAGGGCGAGAAATACAACCAATACACCGTCGTGGCCGACCGGCTCGCGAACAAAACGCAGATCCGGCAGGCCGTGCAGGAACTGTTCAAGGTCAAGGTCATCCGCGTCAACACGTTGAACGTCCACGGCAAGGCCCGCCGCCAGCGCACGGCACAGGCCGGCAAGGCGCCCGACTGGAAAAAGGCCATCGTCACGCTGAAAGATGGCGACAAGATTGTTTTGACCTAGACGAAATTTAAAAACACGAGCGGCGCGGAACAATTTCCGCGCCGTTTTGTTTTTGGGAGAAGATTGTTTCAGTTCGGGCTTCGTTAGGGGAAACTTATGGCGGGAAGTTGCACGACGAAACTGGTGAGTTGATCGTCACTGGCTTCGAGGCTCAAATCGCCGCCGTGGGCGCGGAGGATTTCGCGGGCGAGGCTCAAGCCCAAACCGGTGCCTTCCACCCGCCCGCCCCGGGCGGGGTCGGCGCGGTAAAATCGCTCAAAGACATGCCCCCGGTCGGCTGGCGGAACTGGCTGGCCGGTATTGGCCACGCGAATCCAAACGTGATTCGCATCTGATGACAACTCAAATCGAATCATGCCATTGTCACGATTGTATTTGATGGCGTTGCTCGCGAGATTCTGGAGCGCTTGTTCCAACAGGTCGAGATCGGCGTTGACCGGAACATCGGGCGTGAGGGTTTTTTCCACGATCAGGTGTGGCGCCTGCGCCTGGCAGTCTTCAATCACATTTTCCAGCAGCTGTGTCAGATTGACCGGTTCGAGTTTCAGCTTGAGCTGTCCGGCATCGGCGAGCGAGAGCAGCAGGAGTTTTTGGACGATGGCCTTGAGGCGGCTGATTTCATCAAGCAGGCTGCTATAAATTTCCTGCTGTGGCGAACCGGCGGGCGCGTGTTCCAGCGCCTGCTCTAATTCGATTTGAAGCCGCGCCAATGGCGTCTTCAATTCGTGCGAGGCGTCGGCGCTGAAGCGCGTGGCTTGCTGGAAACTTTGCTCCAGGCGGGCCATCATTTCGTTGAACACCGTGATGAGTCGGTTGAATTCCTGTTCGTGCGTCATGGCCGGAATGCGCTGGTCCAGCCCGTGAGCGGTGATGCGTTCGGCCGTCTGTGTGAGCGCGGTCACGGGCCGCAACGCACGCCGCGCCACCAGCCATGCGCCGCCCGCCACCAGCACCAAAACCACCAGCAGCGCGGCCAGATAGGTGTTGCGCAATTCGGCCATGCGGTCATTGAATTCACCCATGTCCGCCGCCAGAATCAGCGTGACATACGGATTTCCCATCACGGCGATGCGCCATGTTTTGCCGCCCGCTTCGCGCGTGAAAAATTCCGGCGATTTGAGCGGCAGTGCCGGATTTTGAGGCGAAATTTGCTCGCCCCGGCGCGGAGGCGACGGTAAGGGCCGGCCCGGCTGGGGTGCATTTGAGCCTTCATACCGTGCCGGCACGGGAAAAGATTCCGGCGCGAGATTTGCGGGCCAGTCGGGGGATTGATAAATCACCTTGTCGTAATTCTTCACCCACAAGACAAACGCCGCCGATGGCCGGTCGCCGGCAACAAATTTGAGAGCGTCTTCCAAACGTGTCCAATGCTCGCCACCCTGCACGCGATCCAGATTTGCCTGGCCGAGATTGCGAATCTCGCGATCCAGCCGATTTAGATTGAACTGGTAGGAATTCCGCCACAGGACGAAACCTGAACCGACGAGCAGCAATCCGGTGATCAACCCGGACAGCAGCGCGATTTTGAGCCGGAAAGAATTCAGGTTCACGCGCGGGCTTTCTCCTCTGAAATCCGGTAACCGACGCTGCGCACGGTTTCGATGATTGGCTCGCCGGAATCACCGGTCAGTTTCTTGCGCAGATGCTGCACATAGACGTCCACCAGATTGGTGCCGGGATCGAAATGATAATTCCACACGTGCTCGCAAATCTGCGCGCGGGTGAACGTGCGCCCCGGCGAGCGCATCAGGTAGGTGAGCAGCGCGAATTCGCGGGCGGTCAGCTCGACGGGCTTTGTGCCGCATTTCACTTCGCGCGTCAGCAGATTGACGGTGATGTCGCCGTGCTGGAGCAGATTATTCTGCTGGCCGGAAGCGCGGCGGATGAGCGAGTGAAGCCGGGCTGCCAGCTCCTCGATGTAAAACGGCTTGACGAGATAATCATCCGCGCCGGTGTTGAGGCCGTCGAGCCGCTCGTTGAGTGCGCTGCGGGCGGTGCAAAGAATCACCGGAACCGTGGAGCGCCGCTCGCGCAGATTGCGGAGAATGCTCAAGCCATCGCGTCCCGGCAGCATGATGTCCAGCACCAGCACGTCGTAATTGCGCGTGGTGGCGAGCGTGAAGCCGTCGTCGCCGTTGTCGCTGAAATCCACGACGAAGCCCTGCGCTTCCAGCCCTTTGCGCAGAAATCCGCCAAGCTTTTTATCGTCTTCAACGACCAGGACTTTCATGTTTTCAACTTACCGCCGGCTCCGCCCCAAAGTCGAAGGGAAATTCATTAAAACATTTTAACGAAAACCCGCGAAGGCCGTTAATGTGGCTGTGGTCTGTTGGAGTATATGAAAACAACAATCATCCTCACCGCAGTGGCGCTCGGAGCATCAGCTTCGATTGCATTGGCCCAGAATCCAGATCACGGCGGACAGCCGCAACCGCCGCCGCGTCACGAGGCGGGCGGTCCCGGAAAATACACCATTGCGCAGGCGACTTCCGACCGCGCCCAATTGAATACCATCGCGTTTGATGGGCTGGCGTTCCTCACCGGCGATTTTTACTGCGACACCTTTCTGCCGCCGGGCAAAGTGTCTGACTTCTTCGGATTCCAAAATATGCGGGACGTGGACGCCGCCGGCATGGGCCACAACACGGACTTTCTTACGCGCATCGCAAACAACACGCTGCGCATCTTGAACGACGACCAGAAGGCGCAGTTGGTGGCGCTGGGTAAATCGCAGGCGCCGCAAATCCGCGAACTGGCGCTCAGGCGGCTGCCGCTCATCCAGGCGTTTTGCCGCAATCTCGCGGGCGATTTGCCCGCCGGCAGCCAGGGCTTGAATCGCGAAGCTGTGATGAAATACACGTCGGGCATTTTTGAGACGAGCGGGGGACTGGCGTTTCAACGCGCGGAAGTTTATGGGAAAATCGTTCACTTGCTGACCGACGCGCAAAAGGCCGAGTTCGCCAAGCTCAAGTTCGGCTATTCGAGCACCTGGTCGGACGTGCCCGAGGCGTTTGATAAACGCACCGTGCCGCATGACGTTCATGTGGCGATGATGACCTACGCGAGCGAGTTTTTCAGCTGGTATGCCGGGTCAGTGGAGTCGGACACCTATTTTTGTCCGGAAGGCCACGGCACCTACTTCGGATCATTTTACATGAAGGATGCGCCAGCGGTTCATCAGAAAAACTATTCCATCAGCACCGCGCTCACGGGCGACAGCGGCGAGGCGTTTCTGGCGGCGCTTAATCCGGCGCAACGCGAACAAATCACCAGCCTCATCGAGTTGCAGCGGCAGGATTTGCAGGACATCGTCGGCACGCGCCGGGCCGTTGCCACGGAGCTGCGCCAGTTTCTCGCCGGTGGCTCAGCCAGCAAGGAAAATGTGCTCGATCTCTGCCGCCACTACGGCGAACTGGACGGTGAGTTATCCTATTGCTACGCAACCCATTTTGCCGAGGTCAACAAGACGCTGACCGGCGATCAGCGCGCCGAGCTGAAAAAGCTTCGCGGCATAGAAGGTTTCAACGCCAAAAGCCCCTTTGTTTATGCCGATCCCGTCGAATCGCCGGCAATCCAGAACACGGATTTCTTGTTTGAGCCGGTCAAATAACGAGCCGAAAGGAAGTTGAAACCCATGAAATTTCTCACCAATCGAAGGAAGTTTCTCGGCGTTTTCGCTTCGACACTTGCGTGGGTTCTCCTGCCAGCAACGGCGCAAACAACGATTTCAGCCGGACGCAGGCGTGGCGGGCAGGGCGGAGGCGGACGAAGAAGTGCGGAAGATTATGCGCTGCCGGCGAAACTGGCGGCGTTCAATTTACTGTCGCTGGTGCTGGGGCGTGTCAGCGACCGGTCGGTGACGGTGAGCGCGCTGGCGAAAGAGCCGCTGGAGGGCTTTTTTGAATACGGCCCGGCGTCGGGCAGTTACGACCGCAGAAGCAGCTTGCTCACGTTGCCAACCGACAAACCTGTGGAAATGATATTCGATGGGCTGCAACCCAACACTGAGTATTTCTATCGGTTGCAATACCGTCAGCCGGGTGAAACCAAATTCACGGCGCGACCGGAATGTTGTTTTCATACGCAACGCGTCGCCGGCAGCACGTTCATGTTTGCGCTGCAAGGCGATTCGCATCCGGAGCGCCCGCAGATGAGCGCCCCGGATTTATATGCCCGCACCTTGCTCAACGCCGCTTCCGCAAAGCCGGATTTCTACATCTGCATGGGGGATGATTTCAGCGTCGCCACCGTGCGCGAGGTCAATTTCGATTCCATTGCCGGACGCTACACGTTGCAACGCCCATTTCTCGGCCTGGTGGCGCAATCCGCCCCGCTGTTTCTGGTCAACGGCAATCACGAGCAGGCGTCGCTGTTCAACTTCAACCAAACCGATGTCCGCCATGATGTCGCGGTTCACGCGCAAAATGCCCGCAACCATTTTTATCCCACGCCCGCTCCGGACGGATTTTATTCCGGTGACATCGCGCCGTTGAAATCCATCGGACTGCTGAAGGACTATTATGCCTGGACGTGGGGCGACGCGCTTTTTGTGGTGCTGGACAATTACTGGCAATCGCCCGCGCAGGTGGACAGCGGGTTTCACGAGGAAGAAGGTGGACGCGGTCAGAACGGAGGCGGTCAAGTCGGACGCAAGAATCGCGACTGGTGGGGTCTCACGCTCGGCGATGCGCAATACCAATGGTTCAAGGGCACGCTGGAGCAGAGCCGGGCGAAATACAAATTTGTCTTCGCCCATCACGTCATGGGCTCGGGCCGCGGCGGTGTGGATGAGTGCGATTTGTTTGAATGGGGCGGGCGGAACAAACGCGGCGACTGGGAGTTTAGCCAGCGCCGGCCCGGCTGGGAGTTGCCCGTGCATCAGTTGATGGTCAAACACGGCGTCACGATTTTCTTTCAAGGGCACGACCATCTTTTCTGCCGGCAGGAACGCAATGGCGTCGTCTATCAGGAAGTGCCGATGCCGGCCGATCAGGGTTACATGACTTACAATGCAGACCGCTATCAATCCGGCGTGAAGCTGCCGAATTCCGGCCATTTGCGCGTCACCGTGTCGCCCGAAAATGTGAAGGTGGAATATGTGCGCAGCTATCTGCCGCAGGATGAAACTGACCTGCGTAAGACCGGCGAAATCGCCCACAGCTACACCGTCAAAGCCGGCGGCAGTCATGCTTAAATCGCTGCCCCATTGCCTCGCGCTTCTCTGCGTTGCCTCATGGCCTGCGTTCGGCGGTCAAATCAATGAAGTTCGGGGCGCACGCGGACATCGCTCGCCGGCAGAAACGAATTATTTTAACGTCGCCGTTCCTGCGCGCGATTATGATTTGATTCTCGCCCGGCCGGAGAAGAACTCCGTCACCTTGAGTGTGCTGATGTATCGGGATGCGGAAGGTTTTGTGGCCTACGGGGCGCAGCCGGGAGATTGCACCAACCGGACGGTGGTGCGGCAGTTCAAGGCGGGTGTGCCCGTCGAATGGATCATTGGCGCGCTGCAGGCTGATGCAAATTACTTTTACCAGTTTTGCCCGCGACTTCCGGGAGCTGTGCAGTTCACCAACAGCCCGGAGTTTTCCTTTCACACCGCGCGTCTTCCCGGCGGCAGTTTCACTTTTACGATGACAGCGGATGCGCATCTGGACGAGCATACCAGTCCGGAAGTTTATCTCCAGACGCTCGCCAACATCCGCACCGACAAACCGGATTTTCACATTGATCTTGGCAATCTCTTCATGACGGACAAGCATGCGACGCGCGACGAGGCGGCCAGGCAATATTTGGCGCAGCGGTTTTATCTCGGACAAATCGGCGCTTCCACGCCGCTGTTCCTCGCTCTTGGCACACATGATGGCGAAAGCGGCAAATATGATGACGGTTCAAGCGACAGCCTCGCAGTCTGGTCAAATTTGATTCGCAAGCGCTACTTTCTGAATCCCGTTCCCGACGCTTTTTTTTCCGGCGACATCAACCCGAAACCGCCGCGCGGCCTGCTGCAGAATTATTACGCATGGGAATGGGGCGATGCGCTTTTTGTGGTGCTCGATCCGTTCAGCGATTCGCTCCGCGAGCGCGGCGGCGGTGACGGCTGGGATTGGTCATTGGGCGGGGCGCAATACCGCTGGCTCGGGCAAACGTTCGCTCAAAGCCGGGCGAAATTCAAATTCGTCTTCATCCATAATTTGCTCTGCGGTGACCAAGCCTCGCGCGGTGGCGTGGAGATCGCCGGCTTCAATGAGTGGGGCGGGAAAAATCCCGACGGCACGGACGGCTTCGCGCAGCACCGGCCCGGCTGGGACATGCCGATCCACCCATTGCTTGTGCGCAACCACGTCACGGCGGTTTTCAAGGCGCACGACAATTTTTACGCCCGGCAGGAACTCGACGGCATTCTTTATCTGATGGTTCCCCAGCCGAGCTTTGCCGGCAACGACCGCATTCGCGATTTGCAGACCTACGGCTACAAGCAGGGCGTTTTTCTCGGCAATTCCGGCCATGTGCGCGTCACCGTGTCGCCGAAGAAAGTTACCGTCGATTATGTGAGGTCTTCATCCGGAGGTCCGGTCGCAGACAGTTGCGTTATTTCCGGGCGGTAGGGCGACATTTGCCATCCATTTTCCGTCCGGCATTTCACCGGGTTGTTATTTGCCTGCTTGGACAGCCTTTGTCCAGGCCGCCGTGGCAGGATTATCACGTCGTTGGCCGTTGTGAACAACCCGGAGTGGCGCGGTGGCGGACGGCAGCTTAAATTCAATGGCCTTGAACGCACCGACGAACAACCGGATTTTGCACGTGGATGGCGACAGCTTTTTCGCAAGCTGCGAAATCGCGCTCAATCCAAAATTGCAGGAGCGCCCGGTCTGGGTCGGCGGCGGACGGCGCGGCGACGGCATTGTCATCGCGGCGAATCGTTTCGCCAAGAAATTCGGCGTCAAGACCGGCATGGCGTGTTTCGAGGCGAAGCGGCTCTGTCCGCGCGGCGTTTTGTGCCGGCCGCATTACGACGAATACCGGCGCATTTCGGCGGAGATGTTTCACGTTCTGGAACAATACTCGCCGACGCTAGTGCCCATCTCGATTGACGAGGGCTTTCTGGATTTCACGACCATGGACGGCATCGTCTGGCGCAACACGACGCCGGAAAAATACGTGCGCGAAATCTGCGACCGCATTTCGCGCGAGGTGAAAATTCCCGTGTCCGCCGGGCTGGCCAGTTCCTCGCGGCTGGCGAAGCTGGCGACGGACGCGGCGAAGCCCGGCTTCATCGAAATCAAGCCCGGCGAGGAAAAGGAATTTTTGAAGGATCGCTCCGTGCGCGAGCTTTCCGGCATCGGCAAGAACCGGCAGCGTTCGCTGGCCGCGCTGGGCGCGATGACGTTTGGCCACGTTGCAAAACTGCCGTCGCCGTTGCTCAAGCAAAAATTCGGCATCTGGGGAACCCAGCTCTGGCTGTTCGCGAGCGGACTTTGGAACGAGCCGCTGCTGCTGGAGGTGAAGGACCGCACGACGATTTCCAGCAACACGACGCTGCCTTATGACGAGCCGGATTACGGGGCGGCGCTGACGTTTGCGTTGAGCGAGGCGACGCGGCTGACCGGCCAGTTGCGCCGCGAGCAGTTGCAGGCGCGCGAGATGAGTCTGACCATCCGGTTCGACGATTTCAGCGAGGTGGCCGGCGCGCACCGGTTTCAACATCCGCAGTTTCGGAATTCCATAATCAACGCGGCGTTGGAGGAAATGTTTCGCGGCATCATGGGCGGCCAGTTCAAACCGGTGCGGCAGATCCGCATCGCGTTCTGGAACCTGGCGCGGCTGGACACGCAGCCGACCCTTTGGGGCCGCACCGATGCGGAGCGCTGGGGCGCGCTCGATGACGCGGCGCACAAGCTGAACCAGCGGTTTGGCGACGCGTCGGTGATGACCGGCGCGCAACTGGCCCTGCGCGAGAGGGAGGCCGCGTTCAAGAATCCGAAGGCGAAATGCCCGTTCGCGCCGCAGCGGGAAATCGTGAAAAAACTCTGGGGCACGGATGCCGACCCGCTGGCGCACAAGGGGGATTGGGAAAAGCGTCTGGGCAAAGTCAGCAAGCAGATTCAATTCCGGCATTGAAGCGAAAGCCGTCGGCATTCCGCTGGCAAGGGATGCAAAAGGGTTTATGTCTGGTCCAAATAAACGCAATCTGCCTTTGACTTTGCGCTAGTTTGGGCAGAGACTCTTCGTAGCCGGGTTCAACCGTTCGATCACGCCTCTTTGGAGCCGCAGAGCAGCGATTTCACCTAGTCCGGGGATCAATTTCGATATCCATGAGCAAAACAGTTTTATTGACCAGTGTCTGCCGTCCGATAGGACCGCAATACGGCGATGCGCCGTCCGTCGGCTATGAACTTCTTTACCGCCAGGTCACTCGCGCACAGGGCATTTTCAGCCCGCGCACGGTGAACGTCTTCTTCGGGCTGGATTACATCGCCGAAAATCTCGACGTGCCGGCCGTTGTGCTGCAATACCCGTCCAGGCGCGAGCTGATCAAGGAACTCAAGAAGGGTTACGATTACGTGGGCGTTTCATTCATCATGGCGCTGATGCACAAGATGAAGGAGACGGTCGCGCTCATCCGCCAATACGCGCCGAACAGCAAGATCGTGCTCGGCGGCTACGGCACGATTTTGAAGGACGAGGTGCTCAAGCCGTATGCGGATTTCATCTGCCGTGAGGAGGGCGTGGGTTATTTCCGCCGGCTGCTGGGCGAGCCGGAGATTCCAATGCCCTACAAACAGCCGCTGATGGTCAGCTGGCTGAAGGTGTTCGGCTGGAAGGTTTCCGGCACGGGAAAAATTTTCGCCGGCCTCGGCTGCCCGAACGGCTGCGATTTCTGCTGCACGTCGCATTTCTTTTCGCGCAAGCACATCAAGCTGCTGCCGACCGGGCGCGACATTTACAACGTCGTGGAGCGCTATTTCGACCTCGATCCGAACCTGGTGTTTCTGATCATTGACGAGGACTTCCTGCTGAACAAAAAGCGCGCGATGGAATTCCGCGAGTGCGTTCTGGCGGGCGGCAAAAAACCTTCCATCTTCGCCTTTTCCAGCATCAAGGCCATCAGCCAATACACGGTCGAGGAAATTCTGGAGATGGGCATTGACGGATTCTGGATTGGCTACGAAGGCACGCGGTCGGGTTACGCCAAGCAGCAGGGCCGCCCGGTGGAGGAGATTCTCACCGAATTTCGCGAGCACGGCATCACGGTGCTGGCCTCGATGATTATCGGATTCGATTATCAGACCCCGGAAATCGTCGCGCAGGAGCTGGACGGGCTGATGAAGCTCAAACCGTCGCTGGGACAGTATTTGATTTACGGGCCGGTGCCGGGCACGCCGTTCCACGAACGCGTCATCAGGGAAAACCTGCTCCAGGACATTTACACGACCGAAAAGGATTTGTTTTACCGGCGCGCCGACGGATTCCGGACGATGATGAAACATCCGACGCTCTCGCCGGAGCAGATCGAGGACATCCAGCGCTGGTGCTTTGAGCAGGATTTTCAGCGGCTCGGACCGAGCATTTATCGCGTGCTCGAAACACGTTTTCTCGGCTACCTGAAACTGAAGGATTCGCCGAATCCGGTTTTGCGCCAGAAGGCGGAATACTATGCCAACGAACTGCGTTATGCGTATCCGGTTTTTCTGACAGGCAGGCTGCTCGGTCCGAACCGCGCCATTCGGAAATGGATCGGCGATCTGGAGCGGCGCATCCATGCCGAACTCGGACCTTCCCCGTTCAAGCAGCAATTGAAATCCGTCATGGCCGTGGGTGCGGCGCTGTGGACGGGCATCACGCTGAAGCTCAATCTTTTTCAGCACCCCAAATTGCAGCGGACGACGTATCGCCTGCCGGACAAGGGCTGGAGCGCGGCCGGGCTGTGGGAGGAATTCCAGAAAAAACATCCCATCCCGAACTTTTCCATCCAGGTCGAGCTGCAGCACGCCAAGCAGCAGGTTTGGATGCGGCTGGAAGGCGCGCTTTCGGCCAAGGATGCGGAAAAACTGGGCCAGCGCATCCGCGAATCGCTGGCGCGGAGCAAGAGCAGACTGGTGCTGGACCTGAACAAACTGCACTGGAGCAAGACGGACGACCTGCGTCCGTTGTGCGAGAAACTTTCCGCTTATCGTTCGCGCATCCGCGTGGTGCTGCCAAAACTTTCCGCGACCCACCCCGAACTGCTGCTCATCGCCAGCATGTTTCACCACTATTGAATCACGGCGGCGGCGCCCAGTGGCGGAAGGTGCCGGCAATTCGGATCCCGGGTTCAATAATTCTTCGCTGCCGAGACGAGTTTGCCGTCTGCGCCAAAAGTCAGTTCCAAGACGTGATCTTTGTAGGTTTGCACGACGGGCTGTCCCGCAGCCAGTCCGAAGCTGCCATTGGCGGCTGGACCGCCGGAAAATCTGTTGCTGCCGTGCAGCGTGATCCATTGGTCCACGATTCTGCCGTCGCTCAATTTGGACTGCTTGTCCGGCAAACCGAGTTCGGCCACGGCCTGGTCAAGCGTGCAGGTTCCGATGCGGCTGTTCCAATCCACCTGCGGCGGCGTCTTGCACCCGGCAATGAACACGGCGGTGAGAAGCAAAACGGCCAGCGACAACACTCGAGCGGCGGGGTTGATTTTCATGGTCTAAATGTAACCAAGCATTGCCGAAGTGCAAATGGTGTTTGTGCAGGACAGGCGTTGTGACTGTCCCTATTTGAAGATTCCGGAAAAGTTGAAGACAGGCTGGAAGCCTGTCCTGCGCTTCAAACATCCTTGCGCGGGAACAGCGGCGCGGGTTCGCCGATTTTGTGGCCGGGATTCAATCCGCCCCATGCCGTCCCGGAAAATTTGTCCGGCACTTCGGCCAGCCCAAGCTGCGCGTAAATCTTCGCCGCGGTTCCCGGCAGAAACGGCTGGAGCAGGACCGCCAGCACGCGGCAGGTCTCGGCGAGATTGTAAAGCACCTCGTCGAGCCGCTTCGCTTGCGCCGGGTCTTTCGCCAGTTTGAATGGCGCGGTCTGGTCCACGTATTGGTTCGCGCGGGTGACGAGTTCCCAGATGCTTTGCAGCGCGGCCTGAAGCTGGTTTTGCTTGAGCAGCGCGCGGGTTTCGTCGGCAGCCTTTGCGGCGGCGGCGGCGAGTTCATCATTTTTCGCCGGCACGATTCCGGTGCGGTAACGCTTCAGCATCGAGAGCGAGCGGTTGACAAGATTGCCGAGGCCATTGGCCAGCTCGGCCTGGTAACGCGAGCGGAAACCGGCGTCCGTCCAGTTGCCGTCCGGGCCGATGTCCAGTTCGCGCAACACATAAAAGCGGAAGGCGTCCAGCCCCCATTCGTTAATGACCGCAATCGGATCAATGACGTTGCCGGTGCTCTTGCTGATTTTTGCGCCGTCCTTCTGCCACCAGCCGTGGACGAGAATTTGTTTCGGCAGCGGCAGCCCCATCGCCTTGAGCATGATCGGCCAATAGACCGCGTGAAATTTTACGATGTCCTTGCCGATGACATGGATGTCCGCCGGCCAGAGCCCGAGTTCCGGGTGCGCGGCGGCGATGCTGGTGTAGTTCACCAGCGCGTCGAACCAGACGTAGGTGACGAAATCCTGGTCGAAGGGCAGGGGGATGCCCCAGTTCAGCCGCGCCGCCGGGCGCGTGATGCACAAATCCTCGAGCGTGTTGTTTTTGAGAAAGCCGAGAACCTCGTTGCGGCGGTGCGGCGGGGCGATGAAATCGGGGTTGGATTCAAGATAATCAATCAGCCATTGCTGGTGCGCTCCGAGCTTGAAATAATAATTGTCCTCCTTCAGCTCGGCCACCTCGCCGTAGCTCGCGTCGAACTTGCCGTCGGGCAAACGGTCTTTTTCCGTGAGAAATGTTTCTTCCTTGGCCGAATAATAGCCCGTGTAGGTCGCCTTGTAAAAATGCCCGGCGGCGTGGAGCTTCGCCAGCGTCGCCTGGACGAATTCCTTGTGGCGCGGCTGCGTGGTGCGGACAAAATCGTCGTTGGTCAGCTCCAGTTTTTTGGCGAACGCCTGCCAGTCCGCCGCGAGTTCGTCGCAATACGCCTGCGGGGTTTTGCCGCCGGCGATGGCGGCCTGCTGGACCTTCTGGCCGTGCTCGTCGAGTCCGGTCAGAAAAAAGACTTCCTGGCCGAGGCTGCGCCGCGACCGCGCGATGACGTCGGCGATGATTTTTTCGTAGGCGTGGCCGAGATGCGGCTGGCCGTTGACGTAATCAATCGCCGTGGTGATGTAAAACCGTTTGTTCATCAAACAAACAGTGTGGCCGACAAACGCGGCGATGGCAATCACGCTTGCGGCGGAAGTGCTTCGTGGTATCATGTTTCCCGGCTGTGGCGGAAAACCAGCCGTGAACAAACACCGCATGAACAAAGAACTTTCCAGCTTCGCCGCGCGCCTGCGCGGGTTGATTGCCAGTCCGCAATCCGCAATCCGCAATCCGCAGTTCTCCGAACTCGCCCTGGAGCTGTTCGCGCTTCAATTTGAAAACAACGCCGCCTACCGGAAAATCTGCGGGGCGCGCGGACGCACACCAGAGACGGTCGAACACTGGACACAGATTCCCGCCGTGCCGGCGTCGGCTTTCAAGGAACTGGAGCTTTCCAGCATTCCGCCGGATGAGCGCGCCGCCGTTTTTCATTCCAGCGGCACGACGGAGCAGAAACCCAGCCGCCACCATCACAGTCCGGAGTCGTTGAAGCTTTACGAGGCATCGGTGCTGCATTGGTTTCTTCAAAATGTGCCTCAAAATTGCGGATTGCGGATTGCGGATTGCGGATTGGTTATTTTGACACCGCCGCCGGCCCAGGTGCCGCATTCGTCGCTCGTCCACATGTTTGAAACCGTGCGGCGGAAACTTGGTGGAGCGAGCGTCCTCGCGAGCCGGGCAGAATATCTCGGCAAACTGGCGGCGGACGCTTCGTGGACCTTGGATTTCGACGCCGCACTCGCCGCACTGGGCAATAATCCGCAATCCGCAATCCGCAATCCGCAATTGATCCTTGGCACCGCTTTTTCCTTTGTTCACCTGCTGGATTTTCTGGCGGAGCGAAATCTGCGGTTCAGCCTGCCCGCCGGCTCGCGCGTCATGGAAACCGGCGGCTACAAAAACCGCTCGCGTTCCATGCCGAAGGCCGAGTTGCACGCGCTCATCACCGCGCGGCTCGGCGTGCCGGCGGAAAACATCGTTTGCGAATACGGCATGAGCGAGTTGAGTTCGCAGGCATACGACGGAGTGCGGAATGCGGAATGCGGAATGCGGAGTTTCAAATTCCCACCGTGGGCGCGGGCGCAAATCATCTCGCCGGAAACCGGGCGCGAAGTAGCCGACGGCGAAACCGGATTGATTCGCATTTTCGATCTGGCGAATGTCTATTCCGTTGCCGCCGTCCAGACGGAGGATTTGGGAATCCGCCGTGCCGACGGATTTGAATTGATTGGCCGCGCGCAACTCGCCGAGCCGCGCGGTTGTTCGCTGATGTCTCATTCCGCACTCCGCACTCCGCACTCCGCGCTCAAATGAACCTGCCGAATTATTTTCTCGCCGATCTGCCGCCGGAGGCGACGCTGTCGCCGGCGATGATCACGGAGGCGTGCCAGACGCTGAAGCGCAACCGCGAGCATTACCTCGCCGCGCGCCCGACCGACGGCCTGGTGAAAATTCTGGACGAGGTGGCGGAAGGCTGGCTGGAGCCGGACAATTCCTTCCGCAAACTCGCGCTGGAGCTGGGGCCGGAGAAGACCGGATTCTCCCGCGCGACTTTGGAAAAGGGCCTGGACAACTATTTCCGGCAGATCACCCGGGAACATTTCCACTCGCTGCTGCAGCAGGAATTTGGCGACGCGCACCGGCTGGACAAGTTTGCCGCCTCCGGGGAAAAATCCGGCCGCGCCGCGATTGCGACCGGCCCTGAATTTCTCGTCCACGTCGCCGCCGGCAACATTCCGAATCCGACGTTCACCAGCATTGTTTTCGGACTGCTCACGCGCTCGGCGCAATTCGTGAAGTGCGCGCGCGGCTCGTCGTTTCTTCCGCGCCTATTCGCCCATTCCATTTACGATGCCGCTCCGAAACTGGGCGCCTGCCTCGAAATCGCCGAATGGCGCGGCGGTAATTCAGCCCTGGAAAACGCCCTGTTTGCCGAGGCCGATTGCGTGACGGCGACTGGCGGCGACGAAACGCTTGCGGCAATCCGCGCGCAACTGCCGATCAAGACCCGCTTTCTCGGCTACGGCCATCGCGTCAGCTTTGGTTTCGTGGCGGCTGAAGTTTTGCATGGCTCGCGCGCGAAAAAGATTGTCGCATCGGCGGCGGACGATGTGGTGGCGTGGAATCAGCTTGGCTGCCTTTCGCCGCACGTCATTTACGTCGAAGCCGGCGGTGAAGTGTCGCCGGATCAATTCGCCGGATTGCTCGCGGCTGAATTGGAAAAGCGCGAGCAGACCGAGCCGCGCGGCGAACTGGCGGCGGAACACGCGGCGGTCATCGCGTCGCGCCGTGGAATTTACGAGGTGCGCGCCGCCCATTCGCCGGAGACGACGCAGCATTGGTGCAGCAAAAACTCCACCGCCTGGACGGTGGTTTACGAGGCCGACGCGCGGTTTCAACTGTCCTGTCTGAACCGGTTTATTTATGTGAAACCGGTGCGCGACCTGACCGACGCGCTGAATCACGCCGATGGCGTTCGTGGAAAAGTCTCGACGGTCGGCCTTGCCGCGCCGGAGGAAAAAACGGACGAAATCGCCACGCACCTGGCGCGCTGGGGCGCGACGCGCGTCTGCCCGCTCGGCCGGATGCAAAATCCGCCGCTGACGTGGCGGCACGACGGGCGTCCGCCGCTCGGCGATTTGATCACTTGGACAGATTTGGAATTATGAAAATGGAATTGCGAAAGACATTTCAGTTCGAGGCGGCGCACCTGCTGCCGCTGCTGCCGAAGACGCACAAGTGCCGCCGGCTGCACGGCCACAGCTTCAAGGTGGAAATCGTCGTGGCGGGCGAGTGCGACCCGAAACTCGGCTGGCTGATGGATTATGCGGACATCACGGTGGCGTTCAATCCGCTCTGGGTGAAGCTCGATCACCACTACTTGAACGAGATTCCCGGCCTCAAAAATCCGACGAGCGAGGAGGTCGCGGTGTGGATTTGGAAGAGGCTGAAGCCGCGCCTGCCGCTGCTGACGGAAATCGTCGTGGCCGAGACCTGCACGGCGCGGGCGGTTTATCGCGGCGAATAAACCATGTTCGTGCCGGTGACCGGATCTTGTGGAGCGGACTTAAGATGTTCCGGCACCAAATCACCATACCCGTTTGGATTGGGCGGGAGCGCAACCGGCGGCACCGGTTCCTCCATGAAAAGCAGGAAGCCAAAAAATAGGACGAACGGAAACGCCAGAATGGACAGCGCGAGGAGCCAGTTGCGGTTTTTCTTCGTCATATCACACCGGCAGCTTGGCAAAAAATTCCGGCGCGTCAACCATTCCAATGTTGACAAAGCGCGCCCGAATTTTCGAACGCTGATCCAATTTCCCGTCAGGGAGCCGGAGTTGCGGCGGATGATTCACTCGAACCGCAGCACGTTGATTACGCGGTGGCCGGAGTTCCAAAGGTCGTCAAGCAGGGCGTTCACGTCATTGCCGGCGATGCGGACGACGCACACCGGCAGATTGTCCTGTCGCGATGAGATCAGGCTCAAGATGCGGAGATTCCGCCGGGCGGCTTCACGGCTGATAAAATTGAAAACATCCTCGCCGCCGGAAATGTCAAAGGTGATTCGCGCGCCGCGCTCTGGTGGTTCAAAGAAACTGACAAAGGCGCGGAAAATGTCCGATTCGGTGATCAGCCCGGCGAGTTTGCCCTCGCGCAGAACCGGCAGCGAGCCGATTTTGTTCTCCGTCATCATCTGCGCGGCTGCTTCAATGGGCGTCTCCGGCGTGGTTGTTTGCAGATGGCGGCTCATGATTTGCGAGGCCCGGCCCGGTGTTGATTGCGCGTCCGGGGCGATGATGGCGAACGGGTTCACGTTCGACGGAAATGCGTGCAAAATGTCCTTGGCGGAAACGATGCCCAGCAGGTGCGCGCCTTGCGAATGCGCCTCCACCACCGGCAGCCGGCGGATGCGCTTTTGCGACATCAGCGCCGCCGCCTCGGTGATGGGCGTGTCCGGCCCGATGGTCACCAGGTCTCGCGTCATCCACATGCCTACAATCATTTTGTCCTGTTCCAGTTTTTGAAATTGACAGACACGCGCAAAACATTCTACGCCTTCACCGGACGGAAAGGATACGGTTCATCGCAAAGCTGGCGAGTTTTTTGTGGGCGGCAGTGAACGCGAGCCGCCGCATTTGCGCGGGCGATTTCCAGACACCGTCCCGCGGCCGGGGCCGTTTACGAAACTGGACGTGGCAAGCTTCCAGCGTGATGCGGTAGCGCGTGATGGAGTGTTTCACGGTGGAAAGCGGTTCAATCCGAACAGGCGCAGTGCCGAAAATGCCTTTTGCCGCGGATTTTGGATTGGATTTCGCGTCGGTGATTTCGGCGTTCGGGAATTCCCACAAGTGCGCGTTCACAACGCTGGCGGGCCTTTGCCGCACGAGAAATCTTCCATTCTGTTCGACGACAAACGCCATGAAATGCCTCGCTGTGGCCGTTTCGCGCCTGCCAAGATTGGGCAGTTGGTCAACCCGGTTTTCGCGGATCGCGACGCAGAGTTTTCTGGCCGGGCAAATCCCACACTGCGGATTGCGAGGCGTGCAAACCAGCGCGCCAAGCTCCATCAAGGATTGATTCAGGAAGGAGCACGAATTGTCCTCACGCGAAGGCGCAAAGTTCGCAAAGGTCTTCAGGCTTGGCGTTCTTTGCGTCTTTGCGAGAGAAACCAGTTCCGACGCCAGTTGCCAAAGCCGCGCGTTTGTTTCCTTCTCCTTCGGGTTGCCGGCCATGCCAAAAATGCGTGTCAGCACACGGATGACGTTGCCGTCGAGAATCGGCGTCGGCTGGCTGAAGGCGATGCTGCAAATCGCGCCGGCGGTGTAACGCCCGATGCCCGGCAGCGCGAGTATTTCTTCAAATCTTTCCGGGAACTGGCAAACGGAATTTTCGCTTTCCGCTTCTGTCGCGCCGGAGCGAGGCGAAGGCGGATTCCGCTTTCCGCTTTTGACGATTTGCTGCGCCGCCTTCTGCAAATTGCGGACGCGGGTGTAATAACCGAGTCCTTCCCAAAGCTTGTGGATTTTGGCCGGACTTGCCTTGGCTGCGGCTTCAATCGTCGGCAGCTCGCGCATCCAGCGTTCCCAAAATGGGATCACCGTCTTCACCTGCGTCTGTTGCAGCATGATTTCCGAAACCCAGATGGCGTAGGGATCACGTGTGCGCCGCCACGGCAGGTCGCGGGCGTTCTCGGAAAACCAATCGAGCAAAAGCGGGACAAGCCGCTTCAATTGCGGATTGCGGATTGCGGATTGCGGATTGTGTCCAGCCAAACATCGGAATTATTGCCACAAAGAAGCGCAAAAGCCGCAAAAAACCATTGTAGTGTCGAGCCTGTGGCTCGAATTATCGGCGCACAACGCCGACGCCACACCAAAACCTTTGTGCCTTTGCGCCTTTGTGGTTAAGATTTTTTAAGTGAAGCCGCTCACCATCCACACTTGCAAGCTGACCGACGAACAGGCGTCGGCACTCGACGCCGCCCTGCGCGCGCGCCACTGGAAGCCGCGCACGGTGCCTTACGCGCGCTTCGCCTTCGAGTCGGACAAGGCGAACATCGTCTTTTACGAAAGCGGCAAGCTGGTCGTGCAAGGGAAGGGGACGGCGGAATTTGTTGAGTTCCTGCTTGAGCCGGAAATCCTCAAGCAGGCGAAGCTCGGCTATGAAACCGTTTTGAATCCCGAACTGCTCCTGCCGCGCATCGGCGTGGACGAAAGCGGCAAGGGCGATTTCTTTGGGCCGCTCTGCATCGCGGGCGCCTACGTGAATGAAAGCGTCATCAAGGCGTGGGCTGACCTCGGCGTGCGCGATTCCAAGGCCATCTCCAGCGACAGGAAAATCGCCGAGCTGGCCGAAAAAATCCGCGCCACGCCCGGCTGCGTCGTGACCGCCGTCGTCGTCGGCAACGAGGCTTACAACCGGCTTTACGCGAAGATGAAAAGCGTCAACACGCTGCTCGCCTGGGGCCACGCCCGCGTGATTGAGAACCTGATGGGCCAGCGGCACCGGATGAATCCGCCGCCGGTGCGGGCCATCAGCGACCAGTTCGCCGCGAGCAAAAAGGTGTTGGAAAAGGCGCTGATGAGCGCTGGCCGCGAGATCGAGTTCGTGCAGCGGCACAAGGCGGAGGAGGACATCGCCGTGGCCGCCGCCTCCATTCTGGCGCGCGACGAATTTGTGAAAGGCATGGCGAAGCTGGAAAAACAGTTTGAAATGAAACTGCCCAAGGGCGCATCGGCGGCGGTGGACGCGGCGGCGAAGAAATTTGTGGAGGAACGCGGCGCGGGCGAACTGGCGAAAGTTTCCAAGCTGCATTTCCGCACGGCATTGCGCGCGCAGGGTTTGCCCGAGCCGCCAAAGGCGGAGTGGCGAAAGAGGTGATTTATGGCGAAACCCAATTCCATCGAACTGCCGGACTGCAAACCGATCCGGATTTTATACGAGGATCGCGCGGTCATCGCGGCGGACAAGCCGCCGGGCTGGCTGCTCGTGCCGGATACCTGGCAGCGCACGTCGCGCAATTTGCAGGCGGCCATCACGTCGTCCATCGTGGGCGGCGATTTTTGGGCGCAGTCGCGCGGGCTGAAATTTCTCCGCTATGTCCACCGGCTGGACGCGGAGACGAGCGGCATCCTGCTGTTCGCCAAAAGCCCCGGCGCGGTCGAGGTTTTTTCAGAATTGTTCGAAACCCGGCGGATGGAGAAAACGTATCTGGCGGTCACCGCCGTCGAACCGCGCGAGATGGAATGGACCTGCCGGCTCGCGCTCGCGCCCGATCCGCTCCGCCCCGGACGGATGATTGTGGACGAGCAGACGGGCAAGCCGTCGGAAACGCATTTCCGCGTCGTGGAAAAAATCCCGGGGCTGACGCTTGTTGAATGCGAGCCGCTGACGGGACGCACGCACCAGATTCGTGTGCATCTGGCGGCGTCCGGCTGCCCAATTGTAAGCGATGAAATTTACAGCCGTCAGACTGGTCAACTGGAATTTGGCCTGCGCTCGGTGCGGCTGGCTTACACGGATCCATTCACAAAAAAGCGCGTGGAAATCCGGGCGCCGGTGACATATTTCCTGAAGGATTACGGATTTTCCTTACAACCGACCGCAGCAGCGAACGTCAGTTCGCTCCATCCAAAGAAAATTTGAGCCGGCTTATGTCGGCTGCCACGGAACCGGTTGGATTTAATTCGCGTATTTCACGCCGCAGCCGTAGGGCTTGGTCTGCGAAACTTCAATGGGTTTTCCATCCAGCAAATCGTTCACGGCCTCGCGGACGTAGTTGCGCGCCTTGGTGGGGTCGTGGGTCGGATCCGGCTGGTCGTCAATCGCACCGTCGTAGACGAGCGTGCCGGTCTTATCAATGACGAACATGTGCGGCGTCGTTTGCATTCCGTAAAGATGGCCGATGACGCCGGAGCTGTCGTCAATCCAGGCGTTCGCCGTGATTTTCTTGGCGGCCATTTCCTGCTGTGCCTGTTCCGGCGTGCGATGGCTGAAATTGTTCGTGTTCACGGAATTGACGATGAGCCACACTGCGCCCTTCGCCACCAAATCGGTTTGCAACGCCTGCATCGCGCCGGTTTTGTATTGGTTGTTACAGAACGGACAATCGGAATTGTAGGATTCGATGACCACAATCTTTCCCGCGTAATCGGAAAGCTTGACGGTCTTGCCGGTGATGTCGGTGCCGGTGAAATCGGGCGCGGGTTTGCCCGTTTCCACCGCGAACATGGCGGTGACGAATGTCATCGCAGCCAATAGAGCCAATGTCTTTTTCATAACCATAATTGATTGTATGAATTTACCTTTCTATTTCAGACAAGCAAGGTGAAATTTCGTTCAAACGGGATGCCTGCGCTTTATTGCGCCGCCCGGTTCAAGGCGTTCAGCACGATGCCCGGCGTCAGGATTTGCGGCAGGACGATGGCCGGCGCGTCCGGTTCCTTTGGATAAACCAAAACCAGCGGCACACCGGCGTGGTCGTGGTGGTTCAATTCCGTCGTGATGGCGTCGGGGAAATGCGTGTAATCGCCGACGAGCGCAACGGCGTTGATCTCCTTCATCCTCGCGCGCACGGAGGGGATTTCGACGGCGAGCTTTTTATTCACCTGGCAGGTCAGGCACCAGTCGGCGGTGAAATCCACCAGCACCGGTTTGCCGGCGGCGCGCGCCTGCGCCACGGCTTCAGGACTCCAGCGCTGCCAGTCAATGCCGTCCGGTGATTCTTTGAGCGAACCGGATGCGGCTGCCTCTGGCATCGCTTCACGCCAGTCCAACTCCTTTTCCAGTGCAAAGGCATAACCGCCGATGAGTAAAAGCAAAGCGATGATCGCGGCAACAATTTTGTGGTTGCGACTGCGCTGGACAAATTCGCCAAAAATCCATGCGGCAAATGCGACGATGACTAGAAAAACACCGAGCCACAAAACATTTTTGCCATAGCTGCTGGATGCGACGTTGAACAGCCACACGGCGGTCGCCAGCATGGGAAAGCCCATGGCGATTTTGAATTTTTCCATCCACGCGCCGGGCTTGGGCAGAAATTTCAGCCACGCCGGGTTGCAGCTTAACAAGACGTAAGGCGCGGCGAGGCCGAGTCCGACGGTGAGGAAAATGGAGATTAAAACGCCTGAAGACTGTCTGAAGGCAAAGCCGATTGCGTCAGCCAAAATTGGTGCGGTGCAAGGCGTGGCGAGCGTGGTTGCAAGAAAGCCGTTGAAAAACGCGCCCGCCACGCCGTGCTTGGATGCAAGTCCGCACGCCGCATCCAGCGCGCGTCCGCCGGGCGTGACTTCAAACACACCGAACAGGTTCAGCGTCACGAGCGTGACGAGCGTCGTGAGGCAGACGATGAAAACCGGGCTGCCGAATTGCATTCCCCAGCCGGCGTGATGCCCGGCGGCCTTGACTCCGATGACAAGAACTGCAAGGGCAAGAAAAGAAGCGAGCACGCCGAGCGCGTAAATCAAGCCGAGGTTGCGGACGCGGCGCGGTTCGCTGCGGGCCTCGCTGACGAAGCCAAGGATTTTGAGCGCGATGACCGGCAGCACGCACGGCATGATATTCAAAATCAACCCGCCGACGAAGGCGAAGAGGAGCATTCGCCAGAGCGGTTGCGGCGGCGAGGCAGGTGGATTTGCCGCCGATGAAATGGTTTCGCCGATGGGAGGCTGGTCGGCGATGGGAGGCTGGTCGGCGATGGGAGGCTGGTCGGCGATGGGCAGTTTGACTGTATAAGCCAGGGTTTCGTAATGGGGAGCGTGATACAGAAACACGCCGGAAATTTCCCCGGGCCAATCGCCGGAGAATTTTTTGACGAATTTGCGCAGCCGAATTTCCCCGGGACCCGGGATGGTTTCTGTCACGGCTTGAACTTCAAATTGGTCGCGGGCATCGGGAAAAAGATCCGCGGAATCCACCGCCACGGATATTCGCCTCGTCTGAAAACTGATAATCAGTGGTCGCGTGTCGCCGTCCGCCGGTTTTTCCCACCAAGCCGTGAGTGACAAATCAAAAGGCATGGGCACTTTTTGCTTCCACGATGCAATCGCGGCCGTGTTGGCAGAAGTTTTGGTTTCAGAACCGATGTTCAATTTTGCTTCGGCGGTTTGGCTGGCGGGAATGCAAACGTCCTTGCATTCGAGCCACGAGATGTTCGCCTTCAAATCGAGCAGACCGGCGGGCAAATTCGAGGCAAGCGTCAGCGGCACGAGCAGCATCACTTCGTTGCTGTAGCCATAAGTGGTGACTTCGACCGGCGGAAATTTTTCCGGCAGCGGCCATTGGATTTCGCCGGCGGAGACGCCGCTCGGCAGTTGCCATTCGATTTTTGTGGCCAGGCCGGCGGCCCCGGGATTTTTCCAGTAGGTGTGCCAGTCCGGTTCCATTTTCATGTCCACGCCGGCCCAGACCGTGTCGCCGGGCTTGGCGGTGTC
>Ga0224554_1000010_pt1 | contig 163442 bp, 104 predicted proteins | sample 714S22024metaG_FD_180666 | JGI IMG/M metagenome (GOLD analysis project Ga0224554, IMG submission 180666) | Peat soil microbial communities from Stordalen Mire, Sweden - 717 S2 20-24 | ecosystem: Environmental > Terrestrial > Soil > Wetlands > Peat | place: Sweden: Norrbotten County, Stordalen... | reverse complement strand
AAGCCCGGTCCATCCGGGTTGCGCACGGCGGAGCGGATGTGTTGGCGGAACAAATCCAAAACTTGCGGCACAAAGACGAGGACGGTCACAGACGGCCGTCGGCGAAACTCGCCGCGACGCATTCAAAGGGCGTTCTGCTGCCGGAACTGATTGCCGCCCTGGAGGAACCCCGGAACGATTAGCAGACTGGCAGGAGCATTTAAGAGAATGGCGACCCGGCAACGGGCCGCCCTTTTTGTTTGTGGCGAACGGCTGGCTGTATGATTTCAACCCTCGAACTTCTCACCACTCTATCGTATCCGGCTGACGGTCCACATATAGTTTCCGGCGCCGGGCTATGAGAACACTGTTCCATAACCGCCGCTGCCGCCCAGTTCAGCCGCGCCGTAGATAGCCGGTGGCCATTACATCGGGATAAAATGTCTGATTGAGGAGAAGAATTTTCAAAAAATAAGTTCAATGTCCCATCCGCCGGATTTTTAATTTGATTGCTTCCGGCAACTCATTCTTCGTGACCAAGACGAGATAGCCGCCGCCGCCCGCACCGGACAGTTTCCAGCCGAGCGCCGAGTCGGCGTATTGCCGGAGGGTGGCCCGCACCTTTGGATCCGACATGGCGGGGAAGAGGCTGATTTGCGCTTCAAAGGACGCCCGGAAATGATGTCCAAACGCCTCCAGATCGCGCTTCAAAATCGCACGCCAGCAGGCATCCGCCGCAGCCGCGAGAGAGCGCACACGGCCCGGCGTGATCCGCCTGCCCTTGAAAACATCGTATCCCGATTTGCGCGGCCCCAACGGAACCAGACACAAATGTTGTTCCAGCCATGTCAGCATGTCTTCATTGTCCACCGATGTGATCTTCACCGGCCAGAACGCACCGCGATAATCCAGCCGGTTCAATCCCGGAAAGACGATACCGATGGAATCCTGGGAGCCGGAAAATTGCACCGTGCCCGGCGGATTCTCGAAGGAAAACAGCATCCGCGCCAGCTTGTCCCGGTCGTCGTCGGGAAGATCCGTCTGCCATAATTCAATCGCCCGGCGCCGGGTGCTGGAGGCCATGCCGCTGCGCTCGTTGAACTCCAGCGTCGGCTCCAGACAGATGGTCAGCACCGGCCCCGCGCCGTGCTTTGAAACAAACGGCTGGTCCAGCCAGCCCCCGGCCAGATCCAGCCGATACGGAATCTGGCATTCCTGGCGCAGACTCGTCGTGGACCGCGCCGGCAGACCTTCCTGCGGATCGCGCCGCAACACGATGTATTTGATCCCCATGCGCCGGCAGAGTCCGGCCTTGGCGGGAGTGTTGCCCTCCTCGTTCACGATAAAAACATCCGGCTTCACCCGTTTAAGCTCATCCACGAAATCCAAAATACCCGTCCCCCGGCTGATGACGCAGCGCTTCACGTGCCGCACGGCTTCGAGCATGTATTTGCGCTCCCGCTCGGTCGTGACCGGCGCCCGGCCCTTCAATCCGATCAACGTGCGATCCGATCCCAGCGCCACATACACATCCCCATGCCTCGCCGCCTTTTCCAGAAAACGGATGTGGCCGCTGTGCAGCATGTCAAAACAACCGCTGACGAAAACCTTCTGTTTGGGCATAGGCGGGCAGGTTAAATGCGCGCTGATGGCGAACGCCAGAAAAATGATTTCAGGATGAAGCCTTCAATTTTTCCCGCCGGCACATTGCCGCCAGACGCGCCGACCGCAAAGCGTCAGCAAACCGGCCCCGGAAATGGCGCCCCACATGGCGGATTCGGGAACAGTTTCAACAAGCGTGACTGTGAAACTTATGTCGTCAATGCGCCAGTTGGCGGAGCTGGGATTGTTTCCACTGCCATCGGAACCATAGATTCTAAATATAATACCCGTGTCGGAAGCCCCGGTGAGTGATCCGCTCAAAGGGGGAACGATCATTGCCCAAGGAGGATTGCTGCCGGTGGTGGTCAGCCCGGACACCGTGCCGATTGCCGCAGAATAATCGTCGACGCTGGAATAAAGCGTAATTTTAGTCGGCCCGGTGCTGGTGCTCCTTGAAGCCAGGGTTACCGAATCGAGTGTGATTGCAAAGCCGGCAGCAGGAGTCAATGTGACCTGAAAATAAGTGCTGGTGACTGGTGAAAACACGGCGGGCTTGGCCTTCGCCTCGAAATTGTCACCACCGGAAGCATTGGCATATCCCGACGAGGAACTGCTGCCGTCAACCAGCGCCGCCGCCGATGAACCGGATTGATTCACCGCCGGATCAGTGAACACCGCCGAGGCGATCCCCGCCGCATCCGTTCCCAAAATTGAAGTTGAAGCCGCCGTGTTCCCGTTCCAGCAAATCACCGCCGCCCGGCCTGAACAAGCACCGGCAGCCATTATCACCAAAATGAACTGCCATTTCCGAATCATAAGCTTCCGCCTTTCTGATAAGCGTTCTCTCTGATGCGAGTTGGGATGGTAACACGATTAATCCGCACGTCAACAACTTCATAAAGTTATAAGAATCAATTTTTAAATGATTAGCATTTCAAATTCCGACCGCGCGACGGCGCGGCCGTCCCACAGGCAGCAAACACATAATGCGCACGCGGCGCGCCCGTCACCGGATGCGCGAGAAACTACGGCGCAAAACCGGGAACACGCAAACCACGCGGCGCAGCGCGCCCGGCGAATGGAATTCGCCGAGAAACCCATTGTGCGACGGTTTCAGCCGAAAATACTTCAGGCATCCTGATGGCACCGGGTTTGGCCGGTTGCTCCCTGGGCGTCGCCAGGATCAGCGTCTCAATGCAGGCATTGCTGTAGTTCGCGGCACACACCATCAGCCCGGCGCTTTGTTCAAGCAAGGCCCCCTGATCAATCGCAGAGACAATCGTCCGCCGTTCTTGAAATGGTTTTACCACCACTTTCTGAAAATATTTCTCTGCGTCTTTGCATCTCTGCGTTAAAGTGGGCGCATGTTCGACTCGTTAAGCGGCAAACTCCAGAACGCCTTCCGCAATTTGCGCGGCCTCGGCAAAATTTCCGAGGCCAACGTCGGCGATTCCCTGCGCGAAGTCCGCATGGCGCTGCTGGAGGCCGACGTGAATTTCAAGGTCGCCCGCGACTTCATCGAACGCGTCAAAACCAAGGCCATCGGCGCCGAGGTCGTCCAAAGCGTCCAGCCCGGCCAGCAGGTCGTCAAAATCATCCACGACGAACTCGTGGATTTGCTCGGCTCGACCAACGCCGCGCTCAAGCTCGACGCGAATCCGAGTTCCATTTTGATGGTCGGTTTGCACGGTTCCGGTAAAACCACTTCCAGCGGCAAGCTCGCCCGGTTTCTTCAGAAACAAGGCCGCCAGCCGCTGCTCGTCGCGGCGGACGTTTATCGCCCGGCGGCGATGGATCAATTGGAAACGCTCGGCAAACAAATTGTGATTCCGGTTTTCCTGAAACGCGGAGAGACCGACGTTTTGAAAATTGCCCGCGAAGCGCTCGACTTCGCGAAAGCCAACAGCCGCAATGTTTTGATTTTCGACACCGCCGGCCGGTTGCAGATTGATGAGCCGCTGGTGCAGGAACTCGTCCGGCTGCGTGATCTGGTGAAGCCGCAGGAAATCCTGCTCGTGCTCGACGCCGCCACCGGCCAGGAAGCCGTCAACGTCACCACGCATTTCGATCAGGCGCTGCAAATCACCGGTTCCATTCTCACCAAGCTCGACGGCGACGCGCGCGGCGGCGCGGCGTTGAGCATGAAGGCCGTCACCGGCAAGCCCATCAAATTCGCCGGCACCGGCGAGAAACTGGACGAGTTCGAGCCGTTTCATCCCGAACGCATGGCGTCGCGGATTCTCGGCATGGGCGACGTCGTCAGCCTCGTCGAGAAGGCCGCCGAAGCCGTCAACGAAGCCGATGCCCGGCGCCTGGAAGAAAAAATGCGCAAGGGCGAGTTCACGCTGGAGGATTTTCTGGAACAGTTGCGCGCGATGAAAAAGCTCGGCTCGCTCGAAAGCATCGTCGGGATGCTGCCGGGCGGCGCGGAAATGTTGAAGCAGCAGGGCGACCTGTCGAAACAGGAAAGCGAATTCAAGCGCATGGAGGCGATGATTTGCGGCATGACGCCCAGGGAACGCCAGAACCCCGCCATCCTGAACGCCAAGCGCCGCATCCGCATCGCCAAGGGCAGCGGCGTGAGCGTGACGGAACTGAACACGATGCTGAACAAGTTCGGCCAGATGCAGCAGATGATGAAGAAAATGGGCAAGTTCCAGAAAATGATGGGGCGCATGGGCGGCGGCCTGCCGGGAATGCTGCGGAGGTAATTTTCAACGCGAAGGTGCGAAGACGCAACGGATTGATTGATTGCGCTCCCGCGTCCGTGCGGAAGTCAACTCGACATTGGCCCGCCCACGTTGATTCCGTGTTTCAAGCAGTAAGCTCCGTTGTCCACGTAATGTTGCGCCCACCATTTCAGCTTGGAGCGTTCTTCCTTTGACAGCTTGCGGACGACCTTCGCCGGCGCGCCGAGGACAAGCGAGCCGGGCGGAATTTTCGCTCCGCCGGTCACCAGCGCCTTCGCGCCGATGATGGATTGTCTGCCGATGACCGCGCCGTCCAAAATCACCGCGCCCATGCCTACGAGCACTTCGTCGCCGACGGTGCAGGCGTGGACGATCGCGCCGTGGCCGACGGTGACCCAGTTGCCGAGGATGCACCCAAAATCGTCCGCGAGGTGCAGCACGGCGTTGTCCTGGATGTTCGAGTGGTGGCCGACGACGATGCGGTTGATGTCGCCGCGCAACACCGCGCCATACCAGACGCTCGAATGCGCGCCGAGCGTCACGTCGCCGAGCACGACTGCGGTTTTGGCGAGATAGACGCCCCTGCCGAGCTTCGGCGTTTTGCGCAGGAACATGTCGAGTTGCTTCACCGTATTTTTCATGCGGAGAATTTAACCGCGGATGTCGCGGATGTCGCGGATTTTCAGACGGCGGGACGAGACTCCTCGCGAGCCGGGGTCTGCGCAAAGAACGGCTCGCAAGGACGCTCGTCCCACCGATCAAGCCGGAGGCGGCGATGAGGATTTTGGCAGCAGCCGCGAAATGATGACGAGCAATCCGACAACGACCACCGCCAAAACTCCCCAGAACACAATTCCGCCCCTGCCCGGCACCTGGCTTTCGGCCCACAACGGTTTTTTCAGTTGTTGTTCCGGGCCAAGTGTGGCGATGGCTTTGTCAGCGGCGAGCAATTCGCCGGCCACGAGGCTCAAATCATAGCTCGGCGGAGGCACGCGCGGGTTGCCGTAGTAAAGAAACAGCCGGTCGTCCACCTTCGCCTTGAACAGCAGGCGCGTCGCGGGATAAAACGCCGTGAATTTCTCCAGTTCCACCGGCGGATTGTCACCGTTCTCCGTTTCGAGAATCAACGTATCGCTCCGCGCCACACTGTCGAGCGGCAGCGAAAATTCCTTCGCTTTGCGCTCCGGCGTTTGCGTCCACGTCCCGCTGCCCAACTGCCGGTAAAAGGTGTTGCCGCGTTCGTCGGTTTCCTCGGCAGCGAGCGTCATCAAGCGCTGGAACAGCGGCGTGGTTGTCGCACACGTCAGGCGCGTGAGCGGCAAATTGGACTTGGGCAGCTTGATGATCCAGCGGCTCACCTTGGGATTTTTGGCGTCGTTCGTCACCGTGACCACCGGCAAGATGGCGCGGCTGATGGACGTGCGCTGGACGATGAACGGCACCTGGTTGCTGCCTTGCAGCACGCGCAGGTCGGCAAAGCCCGCGTCCGCGTGCGCCAGCGCGTCGAGGTCCAGCTCGATTTGCTGCGCGCCGTCGCGGACGAGCGAAACGGGCTGGCGGAATTTCCAAGCGGCAACGTCGAGCGCCGCGCCGGTCACTTCCAATCCGCCCAGCACTTCCGGGGCGTGATAATTTGGATTATCCGCCAGCGCGGAAATTTTCAGCGGCATGACGGCGGCGTTTTTCAAATTCGCGCCGAGCGCAGCCAGATCGTAACGCGGCGCGGCGCAGGATTTGTTGCCGGTGAGCAGATGAAATATTCCCGCCTGCCGCGCCAGAAATACGAGATAAATTGGCCGCCGCCCGACGCGCACGGCGCTGATGGACAGCGGCGGACTGTCGCCGTTGGTGATGGACAAAAACAGTTCGTGTGAACGGACCTGCTTTTCCAGCGGCACGGAAAGGCTTTCGGACACCGGCTGGCCTTCGATGGCGACGCGGTAAATCACGCCCTGCCCGACAGTTTGTTCGCGGATGGAATCCTCGGCGACCTGCGGCACGGCGAGCGTGACGACGCGCGTGAACAGCGGCTCGTCGGTTTCGATTTTCACCGCAGCCACGTCCAGGTTCGCCGCACCCAGATTCAGCGTGAGCCGCGTTTCGCCGGGGTTTTCGTTCCGTTCGGAAATGGTGACATTCTGCAATTCGACCGGAGCCACCTCGACATCGGCGGCATGAACTTTCGCGCCGGTGAATGGAACCGGCGATGAGCGCTGGTCGTCAACCGTAAGACGCAAAAACGGCCACGCACCGGCGGGAAAGGAAACATGAAGCTGGCTGGTGCCGGTAAGCTGGCGAAAAATCGGCTGCCCCTGCGCGAGCCGCTGCCAATTTTGGCCGTCCGCCGAGCCTTCGACACGCACGGCCTTGATGAAATTCGCCGTCGGCGTTTCGAGCGTCACGCCATCGAGCGGTTGCGCCAGCCCGGTTTCGAGCGTGATGACGGTCGCGGTCGGCTGCAGCGAAACCTGAAATGATTTGGCGCTCTGGACGGCCTTGGGCGAAGGCGCCGGGCGCGTGATGAAGAACGGCAGTTCGTTGCCCGCGTCGTCGCAAAGCCGCAAGTCTTCCATCGCGGGCCGCGCGGCGTCGAGCGTCTCCACCGGCAGGCTGATTTTCATAAGGCCGGGCGCGGCGACGGAAAATTCCTGCGCGTGCTGCCACTCGGCGGGCAATGCGGCATTTGTCTTGATGCCGAAACCCAACGCGATGCCGCAGATTATTTTTACCAGAAAATCACGGTTAGTTTTCATCTTTGGTCTCCGGCGGTTTTGCGGTTGAGGAAAAGAATTTTTGATACGCGAACGACGCCAGCATCGCGATGATCGCCACGCCGACGAACGCGCCGATGCGGTAAAGCTGGCCGAGCCGCGCGAGATCGTGGAAGAATAATTTCAACAGCGTGACGCAGAGCAGCGCCATCGCGGCGTAGCGGGCGGTGGGAATCTTTTTGAGGATGCCGGCGACCAGCAGCACGAGTGCGAACAACGCCCAGGCGATGGAATAGGTCATGTCCCGCGCAAAGTCGCCAGTGAACTGGAACGTCAGCGTCGAGCCGGGCTGGCTGAAGTAGTCGGCAATTTCGATGTTCAAGAGCAGAAACGCCAGAACGGTTCCGAGCGCGGCCAGAACCGGCGGCGAGTTGATTTTGAAGATTGTATTTCGCGGCGGCGCGAGGAGTTTTGTCCCGGCGAACAAACACACCGTCGCGACGCCGTAGGCGTAGAGATACCAGTTGAAAATCGGCGGCACGCTGCGGGTGTGATATTCGAGCACGGCGGGATTGAACGCGAGCCGGACGAACGCGGCGACGAGCAGCCCGACGCCGACCAGCCGCAGGCCGGGATGCGGCACGCGATGAAACAGCCACAGCAGCGCCGCGCCTTCGAGCGCCCAGCCAATGGTGATCCATTCGCGGTCGAACTGAATCGGGAAAATCAGCGTGATGAAAAACAGCGCCACGCCGCCGAACCACGCAAGCTGCGTCAGGCGCGATTCGTTTTCGGCAGGAACCGTCTTCAAAATGGCGACGAGGCTCAACAATCCGGGGACGGCAAACGCGGCGGGCAGCAGACCCATGACGGAGCTGGGCCACGCGATTTTCACGAGCCGGTAAATCAAAAGAAATTGCCCAGGCCCGGCCAGCGCGGCAGCGACCCACGGAAATGTTTTGCCCGAGAAATTCTTCAGGAACATGAACGGGAACAGCGCGAACGCGGCAAAGAATATCAGATACCAAACCAACAGCATTTGCGGCGAAATGAGATTGGGGTTGGCCAGGTCGAAATGCCGGAAATGCCAGGCGCATTCCAGCGCGAACGCGCTAATGAGGCCGACCAGCGGCATCCAGTCGAATAAAAAGATTTTCGTCAGGCCGAGCAGCAGCACGACGAGCAGCAGCGCGAGGCCGAACACCGGCGACGGATTGGCGAGCGGCAGCCGCAGCGTGGCCATGATGAGCAGCAGGAACGGCAGCACGGCGGAACTCGCGGGCAGCAGCGCGACCAGCGTTTCGTTGGCGTTGACGTCGCCGGCGATTTTCAAACCGGACTTGAACGCATCCGGTTTAAATTTGCGCGCAAGCCACGCGCTGGCGGCGACGAAAAACACCGCAAACGCGCCGAGCAGGAAAAATGAAGTCGGCAGGCCGGTGAGGTCGGACGGAATTTTGAAAATCAGCGCACCGGTCGCAGCAAGCGTGAGCAGCAGCACCGCCAGCACGGGCAGCAGCGTCGCCGTCATCACCGCAAGCAGGATGGCGAGCAAATCCACGAGCAGCACGAATGGCCAGACGAGAGACGAAAGCTCCTCCAGTTTGAAAATCGGCACCAGCACGAGCAGCAGTGCCAGCGGCGGGAAGAAATGGTTCAGTTGCGCCGCCGCGCCGGATTTGACTCCGCGCCGGCGTTGCAGCCAGGCGGGCAGCGCGGAATGAAATGCGGCGAAGACGAGGTAGAATGCAAGCGCGGGGTTGAGCAGTTCGTTCGTGAGATGTTGCGAAGTCCAAACGGCGAGCAGGCCGAACACCGCGAGGCCGGCGGCGGGCTGGGCCGGGGAAATTCTTTCGTCGAACCACGCGAGCGCGGCGACGGCGAGGTCAATCAGGAAAACAAAGCTGAACAGCAAAATGGGCCGTTGCGCGAGCGGCGGAAAGTCGAAGAAGAACAGTGTGAAGGCCAGCGCGACGGCGGCGAGGCCGAGATTGCCGCCGGCCAGCCACCAGTTCGATTGCGAGCGGCGCTTTGCCCGCCAGTTCGCCGCGAGCCAGAGCAAGTTGAAGCCGAGCAGCACGGCGAGCGCGATGAAGATTTTGCCTCCCTCAAAATATTTCTCCCGCTCGAAAAATTCACCGGTCCAGGCGATTTGCATGACGACCGTGCCAAGCGCGGCGAGCGCAGTGAGGAAATGCCAGCGTTTGTTCAGCGCGCCGATGATAAGACCGGCGTCGAGGATGGCGATGTAGCCGAACAGACCGAGCGGATTGTCCTCGCCGGTTGAAAGCAGCACCGGCGTGAGAAAGCCGCCGAGCATTCCGAGAATGGCGACGACGAGCGCGTCGAGACGGATGGCGATCAGAAAAGCCGTCGTGGTGATGAGCGCCATGAGCAGGAAAGTCGGAATCTGGCCAAAGAAATCAAAATGATAAATCGAGCGGCAGGCGAACGTGACGGCGTAAAGGATGACGACGCCGGTGGCGCACAGCGTTTGCGAAAGCGCGGGAAAGTTTTTCCGCGACATCACCACACCGCCGACCAGCAGGCCAAGGCCGGTCAGAAAACCGATGGCGACGCGCAGTTCCGGCGGAACGAGGTTGTTGTCGAACGAGTATTTGACGAAGAACGCGACGCCGAGGAAGAGTGCGAAGCCACCGAGCCAGGCAAAGCCCTTGACGCCCATGAACTGTTCCCAGTTGATCTTGGGCGGGGGCAGCAGCGGCGGCGGCGGCGCGAAAATGCGCGCCCGTTTTGGCGGCGCAATTGTTGCCGGAATCGGCGGCGACGGGGTGCCGGGCGGAAGTTGCGGTGGAAAGGCTGGCTGCGGTATGACGGTTGGCGGTGTCGCGGCGACTGGCGACGGAGTGATGACTTTCGGTTGCGGCGCGGGCGCGGGTGACGGTTGGGCGGTTGGCAGCGGTTCCTTTTCCCGTTTCAGCCGGACGATTTCCGATTCGAGGGCAACGAGCCGGTCGGAAAGCTCCTCGATGCGGTTCCTTGCGCTGACGGTGCGGACGATCAGCCAGATTGCCAGCGCAATCGGAATTCCGAGAATGACCAGGGCGACGAGAATGATGCCGGGTTCCATAACTTTATTTTAGCGGCGGAACGGCTGATTGCGCGCAGTCTGCGCCTTGTTGCCGGCTTGTGGCAAGCGGCAAAAGCGGCGGGCATTTGAGCCGGGTTGCTTTGATTTCATCTGCGGGTAGGATAACGACCGGTGCGGCAGGGGGGTAATTGAAAAAAATAGGCCGAACAATCAAATAATTGATGCGGCATTTTCCGTTTCACTCCGGGCGCTTTGGGGGTATTGTTCAGTTGTCGTATGACGAAGCCGGTTCCACAACGTCCCGTCCCGCCGCGCCGGCGGTTGCCGCGCTCGTTCAAGGATTTGACGCCGTCGCGGCATTTCAACCCGCGAACGTTTTTCCGGGAACTTATCTGGAAGGCATGGCTGACGCCGCGCACGGGGCTGCAACATCGCCCGATTTTTCCGAAGCTCAAGCGCCGGCAGGTCGCCATCACATGGATCGGCCACGCGTCGTTTCTGATCCAGTTCACGGATTTGAACGTGCTGATTGACCCGAACTTCGCAAACTGGCTGTTTTTGCTGAAGCGGCTGAAGCGGTCCGGCATGAAAATCCGCGACCTGCCGCCGATTGACTTGGTGCTGCTGACGCACGCGCATTTCGATCATTTTCACAAGCCGACGCTGCGCAAATTGCCCGCGCCGAAAATCGGCGTGATGCCGTGGGGCGTGGGCGATCTCGCGCAAAACCTCGGCTTCTCGCGCGTCGTCGAGCTGGACTGGTGGGAAAGCTTTTCGCAGCGCGACTGGAAGGTGACGTTCACGCCCAGTTCGCATTGGGGCGCGCGGACGCTGCACGACCAGCATCGCGGCTACGGCGGGTTTGTGCTGGAGCATCAGGGCCGGAAGATTTATCACGCCGGCGACAGCGCGTATTTCGACGGGTTCAAGGAAATCGGCGAGCGGCTCGCGCCGGAAATCGCGCTGCTGCCCATCGGCGCGTATCATCCGGAATCGTTCCGGCGCGTCCACATGGGACCGGACGAGGCGGTGAAGGCCTTCCGGGATCTGCGGGCGCGACGGCTGGTGCCGATGCACTATGGCGCGTTCCGGCTGTCGTTTGAGGCTATTGGCGAGCCGCTGCGCTGGCTGCGCGAAATCGCCGGCAGGGAAAAGCTCTCGCAAAAACTGCGCGTGCTGGAAGAAGGCGTGCCGGTGGTGTTTTGAAATGTGGAACTCGGAGTGCGGAGTGGAGCTTGAATTCCACATTTCGCACTCCGCACTCCGCACTTCAAAAGGATTGACACGCCGGGCAAAATCCGCTTTTTGTCGGCGTCAATGACGGACGGCAAGCGACAACTCGATTTATCCTTTCTCGAACCTTTTCGCCGCTACGTCCCGCTGGCGGCGTGGGTGGTGGTCATTCTGCTGCTCCTCGTCATCCCGCTGAAGGTCGTCAGCTACGGCTATCTGCCGGGAGACGACGCATTGCGGCACGCGGCCAAGGCAGTGAGCGGCAAATCATGGCAGGAAATTCTGGTGCTCGGGCCGGCGTTCCATTTCGACCCCAACTGGGGCTGGCACTGGCTGCTGGGAAAAATTCACCTCTGGGAAAACTGGGATGCCGGGGCGCTGGTGGTTTTTTCGGTGGTGATGCTGTTCCTCGTCGGCAACGTTTCCGTGGCGGCGTGCCTGAAACGGCCGGAGGCATGGCTGGCGGCCTTCATCCTCGTGTCGCAGGTGCAGGTGTCCGATTTCACGCAGCGCTGTTTGCTCGGCCGTCCGTTTGTGCTGACGATAACGGCGACCCTGATCATGCTGCTGGCCTGGCAGCGGCACGGTTCGACGCCGCCGAAATGGCGGACGATTCTCTGGATGACGCCGCTGATTGCCTTGGCCGTTTTCCTGCATGGCGTCTGGTATTTGTGGGCGCTGCCGATCGCGGCGTTTTTCCTCGCGCAGCAATTCCGCTGGTGCTTCCTGCTGGCGGCGAGCTGGATTCTGGGAACCTTTCTCGGCTCGGCGCTTACCGGACATCCGGTGGAAAGCATCCTGCAGGCGGTGCAACTGGCGTTGCGCTCGGTAGGCATGCACCCGACGCAAAACACGCTCGTCTCGGAATTGCGCCCGTCCGGCGGCGACATTTTCACCATCCTGCTGCTCGGCGGCCTCGTAATCCTGCGGCAACTGGCAAGGCTGAACGCGCCACCGCTGATCCGCCATCCGGCGTTCTGGCTCGTGGTGCTGGGCTGGGTGCTGGGGTGCGAAACCAACCGGTTCTGGGAGGACTGGGGGCTGCCGGCGCTGGCGGTTTTGATCGCGGGCGACCTGCAGTTGTTTTTTGAATCGCGCTTCGCCGTGGATTCATTCCAGCGGTTCGCCTTGGTGTGCGGGCTGGCGTTGACGATGTATGCCGCAACCACCAACGATTTCAACAGCCGCTGGACCAACCACCTCGCGTGGCGATACATCGAACCGGATCCGAAAAATCCGGACTTCAACGTCTGGCTGCCGGAAAAGGGCGCCATCCTTTACTCCGCCGACATGACGGTTTTTTACCAGACCTTTTTCAAAAACCCGACCGCCGACTGGCGCTACGACCTCGGCTTTGAATCCACGCTCATGTCCGAAGAGGATTTCGCAGTCTATCACAACATCCTGTGGAACTTCGGCGACGCCAGGGCCTACAAACCGTGGGTGGACAAGATGCGGCCCGAGGACCGGCTTGTCATCCGCGGCGGCAGCGCCAACCGGCCCAACATTCCGCAACTGGAATGGAACCACGACGTGGGCGACCTCTGGATCGGCCGGCTGCCGCGCGCCAGCACCGCGACGCCAACCATAACCGCTCCTGAAAATTCCACCGGCCCGGCCAGTTCAACGAAGTGACAACCGGTCGAACTGCCGCGCCAGGTCAAAATCCTTCTGCGTCAGGCCACCCGCGTCGTGCGTCGTGAGCGCCAGCGTCACCTTGTTCCAGCGGATGTCAATGTCGGGATGATGCCACGCCTGCTCGGCGGCGACAGCCACGGCATCCACGAATTTCATCGCGGCGGGAAAATCCTTGAACTGAAACGTCCGCACAATCGCGTCGTCGCGCCTCCGCCATTCCGGCACGGCGGCGAGGGCGGCGGCAATGCGGATATCTTCCAGTTTTGGCATCGGCGGCGCGGCGAAATTTTTGATGGATTGCAAACTGTCCGTGGATGCCTCGCGCAGCAGTCTCACACTCGTCACCGCCGACCAGAGCCATGAGGCGGCAAACAAGGCCGATCCCTCCGTGAACATCTTCAGGCTGGGCAAGCGCGCCGGATCATCGCTGAACATCATCCCGTAATACGGAATCATTTCCTTGAGAAACCAGACCGCGACCCACGCGAAGCCCGCAACGGCCAAAATCAGTTGACCGCTTCCGGCAATCCAGCGTCCGCACAGGAGTGAGCCGAGGCCGGGCGTCGCCAACAGGTTGAGCAACGCGGCATTCTTCGCCTTCGTGCGGCTAACTGGTTTGCGACCGGGAAAAGATGGTTTCATAGGCATACATCAGCGCGGCGAAGCCGATCGGCATGGTCACAAAAATGCCGACACAGCAGGCGATCACTCCGGCGATGACCAGTAGCCCGTAAACGACCAGGAAGGCAAAAACAATGAACCAATGTTTGTTGACCATTTTGCGGCTCAATTCCATTGCGTCCCAGAAATTCATCCGCCGGTCAATGATCAGCGGCATCGCAAAATACCAGGCCACCGAAAGATAGATTCCGGGAATCAAACACAGGACGCAGCCGAGGAGCACGAGTATCATTTGAACCAGACTCAAGAGAATGAGCTGGCCGATGGACGGCCCAAAACCGGAAAACGCATCGCCGATTTGCGCCTCTTCACCACGAATCAGCTTGAGAAAGTATTTCATCAGCCCGGCGGTGAAAATTGTGTAAATGGGGGCGCTTGCCACGCTCGCCAGGACAACCACAAAAATGGCGCCAGCCGTCACCTGGTGCTGAACAATCATGCTGTTCATGGCTGGGCGCATGACAAGACCGACAAGTTGATTGATGGCGCCGATAATAATCACCACCAACGCCGTTACGCCAATCGTCGGCCAGAAATTCGCTTTGACCAGTTCCCAGCCGCGGCTCAGGCAGTTGCCAATGTCCAGTTCGTAATCTCCCTCCGCAAGGCCGGCGCTCGAAAACACCGGCGGCGCGCCCTGGGCCGCGGACGGCGGCACAAAGATATCGGCAAATTCCGGAAATGCCGAAAGCGGTCGGAATTCCGCGTCGCTCTCCGCCTTCGCCAGCGATTGCGCGTTGAGCCGGCCCTCGGCAATCCATTTGCGCAAATCCTCGCCCGAAACCGGGCCGTATTCCTTGCCGTCGCCGCCGATGATGGTATACATAATTTTCTGTCCGCTGTTTGATTTTCCAACTTACGGATCCCACCGCAGCGTGCCAACTTGGGATTGTGGCAATTGCCGGACGCTGCCGTCCGCGAAGGCAACCACGAACATCCGGGCATGACGCGCCTTGCCAATCATTAATTCGGAACCGCCATTCGCATTCCAGCCGCCGTCCGATTCAAAAATCATCACGGTTTGCGGATTGATTTTGTTCTCGTCCAGACCACCGAGCCTGGCGTTGAAGGCGTAATCGCAGCGGCTGCTGGAATTCGCGGCGGGGCATTTGAAAACCCTCTCATTGCCATTGCCGGCATAAGTCTTGATCGCGTCGCACCACGTCGCGGCAGGCGGAAACATATCCTTGTTGTCGCCTGAATAGATCCGGACCGCCAGCGCCAGTTGCTTCTCGTTGTTGACACAATTGATTTCCTGCGCCTTCTGCTTCGCCGCCGCCAGCGCCGGCAGCATCATTGCGGCAAAAATCGGAATCATGAACAGAAAAATCCCCGACAGGATGGTTCCCGCCAGCGCCAGGCCGCCTCCGCTCAATCTCCCGCCGCTGTTCTTCACTTTGACCATGGCAATGATTCCGAGAACCAGTCCAAACAGCGCCGTGATGCCGCAAGTGAACACGCCCAGAATTCCCAGAACCAGCGAAGTTACCGCCAGTCCGCTGGTTTTTGCGAGCGGGGCGGACACGGCTGCAGACGGCGACAACGGCGGCGGCGCGGAAACGGCGAGCGCGGCGGCAAACTCCGGAATTTCCGAGAGGGATTTCCATTCGGTCGCGCCCTCCACCTGCACCCGGGTTTGCGCATTGACCCGGCCGTCGGCAAGCCACTGGCGCAATTGCCCGTCCGTCACTGAATTGTATTGCTTTTGGTCGCCGCCAATAATGCTGTAGGTCGCCATAAATTTCTCCCGCGTTTGCTGACTTTTAGTTCATTAAACACGAACCCGCAAGTTTCGTTTCGTTAATTATTCCGCACGAACAATTTCCCCGGCAGTTGCTTCACCGCGCGCTTCATTTCCAGGCTCAACAGCGCCACGCTCACCGCCGAGCTGGGCAGACCGCTCTTGCGGATGAGTTCGTCAATGCTCCGCTCCTCGGCGTCCAGCGCGTCATAAACCTGTTGCTCGTTCGCGGACAATTCCAGCGCCGGCAGCACCCCGGTTTCGCCCGGCGACGGCGGCCGGTTGCTGCCCGGAAACAAATACTCGAACTCGCTCAAAATGTCCTCCGCGCCCTCGCACAGCTTCGCGCCCTTTTTGATCAAATCGTGGCAGCCCTTGCTGCGCGGCGAATCAATCCGCCCCGGCACGGCGAAAACCTGCCGGCCGTATTCCGTCGCGAAATTCGACGTGATGAGCGCGCCGCTGTGCAAATCCGCCTCCACGACGACCGTGCCGAGCGTCATGCCGGCGATGATGCGATTGCGGATGGCGAACGTCTGCCGGTCGCCGTTGCGGTTGAAGGGGAATTGCGTGATGACCGCGCCATTCTCCGCGATGCGCCCGAACAAATCCTTGTTCTCCGGCGGGAACACGATGTTGACGCCCGTGCCAAGAACGCAAACCGTCCGGCCCTTGGCCGCCATTGCGCCCTGGTGCGCCGCCGTGTCAATCCCGCGCGCGCCGCCGCTCACGACGGTCACGCCGACGTAGGCGAGCTGATACGCCAGCTTGCGCGCCGTCTCGATGCCATAATGCGTCGTCGAGCGCGAGCCGACCATTGCCACGGCGTTTTTGTCCTTCGCGGTCAATTTGCCTTTGACGTAAAGCACCAGCGGCGGGTCGTAAATTTCCCGGAGCGCCGCAGGATAATTTTCGTCCGACGAAATCAAAACGTGGCAGCCGAAATCGGAAATGCGCTTCAACTCGCCGGCGAGGTCAATCGTCTTTTCCCAGGCGGCAATCGCCTCGGCGGTTTCGTCGCCGATGTTGCGGACGCGGAGCAGGGCGGATTTGGAGGCGGAGAGGATTTGGGGCGCATCGCCGAAATGTTCGAGCAGCGACCGCGCGCGCACCGGGCCGACGCCTTCGACGAGATTGAGCGCGATCAGGGCTTCGCGGGAATCCATGCCGGGATTAAAGAGTTTCAGGTGGCGGGTTTCAAGTTCCAAGTTTGCGGGAAATTTTGGGAGACGAGGAAGCAAGTTTGAAATTTCCCAAGATTGCCTGTCCCACCCGTTTCTGTTACTGAATTGCGCGTGCCCGACCCGAGCCTGCTCATTTTGATTCCGGCTTACAACGAGGAGTGCCGCATCGAACCGGTGCTGCGCGACTACGCGGCATTTTTTCAGAAGAATTATTCCGGCAAGTTCCAGATCGTCGTCGTCCTCAACGGCTGCACGGACAACACGCTCGGCGTCGTCCAGAAGGTCGCGGCGCAATTTCCTTCCGTCCGCGCGGACGAGTTCAAGCAGCCCATCGGCAAGGGCGGCGCGCTCATCGAGGGGCTCAAGCTCGCGCTGCACGCGGATTTGATCGGCTATGTGGACGCCGACGGCGCGACGCCGCCGCACGCGTTTCTGGAGCTGGTGGAGCACATGGCAAACGCCGATTGCGTCGTCGGCTCGCGCTGGCTGCCGGATTCGGTCATCCATCAGGCGCAGGCCGGCAACCGGCGGTTTGCGAGCCGTGTTTTTCATTTCATCGTGCAGGTCCTGTTCTGGCTGAACATCCACGACACGCAGTGCGGCGCGAAGGTGATGAAGCGCGAGGTCGTCGAGAAAATCCATCCGTTCCTGCGCATCGCCGACATGGCGTTCGACATCAACCTGCTGGTCGCCATCAAGCGCGCGGGTTTCCGCATCCGCGAAGTGCCGACCGAATGGACGGACAAGGCCGGCTCGAAGGTGGCGCTGGGGCGTTCGTCATTCACGATGCTCCTGTCGGTCGTGCGCATCCGGCTGATTTACTCGCCGTTCTACAAATGGCTGCGCCCGCTGCGCCCGCTGGAAGGCTGGATCTACAAAAAATTGCGCGCGCCGCAGCCGCTCTCCGGGTCGCAAGTCCAAAGTCCAAAGTCCAAAGCGGACTGATTGCGCGACTTTGGACTTCAGACTTTGGACTTTGGACTTCCGAAAGTGAACCACGCGCAGATGCCCAGCAGCAGCAGGTTGAACGCGCCGAGCGTTTGCAGCGCCACTTCCATCCGGCCCGGAAACATGCGCAGCATCAACGGCAGCGTGAATCCGTATGCCACCGCCACCAGCACCATCGGCAGGACGGCTTTGAATCTGGCACGCGCCATCAAATCGTTCACCAGCACGTTCGCCAGCGCCAGCGGAATCATCGCGCCCGCATACCACGGCAGCAGTTTCATGGTCTCGGCGACATATTCCGCCTTGAACGCCAGCTTCACCACCAGCGGCCCGACGATGCACAAGCCCGCCGCGCCGCAAATCGCCAGAATCGCCGTGCCGAGCAGGACGATGCCGAGCAGGTTGCTCTTTTCCGATTTCGCCGTGGCGTGGACGATTTTCGGGAACATCACCGCCGCCAGCGGCAGCACCAGCCACAGCAGCGCGCGCGACAACGTCCCCGCCACGCCGTAGGACGCCATTTCGTCGCCGGGAAAAAAGGCCTTCACGAACATCGTGTCCGTCGTGAACAAAAACTGGCATGCGCCGAAGCCCAGCATCAACGGCGCGACCTGCTTGAACAGCCCGCGCCCGTCGAACGGTTCGGGCTTCACCAGCCACAAATCGCGCGACCTCCAGATGGCGATGCCCGCCCATGCGCCCAGGCCGGCGAACGCGCCAAACATCATGCCTGTCGCCCCGCCATGAAACGCGAGCACAATAAGAACGGCCACCGCGACACGCCCGATGCCGCTAATGATCGAGGCCCAGCCAAGCCAGAAGAAATCCTGCCGGCCTTGCAACACGCCGGAAAAGACCGGCATCCACAGATTCATCAGCAACGCCGCAAGCGTCACCCACAACGTCATCGCGCTCGTGAGTCCCCAGCCCGCCATGATGCGGCTTTGAAATGCCAGGACGAACAGGGCGATAATTCCCCACGCCATGAACGTCAGCAGCCAGCCCCAGCGGATCATCAACGAAAGCTGGCGTCCGCGGTTCGTCGCCAGCGTCCCGGCGGTCTGCTGCGCGAAAACCATTTGCAACGGCATCGTCGGGATGAGCGACGTCATCATCAGCATCGTCACGAAAACGCCGTATTCGGCGGGGGAAATTTTCTTGGCCAGCGGATGCACACCGAAGGTCATTGCTCCTTGAATGATCGTCGCCATCATCAGCCAGCCGCTCTGGCGGAAAAACGTCGCGTGCGGCTTGTGGTCCACCGTCGGCATGGCTTCAACTTTTTCTTCGGACATGAGCAGGCAAAGCTTGCCGAATGAAGCCCGTGGAGAAAAGCATTTTAGCCGCAAAAAAAGGCGGGCAGCACAAAAATCATGCGCGAAGGTTATTTTCCCATCTGCCCGCGCGTCACACCGAGCTGGCTGAACAGTTTCAATTCGCGCCAGAGCTGCGTGCCGGAAATTTCGCCGCGCAGCAACTGGCGGTATTGGGCAATTGCCTGCGCGACCAGTTCCGGCGTTTCGTTGAGAAATTCCACCCGGAAATGCCGCACGCCGAGTTCGATCATTCGCGAGACATATTCCGCGCCGGTCTGCGCCTGTGAATTGAACACGGTGTTGCGGCAGCCGGCGTCCGCCTTGAGCGGATGCTCCGCGCCGACACGGTCGCGCAACCGCACGTCGTGCCGGTCGCAGGGCCGGCCGCAGTCGCGGAAGTCCTTGCCGCTGGAAAGAAATGCGCAGAACACGCAATGCTCCATGTGAAACATCGGCATGTGCTGGTGAATCGTCACCTCGAACCATTCCGGCGGCGCGGCGCGCAGCAGCGCCTCGAGCTGCTTGAAATTCAAGTCGTAGCTCGCCGTCACGCGCTCCAGCCCAAACTTGTTCTTGAAATAATCGGCGGAAATCCGATTGGCGATGTTCAGCGAGTAATCACCCGCGCGCCGGTCGCCGGCGAAAAATTTCAGGTGGTCGTAATTGCGGACCAGATAGCCGTCGGCGTTGCAGGAGCGGACCTGCTCCAGCGTCCAGTCCTCGCCAATTTTGAAAATGCGCGGCGGTGCGACAAAAATTGCGGATTGCGGATTGCGGATTGCGGATTCGCAGCCGCGCGCGGTGTGAAACAGAGTCACCGCCTCGCGGTATTTTTTCGGGTCTTCAAATTCGCAATAAACCGTCTCCGCGCCGCATTCCAGCGCGGCTTCGAGCTGCGCGAGATTGCGGACCAAAATAATCAGTTCGGAATTCTCACCGCCGAGGCGCGGAGACGCAGAGACTTTGGAGACCGAACCTTCACTCTGCGTCTCTGCGTCTCTGCGGTGATTCAAAGTCCACCGTTTCGGCCGGGCGCGGAGGGTTTCCATCTCAATGACGATTTCGCGGCGCAGACGGTTCAACCCGCTCACCGGGAGTAACACTTCGCCCGCCAGGAAATTTTTCAGTTCGCCAAGCCGGAACGGCGTGCCGCCAAGCCGGCCAAGCTGTTCGCGCAATTTTTCCTCCGTCAGCGGCAGTTTTTCCGCCTTCGCCAGCGGCATTGCGGATTCCACCTTTGCCACGTTTCCCCATTCATCGCGGGCGATGAGCGTGAGCGGTTTGCCGACGCAGCCATGGACTTCGATTTCAATCGGCCGCTGAAATCTCGGCTTGTCCCCCGCGAAGCTCTGGCGGAGGCGCCTGTCGAGTTCGGGATCATTCGTCTTCCAGATTTTGTCGCCGACGTGGATGCGCAGAAAATCCACATCGCCGTAGCCAAAACGCAGCTCGGTCAGTTGCTGGCCGGGAATCTTGAAACGCGGTTCCCGAATCTCGTAGATGCGTCCGCCTTCCTCTTTTTCATCCGGCCTGCCGGCGTCAAACACAACGCCGTCGCCCAGCTTGACCGGTGCCGCGAGATTGATAATGACGCCGTCGCGGACGATTTTTTTCACCTCGCCGAGGAACACGCCGCGTTTTTTGCCGAAGCGCGCGTGGACCAGCTTTCGATTGTCCGTGCCTCCGAACCAGCCGGTGAACAGTCCGCGCGAAAAACTCATTTCCAATTCGTATCTGGATTCACCGCCGAGACGCGGAGACGCGGAGTTCGGAAAAATATTTTCATTTCTCTGCGTCTCTGCGTCTCTGTGGTCCAAAAGAATTTTGTCCAAAGCCTGCCGGTAAATCCGCGTGATGCTGGCGACGTATTCCGGCGACTTGAGACGGCCTTCGATTTTCAGCGACGCGACGCCGGCGCGGACGAGGTCCGGCAACACTTCCAGTCCGGCCAAATCCTGCGGACTCAACAAATATCTTTTGTCGCCGAGCGGAACCTGTTTGCCGTCGGAAATCAAATCGTAAGGCATCCGGCAGGCCTGCGCGCATTCGCCGCGATTGGCCGAGCGGCCGCCGAGCGATTCGCTGGTGAGGCACTGGCCGGAATAGGCGACGCAGAGAGCGCCGTGGACAAAGACTTCGAGCGGCATCGAGGTGGGGCGAGCGTCCTCGCGAGCCGCGCTTTCAGTCGAGGAAACGGCTCGCGAGGACGCTCGCCCCACCAAATTGATTTTTTCGATTTCCGCGATGGAACATTCGCGGGCGAGCACGACCAGGTTGCAGCCGAGGTCGCGGGCGAAATCAATTCCCGCCGCGCTGGTGACGGTCATCTGCGTCGAGGCGTGAATTGGAAAATCCGGCGACAATTCGCGGATGAGCCGGCAAATGCCCGCGTCCTGGACGATCACGGCGTCCACGCCGGCGGCAATCATCGCGCGCAGGTAATTTTCGGCGTCGGCCAGTTCGTTCTCAAAAACCAGCGTGTTCAGCGTGATGTAGCCGCGCACGCCGCGTCGGCGCAGAAATTCCATCAGTTTCGGCAAATCCGCCTCGGTGAAATTTTGCGCGCGCATCCGGGCGTTGAACTTGTCGAGGCCGAAATAAATCGCATCCGCGCCATTTTCGACGGCGGCCCGGACACAGTCCCAATCGCCGGCGGGCGCGAGCAGCTCGGGCGATTGCGGATTGCGGATTGCGGATTGCGGAATTATTTCAGTTGTTGGCGCGCGACTCATTTCCACTTCAATTTAACCACGAAGGCGCAGAGGCACAAAGCATCTTCGCGCGGGAAGATTTGATTTTTCATCCGTGTTCATCTGTGTTTATCTGTGGCCGAAAATGATTCATCCGACGGCCATCATTCATCCGCAGGCAAGGCTGGACGCAACGGTCCAAGTCGGGCCGTTTGCCGTGATTGACGCCGGCGTCGAGCTGGGCGCGGATTGTGTCGTCGGGCCGCACGCTTATCTGACGGGCGAAACCAAAATCGGCGCCGGCAACCGGTTCCATGCCGGCTGCGTCATCGGCGACGCGCCGCAGGATTTGAAATACAAGAACGAGCCGACGCGGCTGCGCATCGGCGACGGCAATGTTTTTCGCGAGCACGTCACGGTTCACCGCTCGAACAAGACCGCCGAGGACACGGTCATCGGCTCGCACAATTTTTTCATGGCGAACTCGCACGTCGCGCACAATTGCGCCGTTGGCGACCATGTGATTCTGGCCAACGGCGCGCTGCTGGGCGGGCACACGGTGGTGCAGGACCGGGCGTTCATTTCCGGCAACTGCCTGGTGCACCAGTTCACCCGCGTCGGCACGCTGGCGCTGATGCAGGGCGGCGCGGCCATCAGCCAGGATTTGCCGCCGTTCACCATCGCGCAGCGGGAAAATGAAATCTGCGGGCTGAACATCGTCGGCCTGCGCCGCGCCGGTTTCACGGCGGAACAGCGGCTGGAGTTGAAGCGGCTTTATCACCTGCTGTTCCGCGGCGGAAGAAACCTGCGCGAGGCGCTGGCGGAGGCGCGGAAAAATTGCGGCAGCGCGCCGGCAAAAATTTTGTTAGAATTCATCGCCGGGGCCAAACGCGGCGTGTGTGCCGATTCCGGCCACAGCGGCGGCAACGGTGGCAACGGTGGCAACGAATGAGTGCGACATACAAAATCATCGGCGAGGACGGTAAAGAATACGGGCCGGTTTCCGGCGAGCTGTTGCGGCGATGGATTGCCGAAGGCCGCGCCGAAAGCCGGACCCCGGTGTTCGTGGACGGCGCGAAGGAGTGGAATTTCGTCGGTCTGCTGCCGGAGTTTGCGAATTATTTTTCGAAGACGACTCCGCCAGCCGGCCTGCCGCCCGCCCGCCTCCGTCAGACAAATTCGTCCGCCACGACCGGGCTGATTTGCGGCATCATGTCGTGGGTGCTCTTTTGCTGCTGCGGCGGTTTTCCCTTCAACCTGCTCGGCCTGGTTTTTTCGCTGATCGGACTGTCGCAGATCAACCGGCATCCCGAACTTTACGAGGGCCGCAGCCAGGCGATTGCCGGGCTGGTGCTCTCGATTGCCAGCCTGTTGCTGATTTTCTTTTGTTTGGTGTGGAGCCTGGCGACGGACAATTTCCAGGTGAACGGCAGGGCGTTCTGAAACAAAACCATGCCCGCCGAATCACAATCCGTGCCGCCGAAAATTTCCGCGCCGCCTTCGCTGACGGCGTTCGTGGTGATTGTGCTGGGAGCGACGGCCATCGGCGCGGGCGCAGTGGTTTTCCTCTTCAATCCAAGCACGCACGGATTTTATCCCATCTGCCTGTTTCACCAACTGACCGGATGGAACTGTCCCGGCTGCGGCGGGACGCGCGCGGTTTATGCGCTGCTGCACGGCAATTTTGCGCTCGCGCTGAAGGACAACGCGTTGTTCGTCGTCCTGCTCGCGGCGGCGGCTTCGCGCGGCATCTGGTTTGTGGCAAAAATAATCCGGCGACGGCCGAGCGGAGAGTTTTTGCCGGCGAAAATCTTATGGGTGGTGCTTGCCGGTGCCGTGATTTTCACGGTGCTGCGGAATTTGCCGGCGTTTGCCTTCCTTTCGCCCTGAAACGCCGGAACTTTTTCGCTTTTGCCGGCGCGCCAAGTGGTGTTCAATTCCAGTATGAGTCAGACACATCCATTGACAACGACGACGTTTGAGATGCCCGGCTACCGCATCGCCAGGTCCTTTGGCGTGGTGCGCGGCATCATCGTCCGGTCGCGCTCGGTCATCGGCAACATCGGCGCGAGCGTCCAGGCGGTTTTCGGCGGAAACATCTCGCTCTACACCAACCTCTGCGAACGCACCCGCGAGGACGCCTTCAACCTGATGCTCACGCATGCCGGCGAGGTTGGCGCCAACGCGGTCGTCGGCGTGCGCTACGACGCGACGGAGATCGCGCCGGGCATCACCGAGGTGCTGTGCTACGGCACGGCGGTTTTTGTGGAGGCCGAAACGCATTAAACCGTTCAATTGTTGAATCGTTGAACCGTTGCAGCGGATGATTCAGCGATTTGACGGTTCAACCATTCAACGAACTGACGAATCATGTCCGGACACAGCAAATGGGCGAAGGTCAAGCATTTCAAGGGCGCGATTGACGCCAAGCGCGCGAAGATTTTTTCCAAGCTCTCCCGCGAGATCACCATCGCGGCAAGAACCGGCGGCGGCGACCCGGACATGAACCCGCGCCTGCGGATGGTGCTGCTCAAAAGCCGGATGGCCAGCATGCCGCGCGACAACATGGAGCGCGCCATCAAAAAGGGCACCGGCGGCGGCGAGGTGGCCAGCTTCGAGGATTTGACCTATGAACTTTACGGGCCGGGCGGCGTGGCGCTGCTGGTTGAAATCAGCACGGACAACCGCAACCGCACGGCGTCGGAAATCCGCAGCATCGTGACCAAGGGCGGCGGCAGCATCGCCACGGCCGGATCGGTCAGCCGCCTGTTTCAGCGCAAGGGACAAATCATTGTCTCCCGGGAGGCGGCGGGCGAGGACCAATTGATGGAACTGGCGCTGGAGGCCGGCGCGGAGGATTTCAAGGCGGATGAAAACGGCTTTGAAATTTTGACCGCGCCGGGCGATTTCGAGGCGGTCCACAAAAAAATCGAGGCCCAAGGCGTCAAATGCGAGGCGGCGGAAATCACATCGCTGCCGACGCTCACCGTGCCGCCCGCCGATTCCGCCGCGCTGGCCGCGGTCAACAAATTGATTGAAGCCCTGGAGGAGCACGATGACGTGAAGGAGGTTTTCTCCAACGCGGAATTTCCAGACGCGGGGTAAAAATGGAGTTGATGGCCGGGTTCGTCCGCCGAGGCGCCGGATGACTGCGCGCCCCGAACAATGACTGATTTCCAAATCCGAATGACTGATAAAATTCCAATGACGGAGTCCGAAACGGACCGGCGCGGCCAACATTGCCTGCCGGAGCCTGGCCGTTCGTCCGTCGCCGGAGTTTCGTCCTTTATTGCATGGCGGTGCGGACGGGCGCCCTGCGACAGGCGGGAAGGCAGGTTGTGAAGGCATTGAGCACCGACAATTTGCTCGCGCGGCTGCTGGCCAGGCTGGCGGCGGCGGTCTGCCGTCATCCGCGCTGGTTCGTCTGGCCGCAGGTGGCGCTGTTTCTGGTGTGCGTGGTCTATACGGTCGGCCATCTCCAGACCGACATGAACCGGGACAACCTGGTCGGCCCCAACCAAAAATACCACCAGAATTTTCTCGAGCTGCAAAAGGAATTCCCGCAGCAGGGCAATGACCTCGTCGTGGTCGTGGAAAGCGGCGACCCGGAGAAAAACCGGCAGTTCGTCGAGCGGCTCGCCGCGAAAATGGCCCCGGAGACCCATTTTTTCCGCGACATTTTCTACCAGCATGACCTGGCGATGATGGGAACGAAGGCGTTGTTTTTCGTCCCGACCAATGACCTGGCCGCGATCCAGACGACGCTGCACGATGACCAGCCGTTCATCCGCCAGTTCACGCAGACGACCAATCTGGTGTCGTTCTTTGAGCAGATCAACACGGCGTTCCGCACCTCGCCGCGCGAGGAGAACGCGCAGACCGCATCGCTGGTCCAGGCGCTGCCGGTGCTGACGCGCATCCTCACCCAGGCCAACGACGATCTGCAAATGCCGGGCCGGCCGCCGTCGCCCGGCGTGGCGGCGCTGTTCGGGGCCGGCGACATGTCCGACACCTACATCACCCTTGATCACAGCCGGATTTTTCTGCTCACGACGCATGCGCCAACCGAAACTTCCGTTCAAACCGATCCGACGTTATGGATGCTGCTGAAAGACGCCGTTTCCGAGAAGGTGTTTCACAAGCAGCTATCCAGCGGCGACCTGAACAGCGACGCCATTGATCGTTTGCGCCAGTTGATTGCCGACACAAAAAACGAGGTGCCCGGTCTCAATGTCGGGCTGACCGGCGAGCCGGTTCTGGATTATGACGAAATGGTGCAGTCGCAAAAGGACACCATCATGGCGAGCATCGTGTCCCTGGTCCTTTGCGCGTTGATTTTCATCTACGGTTACAACGAGACGGGCCGCCCGATCAAAGCGACCCTCTGCCTGATGGTCGGGCTGGCCTATACGCTGGCGTTCACCACGCTGGCGGTGGGACATTTGAACATTTTGACGATCACGTTTGTGCCGATGCTCATCGGTCTGGCGATTGATTTCGGGGTGCATTTGATCACGCGCTACGAGGAGGAATTGCGGCACGGCAAATCGGAGGAAGCCGCGCTGACCAAGGCGATGGTTTTCACCGGGCAGGGCATTTTCACCGGCGCGCTGACGACCGCGGGCGCGTTTCTGGCGATGTATTTCACGCATTTCAGGGGCATCCAGGAAATGGGGCTCATTTGCGGGGGCGGCCTGCTGCTCTGTTTTGTGCCGATGATGACGCTGTTGCCGGTGTTGCTGCTGCGCGGACACCAGAATGTGATGGACCATCAAATCCAGGAGGACGAGGCGCGCGCGCGCATTGAAAACACCTGGCTGCAACGCCCCGTTCTGGTGACGTTCATTGTCGTCGCGCTTTGCGCCGCGGCCGCCATCGAGGCGCGCAAGGTTTATTTCGATTACAACCTCATCAAAATGCAAAGCCCCACCCTGACGTCGGTGGTGTTCGAACAGAAATTGATCAATTCGGCGGACAAATCCCTGCTGTGCGGCGCGATTGTGGCCACCAACCTGGAACAGGCCATTTCGCTGGAGGCGGCGATCACAAATCTGCCGACCGTGGCCGACATCGAACCGCCGGCGGAGATGCTCAACGATTTCATCGAGCAAAACCAGCGCCAGAAACTCGACCTCATCCGCGGCGTCAAAGAGGAGGTCGCGCCGCTGGAATTTGTCGCGCCGGACCCGAATCCGGTGAACGTCAACGAATTGAGCCTGACCCTTTACGGCACCAAGGGCTATGCGGGCAACGCGCTCGAAGATCCCGGGGTCAAAGCCGATCCGGAGCTGACAAAACAGTTTGTCGCTTTGAAGCGGGCCATCGAAAATTTGCGCAAGTCCATGCTGGCCGGCGACGAGGCGGAGCAGAAGGCGCACGGAGTCAAGCTGGCGGAGTTTCAACAGGCGCTGTTCAACGACGTCCGTGAAACATTCGAGTCGTTGCAGCATCAGGACGTCAGCGCGCCGTTGCGTGTGGAGGATTTGCCCGCCGCGTTGCGCGACCAGTTCATTGGCGGCACCGGCAAGTTCCTGTTGCAGGTGTTTCCGAAGGACGACGTGTGGCAGCGCGCAAACCAGGAAACCTTTGTCGCCGATTTACGGAAGGTGGATCCCAATGCCACCGGCACTCCCGTGCAGCTTTACGAATACGAATCGCTGCTCAAGGACAGCTATGTTCACGCGGCCTGGTATTCGCTCGCGGCCATCGCACTTCTGGTGTTGTTCCATTTCCGCACCGTTGGCGCGGTAATTCTGGCGCTGCTGCCAGTCGGCATCGGCACGCTCTGGCTGGCGGGGCTGATGGGCTGGTTTGGCATCCCGTTCAACCTGGCAAACATCATGACGCTGCCGCTGGTCATTGGCATCGGCGTCACGAATGGCATTCAAATCCTCAACCGCTTCGCCGAGGAGCGCACGCCCGGCATTCTGGCGCGGAGCACCGGCAAGGCCGTGCTGGTCTCCGGGTTGACGGCCATCGCCGGTTTTGGCAGTCTGATCCTTGCCCAACACCGGGGCATTCACAGCTTGGGCTGTGTAATGGCCATGGGAATTTTGACGTGCATGATTGCGGGTTTGACATTTTTGCCCGCCTTGTTGAATTTGCTGGGACGCTGGCGGCCTTTAATAAAACAACCCAGTGCCGACAAAACATCGCCGACACCGGGTCAGGAGGAACCGAGGTGAAAACCTCAATTATTTTTAAATTCTAGAGAAAATCCGGGCGAAAGTCAACACGAATGTTATTATACCGACGTTAATTTTATTTCCGCACCACTCCAAAACAGTGTAAATTTCAACCAATAACGATAACGTAAAATTTGATTTTTTTATTCAAAAATCTGGCTCGGCACATCCGGCGCAACATTTCACTGCGGCTTTTCTGCAGCTTGCAAATTTGCAGTCTCGGACTGGTTTTGTGCTTTTGTTCTCCAGCCCTTGCCACAGACGTCTTCCATGCCGGCCTGTTCTTTGACGAATTTCCGCTGACGCTGGACGCGGGACACCGCATGGAAGCCGCCGGGCCGTTTTATTACAACCAGCAGAAAGATTCCGAAACCACCTGGGCGGTTCCGCCGCTGTTTTCGCACGACACCGACACGGGCGTTGAGTCGCGGGAGGACGATTTGTTTTATCCATTCCTGACCTACGAACGATACGGAAAGGAATATCGCTGGCAATTCGTTCAATTGTTCAGTTTCGCCGGCGGTCAGGACCCGGATGATTCCGGAAAAAAACGGTTCACCATTTTCCCGGTCTATTTCCAGCGGCGCTCAACCGACACAAACGATGATTACACCGCGTTCGGCCCGTTTTACGGCCACCTCAAGGACCGGCTGTTGCGGGACAGAATTTTCTACGTCATGTTTCCGGTTTACAGCGAGACGCAAAAACACGATGTCGTCACCGACAATTATCTGTATCCGTTTTTCCATCTGCGGCACGGCGACGGTCTGCATGGCTGGCAGCTCTGGCCGCTTGTTGGCGCGGAGCACAAGGACGTGACCGCCATCACGAACAGCTTCGACGAGCGGGAAATTGTCGCCGGCCACGACCGGTTTTTTGCACTCTGGCCCGTCCACTTTTGGCAGAACAACGGCATCGGCACGGACAATCCGGAAAAGTTCCGCGCCGACCTGCCGCTTTACAGTTATTCGCGCTCGCCCCAGCGCGATTCCACCTCCGTGCTCTGGCCGTTTTTCACCTGGATTGACGACCGCGCGAAAAAATACCGCGAATGGGAAGGCCCGTATCCGTTTGTGGTGGTGGCACGAGGCGAAGGCAAGACCACCACGCGCGTCATGCCGCTGTTCAGCCGCGCCCACAGCGACACGCGCGAGAGCGATTCTTACCTCTGGCCGGTTTACAAATTCAACCGCCTGCACACGGAATTGCTCGACCAGCAGCGCACGCGGATTTTCTTCTACCTGTTCTCTGACGCGTCGGAAAAAAACATCGGGACCGGCGCCGAAAAGCGCCGCGTGGATTTGTGGCCCTTCTTCACCTGGCACCACGACTTCAACGGCAGCACCCGGCTGCAAATTCTCGCGCCGATTGAGCCGGCGCTGCCCAACAACCGGGGCGTCGAGCGCAACTGGTCCCCGCTCTGGTCGCTTTGGCGGGCGGAAAACAACCCCAAAACCGGCGCCGCCAGCCAGTCGTTGCTCTGGAATCTCTACCGCCGCGACACCGCGCCCGGCTCCAAAAAATGCTCGCTCCTGTTCGGCCTTTTCCAGTATCAATTAGGTGGAGAAAATGAGCGGTTGCGCCTGTTTTATGTTCCAGTGCTGAAAAATCACCAGCCGGCAGGCCAGCCCGCAAAATGAAACGGCGTCCGAAATATGTTTGAGAACATTGGTGAAATGGTTTTGCTGTTCTGGCGGACCCTGCTGGCATTGCCACTCGCGTGGCGGCAGCGGCGGAAAGTGATGGAACAGTTTTTTGAAATCGGCAATGCGAGCCTGCTGATGGTCTGCGTGCTGTCGTTTTTCATCGGCGCGGTCATTTCGCTGAACTTCGGGCCGCCGCTGGTGGAGCGCAGCTTCACCAGCGCCGTCGGCGGCGTGGTCGGCCTTGCCATCGTCAAGGAACTCGCCCCGGTGATGATGGCCATCCTCATCGCGGGCCGCATCGGTTCGGCGATGGCGGCGGAAATCGGCTCGATGCGTGTGTATCAGGAAATTGACGCGCTCCGCACGATGAACATCAACCCGATCCATTATCTCGTGCTGCCGCGGGTAATTGCCATTGCCATCGCGCTGCCGATGCTGGTTGTTTTTGCCATCCTGGCCGGCTGGTTTGGCGGCGCGGTCGTGGCAGAGGCGAACAGCCATATCGGCATTCCGATCCAGGTGTTTTTCTCGGATTTGCGCGACATCGTGAAACCCAATGACGTGGCCAACGGCGTGTTCAAAAGCTTCTGTTTCGCGATCATCGTGGGCGTGGTTTCCTGCCACCAGGGGCTGACAACCATCGGCGGGCCGCGCGGCATCGGTCGTTCGGTGACAAAGGCGGTGGTCAACTCCATCGTGCTCATCGTGATCTCTGATTATCTCCTCACCAGTTTGTGGATTTGCCTGACGCGATTGGGAATCATATGAGCGACACCACCCAACCACTCAACGGCGTTGACCTCGTGGTGCGCGGGCTGCGCAAAAGTTTTGACGGCCAGGAAGTGCTCAAGGGCATTGATTTCGAGGTCCGGCCCGGCGAAATTTTTGTCATCATGGGGCCGAGCGGCAGCGGCAAGAGCGTCCTGCTCAAGCACCTCATCGGCCTGGAATCGCCCGACGCCGGCGAAATCCTCATCAACGGCGAACCCATCCAGACACCCGAAATCGCCGCCAAATACCGCATGGCGATGGTTTTTCAATCCGGCGCGCTGCTCAATTCGCTTACCGTCGGCGAAAACGTCGGGCTTTATCTCGCCGAGCACCGCCTCAAGCCGCCGGAGGAAATCGCGCACATCGTGGCGGAAAAGCTCGCACACGTCGGCCTGAAGGACGCCGGGGACAAAATGCCGGGCGACCTTTCCGGCGGCATGAAAAAACGCGCCGCCATCGCCCGCGCACTGGTCATTGAACCGCAGTTGATCCTTTACGACGAACCAACGAGCGAACTTGATCCGCTTTCCGCCGTCGTCATCGGCGAGGAGATTTTGGCGCTGAACCGGCGCATCCACGTCACGTCACTCGTGGTGTCGCACGACCGGGACCTGGCGTTCGGCATCGCCGACCGCATCGCCGTCATCAACGACGGCCGCATCCTCAAGATAGGCACACCCGACGAGGTGAAGCGGTTCAGCGACCCGCTCGTCCAGAGATTTTTGAACGCTGACTTCAAACACGAAACCAAATCAAGCTCATGAAAAATTCACTCGAAACCAAGCTCGGCATTTTTGCGGTCCTGGTGGTGCTCGCCGCCTGGGCCGTTGTCGAAACCCTCGGCGGCTTGGAAATGCTGCACGGCGGCTACCGCGTCAGCGCCCTGTTCAACTCCGCGCAGGAATTGAAGGTCGGCGACAATGTCAAAATGGCCGGCGTGGAAATCGGCCGTGTCGAGACAATCGTGCTCACCGATCAGAAGGTCAAAGTCGTGATGAAGCTCCACCCCGACGCCGTGGTGAAAACCGACAGCAAGGCCGTCATCCGGTTCACCGGCCTGATGGGGCAGAACTTTGTCGCCATTGATTTCGGTTCGCAAACCGCCCCGGCGGCCGCCAACGGAGCGGTGCTTGAAACCGAGGAGCAACCCGACCTCAACGCCGTCATCACCAAACTGGACGCTGCCGCCACCGGCATCCAAAATTTCGGCAAATCCTTCACAGGCGACAAGATTGACAATCTGCTCGGCCCGCTGACCGATTTCGTCAAACAAAACAGCGGCCACATCGGCGGCGCCATTTCCAACATTGAAAACATCACCGCCCAGATCGCCAGCGGCCAGGGCACCGTCGGCAAGATGATTTACACGGATCAACTCTACGATTCGGCGCTCGGCACCGTCACCAATTTGCAGGATGCCGTGACCGAGGTGCGCTCGGTCGTCAACGGCGTCAGCAACGGCCAGGGCACGCTGGGCAAACTGGTGACAGACGAGACGCTTTACGACGCCACCACGGCTTCCATGACGAATCTCAATCAAATTCTGCTGAAGATCAATCAAGGACAGGGCACGGTCGGCAAACTCATCAACGACCAGGATCTCTACAAAAATGCCAAGCTCTCGCTGCAGAAGCTCGACAAGATGGCCGACGGACTGGAGGACGAAGGACCGTTGAGCGTCCTCAGCATCATGGCGAACAATCTGCTTTGATGCCGCGGAAAACAGTGCAGCTTGAGCCGGGATTCGCTTCCGCCGGACCGGCGTAAAACTCGCCGGAGCGTGAATTCCAACTTCACGCCAAGTTGAGGTTTTTGAGGACTTGCACGGTGGAGCGCGATTTGTTCAACGTGTAAAAATGCAGCCCTGGCACGCCGGCACGCAGCAGTTCCCCGCACTGCCGTGTGGCATATTCGATGCCGAATTCCGCGGCGGCCTCGTCGTCGGCCCCCAGCGCATCCAGTTTCGCGCGCAACGGCGGCGGGATTTTTGCGCCGCAGGTTTGGGTGAACTTGATGATGCCCTGCGCGTTCAAAATCGGGACGATGCCCGGCACCAGGGGCACGCTCACGCCCAGCTTGCCGGCCACGAAATCCCGGAACTCAAAATAATCGGCGTTGTCGAAAAACAATTGCGTGAGCACGAAATCCGCGCCCGCGTCCACCTTCTCCTTCAAATGCCGCCAGTCGGCCTGCTTGCCGGTTTTGCTGGCGATGTGGCCTTCCGGAAAACCGGCGACGCCCGCGGAAAAATCCCCGGACTCGCGGATGAATTTCACCAGTTGCGCCGCGAATTTAAAGCCGCCGGGCGCGGCCTTGAATTCGCCGCCGCCAGGCGGATCACCGCGCAGGGCCAGAATGTTCTTGCAGCCGGTCGCGCGGATTTTTTCGAGCAGGACACGCACCTCGTCGCGCGTATGGCCGACACAGGTGAGATGCGCCAATGCGGTCAGCCCGTGCCGTTGCTGGATGCAATCCACGATTTTGAGAGTCTTGTCGCGGGTGGCACCGCCAGCGCCATAGGTGACGGAGCAGAAATCCGGCCGGGCCTCCAGCAGCGCGGGGATTTGCCTTTCCAAAAGGTTGCGGTCGCCCTCGTCGGTCTTGGGCGGGAAAAATTCAAAGGAAATGACCGGCTTTCTGGCCGACAACCCGGCTGCGTAAATGTCGCGGATGAATTGCATTGAACGCCGGATTATCGGCGGAAACGCGCGCGAAGCCAAGTTTTGTTGTGACGAACAATGTGGCAGCCGACGTAAGTCGGTTCTCGCTTTAATGCGAGAAGAGTGAGCGGGCTAACGCCCGCTGCTACGAAATTAAAAACAAAAAGCCCCTTCCGGTTTTCATCGGAAGGGGCGTGCGGTTCTAATTAAATTAGAACTGATAGATCAGGTTAAGCGCGAGCAGGAACGCGTTGTCGCGGTCAGCCCTGCTGTTGGTCGAGCTTGTTGCATCGAACGAATCGCCGTGGGACACATGATCCCAGCGGAATTCCACGCGGCTCAACACATTCGCCCACAACTGGTAGGAGACGGTGGCCGTAACTTCCTCGGCTGAATTCGGCTCATGGGGACCATAATAACGATGAGTTCCCACGAAGGGATACACCGCAGCGGCGCCATCATTCAGATATTCACCACGCAGGTTGAAGCTCAACTTGTCGTTGTATTGATAGTTGCCATAGAGCGCAACATCATAAGAGCTGTCGTCGCTCGAGTTGCCAATATTGCTGCTTCCATTGTGCAATTCGAGGTAGTCAAACGACGCGCCCATCTTCAAGGCGGTCAACGGCGTCGGCACCACAACGCCAGCATACCAGCTGGTTGTGCCAGAACCACCACCATTCACAGCAGAACCGCTGTCACCATTGATGACGCCGGCATTGAGTGTCGCGCCTTTGGCCCAGCCCCAGCTGTCCGGAGCGGTGAGGGCGATGGAACCCAAGTAAGCTTTCTGGGTTTCCCATTGAGCACGGTTGTCAAGGCCGTTGGCAGTGTCAGCCACGCCAGCTGAAAACGCGATGCTGTCGTTCACTTTGTAGGTGCCCAAAACACCCGTGAGGGTGGTCGGTTCGAGCATATAACCATAGGAACGAGTGTAGTTCGGATTCAGACCATCGCTGGTGGATTCATATCCAAGGATGGAATCGAACACGCCGACTTTCCAGTCAATCCCGCTGTTGCCCACCGGTGTGCGCAACGTCAGATAGGCCTGGCGAATAGCCGTCGAACTGTTGGCGGAAGTTACGGTTGTGGAACGGCCACGCCCACTAGATATTTGCGTCGTCGTGACTGATCCCGGCACCGCGTCCGGCCCGAACATCAATTCGGCATGATAGCCGGCAGCCCACGGACTTTCGTCCAGCGGCTTGTCGAGGGCGAGATCGATGGAATTCAGATTGAAGCCATCAGATGCCACTCCGCCGGGGGTATATTTGGGAATATTGCCGCCATTTTGCTGGCCGATCTGCCACATGGCAGACGTGTCAACATAGCCGCTCAAGGTTGTGTTTGAGAGCGCGGTTTGCACCGGGCTCAATTTCTCGTCTGCGCGGGCCGCCGAAGCAAGACTGACTACTCCGACCGCCGCCAGACCCATTGTCCATTTATTAAACTTCATCTGGTTCCTCCGATGTTGTTTTGTTTGTTTGTTATGTTTTCTTGTTTCGCGCTCTACGCGCCTCAAGGCAAACCCTGTTTGCCCCGGCACCATGTGGTGCAATTGACTACGAAAGTAGGAAAATCCGGCGGGTTTGACAACATTTTTTTTCACCAAAACACATCAACGTAACTATTTGATAATAAACATGTTACAACTTCGGTTTGTTTTTCTGGATTCTGACGGCGGCAGACGGGAGACATTTGCGGCAACTTTTGGGGCAAAACCGGCGCGCGACTTTCCCGTTCAATGGCGCGGAAGCCGGTGGAAGTTGAACCCGAATTCCGAACGAAAAAACGCCCATCTCCACCCATCGCCCAAACTCTTCTTGTCATTGCAGATGGTGCAAAAGGCCGGTTCAAAACCGCTTCCGGTGGAGGGATTGCAAATTCGTGGATTCCGAATCCATAATTGGAAAACGCCGCATCCGGTTCGCGCGGTCTGGCTTTCGTCAAAAGGTGAAAATCGGGGCTTGCGTTGCTGTTGATATTTTTATGACAATCCGGCCAAGGGTATGCCAACGTTCATTTACACTGCCCGTGAAACCGCGACCGGACGCGAAATCAAAAACACGATGGACGCCGCCAGCGAACAGGCCGCCATCGCCGCACTCCTCAACCGAAACCTGCTGGTGCTGTCCATTCAGGAACGGGTCGGCAGGAAAGGCAAGACCAAGGGCGGCAAGGTTTCGCTGGCCGACCTGGTGGTGTTCACACGGCAACTGGCGACGATGGTTGACGCAGGCATCACCATCGTGCAATCGCTCCAGGCGCTCGCGGACCAGTCGCCAAACAAGGTCATGCGCGACGTGATCAAGGATGTCAGCACACGCGTCGAAAGCGGCGAAAGTTTTTCCGAGGCGCTCCAGAAACATCCGAAGGCGTTCAACCGGCTTTACATCGCCATGGTGTCGGCGGGCGAGAAGGGCGGCTTGCTGGCGGAAATCCTGGCGCGGCTGGCCACCTATCTTGAAAACTCCGATCGCCTCCGCAAAAAAGTCAAGACGGCCATGATGTATCCGACGGCGGTGACGGTTGTGGCGATCGGCATCACGGTCTTCCTGCTGGTAAAAGTGGTTCCGGTGTTTTCAGACATTTATTCCGGCTTTGGAGCCAAGCTGCCCGGCCCGACACAGTTCTTGATGGATCTCAGCAACGTCTTGAGTCACTACCTGCTGCTGGTCATCATCCTCGCCGCCGGGGCGATCTATGGCTGGCTGCATTACATCAAAACCAAGAAGGGCAGGGAGTTTTGGGACGAAAAACGCATCAAGCTTCCCATCTTCGGCCCCATCGCGCACAAAATCTGCCTCGCCCGTTTCACCCGCACGTTGGCGTCGCTCGTCCGCAGCGGCGTGCCGATCCTGGACGTGCTGCAGATTGTCTCCCAAACCGTCGGCAACACGGTTCTGGAAAACGCCATCAAGACCGCCTCCACCGACATCGAGCGCGGCGAAGGCATTTCACAGGCGCTGGGCAAACATCCCATCTTCCCCAGCATGATCATCCGCATGATGACCGCCGGCGAACAGACCGGCAACATTGACACCATGCTCGAACGCGTCTCGGACTTTCTCGACGAGGAAATCAACAACACCCTGTCCGGCCTGATGTCGCTCATCGAACCGCTCCTGATTGTCGTCCTCGGCGTCGTCATCGGCGGCATGGTCATCTGCATGTTCCTGCCCATCTTCAACCTCGCCAACATCGTCAACGGCGGCCATTGAAGCAAAACAGCCGGCGGCAACTCGACTCCGGACGACAACGGGCGCATCCGCCATCCGTCACGCCGCAACCGTCTTGCCCGGCTGCGGCTGGATGACCTTGATTTTCGGCCAGCTCGAACGGATTTGCCCCTCAAACCACGCGCGCGAATCATCGTCGCCGTGGCCGAGCAGGACCACGCGCGGCGCGACCTGACCGACAAACTCCAGCAGGTCTTCCCGGTTCGCGTGCGCCGACAGGGCGAAATCCCGCATGTCGCATTTCTTGGTCACGCGCCCGGCGCCCGGGCTGAACACAAAAGTCTCGCCCTGCTTTGCCGCCTTCAATCTTCCCGCCGGCGAATCCGGATCGGCGTAACCGACAAAGAAAATGCTCTGCCGCTCGTCGCCGATCATCCGCGCCGCCAGGTCGTGCGCCGCCGTGTGCTCGTTCATCATGCCGGCAGTGATCACGAAAATTTTCCCGCCGCTCAACTTCATGTTCTCCGCCTGGCCCTTTTCGAGCACGACGAGCTGCAGCGCCTCGTGCAATTGCAGGTTCGTGTGCTGCCGGTGCGTCCGGTGCGCCTCCAGATCGTAAATCTCCGTGAACACCCGGCCCAGCCCGCCGATGTAAATCGGTTGTTTCTTCAACTTCCCCTCGCGCATCAGCAGCGCCAGCAGCGCCAGGATTTCCTGCGTCCGGCCCAGCGCGAACGACGGAATCAGAACACAGCCCCTCCGTTTCTGCCCCTCGTGAATCGCCGCCACCAGCCGCTCCACCTCCTTTTCGCGCGTGAAATCCCCCGGCACCGGCCGGCCGCCGCGCGTCGTCTCCATCACCAGCACGTCCGCCTTCACGTCCTCAAACCGCGCGCCCTTCAAAATCGTCTGGTCGTGAAAACACACGTCGCCGGTGTAAAACAGCGTCTCCTTTTTCCCGCGAATCAAAATGCCCGCCGAGCCGATCGTGTGGCCGGCGTCGAAAAATTCCAGCGTCGGCGACGGCAGCCCCGCGCGCATCTTCTGGAACGACGCCCACTCGATCTGCCGGTTGTATTTGAAGCCCTGAAACTGCGGCGTGATGTCGTCCACCTCGTCGTGCGTGTAGAGCGGATATTCGCGGATGCCCAGTTCGTCGCGCTGGCGCGTCATCACGTTCACCGAATTGTGCAGCACGCGCTCGGCGATGAAATAGCTCAACTCCGTCATCAGCACGTGCGCCTTGGGAAACTGCCGGCACGCCACCGGCAGCGAGCCGACGTGGTCGTGATGACAGTGTGTGATGGCAATCGCGTCCACGTCCGTCGTTCCGGCCTTGCCAAACAGCGGCAGCGCGTCGCGGCCCTCGCGTTTCGGGTGCATGCCGGCGTCCAGCAGGATGCGATGCTCGTCCAGTTCCACCAGCCAGCCGCTCGCGCCGATGGCCATGTCGGGATTCAGATTTGTGATGTTCACCATTCAATTTTGCCACAGATGAACACGGATGAACACAGATAAAAATGCAGAAGGCGGAATGAAGAAATGGACAAACCGCCAACCGCCCGAAAAGGAGGTTCTTCATTCATACTTCATCATTCCCTTTTCGTATACCGCCAGACCCAGTCGCCTTGGGAAATATCTACCATGCTGCTGCTTTCATCTCGAAGGTCACAATGTTCAATGTCCAGTCCGGCGGGCATTTTCACAATGACGCGCCTGCCGGGCAAATTTGTCTAGCCGGAAAATGGAAATTGATTCATCCCGGTCGCCGCCGGACGGTGATCAAAAGACTTCGGCCGGCAATCCGGACACCTGCCGGACGACCTGCGCGATTTGGGAAAGGGTCTTGAGCGGCAGATGCCCGCACTCGGTGTGCGACATGGGCCGGTTGGCGGAATAAATCTGCACGAGGGAAATCTGCGCGCCGTCGGACTTCAATTCGTTGAGCCGCTGGGCGTATTCATGAATTTCCTCCGCCGACGGCTCCTCGCCGTTGATGGCCGGGAACAGGCTTTGGATGACGACCGGACGCTGGCGCGCCAGATGCAGGATGTTGGACATGATTTTCCCGAGCGTCACGTCCCTCATCCGGCAGACCTTGTCCAGATATTCCTGCGTGCCGCCGTCGAGCTTGACCCAGACTTCATCCGACTTGGTGAATCGCTTCAAGCTTTCCTGGACATGCGGGCGGTCCAAGCCCGTGGCGTTGGTGATGAGCACGATTTTGAAGAACGGAAACCCACCCATCGCGCGGATGTGAACAACGGCCTGCACAATCTCGGCAAATTGAGGCGACAGGGTCGGCTCGCCATCGCCGCTCAACGCCACGTGGCGCAATTTCAACAGCCCGTCCGACAACGACTGATATTGCGGATGTTCCCGCAGCCGGCCATGCTGGATGTGGTCGAGCATCCGGTGCAGCTCCGAGGCCATCACGCCCACGTCGAGCGTGGTTTGTTCGGGCAGCGTGGCGCGGTTCACCTCGCAATACAGGCAGTCAAAATTGCACCGCTGGTCGGGATTCATGTTGACGCCCAGCGTGAGGCCGCGCGCCCGGGGCGAAATCACCGCATAGACAAAGTGGTTGTTGAGAAAATCCCGCGGCCGGTCAAAGGAAATTTCGCGCACCGGCAGGTGACGCTTCTTTTCCAGCTGCCCGTTCGCCACCAGAATTTTGTCAGTAGTTTCTTCCACAATGTTCACTAGGCATCCTAACAGTCGGCGGATGGGCGGACTACACGGTTATTGTCAAATACTTGACATGATTTGTGGGATGGTCGCCGGGACTTTTTCGTGAAATCACGGGGTTCCGCCCGGCGCATTTCGCAGATTTTGGCAAAAAGGAGACATCTTTTGTTAATGCAAGCCGTTATGCACCGTTTCCATTGGACGCCGGCGGCTTTTGTTATAGGCTCTCCGGCCATGAATACAAAAAACGATCGGGCCGCCTGGTTGAAGGGCGGCGACGCGCTTTGTTCCGCCACTCCAAAACCGGCGCAGGGGAAACCCTGCCGGCTGGTGCTCCTGGGCGCGCCGGGCGTCGGCAAGGGAACGCAGGCGCAACTGCTCTCCGAGCGCTTCGGCGCCTGCCATCTTTCCACCGGCGACGTCTTCCGCGCGGCCAAATGCCTCGCGGACGGGGAAAGAAGCCCCGCGCTGACCCGCGCGCTGGAATTCATGCGCCGCGGCGATTTGGTGCCGGACGAAATCGTGTTGGACATGGTGGCCGAACGCGTGAGCTGCCTGCGTTGCAGCGGCGGATTTCTGCTCGACGGTTTCCCGCGCACCGTCGCCCAGGCCGAGGCTCTTGAAAAATTGATGCAGAAGGAAAAACTGGCGCTGACGGCCGTGCTCGACTTCGAGCTGCCGATTGATGAAATCGTCGCGCGTCTCGGCGGACGGCGCACCTGCTCCGGCTGCAAGGCGGTTTATCACGTCACGGACCTGCCGCCCAAGGTGGAGGGCGTTTGCGACAAATGCGGCGGAAAATTGATCCAGCGCGAGGACGACCGGCCCGAAGCCATCCGCGTGCGCATGGCCACTTACGAAAAAAGCACCCGCCCACTGATGGATTTTTACCAGAAGCGCGGCCTGCTGGTCACCGTCATGGCGGGAAAAGTGCCCGACGAAACCTTCCAGCGGACGATGGCGAAGCTCAAGGCGCTGCCGCAGGGCTAACAAATCCGCGGCAACTGCTCGCCGCTCGCCATGTCGAGAATGCGCTGAACGCCAATCGCGCTTTTCAGCAGGACTTTCGCCGGATTTCCGGCGTCAGTCCTGCCGATCGCGCAAGCTCCCGCGCCGTCCGGCCGCGCCCGCAAAATTTCCAACGCCCGCGCCGCGTCACGCTCCGGAATGAACGCTGCGAACCGGCCCTCGCACGCGACTTGAAACGGATCCAGCCCCAGCATCTCGCACGCGGCGTGAACGTCCTCGCGCACCGGGATCAATTTCTCCTCGACGAGAAAGGTCAGGTTTGAAACCTCGGAAATTTCATTCAGCGCGCTCGTCAATCCGCCGCGCGTCAAATCGCGCAGACAGTGGATTTCAATTCCGGCGCGCAGCAGTTCCATGACCGCGTCCGCCACCGGCGCGGAATCGCTTTCAATCCGGCTTTCAAATTCCAGCCCCTCGCGCACGGCCATGATGGCCATGCCGTGCCGGCCGACGTCGCCGTTCACCAAAATGACATCGCCGGGCCGGACGTTTTGCGGCGCGATTTTTTGTTCGTGCCCGATCACGCCGACGCCGGCGGTGTTGATGAACACGCCGTCGCCCTTGCCCTTGTCCACCACCTTCGTGTCGCCGGTGACGATTTGCACGCCGCACTTTTTCGCCGCGTCGCGCATCGAGCAGACCACCCGCCAGAGCGTTTCCATCGGCAATCCTTCCTCGATGATGAACGCGCTGCTCAACCAAAGCGGCCGCGCGCCGGCCATCGCCAGATCGTTCACCGTTCCGTGAACCGCCATCGAGCCGATGTCGCCGCCCGGAAAAAACAGCGGCCGCACGACGTAGGAATCCGTGGTGAACGCGATCTTGTTTCCGGTCAATTCCATCACCGCCGCGTCGTGCTGGGTTTCCAGCAGCGGATTGCGGAACGCCTCCAGAAACATTTTGCCGATGAGCTGGTGCATCAATTTGCCGCCACCGCCGTGGGCGAGCAAAACGTGCGGGTATTGCGAAATCGGGACCGGACACGCGCCGGAAAATTCAACTGGTTTTGGAGTGCTCATTTCATTTTGTCGCAACGGCGCCGGGCTGCCGCCGATACCGGTAATACGCCGCGCACGCGCCCTCGCCCGAAACCATCGGCGCGCCGAGCGGATGTTCCGGCGCGCATTTCACGCCGAAGGCCGGACATTCGTGCGGCTTGATTTGTCCCTGCAAAACCAGGCCGCTCATGCACTCGGACGATTCCTCGACCCGGGTTTCGGCAACGCCGAATTTTTTCTCCGCGTCAAACGCGGCGAATTCCGCGCGCAAGCCCAGCCCGCTTTGCGGGATTTCTCCGATGCCGCGCCATTTGCGGGGGACGATCTTGAAAATTCTTTTGATCAGCTCCTGCGCCGGTCGGTTGCCTTCACGGCAGACGGAGCGGGAATACTGGTTTTCCACCCCGGCGCGGCCGGATTCGAGCTGCCGCACGGTCATCAGCACGCCCTGCAAAATGTCCAACGGCTCAAAGCCGGTCACGACAATCGGCACGCGGTATTTTTTTGCCAGCGGAAGATATTCTTCAAACCCCATCACCGTGCAGACGTGGCCGGCGGCCAGAAATCCCTGCACCTGGCAGTTTGGCGACGACATCAGCGCCTCAATCGCCGGTGGCACTAGCACATGCGAAATGAGCATCGAAAAATTGGCCAGTTTTTTCTGCGCGGCCTGATAAACCGCCATCGCCGTCGCCGGCGCGGTGGTTTCAAAGCCCACTCCGAAGAAAACCACTTCCTTCGCCGGATTTTGCTCCGCCAGTTTCACGGCATCGAGCGGCGAATAAACAATCCTCACGTCGCCGCCGTTCGCTTTGACCGACAGCAAATCCGTCGCGCTGCCCGGCACGCGGAGCATATCGCCGAACGAGGTGAAAACGACGCCGGGCCGCGCGGCAATTTCCAGCGCCTTGTCAATCATCTCCAACGGCGTCACGCACACCGGGCAGCCCGGTCCATGAATCAACTCAATTTGCTTCGGCAACAATTCGTCAATGCCGAACTTGACGATGGCGTGCGTCTGCCCGCCGCAGACCTCCATGATTTTCCACGGTCGCGTCGTGACCCGGTGCAGCTCGCGCGCAAACTGCTCCGCAAGCCCGGCATCGCGGTATTCGTCCAGAAATTTCACGAGCCATCCTCCTTCAGCTCGCCCAGCTCCTTGATTTGCCTCAAGTATTCAAAAACCTTTTTCGCCTCGTCCTCGTCCACCCGGCTCAAGGCAAACCCGGCATGCACGATGACGTAATCGCCGACCGTCGCCTCCGGCACATAGGCAAGACAGGCCTCCTTGAAAATGCCGCCGAAATTGATTTTGCCCATCCGCGACAGCGGGTCGTCGCCGGTGACACTTTCAATCTTTCCTGGAATGGCCAGACACATCGGATTTTTGATTTACGATTTGCGATTTGCGATTTGTTGATCTCGCAACGCGGCGACAACCTGCCCCAGCGCAATCCCGCCGTCGTTGGGCGGCACGCGCTGGTGCCAATACGGTTGGAAACCTTCCGCCCGCAACCGCCGCACCGTCCGCTCGGTCAAATAACGGTTTTGAAAACAGCCGCCGCTCAACACCACACGCCGCGCGCCGGTCTTTTTTGTCACGGCCACCACGGCTTCCGCCAGCGCGTTGTGAAACTTCGCCGACATTCTGCCAACGGCAACGCCCTTTTGCACGTCCGATAAAATCGCCTCAACCAGCGGCGACCAATCCAGAACCATTGTGGATTGCGGATTGCGGATTGCGGAATTAGGAACCGTGGTGGGGCGAGCGTCCCCGCGAGCCGTAATCCGCATTTCGTAACATTCATTCGTTTCGATTCCGTCCAGCGCAAATTCCAGCTCCATCGCCGCCTGGCCTTCGAAACGCATTTGCTGGCGAAGGTTGATTAGCGAAGCCACGGCGTCAAACAGCCGGCCCATGCTCGACGTGGGCGGCGAATTCAGCCGCCTGGCGAGCATCACTTTCACGGCGGACAGTTCGGCCTTCGTGAACGCGGCGACCGTCGGCAAATCGTTTCGCGGGAAGACCGCGTCGCCGAACATTTCGTAAAGCAAACCGATCGCCGGGCGGCGCGGCTCTCTGACCGCTTTGTCACCGCCCGGCAATCGGAAAGGACGCAGATGCGCGATCCGTTCAACATAGCTATCGGCAATCCGAAAGAATTCTCCACCCCAAATTGTGCCGTCCGATCCGTAGCCGGTGCCGTCCCACGAAACGCCCAGGGCTGGCGGCGCGATTTCGTTTTCCGCCATGCAGGACAAAACATGCGCGACGTGGTGCTGGACGCCGACAACGTTTTTCCCGCTCTCATTCGCAAATTTGGTCGAGAGATAATCCGGGTGCAAATCCGCCGCGATGATTTCCGGTTGCGCGTCGTAAAGCTTTTCAAAATCGGCGATGACGCGGCGGAAGGCGTTGTTCGCCGGCTCCGTTTCCAAATCGCCGATGTGCTGGCTGATGAAAACCTGGTTCCCGACGGCCAGCGCGACGGCATTTTTCAAATGCGCGCCGACGGCAAGAATTGTTCTGCGTTCAGGGTTCAGAGTTCCGGGTCCGCCTGCGGTTGGCTGTTTCAAACCCCGAACACCAAACCCTGAACTCTGAACTTTTATGGAAATGGGCAGCGGCGCAAATCCCCTCGCCCGGCGCAGGACCATCTCGCGGTCGAGCATCACGCGCACGATGGAATCGTCCACGTGCCGGACGATGGGCCGGTTGTGGACGAGGAAGACATCGGCGATGCCGCCGAGCCGCTCCAGCGCCTCGCGCTCGCCGGTGCAAATCGGCTCGTCGCTCAAATTGCCGCTGGTGGCGACGACGGGAAAACCCAGCTCCGCCATCAGCAAATGGTGCAGCGGGTTCGACGGCAGCATCACGCCGAGGTTGGGATTGCCGGGAGCCGTGGAATTGCCGATTACCGATTGCCGATTGCCGATTTTCTTGAGCAGAACAATCGGCGCTTCCGGCGAACGGAGCAGTCGTTCTTCCAGCGGCGAAACTTCGCAAACCGCCTTCACGCCTTCCAGCGAAGGAAACATCAGCGCGAACGGCTTTTCTTCGCGATGTTTCCGCTCGCGGAGACGTTTGACGGCGGCTTCGTTGCGCGCGTCCACCATCAAATGAAATCCGCCGATGCCTTTGACGGCGGCGATTTTTCCGGAACGGATGGCTTCGGCGGCGGAAAGCAGGGCGTCATGGTTTTGGAGCGCGCGGACATATCCGCGCTTTGAAACCGGTGACGTGTCGCCGCACTCCAAAAAATCCAAGCGCGGCCCGCAGACCGGACAGGCGTTCGGCTGCGCGTGAAAGCGGCGGTTGCGCGGATCGTCGTATTCCGCCCGGCATTGCGGGCACATGGCGAACCGCTTCATCGAGGTGTTCGCCCGGTCGTAAGGCAGCGCCTCGATGATGCTGAAGCGCGGGCCGCAATTCGTGCAATTCGTGAATGGATACCGGTGCCGCCGGTTTTGGGGATCGAAAATCTCGCGCAGGCAATCCGGGCAGGTGGCGATGTCCGGCATCACCAGCGCGGTCTTGCCGCCGCCGGTTTCGCTGGCGCGGATTTCAAACTTCCCGAAGCCGACGGAATCCAGCCACGAGGATTCAAGGCTCTGGATGAAGCTGCGCGGCGGTTTTTCGGCTTCGAGTCGGAGCAAAAAATTTTCGAGCGCGGTGCGCGGGCCTTCGACTTCGATGAAAACGCCCTGCGGAGAATTGTTGACCCAGCCGGCGAGTTTCAATTCCTCCGCCAGCCGAAAAACGAACGGCCGGAAGCCTACGCCCTGCACCGCGCCGCGAACGGCGATTTTCAGCCGGGCGCAGCCGGAATCCGCTTGGCCGCAATTCATGCTCGAATTCTGCCCGAACCGGCGGTAAATTAAAAGCTGCGGATGGATTTCAGTCTGTCGCGGACGATGCATGAAGTTTCAATCATGGAAAGTGCGGTGCGGATGGCGGTGGACGCCGCGAAGTCGGCGGGCGCCAGCCGGGTGCTGGTGCTGCGGCTGCGGGTCGGGACGTTGAGCGGCGCGGTGCCGGAAGCGCTGCGGTTTGCGTTCGACGTGGTCTGCCGCGACACCATCGCCGAGGGCGCGAGCCTCGAGATGGAAACCATTCCTGCCGCCGGCTGGTGCCCGGTCTGCCGCGCGGAATTTGAATGTGCGGATTTCATCAGCGAATGTCCCCGCTGCCACAATCCCAACGGCGAGTTGCGGCGCGGGCGCGAACTGGAAATCGCCTCGGTGGAGATCAATTGATATGTGCAAAGAATGCGGATGCGGTCTCGGCGGCGGCGACGTGAAAATCGGCGGTCATTCTCACGAACACGGGCATGAGCACGGCCACGACCATGCTCACGGACATGACCATCACCACGAACACGAACACCCGCACGGCAGCAAAACGTTGAGCCTGAACCTTTCGTTGCTGGAGAAGAACGACCGGCTGGCGGAACAAAACCGCGGTTTCTTCCGCGCCAAAAAACTGCTGGCGCTCAATGTCGTTTCATCTCCCGGTTCGGGCAAGACCACCTTCATCCGCGAAACGGCGGCGAAGCTGGCCGGCAAATTGCGCGTCGGCGTGATTGTCGGCGACCTCGCGACGGACAACGACGCCGCGCGGCTGCGCACCGCCGGGATTCCCGTGGTGCAAATCACCACCGGCACGGTCTGTCATCTGGATGCCGAGATGGTTTCCAAGGCCGCGGCGCAACTGGATTTGGACAAGCTCGACATGCTGGTGATTGAAAACGTCGGCAACCTCGTCTGCCCCGCCGACTACGACTTGGGCGAGGATTTGCGGGTGGTGCTGCTGTCCGTCACCGAAGGCGAGGACAAGCCGCTGAAATATCCGCCGATGTTCCATTCGGCGCAGGTCGCGGTCATCACCAAATCAGACATGGCGGCGGCGGCGGGGTTCGACCGCAAACTGGCGTTGCAAAATCTGGAACGCGTCAGCCATCACGCGCGGATTTTCGAGCTGTCGGCGAAAACTGGCGACGGCATGAAGGCGTGGCTGGATTTTCTTGGCGAACGGCAGGCAGCGGTTGCGGCAAAGTGAACCGGATTAAATCCTTCCGAAAGCGTCCGGCGAACAATTTATTTTTCCAGCCCCGGCTGGTGGCGCGATGCGCGCGTCCGGCTTCAGCAATTTCAGCCGCATCGTTCATTTGACCGGAACAACCGCTGAAATTTTCCGATCTCCGTCCGAACGTCTTCCCCGCTCACGACGGCTGAAATGGCGCACAGACCGTCCGCTCCCGCCTGAATGACCTCCGGCGCGTTGGCCAGATTGATTCCGCCGATGGCAACGAGCGGAATCTTCACGGCGCGCTTGATCTGCCGGATCAGTTGAATTCCGGCGGGCGGGCCGGCGTCCGGCTTGGTCAGCGTGGCAAAAATGGGGCCAGCGCCCAGATAATCCGCCCCTGCCGCTACCGCTCGCCGGGCTTCGGCGAGGGAATGGACGGTCAGACCGATGATCTTTTTCCTGCCCAGCAATTTCCGGGCAATCTCAATCGGCAGGTCTTCCTGACCCAGGTGAACGCCATCGGCCCCGACCGCCAGCGCGATGTCCACCCGGTCGTTGACCAGGAAAAGCGTCCGGCGGCAGAGCTTTCTCAAGGCCGCGGCCTCGGCGAACAGCTCCGTGGCGGAGGCATCCGGCTGGCGGTATTGAACCACATTGACTCCGGCGGCAACGGCGCTCTGCACGTCGCTGACATTTCCGGCCCGGCTCAATTTGGAATCCGTGATGAAGTAATATCCGTTCATGACTCGATGCGCTGCATCTTTTCAACCATCGGCTGGTCCAGATTGTAGAGGCAGTCAAACAGTTCGGCTTTGAACGACGCGGGGCCGCGCGCTTTTTTCGCGGCCAGTTCCGCCGCGATTTCGTAACAGGCCAGCGCGCAGGCCGCCGCCCGGCGGCAATCCGGCTCGACGGCGGCGAAAGCGCCGATGACGGAGGCCGCCATGCAGCCAGTGCCAACGACGCTTGTCATCAGGGCGTCTCCGTTTTTGACGCGATAAATCCCCCGGGCGTCGGCCACAATGTCCACCTCGCCTGTGATCACCACCGTGGCCTGACGGCGAACGGCAAGCACCTGCGCCAACGCTCCCAAGTCCGTTTTTACTTCGGCGGCATCCACGCCCTTGGTGTGGATGTTGGCTCCGCTGACGCGGGCGATCTCCGAGGCGTTTCCTTTGATGATGTTGATTTTGACCTGGTCCAGCAGCTCGGCCGCCTTGCGGTCGCGCAATGCCGTGGCCCCCGCGCCGCAGACATCCAGAATGACCGGAATACCTTTCCGGTTCGCGCCGGCCGCCGCCAGTTTCATCGCCTCCACAAATTCCACGGTCAACGTGCCGATGTTGAGCACCAGCGCGGAGGCGATTTGCGTCATGTCGGCCGCCTCCTCCGGCGCATGGGCCATGACGGGCGACGCGCCGAGGGTTTTGACGATCTGGGCGCAATCGTAAATCGTCACCCAGTTCGTCAGGTGATGCACCACCGGGCCTTCCCGGCGCACCTTTTTCAACAAATCGAATGCCTTTAATTTTGTGTTCATAACCTGTTCCAAACAGGGCCGCCGGCAGTTTCCGCCGACAACCGCCAGCGGGAGGATACCTCGATCAGTTTCAAAATGGGAAGCTTTAGCGGGCGTTCTGTAAACGCGCCGGCGTGAAACACGGGTTAAGCATCGGCAGGCAGGATTGCCGCTGGAATTTTACTTTTGCAGGACAAAGTCCGGCTGATTTTTGGACACGGAAATTTTTTCGTCCTTGTCGAAATCAATTTTCACGATGGCCGGTTTTTCCCGGAACGGTGACTGGTTGTCGTTGCCGAAATAGGCGTCCCACCAGTTGCCGTCCTTGTCCTGAAAATAATCCGTCCCGCCGCCGCACGGCACGGCCTCCTCCCAATTTTGATACGGCCCGAAAATGTTCGTGGACATCGCCACGACGCTGCTGTAGCGGCCCTGGTAAAAACCCGCGCCGCCGAGGTAATAAATCCCGTTGCGCTTGAACAGCGACGCGCCTTCCTGCGCCACCGAGTTGCGATTCCAGCTTCCATCCGCCGGCTTTTCAAAGGCGACGCCGTGCGCCTCGCCGACGGTCGCGCTCAAATCGTCGTTCATCAGCCAGATGTGGCCGGCCCCGCCGCAGGTGAAATACACCTTGCCGTCCGTGTCCTCGAACAGCGTGCCGTCAATGTCGCCCTTGAAATAGCCGTCGTTGGCGAGCGCGTTGACATACGGGCCTTCCGGCCTGCCGGTGGCGCTTTTCAAAATGCCGCGGTTGCCCGGCGGCATGGAAATGGTGATGAAATAATTGTTCAGCCGCCTGATGTAATGAATTTCCGGCGCCCAGATCGCGCGCACCGCGTGATGATGCCAGCGCCAGTTCTTTTCCCAGGTGCCGTCCTTGTCGAAGCTCCAGACCTCGCCGACGTAATCCCATTTCTTCAAGTCAGCTGATTTCCACAGCTCGATGCCGTCGTTGAAATTCCAGATGTCCGCGCCCGATGAGCCGGTCATGTAATAATTCCCGTCGCCGCCCAGAATCACAATCGTGTCACGCAACTGCGTGTCCGGAATCAGCGGCTTGAGATTCGGAATCAAACCGTTCGTCACCGCCGCGCCGGTCGCCTGCCGGTTGTAATTGCTCCAGCCTGCCGCGTGTTTCGCGCCGGGGCCGCTGATGCCGTAGGCGCGGTCGCGCGGGCCGGGCGCGGGCACGTTGTCACCTTCGCGCGGCACGCTGGCGGCAACATTGGTGCCGGCGTTTTGCGCGCCGGCAAAACTGATGGCCGCAAGAAAAATGACGGCGATGGCAGTCGGGATTTTCATTGTTGATTCAAGGAATTGTTGGCGTGACGCGGAACCAGTCGAAGTCGGCATAACCGGTCCGGGTGGCCGTTGCCGGTGCGCTGGCAATGATGCCCACCTTCGCGCCGATCCAGCGGTCGCCGGACGCACGGAACGGTTCGCCGATGGTCGTGAAAGTTTGGTTGTCGAAGCTGTAAGCAAACTGGCACCGCGCGCCACTGCCGGCGGTGACGCGCAGATAAACCGCCGAATTGGTCGTGTCCACGCCGGCGACTTCACGCTCCTCCGCGCCGCGATTTGCGCCCTGATTCATAACATACACGAGCCGCAAGCCGTCGGCCGTTTTCAGCAAACCCAGCCGCGCGTAGTCGAAACCGAAAACGGTGAGGCCGGCAAACTCGCCATCGGCGGCGGGGGAAAATTGCAGCGCCGTCGTGACGGTGAATTCCGGCGCGGGAAATTTTTGCAGCAGAAAATTCGGCGCGTCGTAAAGGCTGTTGCTGGCGGGCGATCCGTTGCTTCGCGTTTTCGGCGCTGGCACGCAGGCGAGCCGCAGGAAACCGGGACGCGCGTTGAATGAAAACCAGTCGTCGCGCGGATTCGCGTTCCATTGCCACTGGAGGCCAAGCGCGTTGCCGTCGAATTCATCCGAGGTTTGCGGCATGGTGATGGGATAAGTTTTGCCGACGTTGGGTTTGGCGTGGACGAGAACCGGCTGGCCTTTGCCGGTGTGGTCCGGGTCGTCGCCGATGACCGGCCAGTCGTCGTCGCGCCAGACCATCGGTTCGAGATGCACCACGCGCCCGTAAGCACCGCGATCCTGAAAATGCAGGAACCAGTTTTCGCCCGCCGGCGTGTCCACCCACGCGCCTTGATGCGGGCCGTTGATGGCCGTTTTACCCCGATCCAGCACGATGCGATGCTCGTAGGGGCCGTAGATGTTGGTCGCGCGAAACACGGCCTGGTAGCCGCCGGTGACGCCGCCGGACGGCGCGAACACATAATAAAATCCGTGCCGCTTGTAGAGCTTCGGCCCTTCGAGCGTCGTCCAGTCTGGAATTTTATTGCCGTCAATGATCACCTCGCCGGCGTCGAGAAGTTTGGTTCCGTCGGGGCTTAATTTTTGGAGCGTCAGAAGATTGGCAATACCGGCCCGGCTCTTTGCCCAGCCGTGGATGAGATAAAACTGGCCGTCGTCATCCCAGAACGGACACGGATCAATGATGCCTTTGCCTGCCTTGACGAGTTGCGGCGGCGTCCATTCGCCGGCAGGATCGGTCGCGGTGGAAAAATAGATCCCGTAATCGGGGTCGGGATAGAAAATCCAGAACTTGCCGCCGTGAAAACGAATCGCCGGCGCCCAGACGCCCTCGCCGTGACGCACCACGGAAAAATGATCCGTCGGCGGCTGCGCGGCAAGGACATGGCCGACGATCGTCCAATTGACCAGATCTTTGGAATGCAGAATCGGCAAGGCCGGCACGGCGTCAAAGCTCGACGACACGAGATAAAAATCATCGCCGACGCGGACGGCATCGGGATCCGAATAGTCGGCAAACAGCACGGGATTCTGGTAGGTGCCGTCGCCGCGATCCGGAATCCATGGCGCGATGGCCGCCGCCGATCCGACCGCAGCGGAAAATTGCCCGGTGATGATTTGTCCGTCGGCGGTTTCCACTGTGACCGATTGCGTCACCGAACCGTCCGAACGCGATGAATTGAAATTCACCTCCACCGCGCCGCTGCCATGCGCGGAAATTTCCGCTGGCGACTTTTGCACCGAAGTGCAGCGGCAGGAGGTGTCCACGCTGGCAATTTTGGCGGCCTGGTCCGAGCGGTTCGTCAGCACGAATGTCACGGAAACCTCCTGGCCGTTGGTGAGCGCGCCGAGTTGCAAATCGGGATTCACAAATTGGAGCGCGTTCGTCTCCGCCGCATGAACACTAAATCCGCCCAGGCTGGCAAGGAAAACGGCTGCGGCAATGGCGCGTGATTTCATGGAATAATTATTGCCGGACAATCAGGGCAGTTGCAGCAAATAAAAATCCTGCGGCGCATCCGGCGGGATTGAATTCGTGAAATTGAAGTTGCCGCCGTCGTCAAACTGGTTGGTCAGCAGCCGCGTCCAGTTGGTCAGCGGCAGGCTGACGTCGGTGGAACCGAGCAGATAAAAATTGGCGTTGGCCACGCCGCCGGTTCCGGCAAACACCAAGTTGGTGCCGGAAAGCAAAACGGGGCCGATGACCGGTGCCGTCGCCACCACAACGGACAATGTGCCGGCGGTGTTCAGCGCATTGGCGTTCCAGACCAGGCCGGCGGGCAGCGACGGAAGAATCACCTTGGAAAACGCGCCGCTGTAGCCCGCCGCATTGAACAGCTTGAAGCTGTCGCCCGCCCCCAGCGCCGACACGCCGATGTTTGTCACAATGAGCGTCCCGCCGCATGTCAGCACGCCATATATGTTGGCAACATCGTTTGTCAACGGCGATTTGCTGATCTCAAATATATTCGTGCTGCCCGAATTCAACGTCAGTGAATTGCTGAATGTCAGCGCACCGGGCAAATTGCCCGGCGACAGCGTCCCGCCGGAATTCACCGTTGTTGCTCCGGAAATAATCCCGCCGCCGCCCAGCGTCCCGCCAGAGGCCACCATCACCGCACCAAATCCCGTGCCGCTGCCGCCGGAACTGTTCACCCGCAATTCCCCGCCACTGATCGTCGTGCCGCCGCTGTAGGTGTTCGCGCCGGTCAGGATCAAAGTGCCGGTGCCGGTCTTGATCAGCGACGTCACGCCCGAATCCACAATCGTCCCGCCAAAGGTGTTCGTCGTGTTCTTCGCGCCAATGCGAAACGTCGGATTGGTCGAACTGCCGTTGCCAGAACCCACCACCGCCCCGGCGTCCCCGTCGAGTGCACCGATATCCAGCGTGAGGCTGTTGTGGTTGATGACGTAAAAATTAACGCCGCCGCCCAAATAAAACGCCGCGCCGGCATAGCCGGCCGCATTGTCCACGCGGAAATCGCCGGTGCCGCTGCGCGGGCCGATGTTGATCTGTCCCGTGAACGCCGACCAGTCACCGCTGATAAAATCGCGGATGTAATCCACGGTTACATTCAGCGTGCCGCCTCCGGTCAGTGCGCTGGTGAATGGCTGGCTGTAACCCCAGCGCGGCGGCAGGAGCAGCGTTCCGGTCTGTCCGGCGGGGACGTTCAATGGGTTGGCCAGCCCGCCCCAGCCCGTGCCGGAGCTTCCGCCGTAGCCGTTGAATTGTATCGCGCCGCCGACCAGCGTGATGGGACCACTGCCCCACGCAGCGCTGTTCGCGCCGATGTTGCCGATGATGACCATGCCATTACTGATGACCGTGCCGCCGGCATAGGTGTTGGTCGTGTTGATGGTCAGCAAACCGGAGCCGGTTTTGATCAGGCTGCCACTCCCGCCAATCTGGCCCCCGCCGCTGAAGGTGTAATTCTTGGCGGCGCCAATCACGATGACTGCCGGCTGCGGCACTCCGCTTAACGTCACCGGGACGTTGTTTGAACCCGTGTCATCGAAGGTCACCGGCGCGCTGTTGGTGAATGGAACCAAGCTGCCGCCCGTGAGCCAGTTGGCGGTCACACCCACGTCCCAGACATTGCCCGCGCCATCGCCGCACCAGACCAGGCCGGCGGGCGGAGCAAGCGTCGTTGCGCTGTTGGTGTTGGAATAGTCGGAATTGCCGCCAGCATTGCCGACGCGCACGCGAAAATAATAAAGCGTGCTGGCGGCAAGTCCCGTGATGGAATCATTGGTCACGCCCGCCGCCACGGAATCAACCTGCGTGAAGGTGGCGTTGTCCAAAGACTCCTCGATCAGGAAATTACTTTCGTTGGTCGAGTTGTCCGTCCATGTCAAATTGATTTGCGACGAACTCACTGCCGTGGCCGTCAATCCACCGGGCGCGGCGGGCGGCGGGGGAATTCCGCCGAGCGTGGCGCTGGCCTGCGAAGATTTGCCGCTGACGCCACTGGCGTTCACCGCCGAGACGACATAATAATAGGTGACGCCGTTGCTGGCGCCCGTGTCGGTGAATGTTGCGGAAGTCGGACTGCCCAAACTGGTCGTGTAAGGCCCGCCGCTGGTGGTTCCGCGTTTGACATTATACTGGGTTGCACCGGAAACAGACGGCCAACTCACAGAAATTTGTCCGACGCCTGCCGTTGCGGTCAATCCAGCGGGAGCCGCCGGTGCGGAACCGCTGGTGCCAGTGACCACCCATTCTTGGTTGACAGTGTTGCTCCAACCACGTTCGTCCAGCCAAGTGCCGGATGCGTCACTGAAATTGGTCACGTCCATCACGCCTTGCGAAGCCAGATGCGAAACAATTCGATAGTAACCTTCGCTGGTTTGTTCGATGAACCATTTTTGGTTGCTGCCACCAGTCGAAGCCCATTGATCAATCAATGTGCCGTTGCTGGTGTTGGATTGAAAAATGTCGGCGACCTGGCCGCTGCCTGCCGATGCGAGAGTGTAAAATCCATCCGCCGATGACCCATTGGTTGTGTAGTTTGCTGTCCATTGCTGATAAGCGCTGCCGGTGTAAGTCTCTTGATCCAGCGGCGTGCCGTCGGTCGTGCCGGCCTGATTAACGCCGATGACCAAGCCGTTGTTCAGCGAACTGATTTTGTAGGTTCCCGTGGCAAGGTCGGCGCCGGCGGACGGCCAGCCGCTCGCGCCCCAGATCAAGGTTTCTTCGCCGAGGTTTGCCCCGCCGTTTGTGCCACCGCTCAACGGATAATAATGGTAAGTGAAGCGGTCAATGCCACCTTCGCTCAAAACCCCGATCTGGCCGGGACCGTCTTCTTCGCCAATGATGCTGTTCCTTGTTGTCTTCGGGCCGAGAAAAGTTGTTCCGCCCAGGTTCGTGGTGCTGTTGCCGATTTGATCAAAATAAGGGCCGGTGACGTTCGTCGAACGCGCCATGTGGATGGTGTAGGTGCTGGCCGATCCGCTGCAACAGCCGCCGGAGTTCCAAAAAACGTAATAGTATCCGTTGTGATAATAAACGAAAGATGCCTCAATATGCCCCGGCACAACTCCAAACTCATTGGTCAATGCCGTGCTTATGGTGGTGCCACTGGTGTCGGCGGGGCTGACTGACAAACCCGTTGTATTGTCCAGTTTTGAAATAAAAATTGTGTTGGTGTAATAACCGGCGCCATTGGCATAGCCGGAACCCCAGCTCAACCAAAGATTGTTGCTGGTATCAAGAAATGGACACGGATCAATGGCTGACCGGCGAGTGCTCTTATCGGCGGAGTAAATCACCACGCCCACGTCCGTCCATTTGTAATTTGAGGCGGACGTATTCAGCGTGGGACTCGTCATCAGGCCGATGGCGCAGTTGGTGCCGGCAGCGGATGCGACGGCATAATAGAGGTAATACTTGTTGTTATAGAAGAGGACATCCGGCGCCCAAATGCCTTGATTGCTTGGCAGCAAATTTTTGACCGAAGTCGGCACTCCACTCGGAAATGGAGAAGTGCCGGAACTCCAGTTGATCCGATCCGTCGAATACTTCATCCCGCCGCCGGTCGAATAGACATAATACGTTCCGTTACAGTTGATTATCCGCGACGGATCGTGCGAGCCGATGGAGCCGGTCAGAATGGCGGCCGACATCGACGACACCGCCAACCACGGCAGGAAAATCCAAAATCTTGCAAGTGTCGCTGGTTTGAAAAGAAGGTTCATAAGATGGGCATTTCTGGAATATTATTGCAACTGCAGCCGGAAGAAACCCGGCGGCGGATTGTTCGCGAACGGATTGGTAAAATTAAAATTGCCGTTGGTGTCAAATTGATTGGTCAGCAGCCGCGTCCAGTCGGTCACCGGCACGGCGAGGTTGGTGGAGCCGAGCAGATAAAAATTGGCTTTGGCCACGCCCGCCGCACCGCTGAAAACCACTCCGCCGCCGGAAATGCCAGCCAAACCAAAAACAGGCCGCGTGACAACAATGACGGACAGCGCACCGGCGGTGTTGAGCGCGTTCGTGTTCCAGCCCAGACCGGCGGGCAGCGGCGGCAAAACCATCTTTGCAAACACACCGCCGTAGCTTGCGGCATTGAACAATTTGAAACTGTCGCCCGCCGCCAGCGCGGTCGCGCCGATGTTCGTCACGATGAGCGTGCCGCCGCAGGTCAGCACGCCGAGAACTCGCGCAGCGTCGTTCGTCAGCGGCGATTTGCTGATTTCAAAAATGTTCGTGGAGCCGGAATTCAGCGTCAGCAAATTGCTGAACGTCAGCGTGCCCGGCGAATTGCCCGGCGAGAGCGTCCCGCCGGAATTCACCGTCGTCGCGCCGGAAATAATCCCGCCGCCTCCCAGCACCCCGCCAGAGACCACCGTCACCGCGCCATATCCCGTGCCGCTGCCGATGGAATTGTTGACGATCAACCTGCCGCCGCTGATGGTTGTGTTGCCGCTGTAAGTGTTCGCGCCGGTGAGGATCAAGGTTCCCGTGCCGATTTTGGTCAGCGACGTGGTTCCGGCATCCGCAATCACCCCGGCATAAGTGTTCGTCGTGTTCTTCGCCCCGATGCGCCAGGTCGGATTGCTGGAACTGCTGCTGCCGGAGCCAATGTAAGCGCCACTGGCACCTCCGAGTTCGCCGATGTCCGTCGTCTGCCCGCTGGCGTTGATGTTGTAAAAATTGACGCCGCTGTTCAGATAGATCGCCGCACTGGCATAGCCGTTGACGTTGTTGATCCGAAAGTCGCCGGTGCCGCTGCGCGGGCTGAGGCTGATCTGGCCGGTGAATGCCGACCAGTTGCCGCTGAAATACTGGCGGATGTAATCCACCGTCACGTTCAGCGTGCCGCCACCGCTCAGCGCGCTGGTGAACGGCGCGCTGTAACCAAAGCGTCCCGGCAGCAGCAACGTGCCGGTCTGGCCGGTGGGAACGACCAATGGATCGCTGCAACCTCCCGAATCGCTCGTGCTGCCGTAACCGTAGAATTGCAAGCCCCCGCCCATGAACGTAATGGCACCGCCACCCAGTCCGCTTGAGTTGGCACCGATGTTGCCCAGCGCAATGGTGCCGCCGGAAACCGAAATTCCACCGGTGAAAGTATTGGTGTTGTTGATGGTCAGGGCGCCGACGCCGCTCTTGGTCAGCGTCGCGCCGCCGGCAATCGAGCCGGAACCGTTGAAGCTGTAGCTCTCGGTTGCACCGACGTTGACGGATGCGGGCGACAATGTGCCGCTCAAATTTACCGTCGTGTTCGCGCTGGAATCGTCGAACGCGACCGCATTGCCGTTTGCATACGCCTTGGCGGTGCCGTTGCTCGTCCAGTTGGCCATGCTGGTGTTCCAGGCATTCGCCGAGCCATCACCTTTCCAAATGAGACTGTTGGCCGGCGGTGAAGTAATGTTTCCAACTGGCGGAATGGTTCCCGAAAAAGAAAGCTTGAGCGCGTAAGCCGTCGCCGTGTAAGGCTGGCTGGAGGGCATCGTGACATTCAAGCCGCTGGCATCCTGTGTGTAAGCCAGGCTGATGTAAGTGCCGGCGGTCGCGCCGAACAATTGCACATTGGTCAGAGTGTTCAGGTTGATGTTGACTGAACTTAGCGTGGTGATTTTTTCCTGCGCGCCATTGCCCGGCCACGCCATGAAGATGGCATAAAGAACATTGGTGGCCTTGTTGCGCGTGAAGCGGATGTCCGCGCTGGTTCCCACCACCGGCCCGTTGAAATTCGGTCCGCCCAGCACCGAGGGACCTTCGCCGCCAACGACCCACGCGCGCGTGCTGTAAATGGCCTCGCCGTTTTGTTTCAACCAGACGCCGATGCCATGCAACAGATTTGTCTGCGCCGCTGGAATGACGCCGTTGGCCATTGGCGCGCAGCTCAAGAGAAAATTTCCACCTTTGCTGACACGATCAATCAGCTCGTCCACGAGTTGCGGGATAGAATACAATGACATGCCTGAAGTATAACCCCAGGTAAAGCCGCTGACGCTCTCATCAGTCAGCCAGTAAGGATAAAGCACATCCGCCGGGCCGCCTCGCTCGTAGTCCAACACCTCGCCGCTGGTGTCAAAGTCATTGTTCTTATATGTCGCCACAACCTCCTTGCCCCAATCCAAGGCGCTGTTGTAGTAATAAGAAAGAAAATTCAGACGATAAGCTTGCGGAATGCCAGCCAGATCGAAATCCTGCCAGATGATGTCCGGCTGGTAACCGTCAATGACCTCCTGCAATTTTTCCTGCCACAGCGTGTATTCCTGCGTCGAGGGCAATTGCCCATACAATTGCTGCAAGTTGGTATCGGTCTGCAGCGGCGCATATTGCCAGTAGCCCTCGAAGTTGTAGGCATGGTGCAACGACAGGACAATCTTCAGATTTTTTGCGCGGATGGCGGTGACTAGTTCGCTGACTAAATCCTGTTGCGGCCCTTTGCTCACGGCGTTCCACGGATTGACCTTGCTCGCCCACATGGAAAAACCGTCGTGGTGCTCGGCCATCGGCCCGGCGAACTGGGCGCCGGCGTCCGCGAAAATCGCCGCCCAGGCGTTGGGATCAAAACTGCCGCCGGCGGACACCGGCTTGGGCGCGAACTGGACAAACTGCCCAGCCTTGTTGGTGCCGCCATTGATGAAATATTGGTAGGGGAAAATGGGATTGGGCGGCCCCGACATGGCCGGATAGCCATAAGTGTTGGTCTGATAGGTGTAACAGCCCGTCGTGTCATTCGACCATTGGCTCCAGCGCGGATACCACTCGTTGTAATGCGCCGGCACGCTGAAAATGCCCCAGTGAAAATAGATGCCGAACTTGGCGTCCTGAAACCATTCGGGCGCGGGATTATGCGTGTCCACCGAAGCCCAGGTCGCCGTGTAAGTCGTGTTGGTGGGCGTTGCTTTCAGTGCCGGCACAGCCGCCGCCTGCAGGAGCAAGGATGTTCCAAGCGCCCCCCAGAACCGGACGGTGGCATTCATAAACGTTGGCAAAGTCAGGGCAATTGCAGCAGGTAAAAGCTTTGCGGCGAATTGGTGTCCAGCGTGTTGGTGAGGTTGAAATTGCCGTTGTTGTCGAATTGGTTGGTCAGCAGCCGCGTCCAGTTGGTCAGCGGCGCCGAGAGGTTCGTTGAAGTCAAAACGTAATACGTTCCGTTCGTCACGCCACCCGTGCCGCCCAGGACGAGGCCGCCGGCCCCCATGCCAACACTGCCGATCGTTGGCGTTGTTTCGACTACAACACGCACGAGGCCGGCGGTGTTGAGCGCACTGGCATCCCAATACAATCCCGGAGTCAAAGCCGGCAGCGTGACGCCGCTGAAATTCCCGGCGTAACCGCCAGCATTGAACAATTGGAAGCTGTCGCCCGCCTGCTCCGGATCGTCGGCGTTGCTGACGACAAGCGAGCCGCCGCCGGTGAAGGCGCCGGCCACGCTGACGGCGCTGTTCGCCTGCGAATCGTGGCTGACGTTCAAAACGGTTTTGCTGCCGGAATTCAGCGTCAGGGAACTGCTGAAGACCAGCATTCCGAGATCATTGTTGCCGGGCGCGAGCGTCGCGCCGCTGGCGACGGTGAAATTGCCGTTCACCTGGCCGTCGCCGGAAATCATTTTGCCGCTGCCAAGCGTCATCGCGTGGCTGGTGGTTCCAGTCACGTCAAAAATCCCACCGTTGGCCAGATTGATGTTGGTGGAGCTGGCGATGGAGCTGGAATTGGTAAGCGCCAGCGTGCCGGCGGTGACAAACGTCGCGCCGGAATAGGTGTTCGCCGCATTCAACGTCAGCACCCCGTCGCCCGCCTGCGTCAGGCTGCCGGTGCCGCTGATGAGGTTGGAGCAAATAACATTGTCATACCGGTTGAAAATGAGCGTTGCATTGTCGGTCACATTGGCCGTGCCGAGGGTTCCGGTATTCCCGCCATCGCCGATTTGCAGCGCGCCGCCGCTGATGATCGTCGTGCCGGTGTAAGTGTTGTTGCCGCTCAAAGTCCAGGTGCCGGTGCCGACTTTGGTGATGGAATTGCCGAGAATGACGCCGGCAAAGGTGGCGTCGGTATTGCGGCCACCGACGGTCCAGGCGGTGCTGTTCAAATACGAACTTGCATTGCCCGAAAGTTCACCGACCACCAGCGAACCGTTGAGACAATAGCCGGTGTTGCCATTAAGATTCAGCGCGGCGTTCGGCAAGCCGCTCAAATTGTTAAACCGGAAATCCGAATTACTGGCGTTGATGCGTCCAGTGAACGCCGCCCAACTGCCGTCCAATTCCATTCGCACATAAGGCACATACAGGTTGAGCGTGCCGCCGCCGGTGAGCGTGCCGTTGAGAAAGCAGCGGCCGTCGCCGTTGAGCGTGCCGGTGGAATTGGTCGGCACGATGAGATTCCAGAAAAAATAGTTGCTGTAAGGCGTAGGCGGCGTGTTGTTGTTTGAATTCAGGCTCAACGTGCCCTGATCCAGCATGACGTTGCCGGAGCCGAACGCGGAAACATTGGCCGTGAAATTAGCTAACGTGACCGTGCCGCCGCTGATGAGCGTGTTGCCGGCGTAGGTGTTGTTGGTGGTGAGCGTCACGGAACCTGGCCCGACGTATGTAATGTTATTCGTGCCGGAAATGGTTCCCGACAGCGTGAGCGTGTGAGCGGTGGAATTGTTCACCACCGTCAAGTTGTTGCTGATCGTAATCGGCGCGGCAATCGTGTCGCCCGCGCTCGTGGAAAGTTGAACCAGTCCAGCACTGTTGTTCGTGCCGCCGGCAAATGTCAGGGTGCCGCCGTTTGGCGCAATCAGGTAAGCCGATGAAGCATTGGCATCCCCGATGTTCAGCCAGCCGAGGGTGATGTTCTGATCCACGTTGTTGGTCTGCGTCGCGGCGATGTTGGCGGTCATGTTGACGACGACGCCGGCGGCGTTGGGATAAGCCGCGATGTTCGTCCAGTTTGCGCTGGCGTCCCAGCTTTGCGCCGCGCTGGTGACAAGGTTTGTCCAATACGCGGAGACAAATGCCTCCGGCGTGGCGCTGACTTCGCTGGAATTATTTCCTTCGCCGCCCGCGTTCACCGCCGAGACGGCGTAATAATAAACCGTGCCGTTGGCGAGGCCGGTGTTCGTGTAAGCCGTGCCGGTGGTGCTGACCAAGAGCGTCTCGCCGCCGCTGCTGGTGCCACGTTTCAAATTATAGCTGCCCGCGCCGGCGGAGGCGAGCCAGCTCAAATTAATCTGGCCGTTGCCCGGCACGGCGACCAGCCCGACGGGCGTGACGGGTGCCGGCGGCACAAGAGTCGCCGCGCTCACCGGCCCGGCGAAGGCGGAATTGCCCCAGCAAGAGCGGAACGATTGCACGCGATAAAAATAAGTCGCCCCGGCGGCAAGCCCGGTGTCGGAATAATTCGTGACGCCCGCCGCGAGCATGGCAAGGGAACTGTAATTGCCGCCATCGGCGGAGCGTTCAAGATTGAAGCCGTCCTCGTTGGTGGAGTTGTCAATCCAAGTCAGGTTGATCTGATTGGTGCCAACGCCGGTGGCGGTCAGGCCGCCGGGCGCGGCGGGCGGTTGCGCGGCGGCTGTTGAGGTGTGGGCGGTGTTGGAGACCGGCGAATTGCCGTCGGCATTATTCGCGATGACTTGATAATAATAAGTCGTGCCGGTCGGCAAGCCGGTGTCCGCGTAATTTGTCCCGGTCTGCATCACGGCTCCGATCTGGCTGAAATGGACATTGTCCGTGGAACGCTGGATGACGACGCTGGTGGCATTGGTCGCGTTGTTGGTCCACGCCAGATCAATCTCGCAGCCTGACACGACAGTTGCCGTCAAACCGGTTGGCGCGGCGGGTGGATTCGAGAGAATCACCTGCGACCCGGTTTCCATTTGCAGGAAGTCATACATGAGTCCGCCGGAGAGCAAATCCGGATAGCCGTTGGTGATGTTGCCGATGTTCCAGGTGGTTGAAGCGCCGCCTTGCCGGATCGTGATGGACAGCGTGTTCGTGCCGACGACGAACAGGCTGGGCGCAAATGAAATCTGATAATACTGGTAGCGGCCCACCGCGACGACATCGCGGTAAATGTTCGCGCCGTCCACCGTGTAATAGCCGGTGCTCTGGTAGGGCGACGGTGTGGCATTCACGCCGTTGATGTAGGTGTAAAACGCCGTGCCGCGTCCGCCGGCCAGCGCCAGCGTGAAGAGCACATTCGAGGTCGGCAGATTGGTCAGATTAAAAATGACGTTCCATTTTGGCCCCCAATAAATCCCGTTGGTCTGGGTGTGGTCGGTCAGGTTGGTCGCGCCGGATTGAGGAGTAATGGCCATGATGCACTGCGCATAATACCAGTCGTTTGATTCCGCGCTCTGGCCGATGGTGAAGTTCAAATCGTTTTGGCCGCGCTCGTTCAAATAACGCCACCACAGGCCGAATTGTTTGGGCAAATTGCCGAAGCGGAATTCCTTCGTGGTGTGATCCGGCGTGCCAACGCGCCAGAGACGCTGCTGCAAATGCGGCGGATTCCAGGCGATGACGCCGAGATTGTTCGTCTGGTCGGGCAGGACGATAATGTTGGAAACTTGTAGTTGTCCCCAGATGCCCGGCACATAGGAAAACAAAACGTAGTTGCCCGGCCGCACCTTGGGAATGGAAAAATTTCCGCCCGCATCGCCTGTCGTCCAAAAAAGATAGTTGGACGCGCCTTGATACATCCAGTCACCGTCGGCGGCATCGGCATTGCCGAGGATGACGACAGGATTGGCGGTGGACTCGCCGGTCTTTGCCATGATGGTGCCGGTGACCGTGCCGCGATGTCGCGGATAATCCCGCTCGCTCTCGTCCATCCAGGCGTAAGGCCAGTTGGACGCCATGAGCGCGCCCATGTTTTGCGCGTCCTGCCAGAGCTGCAGATGGTTGGTGCCCGTGTTGGCATACATGAAATACGGGCCGATCACCTTGGTGAAAGTCGCTCCGGCGGGTGCGCTCGGAGTGGGGGAAGATCCCAAGCCATGACCTTCAAAGTCGTCGTTATACATATAATCGCCCGAAACTGCGCCTTTCAATTTGGTCGGTCCGCCATTAATAAACTCCGCGCTGCCCAAAAGCGTGAAGACCCCGACATGCTCCGTGGATGCGCCCCAGGCATTGCGAAATGAATTGGATGATCCCTGATAGCTGCTCCAGTCATACTTGGTCCACGTCGGATGCAGGTCGGAAGTCAGGCCGCACGGCTGGGTGTAGGCGGGCCAGCCCGGCTCGTAGTTTGTCCCCGTCGGCTGCGTGAAATAATTCGTGTAGGGCATGATGACGACTTCGCCGGGAACGCCGGCGGAAGTGGAGCCGGGCGGATTCCCGCCGACGCTCAAGCCAATCGGAACATCTGAATTGCATAAATCCCAGGCGTCATAGGTGCTGCCGTCGGGATTTTGCGCCGCACTGAAAATCGAACTTAGCCGCCCCTGCCAGCTGTCCGCCGTATAATAAGCCGCTGGCTGGTTCGGCCAGTGCCGCCAGACGTGATAGGTGTAAAAACCGGCCTCGCCCGCGCGCATCACATGATGCTCTGCCCAGTCCCAGACGCCGTTTGGAAACATCGCGGGATTGCCGCTCGCGATGGGATTGCGAATCATGATGTCGGCAATCTGGCCGTTGTTCGTCACGACACTGTAAGTCGCGCCGTAGGCATCCGAAACCGAAGTCCACCAATCGTTCGTTCCGCTGCCGATGTGCGTCAGGCTCAAGGCATAATCCTGGCTGGAATCAATCAGGTTGGTGGTCGGCAGCCCGGCAAGATAAAACGCCGAGACCGAGCCATCGGACTTGCTGCATTTCATTGAGACCAGCCCATTGGCCATCGTCACCGTGCCGTCGCCATTGTCGGTGACGGTGACATTGGCGGCGGAAGAAAACCCGACGCTGGACAACATGAACGCAGCCATCAGGCTGCCGGCTAAAATTTTTGCAAGATAACGCATAAGAATGACGTCTAAAAGCTTTACTGATAATCCAGCCACACGGCCAGCCACAACACAGAGCGACCGTTTATTCAACTCTTCACAAAAGGCCGCCATGCAAGGCGCAGAATTCCAAAATTACAACCCCTCAACAACCGCCAATTATCGCCATTCCCAAGATCGTTGAGAAACCCGTCAAAAGGACGAAACTTGCGATTTCTCAACTCGCGACAAAACATTCAAACAACTCTCGGTCATGCTGCAAATTTAGGCCCGATGCTTGTTAATGCAAACCACAAGGCGCGCGGCCCGCATTCGGGCTGCGCGCCACGAGTTTATGACTTATTCCACGGGAGCGTTTGGATTTCTCATGCGGTAGAACACGGCCGGCTGTGTGGGATCAACCGTGATCACCGTGTTGGTGATGAGCGCGCTGCCAGGCACGTCCACCCAGTTGCTCGACGGGGTGAGGCCCGTGTTCGAGTTGTTGGTCTGCGCCTGGAGAATCCAGCCCAAATTGTTGGGCCAGCCCAGCGTCAGGGTCTGGTTGCCGCCGGCGGAGCCGACAGAAACCTGCACGTTCGGCGGATTCACGTTAAGGGCGGAGTTCGTGTTCGCCACCGCCATGCTGCCATTCACGGCCAGATTGGTGATCCAGAACTCACCGGCCGGCAGCACCGGCAAGGAGATGTTTGTGATGCCACCGGCAACGATGTTGCTGATGTTGACAGCGACGGCGCTTGGGAAGAACTGCAACACATTCGTGGTATAGGCCGGGAATGCCAGGCTGCCAGCGTTGTTCACGACTAGGGCCGCAGCTTGAACCGTGAGTGTGCCGCCGACCGTCAGGCTGTCATAGGCCGGCGTGGCGGTGGCGTTGACCGCCATCGCAAACGTGGTGTTGGTCATGATGGTGGCATTGCCGGTGATCGTCAGATTACCCGGGTATGTGCCGGGGTTGTTGGCGCGACGACCAGGAGCGACGACAACACTGTTACTAATACCGGTGATCAGGTTGCCCATCAGGGTGCCGTTGCCGAACAGGGTTTGCGAGCCGTTATGGCCAACATAGAGCGTTCCCGGGGCGCCCGCCTTTGTAACATCCAAGATGCCGGGCGACACAATGGTGATGTTTGTGCCGTTAAGATAGCTGGCCGTTCTGGGATAGTCGTAGGTGTTGGTGCCCAGCGGGACAAACGCCAGCGTGCCGTTGCTGACGACAAGCTCGCCGGTGAAGGTCATGTTGTTGTTGGTCAGCGTCAAGCTGCCGGTGCCGACCTTCATAAGACCCACGTTGGCATCAACTAATTGCGAGCCGTTGGTCGTGCTGATGTTCAGGCCGCCGATGGCGTAGATAGTGGGCTGGCCGCCATTACCACCACTGTTGCCGGAGCCGCAAATCAAGCTACCGCTATCACCACCGGACAGAGAACCCCAACGCAGCACATTGCCGGCCGTCTTGCCAAAGACAGCCACGGTATGATTGTTATTTGGCATCATAACCACATTGGCATTAGGCAGGCCCGCATTGTTGTTAAGTCCAATATTTCCATTCGCGGGGAACGATGCAAAGACGACGGTGCCGGTAAAGGCCGACCAATCGCCGTCATAAGCGGCGCGCACATAGGCACCGGCAAGGCAATATAATGTTCCGCCGCCATGCAACGAATTGAGGGTCATGGTGCCTTCGCCCGGTTGGGAAATCGTGCCCATTTGTCCCGTCGGCACAATCAAGCTGTTAACCGTGACATAGCAGTATGTAGAAGTGCTTTTGGCACCGATCGGGAACAACACGCCGCCGTAGCCATTCGTATAGACATTATTGCCATTGGGACAGTTTGTGCCCGCCAGCGTGACATCTCCAAGGCCGGAATATGCCGTCGCATTGCCGCCGGTTCCCAAGGTAAGAATCGCGCCCAAATTCACCGTGGCGTTGCTGACAAGCAAGCCGCCGCTGAAGGTGTTCAGGTTGAGAGTGGCTGTTCCCAGGGTGTTCGTAATGGGAGTGAGCGTAAGCACCGGCGAATTCGCTCCGTTATTGACCACATTCAGCGCAACCTTGCCGCTGCCGGAATTATTGTTGTCAGCCAGCACGCCGTAGAAAGTGTTGGTGCCGCCGTTGACCGTCAGAGTGCTGATTCCACTGCCGTTGTTGATAATGTAGCTTGGCGTAAATCCACCACCACTTGAGCTGTTGGCACCCGACAGGCCGGCAACAATGGGGCTATGTCCATTCAAATCCAAGATGCCGGAGACTCCTGATCCGACATTCAAGTTGACCACCGTGGTCGCCGGAAGGGCGTTGGCCGCTCCAACCACAACGGTGCCGGCGGAAATCGTCGTGCTGCCGGCATAGGTGTTGCTGCCGCCCAATGTGACGGTTCCCGTCCCCAGATTGGTGACGCTCCCAAGGCCGCTGATGTTGGCGTTCACAGCAAGGCTGCCGCTGTTGTTAAAGAGCAGCTTGCCGTCATTGGTCACGCTGCTGCCGCCCAAGGTTCCAGCCGCGCCGCCATTGCCCACCTGCAGGATGTTGGTGGTGTATACCGACCCGGAGAACGCTGTGTTGTTCCCGGCAAGAATCAGTTTTCCAGCGCCCATCTGATACAATGAGCCGCAACCGCTGATCGGGCCGCTAATGGTTTCCGTGGCATAATTGCTGACGCTCAAGGTGGCGTTGTTGGAGATGCTGATGGAGCCGCTGCCACCGACCATGCCGTCCTCCGCCGCCGCAGTATTGTTGCCGAGCTGGACCGTGCCGGCGCTGATTACAGTTCCACCCAGATAATCATTTAAGGTCTGCAGGGTCACCTGACCCGTTCCGTTCTTAACCAGGCTGGAGCCGCCAGTGATCTTGCCAAGGCTGCCGCTGCTCGAACCCAAGGTATAGTTCAGGTTGGTCGAGTTGACGGTGACAACGGTCGGTGAAACGCCGAGAGTAATGTCAATCGCCGGGTTGGCGGAACCGGTATCGTCAATAACCGCATAGTCAGGACTCACATACTGAACCGCCGCCGCACCGTCGTTGTTGGTCCAGTTGAACGAAGTCAGATCCCAGCGATTTTGCGAGGCATCACCCGCCCAAGTCACCTGCGGGATGGTTCCCGAATACACAAGCAGGCTCAAATTGCCGCTGGCCTCGTTCGTCAGCACGCCAATTTGTCCCGGTTGAACGAAACCAAACAGGCCAAGGCTTGACGCGGAACCGACCACTCCACTCGTGGCGTGAATCAGCGGATAAACGCCATTAAGCAGCGGCACGCCATTCACGTTAATGACAACAGTGCCTGAATTCTCATTGAGAGTTCCGACATTGATGAGGTCCTTGCTGGCGTTGCCGACATCAAAAACATAGTTGCCACCGTTCAGGCTCAAGCTGCCGCTAATGGTCAAAGTGCCGACGACACCATTGGTGCCGGGCGAAACCGTTGCGCCGGCCGCTGTCGTCACCGAGCCATTGAACGTGCCGCTGCCCGCCAGCACTTCCGAAGGAGTGGCGCTCCGCAGGGTCAGCCCGCCGCCGATGGCTGATGCATCGAACAGCGCCCCCGCGCCGATTATGATGCCCGCCGTGTTGGAAACGGAACCGGAAGCCGCCAAGGTCAACGAGCCGCTGCTGACGACGGTGTTTCCAGAGTAGGTTTCAGCGTTCGTTATGATCAAGTTGCCGCTGCCCGTCTGCACCACATTGCCGCTGCCGCTGATCACTTTCTGATAACCCACGTTGTTGTTGTTGTCGAAGGCCAGGGTTCCGTTGTCAACGATGCTGGCGGCATTGCTGACGCTGCCCGACGCGCCGCCGGTGCCCAACTGCAACGTGCCGGAGCTGATGGTTACCAGTCCGCTCAAGGGATTGTTGGCCGTCAAGGTCAATGTTCCAGCACCGAGCTTCGTCAAGTTGCCGGTTCCGCTGATGGCGCCAACGCTTGTGTTGTCCGAGCGGTTGAATGCCAGAGTTCCATAGTCATAAATTGCCGAGGAATTGGCAATGCTGCCCGACGTGCCAGCCGCGCCAACCTGCAACATACCCCCGGCCGCTCCAGAATATCCATTGAGGATGTAAGTCGGCCCCGTATAGGTATTGTTGCCGGTGAGGATGACATTGCCGCTACCAGCCTTGGTCAGGCCCGATCCCCGCGTTGCCGCAGCGTTCGTATTGTCAGCAATCACCGAATTGATGACCAGGCCGCTGTTGAAGGCGGTGTTTTGCTGCAACAGGATCAAGTCGGCATTCGTGGCGCCCAGCAAAGTGCCGCCACTGATGACCTGCTGGTAAGGCCCGCCAGCAGACGGAACCAGCACACCACCGGAAGAAAGTGTCAGCGCAGAACCGTTGAGGATGTTCACCGTGACCGGCGCTGAATTGTTCAACTTCAGCGAGTTGATCCAGATGGTGCCCAGACTGGCCGACGGACTGCCACTCAAATACACGTTGTCATTGCCAGCCCAGCTCGCCGGATTAAGGCTGGTCTGGTAAGCGCCATAGCCGGCCGATCCTGTCTTATTCGCAACCACCCAGTCATTCAAAGACCATGTGGCATAGCCGCCCAGAATGCCGTTGACACCATAACTGTTGGTATTGAAAAAATAGACGCCAGCACCGTTGCCGCCCGCAAGACCAAGATTCAACACGCCGCCCACGACCCTGAACACGTTGTTGGAAATGTTATAGCGCGGCGACGCGTTGGCTTGCCGGGTCGCCTGGTTAATGGCCGACGCGCCGGGATTAATGGTAAGGTTTTGAAAAGCGGTGATGGGCGATGCGTTGGCCAGTCCGTTTTGATTAATGGTGCCGCCGCCCATCATCAGGTTCCCAGGAGTCACCCCGTTATAAAGCACATATGTGTTGCCGGTGCCGTAATAGCCGAGGTTAAGAGTGCCGTTATTCACGGTGACATCACCGGTGAACGAGTTGGGATTTTGCAGGAGAACCGAGCCGCTGCCATTCTTGGTCAGGCCACCGGTGCCGGTGACATAAACGCTTGTGCTGGCGTTGAACGAGTAGCTCGTCGAGTTGTTGCTGAAGGTCATTGAGCCGGGATCCACCACGAGCGGCAGACTGATCGTGCCATAACCGGCGTCGTTAAAGATCACATTGTCGCCCGTGTAGAAGTAATCATTGGTGCCGCTATTCTTCCAGTTCCTTGTCAAGTGGACATCCCAACTGTTGGACGTCGAGCCACCGCTCCAAATGATATTACCCGGGGTGGCCGTGCCGCTGGCGGTTAATTTGATATCTTTGCCGTCGCTGGTGTCAAAGGTGCCGGTGATTCCGCGCTCTGCGATCAACACCAGGTTCGCGGAATCGCTGTCATTCGGACTGGTTGAAATGTATTGGGAGCTTTCAATCAGGGTATATTGCCCATTATACAGGCTGCCGGTCAGCGGCGTCACCACAAAGTCAAGCTCGTCGCCGATGGAAAGCGTGCCGTTGACGATGACCAGGTCGTTGGTGCCGCCGCCCAGGGCCGGGGTGTTGTTCAGCAGGAAATTGATCCGGTTTGGGCTGATTGTGGGATAGGTCCGGGAGCTGTCCAGCGTCATATTGCCGTTGATGCTCCAAGTGGCAAACCCGGGGCTGATGGAAGTGATCGGCGAGATCGCGCCGCCGCCATTCACCGTAAAATCACCATTAACGTCTGCGGTGACAACGCTGATGATGCTGTTGGTCGAATATGTCTGCGACACAATGTTGGTTGTGGGAACAACATTGGTATAGGTTGCCAGATCGGTGTTGGTTTGGTAGGTGATGATGGTGTTCGTGGCTGTCGTCACGAGATAATTCGTGCCATAAGAGGGGTCATAGCTGCCCAAAAAGTTGGTGTAGGGTTTCGTGGGCGTGCCCGCAGACACGGTAAGGGCGCCGGCCGGGACATAACCGCCGTAGGCGTTCAGCGCCGAAATATCAAACACCGCGCCGGAAGCAATTGTCAAAGTCGTCGAATTCGCGCCGAGCGAACCCTCGGCATTGCCGGCGCTGATCCCCAATACCAGCGTTCCCTGATTGATGATGGTTGGGCCGCCATAGCCATTGCCGCCCGTCAATATTTCCGTGCCAAAACCCGTCTTGGTCAATCCCACCGTGCCGGAGGAGTTATTGATGACTCCCGAATAGACACCATTGGAGTTTGCATTACCCACGGTCAAAGTATAAAGACCGGTGTTTGCCGTGCTTGCGTTGTCCACCACTCCCGAACCGCCCCCCGAATCGTCAAGCCCGTTGATGGCCGGGCTTTGCCCGTTCAGATCCAACCTGCCGTTATCCACGTAAATGTTTCCGACATTGGCCCCGCCGGGCAGGGCGGCGGCATTGTTTAATTGAAGGGTTCCCTCCTGGACCATCACCGCTTCCGGATTCTGCGGCCCAAAGGTGTTGGTGATATACACATAAGAACCGTTCGTGGTCGAGGCAATGGTGTTGGTGACGTAGGTGTAATTCGTGGAAACCCCCGCAACCACATACGAGTTCGTGTAGATGGTGACGACCGCGGGATTAAACGTTCCTGCACCCTGGAAATAATTCGTTATTTGCACCGCATTTGTGCCAAACGCGTTGGCAACCGCCAGCCGGGTGACCCCGCTGTTGTTGATCACCAACTGTCCGCCGTTGGTGCTGCTGATGACGCCGGTGAGGAAAAGGGGCGCGCTGCCGCCAATTGTCAGCGTGTTGGTGGAAAGATTGATGGTCCCGCTTTCGGTATTTGTGGGGTAGGTGGTTGCCGTTGCCGGCAGATAAGTCGAGGCATTGTTCGCGAAGGTCTGGGATTTGCCGATCGTCATCGCCATTGCATTTGAATTCACCCCGGCGTTGTCTGTGATGCCGTTGGTAATCTGTAGGGCATTGCCGCCAAGAATGAATCCGTTGGTGCCAAAAGTAATTGAACCAATTCCAAATGGTGACAAATTCGTGGATACACCCGTCACAATGTTGGTGATGGTTGTAAAAAAATTGTTTTGCGGAGCCATCCCGGCGGCGGGACTGACCGCAAAAGTCAGGGAGTCGCCGAGAAGCGTCGGCTGCTCGTTCGCCCCGGACGAATTGTCCACCCAGTTCAAGTTGTTGGTCCAGGCATAGGGCGAGTTGGTGCCAACCCATGTCTCGGATTGCTGGGCGCGCGCTGCCGAACCCCAACAAAGGATTACAAGCGCCACCAATAGTTGAATGGACGGATACCACGACTTGACTCCAAACAAGTTTTGAGTGATTTGCATTTTCTTGATCATAGGGACTTTGGGTTTTTATATTGTCAGTTTTCAAGTGTTGCAGCTTTGGAGAAGAAAATCTTCCCCCCATTTTGGGGGAGTCGTTGACGACGATATTTCGCCGCCGTCTGGCAGTTGAAGACTTAAAAGCCGGGGTGCCGGCTTTCGGCAGGCAAACACAACCGGCTATTTCAAATACTTCAACACCGCCTCCATTTTGGAGCGCACATGCAGCTTGGCGTAGATGTCCTTGAGGTGAAAACGGACGGTCTCGAAGCTGATGCCGAGCTTTTGGGCGATTTCCTTGGCGACAAACCCGCGCGCCAGCAGGCCGAGAATCTCCTCCTGCCGCGGTGTCAGCCGCACGGTTTCCTTCGGCGCGGCCGGCCCGGAAAATGACTGGACGACCTTGCGCGCGATTTCCCCGCTCATGGGCGCGCCACCCTGATGCACGTCAAAAATGGCCTCGATGATTTCCGCCTTCGTGCTGCGCTTGAGCAGATAACCGCTCGCCCCGGCCTTCAGCGCCTTGAAGACCAGTTCGTCGTCGCCATGGACCGTATAGACGATCACCTGAGTTTCGGGCAGCAATTGGCGCAGGCGCGCCGTGCATTGGATTCCCGACATTCCCGGCAGCCGGATGTCCATGACCACAACCTGCGGCGGGTTCTTCGGAAGGACTTCCAGCGCATCCTCGCCGCTGGGACAGGTGCAGACGCAATTGAGCCGCGGTTCGCGCGCGATGACCCTGGCGAGCATGACGCAGCTCTCTTCGTTGTCTTCGACAATGGCGACGGTGATGGGCATGGCGGTTGGCATGTTACTCATGGCGAAGCGGCGCGGCGTGCAAATTCTTCCAGGATGGGATTAAAATGTGGATCGAAGTTCCCTTCCCCGGTTCGCTGGACACTTCAAGCCCGCCACCCAACTGCCCGGCGCGCGCACGAATGTGTGATAGCCCATGGCGCCGGGACTGGACGATGGCTGCGGGGGAAAATCCACGGCCGTTGTCTTCAATCCGAATCTCCAGGGTGTTGTCAACCACCTTCAGGACCAGGGTGACTTCGGCGGCCTGCGAATGTTTGATGACGTTGTCCATCGCCTCCTTGACCATTAAAAAAAGATGGTAGCGGACCTCCGGCTCCAGCGCGAAATCGGGAACGTCCTCCATCATGTCCAGCCGGGGCCGGATGGCGGTGCGGTGGAAAAATTCCAGGAAGGTCTGTCCCAGGTAGGCGAACAATCTGGCCAGGGAATCGTTGGCCGGATTGACCGACCAGATGACGGCGTCGAGATCGCGCGCCAGGGTCAGGACGCGGCCGGAAATCGCCGCGGACTGCTCTTTGATTTCCTCCACCGAGAAAAGCGTGTCCCGCGATTCCTCCAGCATCAGCCCGACCTGCATGATGGTGGCGCCCAGGTCGTCGTGCAAATCGCGGGCGATGCGCATCCGTTCCTTTTCCAGGGCCTGCTGGTGTTCCAGCCGTTCCAATTTCAATTTCAAACGCCGCTGTGACCAATGCCGGATGCCCAGCGCGGACGCCGTCAGAAAGACCATCAGGGCCGAAACCTGAAACTGCCAGCCCTGCCACCATGCCGGCTGCACCGCGAACAACAGGACGGTCTCGGCGTCATTCCAGACGCCGTCATTGTTGCATGCCTTCAGGTGCAGACAATATTTTCCGGGCGGCAACGCGGAATAGACGGCGGCGCGCTGGTTGACAATCTCAACCCAGTCGGAATCAATGCCGTCAAGCCTGTAGCGTATGCGAACGTCCTGCGGCACGGCGTAACTCAACACGGAAAATTGGAATTCCATTTTCCGGCACAGGGGCGGCACCTGCAGGGAACTGGCGATCGCCAATGGCCGGTCGTTGACGAAAATTCCGTCAATAAAAGCCGGTGGCGAACGGGGGCTGGATTTGAGCGCGGCGGCATCCACCGACAGCAGCCCCTGCTGGGTTGCAAACCACAGCCGGCCGTCCGGCGTTTTGCAGGCCATCGGCTGGGCGGAGCCAAAACAGGAAATGCCCGCAAGCCCCTGGCTCCTGCCGAAGGCAACCGCGGAGACACTCGAAATCTTCCCGTCCGCAAAATCCAGCAGATCGCGTTTGGCCACATGAAAAATTCCATCCCGCGTGCCGCACCACAAACGCCCCGCGCCATCCTCCACCATCTCGGCAATGAAGTCGCTCGACAGGCCGTTGGTGCTCGTGATGAGCGTGAATTTTCCATTGCGCCGCAAAACCAGCCCGCCGCCAATCGTGCCGATCCAGACCGCTCCGTCGGCATCCGCACAAAGCGAACGGATGGGCGCGTCCGGCAGCCCATCCTTTTCCGTGAACACGGTGAATTTTCCATCGGCCAGTTCAATGAGCTGGCGGTCTTCAGTGCCGACCCAGATCCGTCCGTTGGAATCCTCGGCAATGCAACGCGGGCGCTGCCCGGGAAACTGCGTTTGGGCAGCATAGTTTTCCGGCAGCCCGCCGCGAAAACAGCCCAGCACATTCATGTCCGCGCCAACCCAGATGTCGCCCTGGCGGCTCTTGAACAAAACATGAGCGCCGAGGATGTTTCCAGTGAGGCCGTTGCTCACGGTTTGAACCTGATCCGGATTGTCGCGCGGAAACCGGTAAAGCCCGCCTTCGCTCGCCCACAGCCAGCCGCGATCATCCGCGCAGACGGAGTAAGCGCGGAATTTGTGCGGCCCGGACAGTTGCGGAATGGACACTTTCCCGTCACTGATGCGAGCCACCCCGCCGCGGCGGTTGGCCAGCCAGACATCGCCCCGCTCATCCGCGCACACGCCATCGCTCACATCCTCGGGCAGGCCCGCCCTCGAATCGTAGAGATGAAACAATTTGGGCCGGAGCCGGTTGATCCCACCGCCAAGCGTGCCGACCCAGATGTCCCCTTCGCCGTCTTGCGCGATGGACGCAATCTGGCTTTGCGATGTTTCCACATGGATGAATTTCCCGTCGGCAAAACGATACAATCCATGCGCGTCCGTGCCGATCCACAGGCCTTGGTTGCCGTCCTCAAACATTTCCCGGACAATCCCGCCCGGAGCCACCCACGGCAGGTTGGTGCTGACGGTGGAAATCAGATCGCCTTGCATCTTCAACAGGCGCCTGCCTTTGCACACCCAGATTCCGCCGGAACGGCTGGAGGCCACCACCACGAATCCCGCCAAGCGCGGATTTTCGATGGAATTGGAACGCACCATCGTTCCATCGCGATAGCAGTTCAAAAAACTGCCGCTGCCAATCCACACCCGGCCTTCACTGTCCCCCGCAAACGAAACCCCCGTGCGGCTGTTCAAGCCGTTGGCCGGGCCGAAGTCGGAAATTTTCCCGTTCTGCCAGCGCCGCACCCGCCCGCCTTCCATGCCGATCCAGATTGCGCCGTCCCCGGCCACAAACAACGTCTGCAATTGTTTTCCCTCCAGTCCGTCGCCCGCCGGATGCGGACGGAACTGCCCGTCTTTCAACTGCACCACACCGCCGACCGCCGGCAGCATCAGGAGGGTCGAACCGGCCGCCTTCGCCAGCGCGCGAATGTTGTGCTCCGCATCGCTGGCAATCAGCGGAGAGGCAAACGGTTTGAAATTCACGCCGTCAAAACGCACCAGCCCGCCGATGGTTGCCAGCCAGATGTATCCCGTCCGATCTTGAACCACATCGTTGACCGCGTTGCCGGGAAGCCCCTCGTCTGTCTGCCACGACTGAACAACAAAACCATCCGCCGCCGGCCGTTCCGACGCCGCACAATGGCCGGCATCCAAAGCGCACAGCCACAACCCGCACGTCAATGTGGCGGCGGCCGTGAGGAAGGACTGGGGCGACATTCTGGCTGCGAACATAAAATCAATTCACGGCTTTGTAAAGTTTGGCCGGAAATGGAAGCCTCCTGATTTTGCCGTTTTCCCGGGCGCAGCCGGCCCGGCCGCTCCCGCGCCATTTGGGCGTGGCAAAAGCGGGAAGGCAATTGGCAAAACAGGGTTGGCCGGGACGCCCGCCGCAATCCATGTTGGAACGTTGCAATGGAAAATGTCTTGGAAAACGCAATCAGCCAGGCCGCGGCACAGCTGCCGGCGACGGAGAAGCGCGACCTGCTGGCGCGGCTGCTCAAACGCCTCGCCCACGAAATCCGAAATCCGCTCAGCTCGCTCGACGTGCATTTCCAACTGCTCGAGGAGGACTTGGGCACGCTGTCGCCGCAGGCGCGCGCACAGCTCGCGCCGCGCCTGGGCATCATCCACGGCGAGCTGCACCGCCTCGACAGCATCGTCGAACGCTTCCTGAAACTGGCCGGCCCCTCCGCGCTCGAATTGGAGCCGGTGGACATCAACAAAATCGTCACGCACGTCTGCGAGCTGCTCCGCCCGGAGGCGTCCGCGCGAAAAGTCGAAATTCTGGCCGCCGTGGAACCCGGCCTGCCGCAAGTCACCGTTGATCCCGTCCGACTGACGCAGGCGCTGCTGAACATCGTCATCAACGGCATTCAGGCCGTCAGCGGCGAGGGCCGGGTGAAAGTCAGCGCGGCAATATCCGGCTCCGGCGAATTCCTGCTGCTGCGCGTGCAGGACACCGGCCCGGGCATTCCGGCCAACGAGCTGGGCGACATTTTCGACCCCTATTTCACGACCAAGGCCGAGGGCAACGGTCTGGGATTGTGGATCGCGCAACAGATTGCGGTGGCCCACGGCGGCGATCTGCGCGCCGAAAACGCGCCGGACGGCGGTGCGGCGTTCACGCTGACCCTGCCGATCAAGCGAAAGGAATGACGTGGAAAATTCAAAGATAAAAATCCTGGTCGTGGACGACGAGCAGGGCCTGTGCGCCGGTTTGCAGGAGGGCCTGCGCCGGGAAGGCTACATCGTTGACGCCGCCAACGACGCTCCGGCGGCGGTGCGGCTCGCCAGCCAGTGCCTCTACAATCTGGTGATTTCGGACGTCAAGATGCCGGGCGTGAGCGGTCTGGAATTGCTCGCCCAAATCCGCGAGCGCAGCCGCGACACGTTGTTCATTTTGATGACCGCGTTCAGCACCGTCGAAAACGCGGTCGAGGCGATGCGCCTGGGCGCCTACGATTATCTGCCCAAGCCGATTGACCTCAAGCGGCTGCGCATCCAGGTGCAAAAGGCGCTGGAATACCAGGCGGTGGTGGCGGAAAACAACGAGCTGCGTTCGCGGCTGCAAAAACGCACCGAGCCGAATCCGCTGATCGGCGAAAGCGAGAGCATGAGGACCGTTGCGCGGCTGATCGGGGAGGTCGCGCAGAGCGACGTGACCGTGCTGATCGAGGGCGAAAGCGGCACTGGCAAGGAAATCGCCGCGCGGCTGATTCACCAGCACAGCCCGCGGCGCGACAAGCCGTTCATTTCCGTCAATTGCGCCGCGTTTGCGGAGCAGCTGCTCGAGGCGGAATTGTTCGGCCACGTCAAGGGCGCGTTCACCGGGGCCGGCGCGCAAAAGCCGGGCCGGTTCCAACTGGCCGACGGCGGCACGCTGTTTCTCGACGAGATCGGCGACCTGTCGCCCAAAGGCCAGGGCGATTTGCTGCGCGTGCTGGAGGACGGCGCGTTCCGCATGGTCGGCGGTTCCGAACTGATCCGCGTGAACGTGCGCATCATCGCGGCGACGAACAAAAAACTGCCGGAGTTCGTGGCGGAGGGAAAATTCCGCGAGGATCTTTTTTACCGGCTGAACGTCGTGCCGGTCGTCATGCCGTCATTGCGCGAGCGGGCCGACGACATTCCGCTGTTGATCGAGCGGTTTTTTGAGCGCTTTGCCGCCACGCACAAGCGCGGCCGCAAACGGATGTCGCCGGAGGCGATGCAGCTTTGCCAGCGGTTTCCGTGGCCGGGTAATGTGCGGCAGTTGCGCAACGCGGTCGAGCGCATGGTCATCACCAGCCGCGCGGCGGTGGTGGATGTCGCCGCGCTGCCGGATTTTTTGCGGGAGTTCGACAGCAATCAGGTCACGTTCACCGTGCGGCCCGGCACGCCGCTGGCCGAGGTGGAAAAATTGCTGATCCGCCAGACGCTCACGCACGTCACCCGCAACCGCACGGAGGCGGCGAACGCGCTGGGCATCAGCCGGCGCGCGCTGCAATACAAGCTCAAGCAATACGGCCTGCTGGACGAAACCGGCGGCGCGCCGGACAAGAAATAGCGAAATAGCGCGCCGAGGGTCCCTGCACCAACGGCGGCCCGGCGGTGCAAGAATTGCACCAACGCGCGGGCGGGTGATTTTTGAGCGGCTTCTGAATTTCCTCATTCCCCATTAAAATCAGGCGGTTCCGCCGGTTTTGCCTGTTTCAAGCGGGTTGGCACGTCGCTTGCGTTGATGAAAGGCGGTTGACTAGAAAGCAACCGTAAACTGAAACAACAATTAATATGAGCGATTCAAACAATTCAACGTCCACGACCAACACCACGCCGGCGGCTCCCGCCTACGCGTGCAACAAACCCGCCACCAGCAATCCGGCCCAAGCCCAGGCGGCACGTCCGGCCTCGCAAAAGTCCGCCCGCCGCCAGGCGCGCAAACAGCAACAGCAGCCGGCGCAGCAGCATTGAACGGCTTCGTGGTTGCACCTGTGCAACCACTTCTCGCAGGGACCGGCGCCAGAGGAGGAACCGGCGCCGGTCTTCTGCGGGGTTGATTTCGGCGGAGGCATGAGCGCCAGCGGATGATAGCCCGCCAGAAGTTCGAGTCTCCTGACCGCCGAAATCAGCCCCGGTGAAGATGAAGTCCTGTGACGCGGAAATCACCGCTGCTGTTTTTATATGAACGAATTGATGCGGATTTTAATTGAACTGCAATCGCTTGAATTTGAGGAGACGATTCAGCCGAACATCGAAGAGCGGATCGCGGCGCTGCGCGCGAAAATTCCGAAGCCCATCCTGAGCCACTACGACCGCCTGGGCGACCAGGGCAAAAAAGGCGTGGCCGCGGTGCGCAACCAGACCTGCACCGGCTGCCACATGCGGGTGCCCGTGGCGGTGGTCTTCAACCTGAAACACGCCGAGGATGTCTGCCTGTGCGACAATTGCGGGCGCTACCTCTATCTCCCGGAACCCGCGGCGGAAGTTGCCGCGGAAGCCCCGGTGGAAGACGGCGGCAAGGCGCGGGAAAAAACCGCCGCAAAGAACGGCCGCAAACAACTGGCCCATGCCCTGTGAGATTCCACCGGCCGGCAGCCAGGTTTCCATCGCGGATTACACGCGACCGGAACTGATCGTTCCGCGATTGCGCGAGCGTGATCCGGCGGGAATCATCGAGGAATTGAGCCAGCGGCTGCGCGCGGGCGGAATCATTGCCGACGTGCTTTCGTTTTATCAGGCCGTGGTCAACCACGAGTTTCTTTCCAATTCGGCCCTGCCGGCGGGCATTGCCACGCCTCACGCCCGCAGCGCGCAGGTCGGCCGGCTGACGCTGGCAGTTGGACGCACCAGCGAACCGGTGGTCTGGGGCGTGGAAGAATCATGGCCGGTCGAATATGTTTTTCTCCTCGCGGTTCCGCCGACAGACGCATCGAACTACCTCTCCCTGCTTTCGAGCATTGCCGGCTTTGGCCGCCAGCCGGAAATGCTCGCCAGACTGCACACGGCGGCGGACGCAGCCTCCATCTTGGGCCTCTTGAACCAAATCTGCGTGCGGCCCGGCTGAAACCATGAAAACTTCCCTCCAAATTCTTGATGAATTGGGATTTGCAGCCTGCATTGTGGTTGCGGCAGCCATCGCACTCACCTTGATGCTGGGCTGCGCGGCGTGGAAAAGCGTCGTCAGTTCGGATTAATCCGTTTCCGTGTCGCGCCAGAAACCGCAACCATCGCATCCGACGGTCCGGCTTCACCCCATTTTGCCGAAACGCCGGTTTTTTCCACAAACGGCTTAATTTTCACATTTCCATTTTCCGCGCTTGGGCTAGCTTTTGCTCCGCGCAATTTTTATGGCTGAAAAATCGAAACAGGTTTACGACGAGAGCAAGATTAAGACGCTGTCCTCGCTGGAGCACATCCGGCTCCGCACGGGCATGTATATCGGGCGCATCGGCTCCGGCGCGCACCCGGACGACGGCTGCTACATACTGCTCAAGGAGGTCGTGGACAACGCGATTGACGAGTTCATCATGGGCAACGGCCGGGAGGTCCACATCAAGATCGACGGCAACCGCGTCAGCGTGCGCGATTTCGGGCGCGGCATCCCGCTCGGCAAGGTGGTGGACTGCGTTTCCAAGATCAACACCGGCGCGAAATACAACGACGAGGTGTTCCAGTTCAGCGTCGGCCTCAACGGCGTCGGCACCAAGGCGGTCAACGCGCTGTCGAAAAGCTTTTTCGTCCGCAGCCATCGCGGCGGCGAGTTCGCCGAGGCCGGCTTCAAGATTGGAAAGTTAAAAAAAGAGGACACCGGCAAAACGAAGGAGCCGGACGGCACGCTCATCGAGTTCGAACCGGACCCGGAAATCTTCAAGAACAGCGAATACAAGCTGGAACACGTCGAGCGCCGGCTGCGGCATTACAGCTATCTCAACACCGGGCTGAAATTGGTTTTGAATTTCGCGGGCGCGGAGCCGAAGACGTTCCAGTCGCGCTACGGCCTGATGGATTTGGTGATGGAAGACCTCGCCAGCGACGGCAGCGAGCCAATTTACCCGCCGCTGCATTACGCCGGCAAGACGCTGGAGTTTTGTTTCACCCACAGCAATTCGCGCTACGGCGAGACGTTTTATTCCTTCGTCAACGGCCAGTTCACCAGCGACGGCGGCACGCACCTGAGCGCGTTCCGCGAGGGCCTGCTCAAGGCGGTGAACGAGTATTGCAACGGCAAGTTCGACGGCGACGACGTGCGCGAGTGCATGGTCGGCGCGGTGGCGATCCGGTTGCAGGACCCGGTGTTCGAGTCGCAGACGAAAAACAAGCTGGGCAACACGGAGATCCGCACCGAGCTGGTCGGCAGCGTGCGCGAGGAGCTGCTGCATTTTTTCAACCGCAACAAGGAGATCGCGGAAAAAATCATCGCGAAAGTGATGGACACCGAGCAATTGCGGAAGGAATTGCAGGACGTGAAGAAGCTCGCGCGCGAACGCGCCAAGGCCATCACGCTGCGCATCCCGCAGCTCAAGGATTGCAAGCATCACTTCGACCAGAAAAAGGACAAGGGCCGCGGCACGATGGTGTTCATCTGCGAAGGCCAGTCCGCCGCCGGCTCCATCACGAGCTGTCGCGACGTGAACAACCAGGCGGTGTTCGTGCTCAAGGGCAAGCCGCTCAACGTCTGGGACCTCAAGCGCGACGTGATGTATAAAAACGACGAGATGTATAACCTCATGCAGGCGTTGCAGATCGAAGACACCACCGACAGCCTCCGCTACGAAAGGGTGATTCTCGCCACCGACGCGGACGTGGACGGCATGCACATCCGCAACCTGATGATCACGTATTTCTTCAAGTTCTTCGAGCGGCTGGTCCGCGACGGCCACGTTTTCGTTCTGGAAACGCCGCTGTTCCGGGTGCGCAACAAGGAGAAAACCATTTACTGCTACAGCGAAGCCGAGCGTGACAACGCGATCCGGGAATTCGGCGGCAAGCCGGAGATCACGCGGTTCAAGGGTCTTGGCGAAATCAGCCCGAAGGAATTCGCCCAGTTCATCGGCAGGCAGATGCGCTTGAGCAAAATCGAATACGCACCGGTCGCCGAGGCCGCGCCCATCTTCGACTTTTACATGGGCAAAAACACGCCGGAGCGGAAGGACTACATCATGGACAGCCTCGTCGTGCCGGTGGAGGAATAATTTTCCAGGTGGTGCGCGTGGCGGGGGTCGAACCCACAACCTTCAGCTTCGGAGGCTGACGCTCTATCCAATTGAGCTACACGCGCAAGGCAAAGTCCAGATTACCGGCGTGCGGGGCTTTGCTCAATCGCAATCTGCGCAAAACAAAAAGGGACGGCGCAAGGCCGTCCCCGTTTGTGAATTGATTGACAGATTATTGCTGCGGTGCGGCAGCCGGGGCGGCAGCCGGGGCGCGGCGCTGACGCGGCTGATTCATCTTCTCCCATTGAGCATACTGATCCGCCGTCAGGGCGGCTTTCATTTGAGTATCCACATCAGTGCGAATGGCCTGCATCTTGGTCCGACGATCTTCCTGCGACAGGGTGGTGTCGGCGCGCAGGTCCTTCAGCTTTTGGTCGCGGGCGTCGAGGATGGTTTTGACCTTGGCCTTTGTGGCGTCGTCCAGCTTGAGCGTCGTGGCGATCACATCCAAGGTCGGGCCACCGGGCCTCATGCCAGGTCCGCGCGGACCGGCGGCAGGAGCACCTGCGGGCGGGGTGTTGGTGGCGGTTTGCGCTTGAATCAGGGCGCTGCCGGCAAACAGGCTGCCGGCCACGACTGCGGCAATGATCAATGATTTTGATGCTTTCATAATTTTTCGGTTGCGGTTTTGGTTTCAAAACGCCGCGCCTTCATGGAACGGCGGTGACTTTTACAGACGCCATGCCTCGAGAAAGGTTACAATCCGCGGAGCACTTTGGCCGCCGACTTGACCGTCCGGCCAATGTCCGCCGCCGTGTGCGCCGTCGAAATGAAACCGGCCTCGAACTGCGATGGCGCCAGATAAATACCATCCGCCAGCATCCCGTGGAAGAACTTTTTGAACCGCTCGCGGTCGCTCTTCATCGCGTCCGCCAGATTCCAGACCGGCCCGCCGGTGAAATAGCCGCAGAACATCGAGCCGCAGCGGTTGAACGTCATCGGAATTTTCGCCGCCTTTGCGGCGCCCCTCATGCCGGCCTCAAGCTGCGCGCCAATCTGTTCGAGCAACGCATATTTGTTTCCGCTTTCCGCCTTCCGCCTTCCGCTTTGTAAATTCAATGCCTCCAGCGCCGCGATGCCCGCCGCCATCGCCAGCGGATTGCCGCTCAACGTGCCTGCCTGATAAACCGGCCCCAGCGGCGCGAGCCAGTCCATGATGTCCGCGCGCCCGCCAAACGCGCCCACCGGCAGCCCACCACCGATGATTTTGCCGAGGCACGTCAAATCCGGCGTGATGCCGAAGCGTTCCTGCGCGCCGCCGGGCGCCAGGCGAAAACCGGTCATCACCTCGTCAAAAATCAGCAGCGCGCCGTTTGCCTCCGTCACCTCGCGCAGAAATTCCAGATAGCCCGGCTTGGGCAGATACAGCCCCGCGTTGCCCGGAACCGGCTCGACGATGATGCAGGCGATTTTATTTTTATTCGCGCGAAACGCGGCCTTCACCGCCGCCGCGTCGTTGAACGGCAGAACGAGGGTGTGCTTCGCAAAATCCGCCGGCACGCCCGCGCTGTCGGGATGACCAAACGTCAGCGCGCCGCTGCCGGCCTTCACCAGCAGCGAATCCGCGTGGCCGTGGTAGCAGCCGTCGAACTTGATGATTTTGTCGCGCTTCGTGAATCCGCGCGCCAGCCGGATCGCGCTCATGCACGCCTCCGTGCCGGAGTTCGTCATGCGCACCTTTTGGACGCTGGGCACCAATTTGCAAATCAGCTTTGCCATCGTCACTTCAAACGGATTTGGAATACCGAAGCTCGTGCCGCAGTCGGCGGCGGATTTGACGGCGGAAATGATTTTCGGATGCGCGTGGCCGAGAATCGCCGGTCCCCAGGTGCAGACGAAATCAATCAATTCATTGCCGTCCACGTCCCAGACGCGAGCGCCTTTGGCCCGGCTGACGAAAAACGGATTGCCGCCGACGGCGCGGAACGCGCGCACTGGGGAATTGACGCCGCCGGGGATGAATTTCAACGCCTCGGCGAACAGTTTTTTGGATTTGGCGTGGGAGATCATTGGCGGTTTCCGAAATACGTTTCCTGCAACGAACCCCCTTCGGTGCGGATGAGCGCGCCGATGCCGACGTGGTGTCGGTCGAACCAGCCGTCGCTGGTTTCCAGAACGTATTGGATGTCCGCCGAGGCGGCCACGACGGAGTTGGTGTCGTTTTTTTCCAGATGATGGATTTCCTGAATCACGCCATTCGGATCAATGTAGGCGGCGGAGATGGATTCAGGGCAGTTTTTCATCCAGAACGCGGCCTGCATCGGCCGCGGAAAAACAAAAATCATGGCATCCGTGTCCTGAATGTTCGTGCGGAACATCATGCCGGTCATCTGCTCGCGCTGGGTCAGCGCCTGCTCGGCGTCCAGCATTTCCGCGCCGAGATAAAGCTTCACCGTCGGCAGTTTCGCCTGCGCCTGCGTGGCCAACGGCATTTCATTGGACGGCGGCGGCGGGGCGTCCTGCGAATTTTTGCAGCCGGCCAGCAGCGCGGCGGCAAACAGCAGTGCGAGAAGATTTATCCGTTTCACGCGGACAGTCTGCCGGAGGCGCCGGCCGTTTTCAATCAAACTGCTTCCCGAAAATAAACCAGAATTTGTCTTGTTGAGGCTCCAGCAATAGCGTGTAAATTACAGTGCGTCCAGAAAGTGCCGGGGTTCATGATTTGTGGCGTATAAACTCACAATTCGGGAATGTTGCCGCTCGAACAACTGGGGTTCCCGCCGGAGGGGGTTTGTTGTAAATTCATCCGCCGGGCCGGGCTTCGGCCGTTTCATTTTTGGGGCTGGAAACAACACGCCGTTGGCGGCAAGAAGTCGCGGAGGTGTTGAAAAATGAATCACACGGGAACCCAGGAGAATTCCGCGCACCGGATGCTTCATTCAAAGCCGATCGTCATCCTGGCGGTTGCCGTGGTGTATGCCGTGGTTGCGAAGGTGAGTTTTTTGTTCACGATCCCGCCCGGCAACGTCTCCCCGATTTTTCCAGCGGCTGGAATAGCCCTGGCTGCCGTGATGATTCTGGGGCGCAAGGCTTTGGCCGGAGTCTGGCTCGGCTCTTTTGCGGCCAATACCATCTCCTTTTTTGACGGCACGGTGGCGGCGGGCCACGGAACATTGCCGGATTTGCCGATCGCGGCCTTTATCGGCATCGGTGCCATGGCCGGTGCGTGGGCGGGTGCATTTTTGGTGCAGTGTTTCTGCAAGAATGAAAACCCCCTGCACAGCGGACGAAATGTGTTGATACTGGTTATCGTCGGGGCGCTCGGCTGCTGCGTGATCAGCCCCACGTTCGGAGTGGCTGGCCTGTCGCTGGGAGGCTACATCCCTTGGGATCGGTTCGGTTACTCTTGGATCACCTGGTGGGCGGGGGATGTGGCTGGGGCCATTGTTGCCGCGCCGCTGATTCTGGCATGGCACAACCCGCATCCTTTCCACAAGAATCCCTGGCGCGTCATGGAAGCGGCGGTGCTGGGGGGAGTGACGCTCCTGCTTTGTGATTTTGTGTTCTTCCGTAATGTGCCGTTCGCCTACGGCGTCATGCCGCTGTTGCTGTGGGCGGCATTTCGTTTCGGCATGCGCGGCGCTTCAACCGCCGCCGCCGCCATTGCGGTTCTGGCAACAATCGGCACCAGTCATGGCGGCAGCCCGTTTGCAAAGGATACGGTCAATGGATCGCTGCTGTCCCTGCACTCATTTTTGGATGTGACCATCATTTGCGCCCTTTTTCTGGCGGGGGTGCTGGCCGAGCGCAAGCGGGCGGAGGAGATTTTGCAGGAGAGCGAAACCCGCCACCGGTTTCTCTTTGAGCACAACCCGATGCCGATGCTCATTTACGAGCGCGGCACGCTGCAAATGCTGGCGGTGAACGAGGCGTTCATCCGGCAATACGGCTACAGCTACGAGGAGGCGCTGGCGTTGCATCTGACCGATCTCTATCCCGAGGAAGAAAAAGCGAAAATCGCGGAGCTGATTCCACATCTGCATGGCCATGCCAACGTGGGCGAATGGCATCACCGCAAACGCGACGGCTCGTTCGTCACCAACCTGGTTTTTTCGCACGACTTGGAACACCAAGGACGGAATGCCCGCGTGGCGGTCCTGACCGACATCACCGAACGCAAGCGGGCGGAAGAGGAACTGCGCCGGAGCGAGGAGCAGTTCCGCCTGATCATGGAGAACCTGGCCGACTTGGTGGCGGTGCTGGATCTGGACGGACGCCGCCTTTACAACAGCCCGTCCTACCGGGGAATTCTGGGTGACACGGACAAACTGCGCGGATCGTCCTCCTTTGATCAGGTTCACCCCGAAGACCGGTCACGGGTGCGCGAGGCTTTTCAGGAAACGGTCCGCACAGGAGTCGGACAACGGCTGGAATACCGCATGGTGGATCAACACGGGCGGGCACGGCACATTGAATCGCAAGGCAGTGTGATTCGCGACACCCAGGGGCGGGTCTCCCAGGTCGCGGTCGTGTCACGCGACGTCACCGAGCGTGAGGAGGCGGAACGGGCGCTGCGCGAAAGCGAACAGAAATATCGCGAGCTGGTGATGCTGGCCAACAGCATCATCCTGCGCTGGTCGCGCGACGGACGGATCATCTTCTTGAACGAATTCGGCCAGCGGTTTTTCGGCTACACGGAAGCCGAGATTTGCGGCCGCCATGTGGTCGGCACCATCGTTCCTGCCAGCGGGAGCGGCGGCCGGAACCTGCCCTCGCTGATGGATGAAATCTGCGCGAACCCGGCGGCATTTGAACAAAACACAAACGAGAACATGCGCCGCAACGGCGAACACGCCTGGATTGCCTGGACCAACCGGGTGGTGCATGACGAGCGCGGCCAGGTGGTTGAAATTTTGAGCATCGGCACGGACATCACGGCGCGAAAGCGGGTCGAGGAGGAATTGCGGGCCACCCAGGCCAGCCTCGAAGAGCGCGTCCTCCTGCGCACCACCGAACTGGCCGAGGCCTGGGATCGCGCCGAGTCGGCGGACCGGATCAAATCAGCCTTTCTAGCCACCATGTCGCATGAGTTGCGCACGCCGCTGAATTCCATCATCGGCTTCACCGGCATCATGCTGCAAGGGCTGGCCGGGCCTTTGAATGCCGAGCAGACCAAACAAATGGGCATGGTGCAGGGCAGCGCGCGGCATCTGCTGGCGCTCATCAATGACGTGCTGGACATCTCGAAAATCGAAGCCGGCCAACTGGAAATCCACGCCGAACCATTCGATCTGCGGGCCTCGCTGGAGAAGGTGACTGCGCTGGTCAAACCCCTGGCGGACAAGAAGGGACTGGCGCTGCGGGTGGTTCTGCCCCCGGACGTGGAACCGGCAGTCAACGACCGGCTACGCGTCGAGCAGGTGCTGATTAACCTGCTGAACAATGCAATCAAATTCACCGAGCGCGGCGAGGTCATGCTCACGGTGGAAACCGAGCCTGACATGCTCCGCACTCCCCATTCCGCACTCCGCATTTCCGTGACCGATACCGGCATCGGCATCAAACCGGAAGACATGGAGAAAATCTTCCAGCCATTCCGGCAGATTGATTCCGGCCTGACGCGGCAGCACGACGGCACGGGCCTGGGGCTGACCATCTGCCGCCATCTGGCGGAGCTGATGGGAGGGGAGATTTCCGCAAAAAGCGCCTGGGGCGAGGGAAGCGTTTTCACGTTTATTTTGCCGTTGAAACACAAAAACAAGCCATGAAACCGAAAATCCTTTTGATCGAAGACCACGAGCAGAACCGGTATCTCGCCACGTTCCTGCTGGAAAAGCACGGCTACGCGGTGGTGCCCTCATCCGATGGCCCCACCGGCATTGCATTGGCCAAAGCCATGAACCCCGCGCTCATCCTGCTCGACATCCAATTGCCGACGATGGATGGCTACGCCGTGGCCCGGGAACTGCGGAATGATCCGGCTCTGCAAAACATCCCCATCATCGCCGTCACATCCTACGCGATGGCGGGCGACCGCGAGAAATCGCTGGCGTCCGGGTGCAACGGCTACCTGGAGAAACCGATCAATCCCGACACATTTGTGACGGAGATTGAGAAATTCCTGCCGCCAAACCAGAAAGGAGAGCAACATGATCCGAACCCTGATAGTCGATGACCGGGAAGAAAGCCGCTACTTGCTCAACACCTTGTTGAAGAGCAGCGGATACGAAGTCGAGAGCGCGTGCAACGGCGCCGAGGCCCTCGACAAGGCCCGTCAAAACCCGCCGCAACTCATCATCTCCGACCTGCTCATGCCGGTGATGGATGGCTACACCCTGCTGCGCGAGTGGAAAGCGGACGCCCGGCTCAAGCCGATTCCCTTCGTCGTTTATACCGCCACCTACACGGATCCCAAGGACGAGCAACTGGCCTTGAGCCTCGGCGCCAACGCCTTCATTCTCAAGCCTGCGGAGCCGGAGGACTTTACGGCACGAATCAAGCAGGTCCTTGCCATTGCCGCCGCCGGCAGGATGACCGCGCCACCTCCATCGGCGCCAACCCCGCCCACCCGAATACCCATTGCGGCTCCGGAGGAAGAAGATGCGAGGAACCTCCGGCAATACAGCAGGGTCCTCATTCACAAGCTGGAAGACAAAATGGAGGAGCTGGACAAGACCAACCACAAACTCCAGCACGACATCGCGGAGCGCCAGCGGGTGGAGGAGGAATTGCGCTGGAAAACCGCCTTCCTCGAAGCGCAGGTGGACTCGGCCCTGGATGGCATTCTGGTGGTGGACAGCCAGGGCAGGAAAATTCTCCAAAACCAGCGCTTGAACGAGTTGTGGAAAATTCCCCCGCAGATCGCCGAGAACAAAGATGACGCCACGCAAATCTCCTTCATCGCCGGCCAGTTGAAGCACCCCCGGGAATTTACAGACAAAGTTGCCTATCTTTATGCCCACCCGGACGAAGTCAGCCGGGACGAAATTAATTTGATTGATGGAACGATTCTGGACCGCTACTCGTCGCCCGTCCAGGACAAGGCCGGCAGGTATTTCGGAAGAATCTGGGCGTTTCGCGACATCACTCAAAGCCGGACATTGGAGGCGCAATTCCGTCAGGCCCAAAAAATGGAGGCCATCGGTCATCTGGCCGCCGGCGTGGCGCATGACTTCAACAACATTCTGGCCGTGATCCAACTGCACGCCAGTTTGCTGAAGATCAAGCCAGACACCTCTCCGGAACAACTGGAGTCCGCCAGCGAGATCGAAAAGGCCGCGGAACGGGCGGCCAACCTCACCCGCCAGATGCTGCTGTTCAGCCGGAAGCAAACCATGGAACCGCGCGACCTGGATTTGAACCAATCCATCAATGACATGACCAAGATGCTGCGGCGCACCCTCGGTGAAACCATCCAGGTGCAATTCAAATTTGCCCTGGAACCGCTCCTCATCCACGCCGACGCGGGCATGATGGATCAGGTGCTGATGAACCTCGCGGTGAACGCCCGCGATGCCATGCCCAAGGGCGGACAACTGGTCATTGAGACTTCCGCCTTGGAGTTTGATGAATCGGTTCGCGAGCATGCACCGCAGGCCCGGCCCGGTTCATTTGTCTGTTTGAGCGTGGGGGACAGCGGCTGCGGCATCCCGCCGGAAAATCTTTCACGAATTTTCGAGCCGTTCTTCACCACCAAGGACGTCGGCAAAGGCACCGGCCTCGGGCTGGCCACCGTTTTCGGCATCGTTCAACAGCATCAGGGCTGGATCAATGTCTACAGCGAAGTTGGCCACGGGACGGCCTTCCGCATTTATCTTCCCCGTCTGGGCGCAAAGTCCGGCCAGGAATCCAGGCAAGCCGCGCTGCCACCCGTGCGCGGCGGCAAGGAAACGATCCTGCTTGTTGAAGATGAAGCAGCCCTCCGCGCCACCATGCGCGCATCCCTGTCGCAACTCGGCTATCGCGTGCTCGAAGCCGTCAACGGCGTCGAAGCCCTGGAAACATGGAAGCAGCGCCATGATGAAATCCAACTGTTGCTGACCGACTTGGTGATGCCCGGCGGCATGACCGGGATGGATTTGGCTGGACGGCTTTTGCAGGAAAATCCGAAATTAAAAGTGATTTACACCAGCGGCTACAGCGCCGAAGTTGCCGGCAAAAATTGTCCTCTCGAAGAAGGCGTCAATTTTCTCACCAAGCCGTTTGCGGCGCGCAAGCTCGCGCAAGTTGTCAGAAATTGCCTGGATAAAACCTGATTGCCATTGTCGCATCCTGGACCGGTGGCAAACGAGGCGCAGGCTTCCGGTTCATTCAGTGAACGACCAGCACCAGCACGGTGGCTTTTTCGGCGGATTTCACCACGTCCTCGAATTCGCGCGGGCCGGCGTCCGGCAGCTTGAGTTTGCCGGCCAGGTCCGGAACGGAATTGAGGAAGTCGAGGAGGTAGCCGCTTTTGACGGCGTAGTTCACATTTTCGGGCAGCACGCCGCTGGTGAGCAGCGCCGCGTTCGCGTCCAGCTTGGCCGAGACGATGCCGACGACGCTGCCATGCTCATCCACGAGCGCGCCGCCGGAGTTGCCCGGCTGCAACGGAACGCTGATTTGGAAATAACGCGGGTCGTCGTTCGCGCCGGAAAGCGCGGCGATCTCGCCCTTGGCCAGCTTGGGCGACTGGCCCTGCAGCCGGACGTTGGGATAACCGACGGTGGCCACCGTGGCGCCCAGGGACACCGCGCCGCTGGGAACCACCGGCAACGGCTCGAAACTGCCCTCCGCCTTGAGCAGCGCCAGATCATGCTGGGCGTCCGTCTTCACCACGCTGGCGGCGATGCGTCGCGTGCCGTTGACGAGAAAAATGCGCGCCGCGTTTTTCACGACGTGATAATTGGTCACCAGAAATCCGTCGTCGGTGATGAAAAAGCCGGTGCCGCTCGCCATCGGGCTGCTGTCCGCCGCGTTGCCGCCCGGCACGGACGCGCCGGCATCCGCCGACGGGATGGGTTTGAAATCGCGCACGGCTTGCCGCGCCAGGGCGAGCTGGTCCGAAGACATCAACCCCTCGATCCGGGGCAGGAACAGGCGCGCGTTTTCGTTGCCGGCGGCGGAGGCGAGATTCAGCCATTTGTCCGCCTCCACCAGATTTTTGCCCGCGCCATAACCGTAAAAATAGCAGCAGCCGAGATTGTATTGGGCGGGCGCGTTTCCGCGTTCGGCGGACTTGGCCCACCATTTCGCGGATTCGGCGTAGTCCTGCTCCACGCCATAGCCGGCGTAATAGCACAGGCCGAACTGGTATTGGGCCGGGGCGTAATCCTGCTCGGCGGACTTGCGCCACCAGCGCGCGGCCTCCAGGTAATCCTTCGCCACGCTGGTGCCGTTGAAATAACAAAGGCCGAGCTGGTATTGCAGCGCGGCGTCGCCATTTTCCGCCCGCGACTTGATTTCCTCAAACATCAGGACGCCGTTGCCAGATGTCTGGGCGGACAGCAAAACGCCGCCCGCTTGCAGCAGCAGCAATCCAAGTGCCCACAGGCTGGCTTTCATGGCGCCAACTTACCCGTTTTCAATCCGTCCGCAAGCGCGCTTGCGCGAATCAAACCTTCGGCCGCAGTGCCTTCCAGAGCCAGCCGAACGGATCGTAATATTCATCCACCACGCGCTCCTTGAGCGGAATGATGGCGTTGTCGGTGATGGTGATGTTTTCCGGGCAGACCTTCGTGCAGCATTTCGTGATGTTGCAAAATCCGACGCCCTGCGCCTGCTTGAGTTCCGGCAGCCGGTTTTCCGTGTCCAGCGGGTGCATCTCCAGCGCGGCGGTGTAGACCAGAAAGCGCGGGCCGATGAATTCGTCGTGCTTGTGATGGTCGCGCAAGACGTGGCAGACATCCTGGCAGAGGAAACATTCGATGCACTTGCGGAATTCCTGCACGCGGTCAACGTCCTCCTGCTGCATCCGCCACGAGCCGTCCGGCGCGTCCGGCGTGCGCGGCTTGAACGGCTTGATTTTTTCCTTCACGCGGAAATTCCACGAAACGTCCGTCGCCAGATCCCGGATGCTCGGGAACGACCGCATCGGCTCGATGGTGATGGGCTTGTCGGCCGGCAGGGTGTTCATGCGCGTCATGCACATGAGCTTGGGCATGCCGTTGATCTCCGCCGAGCATGATCCGCATTTGCCGGCTTTGCAATTCCAACGGCAGGCAAGGTCGGGAGCCTGCGTCGCTTGGATTTTGTGGACCACGTCCAGCACGACCATGCCCTCGTCCATCTCCGTGGTGTAATCCACGAACTTCCCGCCGCCATTTTCGTCGGTGCGCCAGATTCTGAAAGTGACCGTTTTCATTTCAAATCGTTTTTCCGTAGCAGCCGACGTGAGTCGGCTCATTCTAATTTGGGCGAACTCACGTTCGCTGCTACTTCATTTCCTCAATCACCTGTTTCAACTCCGCCGGCAGGTCGGGAATGGTCTCGCGCCGGACGTTCATCGTGCCGTCGGGATTTTGCTTCACGACGACGTTCACCTTGCCGGCGGCGGCGTCCTTGCCCGGAAAATCCTCGCGGAAATGCCCGCCCCGGCTTTCCTTGCGCTCAATCGCCGAGCGCGTGATGGCTTCCGACACCGTGAGCAGATTTTTCAAATCAATCGCCGTGTGCCAGCCCGGATTGTATTCGCGGTGGCCGAAAACGGCGACCTGCCCGGCGCGCTCCGAAAGCTTCCCGATGCCGTCGAGAGCGCGGACCATTTCGTCCTCGCGCCGCACGATGCCGACGAGGCCTTGCATCATTTCCTGCAAATCGTGCTGCACCTGATACGGCCCCTCGGCGCTGCCGCCCGATTTTGCACCGCGATCAAATGGCTCCAGAGCCTTGCGCGCGGCTTCTTCAATCTGGCTGTCGTTGATTTGGCCGACACCGTGTTCCTTCGCAAATTTCGCGGCGAACTCGCCCGCGCGCTTGCCAAAAACGATCAAATCGGAAAGCGAATTTCCGCCCAGCCGGTTCGCGCCGTGCAACCCCGCCGCCGCTTCGCCCGCGGCAAAAAGTCCTGGCACGCTGGACATCTGGCTGTCGCCGTTCACGCGGATGCCGCCCATGATGTAGTGCGTCGTCGGGCCGATTTCCATCGGCTCCTGCGTGATGTCGAGGTCGGCAAGCTGCTTGAACTGGTGATACATGCTCGGCAGCTTCTTTTTGATGTGCTCCGCCGCGTTCGGGATTTTTTCCTTGATCCATGCGATGTCGAGAAACACGCCGCCGTGCGGGCTGCCTCGGCCTGCCTTGACCTCGCGGTTGATGCAGCGGGCGACGTGGTCGCGCGTGAGCAATTCCGGCGGGCGCTTGGCGTTTTTGTCGCCCTGCGTGTAGCGCCAGCCTTCCTCCGGGTCGGACGACGTCTGCGTTTTGTAATTATCCGGAATGTCGTCGAACATGAACCGCTTGCCGTCCTTGTTCCGCAGCACGCCGCCTTCGCCGCGCACGGCCTCGGTCACGAGCAACCCCATCACGCTCGGCGGCCAGATCATGCCGGTCGGATGAAACTGCACGAACTCCATGTCCATCAATTCCGCGCCGGCGTGATAAGCGAGCGACTGGCCGTCGCCGGTGTATTCCCAGGAATTGCTGGTGATTTTATAGGCGCGGCCGATACCGCCGGTGGCAATCACGACGGCTTTTGCCTTGAAAATTTTAAAACGACCGCGCTCCCGGTCGTAGCCGAATGCTCCCACGACGCGGTTGCCGTCCTTGAGCAGCGTGACAACCGTGTGCTCCATGTGGACGGCGATGCCCTGATGAATGCCATGGTCCTGCAACGTGCGAATCAATTCGAGGCCGGTGCGGTCGCCGACGTGGGCGAGGCGCGGATAACGGTGGCCACCGAAATTGCGCTGGAGGATTTTCCCGTCCTTCGTGCGGTCGAACACCGCGCCCCACGCTTCGAGTTCGTGAACACGCTCCGGCGCTTCCTTCGCGTGCAGCTCGGCCATGCGCCAGTTGTTGACGTATTGGCCGCCGCGCATCGTGTCGGCGAAATGCACGCGCCAGTTGTCGCGGTCGTCCACGTTGCCCATCGCCGCCGCCATGCCGCCCTCGGCCATGACGGTGTGCGCCTTGCCGAGCAGCGATTTACAGATCAGCCCGACCTTGACGCCGGCCGCCGAGGCTTCAATCGCCGCGCGCAAGCCCGCGCCGCCCGCGCCGATGATGAGCACGTCGTATTCAAATGTTTCGTAGTTGGTGGCCACAGCAAAATTTCCGGTTGGTTTAGAATTTGAACAAAATGAAATCGTGAATCTTGTCCGTCGCGCACAGGCGGATGTAGACATCGGTGAACCCGACCCAGAACAGGCTCAACCACGCCCAGAGCATGTGCCGGCGGTTGAAGCAACTGACGCACCCGAAACCTTTGGCACAGGCCGAAACTTTCGACGGCTCGTCCAGAAAACCGCCGACCAGATGCCGCAGCGAATGGCAGCCAAAGGTGTAGCTGGCCAACAAAACGACGTTCACAATCAGAACCAGCGTCCCGACACCGACGCCGAAGTGCGTCGCGCCGGTGGCGTCCGCGAACCACATCCCTTTCCACGCGTCGTATCCGAGGATGAAAATGAACAGCACCGCGACATACATGAAATAGCGGTGGATGTTTTGCATGATGAGCGGGAAGGAGCGTTCGCCCAGATAACTCTTGCGCGGCTCGCCGACGGCACAGTTCAGGGGGTCGGCCCAGAACGACTTGTAATACGCGCCCCGGTAATAATAGCAGGTGAAGCGGAAGCCGGCTGGCGCCCACAAAATCAGGAAGGCCGGCGAGAATTTGGGCAGCCACGACGGCCACCAGGCCGGCGACGCCCCGAAAATCGCGTGCGGCGACACGCCGAAAATCTCCGGCGAATAAAACGGCGACAGGTAATCCGCGCCGTTGCCGTTGAACCAGTAGGCGCAACTTCCGTTGTGCAGCGGATTGAACGCCGCCCAGGTGGAATAGACGATGAAGGCGGAAAAGCCGAGGAAGACCAGCAGCGGCGGCACCCACCATGCGTCGGGGCGCGTCGTCCGGGCGAACGGTCTTTGCGGCGGCAACGTGTCTGCGTAAGCCATACGTCATTAACCTTAATTATTTTAATGTGAAGCGTCAATACAGTTGGAAAAGTATAATTCCTGCTTCTTTAATACTTTCCAAACTCTTATTGTCGGGCCGAAGCCGGCCGCGTTGCCGTCCATTCGTTCAGCCCGCGCTCGCCGCCGCCGGCGGGCGAGAGGCCGCGCATTTCCAGCGCCTCGCCGACGAGGTAAAGCGAGCCGGTGACAATGATGAAGGGGGTGTCCGCCGATTGGTCCAGCGCCTCGGACAGGCTGGCGCAGGCGAAAATGGCCGCCGCCGGATTTGCCAGGCTGCACGCCACCGCCAGTTCCCCGGCATCGGCGGTGCGTTCGCTGGCGACCGGCACGGTGAAAATCCGCGCGGCCAGCGGCGCAAGCACCTCGCAAATGTGCCGCCAGTCCTTGTCCCGAAGCGCGCCAAGAACCAGCACGCGCCCCGCCGCCGGGAAGTTTTTCTCCAGGGCTTCGCGGAGGACCGTCGCGCCGGCGACATTGTGCGCGCCATCGAGAAGGATTTCCTGACCGTTTGGTTTTTGGATCAACTGCAGGCGCCCCGGCCAGTCCACGGCCGCCAACCCGCCGCGGATGGCGGCGGCGTTCACCGGGATTTTGTCCTGCAAAGTCCCAACCGCCGCCAGGGCCAGCGCAGCGTTGATTTTTTGGTGGTCGCCGATCAAAGACACGGCGGGCGTCGGAACTGTTTCTGATTTTCCATTTTGGGACGGGGCCGGGCAGGAAGCCCGACCCACCTTGATGATCGGCGCTTTTTGTTTTTTCGCGACCTCTTCAATGACTTTCAGCGCCTCCGGTTCATCCGCCGCGGTGATGACGGGCACACCGGGCTTGATGATGCCGGCCTTTTCGGCGGCGATTTTTCCCAGCGTGTCGCCAAGCCATTGCTGGTGGTCGAAGGCGATGTTGGTGATGATGCTGGCCAGCGGCGCGACGATGTTCGTCGCGTCCAGCCGTCCGCCCAGGCCGGTTTCCCAGATCACCAGATCACATTTCTGTCCGGCAAAGAATTTCAGCGCCATGACCGTGACGACCTCAAAAAACGTTGGGTGATGGTCGGCGGGAAATTGTTTGAGCAACGGCTGCAATTCCGCGACCAGCCGGACGACTTCGCCTTCGGGAATCAACCGGCGGTTGACCTGGATCCGCTCGCGGAAGGAAACCAAGTGCGGCGAGGTGAACAGCCCGACGCGCCATCCGGCCGCGCGATAGATGCTTTCGAGCATGGCGCAGGTGGAGCCTTTGCCGTTGGTGCCGGCGACGTGGATGAAGCGGAGTTTTTCCTGCGGATGGCCCGCGAGCGCGGCAAGTTTGAACGTGTTTTCCAGCCCGAACTTCGCGCCGAACAAACGCAGGCTGTAGAGAAATTGAACCGCTTCAGCGTAGGTCACGGTTACAATTTGAATTCAACGGCACAGCGATTTGAATCACGCCGCAGTTTTTTGGACGCGGAAAACAGCGCGAGCGTTTCTTCGTTCCAGCGAAAAGCCTCCGCCGGCGGCATGTGGATTTCATGCGATTTCATGCCGCTCCAGTCAGGAAATTCCAAATCCGCCGCGTCATTCAGGACGAAGCGCGCCGCGTTCGCGTTTAAGGAGTTCATAAAATTCTTTGCCGCCGTGCTTGAGCACAATAGCGCGGAGCGACGGCTCGTTCAAGTCCAGCCTGTTTAGCTTCGCCAGTTGCACCAAATCTTCAATGTCCTTCATCGCGCGATGCGGGCGATTTTTGAATGCATGGCATTTCAGCGCAAAAAGATGCGGCAAGGAAACCACCTTTGCTGCAACGCCATCGGCTTCAATTTGCTTGGCCGCAGAGAACATCGGATCAAAATTTTCGTCGGTCACAAACATCAAATCCAGCGGCAACTTTTCTTCCGGCGGCGGATCAAATTGCAAAAATGTCGGCCCGGAAAATTTGACGGTGAATTTCAGTCCTTCCAGGAGTTTTTGCCAATCGGCGATTTGCGATTTTCGGACGAGAAAATCAATGTCGCCCGTCGTCCGCACAAATCCATGTGCCAAAACCGCGTAGCCGCCAATCAGCAGAAATGACAGATTATTTTTGGCTGCTTCGCGCGATATGTTGGCTACCACGCTCATACATTTTCACAGCGGCTTCTGGCGGGTTTTGGCGTGCGCGGCGGCGATGAAGCCTTTGAACAGCGGGTGCGGGTGGTGCGGCTTGCTCAAAAATTCCGGGTGAAACTGGCTCGCGATGAAAAACGGATGGTCTTTCAGTTCTATGACTTCGACCAGCTTGCCGTCGGGCGAGAGGCCGCTGAACACAAAACCGGCCTTTTCAAACCGGTCGCGGTAGCTGTTGTTGAATTCGTAGCGGTGACGGTGGCGTTCGTTGATGACGAACGAGCCGTAAAGCTCCGCCGCCCGGGTGCCGAGCGCGAGCTGGCACGGCTGCGCGCCCAGCCGCATGGTGCCGCCCTTTTTGGTGACCTTGCGCTGCTCGTCCAGCATGGCGATGACCGGATGCGGCGTGGCCGGATCGAACTCGGTCGAGTGCGCCTTTGCCAACTTCAAAATATTCCGCGCAAATTCAATCGTGGCGATCTGCATGCCGAGGCAGAGGCCGAGGTAGGGGATTTTGTTTTCGCGCGCGAATTGCGCCGCCTTGATTTTACCCTCGATGCCGCGTTCGCCGAAGCCGCCCGGCACCAGAATCCCGCCGAGACCCTTCAACATCTTGTCCGCGCCGTTCTTTTCGATTTCCTCGGAATCCACCTGCACGATTTCGACGCCGCAATCGTTGGCCACGCCGCCGTGCATGATGGCCTCATAAACCGACTTGTAGGCATCCTGCAGGCCGATGTATTTGCCGACGACGCCGACGCGCACGCGATGCTGCGGCGCGATGAGCTTGCGGATGATTTCCTGCCAGTGCGTCATGTTCGCCGGCGGCGTGTCGAGGCGCAAAATCTGGCAGACCAGCTCGTCCGCGCGCTCACGCTGGAGCATCAGCGGCACCTCGTAAATCGAATGGTCCACGTCCTTTTCCTCGATGACCGCCTCGAGGGGGACATTGCAGAACAGCGAAATTTTCTGGCGCAGCTCCTTGTCCAGCGGGCGTTCGCAGCGGCAGACCAGCAAATGCGGCGCAATGCCGATTTCGCGCAGCTTCGCGACCGATTGCTGCGTCGGCTTGGTCTTCAATTCGCCCGCCGCCTTGATGAACGGCACATAGGTGACGTGCATGAAACAGGTGTTGCCCACGCCGGCTTCGAGCGCGAATTCGCGGATGGCCTCCAAAAACGGCAGCCCCTCGATGTCGCCGGTCGTGCCGCCAATTTCGGTGATGACAACGTCGGCCTTCGATTTCTCGGCGAGGAGGTGGATGCGGTTTTTGATTTCGTCGGTGACATGGGGAATCACCTGCACGGTTTTGCCGAGATATTTTCCCTCGCGCTCGTTGTTGAGCACGGTCTGATAAACCTGGCCGCTGGTGAGATTGTTCAGGCGCGTCAGCTTGACGCTGGTGAACCGCTCATAATGGCCGAGATCGAGGTCCGTCTCCGCCCCGTCGTCGAGCACATAAACCTCGCCATGCTGATACGGCGACATCGTGCCGGGATCAACATTGAGATACGGGTCGAACTTCTGGAGCACAACCTTCAGCCCGCGATTTTCGAGCAGCGTGCCGAGCGAGGCGGCCGTCAGGCCCTTGCCCAACGAACTCACCACGCCACCGGTTACAAATATGAATTTCATTCTAAATTAATTTTAGCCACAGATTGAACACAGATGAAACACGGACCAAAAATCACAAACAAGTTCCGGCTCTTTCGTTTTCAAAAATCCGTGTCTCATTCGTGGCTAGGGTTTCTTCAAAAATCTTTCCACCCATTCCACGTCTTCCGGCGCGTCCACCCCCACGCTGTCGTAGGCCACCTGCACGACCGCGATCGGAATGCCGTTTTCCAGCGCGCGCAACTGCTCCAGCTTCTCCGCGGCTTCGAGCGGCGACACCGGGAATTTCACCAGCTGCAACAGCATCCCGCGCCGGTAGCCATAAATGCCGAGATGCTTCAAAAAAGCAAACGCCGCCAACTGTTCGCTCGTCGAACCACTGGCGGCCTCGCGCAGATACGGAATCGTGCGCCGGGAAAAATATAACGCCCGGCCGGCGGCGTTGACAACAACTTTCACCACGTTCGGATTGTCCAGCTCGGCGGGTTTTTTGATGCGCGTGGCGGCGGTGGACATTTCGTTCTGCGCCAGCGCTCCGGCCACGGCGTCAATCACCGACGGCTCGATCAGCGGCTCGTCGCCCTGGATGTTCACCACCGCGTCGCAGGAAATATTCCCGACAACCTCGGCAATCCGGTCCGAACCGCTCGGATGGGCTGGCGAGGTCATCTCCACGCGACAGAAATTTTTCACCGCGTCGGCAATTCTCCCGTCGTCCGTCGCCACAATGATTTCGCTCAACGATTTCGCCTTCCGGCACTGCTCGACGACGCGCTGGATGAGCGGCTTGCCCGCGATGATCGCGAGCGGCTTGCCGGGAAACCGGGTCGAGCCGTAGCGCGCGGGAATGATGCCGATGATTTTCACAGGCGTCCATTAAGCCACAGAAGCGGCGCGGATGAAACAGGGATTTTGGAAAATCGAATTTGACATCGCGCCCAAAGTGCGCCAATGTGTCCCGGAACTGACTGCGAAATTGCCTTTGCGGTGTTGAGGCGCGGGTGCCTCGAATGCCAGGTTGATAATAATCCATTGAACCATTCCGGGCGCCCATCGTCCAATGCTTGACGGCATTTATGGCCGTTGACACCGCGAAGCAATCGAAATCCCAGCCGGTCCCGACAAAACCAGTTTATTTTTGATTTTATGCCAAGAGTCTCGAAACCCAGAAAACCCAGGGCCAAGGCCGCGACGGCACCCGTCGTGGAAACCCCGGTCGTCGAAGCACCGGTCACCGCCGGCAGCGCGGCCGACGAAAACGCCATTGCGGAAGCTGCCGCCGCTGAAGCCGCCGTCGCCGAACCCGCGCCGGAATTGCAGCCGCCGTCCACGCCGGTCGAGCCGGTCATGGAAGAAGCGAAGCCCGGTGAACGGCGGGGTTATCAGCGCGACAAAATCGCCGCGTCGCTGAACATCGCCAAGCTCCAGGCAATGCAGATGAGCGAGTTGAACACGATGGCGAGGGAACTGGGCGTGGAGAATTTCGGCACGATGCGCAAACACGAGGTCATTTTCCATGTCCTCCAGAAAAACGCCGAGCGCGCGGGCGTGTTGTTTTCCGAGGGCGTGCTCGAAATTCTGCCGGAGGGCTTTGGCTTTTTGCGGTCGCAGAGCTTCAATTACCTGCCCTGCCCGGAGGACATTTACATTTCGCCGTCGCAAATCCGCCGCTTCGATTTGCAGACCGGCAATCTCATCGCCGGCCAGATCCGGCCGCCGAAGGAGAAGGAAAAATTCTTCGCGCTGCTCAAGGTCGAGGCCGTGGACACCGAGGACCCGGACAAGGCGAAGGAAAAGACGCATTTCGACAACCTCACGCCGCTGTTTCCGAACAAGCGGTTCATCCTCGAAACCGCGCCGGACGAATTGAGCACGCGCGTTCTGGATTTGGTCTGCCCGATCGGCAAGGGCACGCGCGGCCTCATCGTCGCGCCGCCGCGCACCGGCAAAACGGTGTTGATGCAGAAAATCGCCAACGCCATCCTCAAGAACAATCCGGAAACGTATTTGTTCATCCTGCTGATTGACGAGCGCCCGGAGGAAGTCACGGACATGGAACGCTCGTGCAAAGGCGCGGAAGTCATCAGCTCGACGTTCGACGAGCCGCCGGAGCGCCATGTGCAGGTGGCCGAAATGGTCATCGAAAAGGCGCGACGCATGGTTGAACACAAGCGCGACGTGGTGATCCTGCTCGATTCCATCACGCGCCTCGCCCGCGCCTACAACACCATCCAGCCGCATTCGGGCAAGATTCTGTCCGGCGGTGTGGACGCGAACGCGCTGCACAAGCCGAAGCGGTTTTTCGGCGCGGCGCGCAACATCGAGGAGGGCGGCTCGCTGACCATCATGGCGACGGCGCTCGTGGACACCGGCAGCCGCATGGACGAGGTGATTTTCGAGGAGTTCAAGGGCACCGGCAACATGGAGGTGTCGCTGGACCGCGCGCTGGTGGACCGCCGCATTTTCCCCTCGATCAACGTCGAGCGCTCCGGCACGCGCAAGGAGGAATTGCTGTATCACCCGGACGAACTCAACCGGATTGTCCTCTTGCGCCGCGCGCTCACGGGCGTGCCGCCGGTCGAGGCGATGGAACTGCTCTTGGGCAAGTTGAAAAAGACCGGGAGCAACATCGAATTCCTCTTGAGCATGGCCGCCGTCAGTTGACGGCTTGGCTATTGCGCCGCCGGTTTGATCAGGCTGAAACGCAGGCTGAACCGGCGGCCGTGTCCAAACAACAGCCAGCCGGACAGCAGGATCAACAGGACATTTTCCAGCAGCTTGCGGCAGATGAATTCCGTGCCGGCGCCGCAGCCGCAGTCAAATTTCACCGCGCAGAATGGAATGGCCAGCGCCGATTGCAGGAGCAGGGCGCGATGCAGCACCAGTCCGGTGAACGGCACCAGCATTGCGATCAGCGTCAAAGCCGTTCCGCGCACCGCGACGCCGGCCAGCAGCAGCAATCCGCAAAACACTTCGAACCACGGCAGGGCCGCGGCCATCGAATTTAGAAGCAGGAAGCTTTGCGTGAGATCATATTGCCGCAGCAGTTTCAGAAAATCCACGGGATCCAGCGCCTTGCTCAAGCCCATGTAAAGAAACACCGCGCCGAGCAGCCACCTTGCCAGCACGGCGGCGGCGTCCACCGCGATGCGGCCACGGGATGTTTGGGCGGTGGTCATGGGTTCGGTTTGAGAAAGTTCCCGCTGTTGCGCTTGCCGGTTTCCACCGGCAGGCCGTTGGTCGTCCATCCCGTGACTCCACCGCCATAGACAAAGAGCTTCTGATTTGGAATGCCGACGTCCCGGAGCAGAATGGCGGCGGACTCGCTGTCGTCGCAGTCTCCGCCGTTGCAATAAACCACAATCTGCTCCGCCTTCTGGCAGAGCGGCAGGACGGTGTTGAAATATTTTTCCGGCCGGTAAGGGTCGAATTCGCAGGCGCCGGGGATGTGGCCCAGCAGGAAATGTTCTTCATCGCGGGCGTCAATGAAAACAATGATGTCCTGCCTGAAGCGCGGATCGCGGAAAAGCCGCGCCGCCTGGCTGTCATCCAGCAATTGCAGACCCTTTGCCTTCATTTGCGCCGCCAGAAATTGCGCGGGCGAAAGCGCCACGGAATTGGTGCCGGCGCCGGCCGGCAATCCGCCGCCGGCAACCGGCCGCGCCGAAGCGGCGGTTCCCGCCGGAAAATAGTCGCGCGCGAGCGCCAGTCCGCGCGGGGAGATTTGATTGGCGGCGAACGCAAACGCGGCGCCGAGAACGGCCACGAGCGCGGCTTCCAAAAAAATCCTTCCGGCCGCGACCGGGCGGCTGGAAGCCCTGAACTGGGTTGGATCGTCTTTCACAAGAATCTCCCAACCAGCGTGGACGAGTTTGCCCCCGGGAGACAATCACATTTTCTCCGCCGCGGGCAAAACCGCGGGACGGAAGGGGATTTTGGAGAAGCCTGACGCCTTCGAAATCTGCCCGCCCACCGCACCTTTCCCGCGCCTTCGAGGGATAGTTATAAATCAAAACGATTTTATTAAGAAGTTAGATTTAACACATTAATTCAAAAATTGCCAAGCTTTAGTCAAAAAAGGGTTGGTGTATTTTTGGCGCTTGAACGATTATCTTGTCCGAAAGGCGCGATGACGGCGCCGACCATGACCAATCAAACGGAGAAAATGAAGATGAAAAAAATTGTAATGCTGGCAGCAGTGTTTGGTTTTGCCGCGGTGCTTTCGGCCTCGGCGGCGGATGCCAATCAAAACTGGACCGACCATTGTGCAACGTGCCACGGCGCGGACGGCAAGGGCCAGACGAAGATGGGCCAGAGGCTCGGCGTGAAGGACTTCACGGACGCCAAGGTGCAGGCGGACATGAAGGACGACGCCGCAACGAAGGCGATCAAGGAAGGCCTGAAGGATGCGGATGGCAAGGCCCAGATGAAGCCTTTCGACACCCTGACGGATGACGAAGTGAAGGCGCTCGTCGCCTATGTTCGCGGTTTGAAGGGCTGAATCCGCCGGAAAACCGGGGATTTTAGTCCGAAGAAGGCACGGACCCGCCTGAACCGGCTGCCGCCGGAGGGTGGGGAATTGTTTGTGCGTTCCGGGAATGAAATGCGCACGATGTTTTTTTGACAGACAAATGAATACCGACACCAATCCCGCCACGCCGCCCGGGCGTCCGTCTCTTTTGCGCAATTGGATGAGCCTCGCCGGGCTGATGGTCGCCGTCGGCGCGCTGTTTTCGTTCCTGCTGCTGTTCGTGCTCGACGCGCTGGCAGGCTTCTCAAATCCCTACATCGGCATCCTGACCTATTGCGTCGTCCCGTCGTTTTTGATTTCGGGAATATTTCTGACGGTGCTCGGCGTGTTGTGGGAACGGCGCAAACGGCAGCGGCAAAATGTTTCCGTTCCCAGAATCCAGATTGACCTTTCGCGTCCGCGCGACCGGCGCATTCTGGCGGCGTTTGTCGCCGGCAGCCTCCTGTTCATCATGCTTTCGGCGGTGGGATCCTACAACGCCTTTCAGGTGACGGAGTCGGTCCAGTTTTGCGGGGAGACGTGCCACACGGTGATGAAGCCGGAATTGACGACGCACGATCATGGGCCTCATGCGCGCGTGGCGTGCGTGGAATGCCATGTGGGCCCGGGCGCCTCGTGGTTCGTCCGCTCGAAAATCACCGGGGCCTATCAGCTCTACGCCGTCGCGTTCAACAAGTATCCCCGCCCGATTTTGACGCCGATCAAAAACCTGCGCCCCGCGCGGGAGACGTGCGAGCAGTGCCATTGGCCGCAGTCGTTCAACGGCAATCTCGACCGCACCTTCACCTATTTCCAGGACGACGCGTCCAACTCGCCCTACGCCATCCGGTTGCTGATCAAGATCGGCGGGGTGGACCCGACCACCGGCCCGCTCGGCGGCATCCACTGGCACATCCTGAAGGGGAACGAAGTGGAATACATCGCCACCGACAAGGCGCGGCAGAACATTCCCTGGGTGCGCATGACCGACTCGGAAGGCGTGGTGACGGTTTTCAAGAACAAGAATTTCACCAACGACATTTCCAAATACGAAATCCGCAGGATGGACTGCATGGACTGCCACAACCGCCCGTCGCACCGTTATTTGTCGCCGGACGCCGCCGTGAACCAGGCGCTGGCGCAGCGGAAAATTGACCCGGCGATGCCATGGATCAAGACCAACGCCGTCTATGTGCTCACCCGCAAATACAACACCGACGACGAGGCGCGCGACGGCATTGCCACCGCGCTGGCGGCCCGTTATCCAGACGACCCCCGCGTCCGCGCCGCGATTCCGGTCGTGCAGGAGATTTACAAAAACAATTTCTTCCCGGAAATGAAGGCCGACTGGAGCGTTTATCCCGACAACGTCGGCCACATGATCTGGCCCGGCTGTTTCCGCTGCCACGACGGCAGCCACAAGACCGACGATGGCAAACGGATGATCAAGGCGAACGATTGCAACGCTTGCCATACCATCCTGTCACAGGGCGCGGGCAACGAACTCAACCAACTCACACCGGGCGGCCAGCAATTCAAGCATCCCGCCGGCGACCTGGACGGCAACAATTCCTGCATTGACTGCCACAACGGCGGACCCTAGACCGCGCCAATGAAACAACTCCGAAGCATCTTGTTCGCCGGTTGCGTGGCGGTGGGTTCTCTGTTCCTCGTTCGTCCAGCCGTTGCCGCCACCACCAATGCCGTTGAAAAGCTGGCGAATTCCGACTGCCTTGATTGCCACACCGATCCGTCGAACACCCGGCTGGTGAATGGAGTCAAGGTTCCGCTCGCGGTGTTTCCGACGAACAAATTCAGCAAATCCGTCCACGGCATGCTGGACTGCACCGACTGCCACACCGGCGTGAAGGAACTGGTTCACGACGCCAAGCTGCCGCCGCCGGACTGCTCCGGCTGCCATGACAAGGAGGCGAAGGATTACGCGTCGAGCATCCACGGCGTGAGCCACGCAATGGGCGCGTCCGGCGCGGCCAATTGCTGGGACTGCCACGGCTCGCACGACATCCTGCCCGTCAAGGACCCGTCGTCACCGGTCTTCAAATTGAATCTTCCGGAGACCTGCGCCAAGTGCCACAACAATCCCGACCTGACGCGCGAATACCAGATGAAGCATCCGGAGGCCGCGTCGCAATATCTGGACAGCATCCACGGCCAGGCGCTGCTCAAAATGGGATTGATCGTGGCGCCGTCCTGCAACGACTGCCACGGCACTCACAGCATCAAGCGCGCCGTGGACCGCGACTCACCCATCAACCACGCGAACGTCGCCAAGACCTGCGGCAAATGCCACGTCGGCATCGAGGAGACTTACAACAAGAGCATTCACGGGCAGTTGCTCGCGAAGGGCGATTCGCGCGGACCGGTCTGCACGGACTGCCACACCGCGCATGACATCGTGAATCCCGAGGGCAACAATTTCAAGGCCATCAGCGACGCGCGCTGCGGCAAATGCCACGCCGACCGGCTGGCGCATTATTCCGAAACCTACCACGGCAAGGCCATGGCGCTGGGCAAACCCAATGTCGCACCCGCCGTGGCCGCCTGCTACGATTGCCACGGTTATCACGACGTGCAGCCGCCTTCAAATCCCGCGTCGCGCCTTTCCAGCACCAACATCCTGGCCACCTGCCAGCAATGCCATCCCGGCGCGACGGCAAAGTTCACCGAATACCGGCCGCACGCGAACCCGATGGACGCGAAGAATTATCCCCTGCTCCACGTGGTGTTTCTCGGCATGACCGGGCTGTTGATCGGGACGTTTGCGTTCTTTGGACTGCACACGCTCATGTGGCTCGTGCGCGCGGTCTGGCTCTACATGCACGACTCGAAAAAGTTCCGCGAGGCGAAAATTTCCACGCAGACGGACGACGAGTGGTTCACGCGCTTCGTGCCGTTCGAACGGCTCCTGCATTTCATGATGGTGTCCAGCTTCCTGCTGCTGGTGGTGACGGGAATGCCGTTGAAGTTTTATTACACGGACTGGGCCAAGGCCATTTTCACCGTCATCGGCGGCGCGGAAACGGCGCGCACGCTGCACCGGTTCGGCGCGGTCATCACGTTCATTTATTTCGGGCTGCATGTCCTGTCGCTGATTGGCAAGGCGTGGAAGGGTCGCAAATCGCTGCGCGCGGCGGACGGCACGTTCCATTTCAAACAGCTGTGGCAGGTGCTGTTCGGGCCGGACTCGATGATTCCGACCATGCAGGACTACCGGGATTTTGTCGCGCACAACAAATGGTTTTTCGGCAAGGGGCCGAAGCCGCAGTTTGACCGCTGGACGTATTGGGAGAAGTTCGATTACTTCGCCGTGTTCTGGGGCGTGGCCATCATCGGCACATCGGGGCTGCTCATGTGGTTCCCGGAATTTTTCACGAAGTTTCTGCCGGGCTGGGCGCTGAACATCGCGCTGCTCATCCATTCGGACGAGGCGCTGCTGGCCGCCGGCTTCATCTTCTCGATCCACTTTTTCAACACGCATTTCCGCATCGAGAAGTTCCCGATGGACACCGTCATCTTCTCGGGCCGCGTCTCCAAGACCGAGATGCTGCACGAGCGCAAGCGCTGGTATGACCGGCTGGCAGCCACCGGCCGGCTGGAGGAGCACCGCGTCAAGGACGAGTGGCTGCGCTGGAAAAACATCGCGCGGACGTTCGGCTATTTGTTCTTCGGTCTCGGCATGGTGCTGCTGGTGCTCATCATCTACGCGATGATCACCCGGCTGGCGCATTGAGCCGGAACGACGGGGCCGCCCGTCGGACAACCCGGCGGCAGGCAGCCGCGCCACGCCATCCAGACACCGCCGCCGCCACGCCCGCGGGGCGCAATCCGCCCGGCACCGCCGCCACAAAATCAATCGGGCGGCACAATGGGCATCAACAATAAGATTTACCTAATAATAATAATATAAATTTATTATGACTAATATAATTATGCTATTCTGATGACAATAAATGTAAAGTGCTTGGCAATGAATGAGGAGCGGATTCACTCCCACCTTGTAGTGTTACCTTGTGAGATGAGCGGGCTGTCCGGGTCTTTTGGACCGTTGTCGGATGTGCCGCGAGCGCCCGGGCGGCCGCGCCGCAGCCGCGAGTGCCACGCGAAAGCAGGCTCACAAAAAATGTCAGCATGAAATTATTCGTCGCAGGATTGAGCTACAAGACCGCGCCCGTCGAGGTGCGCGAAAGGCTGGCGGTGCGCCCGTCGCTGCTGCCCTGCCACGGCTGCCAGCTCAAGCTGAATGCCGGGTTGGATGAAGTGGTGCTGCTGTCCACCTGCAATCGCATCGAGATTTACGGCACCACGGCGGCCTGGGTTCAAGGCATGGTGCAACGCCTCTTCCGCCAGATTTGCCCGGCGGACGTGGATTTGACTCCCCATCTTTATGTCAAGGAAGGCGCGGCGGCGGTGGAGCATTTGTTTTCGGTGACAAGCGGATTGGATTCGATGGTCATCGGCGAAACGGAAATCACCGGCCAGGTAAAGAACGCCTACCAGGCGGCGCAGCAGGCCGGGCTGACCGGCCGCGTGTTGAACCGGCTGTTCCAGACCGCGCTGCAAATCGGCAAGGAAATTCGCACCCACACGGCCATCGGTCGCGGCGCCACCTCCGTCGGCAGCGTGGCGGTGGAACTGGCGGAGAAGGTTTTCGCCGGCGATTTGTCCGACAAGACGGTGATGATTTTGGGAGCGGGCAAAATGGGCGAGGCCTGCGTCCGCCATCTGGCCAAGCGCGGCGCCAGGCTGGTGCTGGTGGCCAACCGCTCGTTTGAACGCGCCCGGTCGCTGGCCTCGGAATTCGGCGGACGCCCCCTGTCCTTCGACGACCGCATGAACGCGATGACAGAGGCGGATATTGTCGTCAGCTCCACCGGCAGCCCGACGACGATCCTGCACAAGAACGAGATTGCCGCCATCCTGCCGATGCGTCGCAACCGCCCGCTGATTTTGATTGATATCGCCGTGCCGCGCGACATTGCGCCGGACGTGGAGGAACTGGGCAATGTGTATCTCTACAACATTGACCATCTGGAGGCAATTGTGCGCGAAAATTCCCGGATGCGGGAACAGGAGCTTTCCAAGTGCCAGGAAATCATCGCCCGCCGTTGTGCGGCGCTGATGGCCAGATTCAATCCGGCGTCCGAACAGAGACCCGGCACGGAAACATTGTCCGGCTGGTTTTTGGGCGGCAAGGCCGCCTGCCCAAGCTGATCCGCCAGGGAAGATTTGTTATGACAACACAACCAATTTCAACGAAAAATCCGGTGCAGAGCTCGCAGCTTGATTTTTTGTTGGAACAGCGCGACGTTCATCTGATGTCGCGTTCGTAAAACTCAAAAACGAAAAATGCACGTGCAAATAAGATTATGAAAACACTAACACTACTCCTTGCCTTGGGAGCCACGGTGGCCCTGTTGCCATCGGTCGGAAAGGCGCAAATCACAGGCAGCGCACACGACTTCTATGTGACGACGAACGGCCTGTGGACGGCATATCCTGGCGGCGACCCTTATACTGGAACACCCAGTGTTTGCGGTGAATGCCATCAAATCCATCACGCGCCGGATCCGACCAAGGGGCCGTTGTGGATTCACTCGCCGAGCGGCGTTGGCGCCTATGTAACTTATGACCATGCCGGCAGCGAAAGCTACAACATGCTGGGCCTGGCCGCGCCAAGCCTTGGTGATTCGAGCATCGCCTGCCTGTCCTGCCATGACGGCACCGTGGGCATCAATCAGACCACAACTTTGATTTTTGATGGCACCACAGGCACCACCAACAAAACCAAGGGGAAAAGCGGCCCTTGGACATTGCAAAACATCGGCACGGACGTGGTTGCGGTCAACGGCAATGACCTGACCCACACGCACCCGATCGGCATTAATTACAACGACGCCGTGACCACCGTCAACGCGCTGTATGGTGACACGGAGCTGTATCCGGCAGTCGCCGGCAAGTTCCCCTATACGCGCTTGAAAGGCGCAAATCATTCGCAGATTGAATGCTCCACATGCCACGACATCCATAATACTTATACAGGAATGCCGGCACACGGCTCGGCATTGTGTCTGACCTGTCACAATAAGTAATCGGGCTTGATTTGAAACACCCCGGGGCATCTGTAGTCACTGCAGATGCCCCGGCTTTTGTTGAGCCGCCTGTTCGGACGGGCTGACAACGCGGGTTGCCCGGATTATATCCAACAATTAGCAATAAATGTTTTCTTAATGGACGCAGATGATTAAGCTTTTTTGCATGAAAACCAGCCCATACCAAGCTTTAAGGAGAATGGCGGCGGAAATTTTCGCACTGGCGCTGGTGGCCGGGCTGGCGGCGGGGTGTGCCACGTCCGCCAAAAAGCCCGCCGGGCCGAAATTCTCCTTTTATCCCGCGCCGCCAGACGCCCCGCGCCTGCAATTCCTGACCAGCTTCGCCTCCAGCCGCGACTTTCCCAACAGCGCGCGCGACAAGTTCATGACTTTTCTGACGGGCAAAACCCCGGGGGTGATTGCCATCGGCAAGCCCTACGGCGGGGCTGCCGGCCAGGGGAAAATTTACGCGTGCGACACCGCCTCCAGTGCGGTCATGCGGTTGAATCTGGTGGACAAAAAATTTGATGCCCTGATCGGGGTCGGGCCGATCACCTTCCAATCGCCGGTCAACATGGCGGTGGACACCAATGGAGCGCTTTACATCGTGGACATGGGGCTGAACCAGTTGATTGTCACCGACCCGTCCGGGGATCTGGCCGGGACCGTTGGCGAAAAGGGGAAATCAAAGCCGATGGACGTGGCGTTGACGGCGGACCGGATTTACCTGAGCGACATCACCACCCACAGCGTCCATGTGCTCGACAAGGCGACGCGGACCAACCTGTTTGACATCCCGCGCCCGGAAGACACGACCAACATCCTGCGGAAACTGTTCCAGCCGATCAACATCGCCGTGGATGCCCGGAGCCGGCTGTATGTGAGCGACTTTGGCGCCGACCGGGTGCAGGTCTATGACGCGGACGGGAAATTCCTCCGCACCATCGGACGGCGAGGCGACAACTACGGGGAATTCACCCGGCCCAAGGGCGTGGCGGTGGATCGCGACAACATTGTGTATGTCGTGGACGCGGCGGGACAGATGGTGCAGATGTTCGACGATGCCGGCCAGCTGCTGATGTGGTTTGGCGAGCCAAACCACGCCGCCCGCGTGAGCCTGTTCCTGCCGTCCAAGGTGTTGATGGATTATGACGACGTGGCGCTGTTCCAAAAATACGCCGCGCCGGATTTCAAGGTGGAGCATCTGGTGATTGTGATGAACCAGTTTGGTCCGATGCCGGTGAGCGTTTTTGGTTTCGGCCACAAAAAATAGGCGGATTTCCCAAATCCTTTCAATGTCTCAACCAAGACACAGCAGGCGGATCGGCTGGAGTTTGATGGTCCTGGCGGCTGTTGTTGCCGTTGTGCTGCTGACGGACGGATGCACGACGACCACCAAACGCCAATGGCTGAACTTCTTTTTTGACGGCGTTCCCGGTGGAAACCAGGGGACCAACGCGGCGGCAGGGGGTCCGGCCACGAATGTGATTGCCGGCGATGAGAATGAACCGGTCCGGCGTCCAGCCCAACCGCCGCCGCAGCCCGTGGTCTTCAGTCATCCGCCTTATCTCGAGGGAAAATGTTCCGTCTGCCACGAGTCGCTGTATGGGGAGACCATGAAAAAATTCCCGGACGCCTGTTTTGCCTGCCACAAGGATTTCCTGACGGGCAACAAGGTGAAGCACCAGCCGGTGGAGGATGGCGAATGCGCAAGCTGCCACAGCCCGCATGATTCGCTGAACACAAATCTCCTGGTGAAAACCGGCAACACCCTTTGCCTGACGTGCCATGACGATCCACTGGCCGGCGCGAAATACAAACATGAGGCCGTCGAACTGGGAGACTGCGCCGACTGCCACACGCCACACGCCAGCAATTTCAAGGGGCTGCTGCAAAAATCCGTCAAGGACACCTGCGCCAGCTGTCATGCCGACATCGTCGCGAAGAAAAAGGACGTGCATCAGCCGGTGGATGACGGCGACTGCCTCGCGTGCCACAAGCCCCACGCCAGCGCGAACAAGAACCTGTTGACCAAGGGCGGCAAGGCGTTGTGCTGGGACTGCCATGACAATTTTTTGGAGAAGGCGAAATTCACGCATGACGTAGTGGACGATTGCACCTCGTGTCACGACCCGCATCATTCGGACAACAACGCGCTGCTGAAGAAGGCGCTGCCAGCCCTCTGCCTCGACTGCCACGATCAGAAGGATCTCGCGGCGGTCAAGGGACACGCCGGCACGGGAGACAAGTCCTGCATGGACTGCCACGATCCGCACGTCGGCACGGATGTTAATTTGTTGAAACCGTCCGCCAAATCGAAATGACGCCATGCCGCGCCCGTCCAAAATGAAGAAGACGAAGCTGACGTTGCGGCTGGCCTCGCTGGTGCTGGCGATGGGCGCTTCACGGACGATGCTGGGGCAGTCCGTCTTCACGGAGGATCAGCCGGAGTATCCGCCACTGACGATGCCGCAGTTGAAGTATTTGAAGATGGATGTGGAGGCGGAGCAGATCCGGGACACGCCCAGTTCGGGCGGCGCTTCAAGTCAGACACGGCGCATTTATCTGGCGCCGAGCGCGGGCATCGGCTGGAATTATTTTTTGTATTATCCGGACCTGATGACGTTTTCGATCCTGGCGGAACCGGGCTACACCTGGCAGCAGTATAACGTGGACGGCATTTCCAGCTCGCAGAATTCGCTGCTGCTGAACGGCAACCTCAACGCCACGCTGCTGCCCTACAAGCCCTATTCGACGACTTTCAATTACAGCCGTTCGCATGGGGATTATCATTACGACTTCTTCAACTCCGCCACGGTGGACACCGAGGCATGGGGTGTTTCCACCGGCTACCATGAGGGACCGGTGCCGGTGACTGTCAATTACGAGCAGACGTCAACCGACACCAGCGGACTGGTCTACGATTCCACCACCGAGCAGACCATGCTGAACGTGCGCGCCCGGAGCCAGCGGGAGCGGGCGGACACCGATTTGTCCTACCAGTTCACCACTTACAAAAGCACCGCCGCCGGTTTCACTTCGGACAGCACCACGCACAGCCTGACACTCACGGATGTCGAGCATTTTTCCGACAATCTCACGCTGAATTCCACGTTCAATTACAACCACTTTGAAAATCAGGGGCTGGTTTCGGACAATCCCGCCACCACGCTCGACCTGAACTGGGAACACACGCCGCAATTGCGCAGCTTCTATGATGTCTCGGCATCGGACTTCTCCACGGAAGGGGCCGACTCCATGAACAGCTATGCCCGCGCCGGGCTGGAACACAAGCTTTACGAAAGCCTGACCTCCACATTTGACGTTCACGGCTCGGACGCCAGCAGTGATTCCGCCGGCTCAAAAATTGATTCCCGCAGCGCCGGCACCACCCTGGCGGAAGCCTACACCAAACGACTGGGTGATTGGGGCGTCCTGTCCGTCAACGACGCCGCGTCCTATGACGTGACATTTCAGGACAGCAGCGGCGGCCAACTGCCTGTTTTTGACGAATCCCACACCGTGCCGGCGCCCGGATGGTTCCTGCTGACATTGCCGGGGGTCACGTCCGTCACCAGCATCACCTACCTGAATGGCGGGGCGACCGTGACGCTGGATGCGTCCACCGACTACACCGTGACCTCGGTCGGAAACCTCACGCAAATACGGATGACCCCCACCGGCATGACCAAGCTGGCATCCGCCGCTCCGCCCGCCACGTCCGTGAACGTGTCTTACATCGCCCAGCCCAATCCCACCGGCAGCTATTCCACGGTCAACAACGAAACCGAAGTCCGCCTCGGCTTTTGGAAGCAGCGCGCCGGAATCTACGTCCGTTACAACTTCTGCGAAAATGAGGCTGGCTCCGCCGGGTTCGTCTTTGACAACTACAACGAATTTCAGGCGGGCGCCGACCTGAACTGGTGGCATTTACGGCTGGACGCCAATTATACCGACCGCCAATCATCGTTGGAAAGTTATCACACCCTGACGTTGTCTGAAGACTACACCCTGCTCTCGACCCTCAAATACTCCGCCGGACTGGATTTCAACCAGCAATGGAACAGTTTCAGCGACAGCGGCGGCACCGGTTCCACCGAGGACACCTCCTTTTACTCCTTCACCGGACGTTACGAATGGCGTCCCGTCTCCCGGTTGAGCTGGCGCAACGAGGCTGGCTACCAAATTCAGCGGGGCGCCGGCTCGGATCAAAATTATCTCGTCGCCCGCAGCTACGTCTCATGGCTCGTTGGCAAACTGGATTTCCACCTCGGCTACGAGTTTGAACACCAGGATTACACCACCGAAACCCGTGTTCGGAACTTTGCTTATCTGCGGATGCAACGTAACTTCTGAACATGAACTGGCGGCTCATATCAGTTTGCCTCGTCACCGGCCTCGCCGCCGTGATCCTCGCCTCCTGCGCGGGAGAAGCCGTCCGGCCCGCGCCCAAGGCCGTCCCCGCCGCCGTCTGGCCGCCGCCGCCCGACGAACCGCGCATCGCGTTCGTGCAGGACATCTGCGGCCCGCGCGATGTCGGCCGGAATCCATCCCTCTGGCATTCGATGGCCAACTGGATCACCGGCGAAACCGGCGAAAGCCTCAACCTCCACAAACCCTTCGCCGTCGCGCTCGATGAAACCGGCAACCTCTGCCTCACCGACACCGACGACAAGCTCGTCTGCTACGCCGACTTCATCCACAAAAACTGGCGGCGCTACAACGGCACCGGCAAGACCAGGTTCGCCAGTCCCGTCGCCGTCGCCCGGCGCAGCGGCATTTTCTACGTCGCCGATTCCGAACTCGGAAAAGTTTTTGCGTTTGGCGACAACGACAGGCCGGTCTTTGAAATCGGCGCGCCGCTCCAGCGTCCCGTCGGCCTCGCCATCGCCGGCAATTCACTCTACGTCGTGGACTCGCAGGCGCACGCGATTTTTGTCTTCGGGCTGGACGGCAAGTTCCAGTTTCAATTTGGCCGGCGCGGCGACGGGCCCGGTGAATTCAATTTCCCCACCTGCGCCGCCGCCGACAACCGGGGTCATCTGGTCGTTTCCGACACCATGAACTGCCGCGTGCAGATTTTTGATTTGAGTGGCAAATTCATTTCGCAGTTCGGCAGCAACGGCGACACCTCCGGCCATTTCGCGCGGCCCAAGGGAGTGGCGGCGGACAGCGCCGGTCACATTTACGTCGTGGACGCCCTGTTTGGCAATTTTCAGATTTTCGATCCCGCCGGGCAATTGCTGCTGAACGTCGGCGAAACCGGCGACGGACCCGGCGGTTTCGGACTGCCGAACGGCATCGCCATCGGCGCGGACAACCGGATTTTTGTCGCGGACACGTTCAACCGCCGCGTCCAGGTTTTCAAATACACAGGTCAGCCATGAAAAAGTCATTTCCCATCTGGCGGAGGCGGCACGGCGGCGCGGCGCGCCTGAAATTGCTTTCCTTTTTGGTCGCCGCCGGCGCCGCCCTTGCCGCGCAGGCCGACAGCGTCGTCAACTCCGTCCACAACCTTTCCGTCAACGGCCCGGGCACCATCAAGGCGACATCGGAAAAGGGCGTGTGCATTTTCTGCCACACGGTGCATGATGCCAGCGGCGTGACGCCGTTGTGGAATCACTCGATGTCCACCTCCAACTACATCGTTTACAGCAGCTCGCGGCTGACCGCCATGGGCCTGACGATTCCCCAGCCGAACGGCTCGTCGCGGCTGTGCCTGAGCTGCCATGACGGCACGGTGGCGCTGGGGAGCGTCACCAGCGGCGCGGCCGACATCCAGATGCAGAACGGCGTGACCACCATGCCGGTGGGTGATCCGAGCAATCTCGGCTGGAATCTGTCCAGCGACCATCCCATTTCCTTTATTTATGATTCGGCGCTGGCCAACAAGGACCCGGACGTCAATGACCCCGCGCATCTGGTCACCAAGGCGGTGAGAATGGATTCTCAAAACCGCCTGCAATGCACCTCCTGCCACGACCCGCACAACGACCAGTTCGACAATTTTCTCGTGATGGACAACACCGGTTCCGCCTTGTGCCTCGTCTGTCATCAGCCGGGCAAGTGGGGCACTTCCGCGCACGCCATTTCCACCGTGGCGACGCCGCCGGCCATCGCCATCCAAATTTCGCCGGGCGCCAAGGCGAGACTGGCGAAGGCGCCGCCCAGAACCATCGCCGCCACCGGCTGCGAGAGCTGCCACGGCAACCACAAGGCTGGCGGCAAATCGCACCTCCTCCGCTCGGAAGAGGCGGAACAAAATTGTTATGTCTGCCACAACGGCGTCACCACCCGGAAAAACATCGCCGCGGATTTTCAAAAGTTGAGCGTCCATCCCATCACGCTCAACAGCCGGGCGCACTCGCCGGACGAAGACCCGATCAATCCGCCCACGCGCCACGTTGTTTGCGCCGACTGCCATGACCCGCACAGCGACAATGCCACGACCGCCAGCGCACCCAGGGCCTCCGGCGCGCTGGCCAACGTCACCGGCGTCACCGCGGCGGGCGGCGTCATCAAGCCCCTGATCAATCAATATGAACTCTGTTTCCGCTGCCATGCCGACAGCGTCGCGCGCGGACCGGCCACCGTCACCCGGCAGTTCGTCCAGACCAACACCCGGCTGCAATTTTCCACGGCCAACCAGAGTTTTCACCCCGTTGAAGCCGTCGGGAAAAATCAAACAAGCGTGCCCAGCCTGATTTCGCCGTGGATGATGAGCAGCGTCATGTATTGCACGGACTGCCACAACAGCGACTCCAGCCCGAACGCCGGCGGCTCCGGGGCGAACGGACCGCACGGCTCGATTTACGCGCCCATTCTGGAACGGAATCTCACCACGCTGGATTTCCAGGCTGAGAGTCCGCAGGCGTATGCGATCTGCTACAAATGCCACAGCCGGACCAGCATTCTCGCCAGCCAGAGCTTCAAGTTCCACGGCACGCACGTCGTGAACGACCAGGCCGCCTGCACGACCTGCCACGATTCGCACGGCGTGGCCGACGCGCCGCACCTCATAAACTTCAACACCACCTATGTCACGCCGTCCTCCAACGGCCGGCTCGAATACGTGAGCATGGGGCCGCTCCACGGTGTCTGCTCGCTCACCTGCCACGGCAAGGACCACCCGGCCACGTCCTATTGAAGGCCAGAATAAACTTGAATGCTCGCCAATTTATCAACTAATGTTCCGTGCTATGACCGATGGAATTGCCCGACTGAATAAATGCGCGAAGTCCGCCCGGCGTTTTTTGATTTTGACGCCGCTGCTGTTCCTCGCCGCCGGATGCCAGCGCGATGGAATCAAGGTTTATCATGTGGCCAAGGATCAGGAGCCGCCGCAACAAGCCGCTCCCGTCCCGCCGGCGGATTCCGCCAACCCCGCCATGCCGCCGGGACATCCGGACATTTCATCCGCGCCGGCAATGGCCGCGCCGCCGGCCTCCGAGTCCGCCCAGTCGCCGCTGACCTGGAAAACGCCGGACGGCTGGACGGAAGTTCCGCCCAGCGAAATGCGTCTCGCCTCGTTCAAGGTGGCGGGCGCCAACGGCAAACAGGCCGACGTGAGCATTGTTCCGCTGCCCGGCATGGCCGGCACCGACGACGCCAACGTCAACCGCTGGCGCGGACAGGTCGGCTTGTCAGACGTGTCGTCCGACGAACTGCAAAAATCGGCGGAGACGGTCGAAGCCGGCGGCCAGCCCGCGCAGCTTTATGACATTGCCGGCACGACCGGCCGCATCCTCGGCGTCATCCAGCACCGCGACGGCATGGCTTGGTTTTACAAAATGACCGGCGACGCCGATCTGGTCGAACAGCAGAAACCGGCGTTTGTTGAATTCCTCAAATCGCTGAAATTTCAGGCGGTGCCGGTTTCCGGCGCCATGGAAGAAATGCCCGCGACATTGCCGCCGGGCCATCCCGCCATCGGCAACATGACAACGCCGGCGGCGGCTTCCGCCCCGATTTCACACGACGGCCAGCCGAACTGGCAGGTGCCGGCGGGTTGGCAGGAAATTTCCGGTGGGCAATTTCTCGTCGCCAAATTCACACTCACCGGCGATGGCGGCGCGACGGCGGCGGTTAATGTCAGCACATCCGCCGGCGATGGTGGCGGGCTGGCGGCGAACGTCAACCGCTGGCGCGGCCAGCTTGGGCTGCCGCCAATTTCCGAGATTCTGACAGCGCCGTTGGATGTCGCCGGCGGCAAGGCGCAGCTCGTGGAAATGAGCGGAACGAACGCGCAAACCGGCCAGCCGTCGCAATTGGTCGCCGTCATTGTTTCGCAGCCCGACCAGACGTGGTTTTACAAATTGATGGGCGACGCGAAGGTGGTCGCCGGCCAGAAGGACGCATTCAAGCAGTTTGTCCAGTCGGCCAAATATCCCGATGCCCATTAAAAAAATCGTCGGATTTTTCTCGTCGCTCCGGCTCACGGTGGTGCTGCTGGCATTCGCCATCGTGTTGGTGTTCGTCGGCACGCTGGCGCAGGTGGACGAGGGGCTTTACGCGGCGCAGTCGCATTATTTCCGGCAATGGCTTGTCATCGGCGCGCATTTGTTTGGCAGGCACATCCCGCTCATCCTGCCCGGCGGCTATCTCATCGGGATGCTGCTGCTGGTGAATCTGGTTTCCGCGCACATCTGCCGGTTCCAGCTCACGCGGAACAAAATCGGCATCCAGCTCGCGCATGCCGGCGTCATTCTGCTGCTCGTCGGCCAGCTTGCCACCGACATGCTTGCGCGTGAAATGCAGATGCATTTTGACGAGGGCCAGACGCGGTCCTATTCCGAAAGCGCGACGGATTCCGAACTCGTTTTCCAGGCCGGCGACGAGGTGACGGCCATTCCGGTGAAATTGCTGAATGCGGGCGACGAACTGAAAATTGACACGCTGCCCTTCGCCATCCGCGTCAAGGCGTTCTGGAAAAATTCCGACCCGTCGTTCCGCGCGCCGATGATGCGGAATGCCGCGCCGCTGGCGACCAACGGCGTCGCGCTGTCGTTTGATTTCCGGCAGCTGCCCGATGTCAAATCCATGGACGAGCACAACGTGCCGACGGCGCTGATTGAATTGATCGGCCCGAACGGTTCACTCGGCACCTGGGTCGTCTCCGACTGGGCGGGCGACGACGCGCTGGTCGAGGCCGTCCGCAATGATTACGCCAGCCAGATGGGCGCGGACATGGCGCGGAAAATCACCGCGGAACTCGTCCGGCCACAGTCCGTCGAACTCGGCGGCAAAACATTCACCTTCGTCATGCGGCCGGCTCGGTTTTACCAGCCGTTCTCGCTGACGCTGCTCAAGGCGACGCACACGACTTATTCCGGCACGGACATTCCGAAGGATTTCCGCAGCCGCGTCCGCATCGAAAACGCCGCGACCGGCGAGAAGCGCGAGGTGGAAATTTCCATGAACCATCCGCTGCGCTACGGCGGGCTGACGTTTTACCAATACCAGATGGACGCCGGCCAGGTGGCCCAGCAGGCCGGCCGCACACCGTCATCGGTTTTGCAGGTGGTGCACAACCCGAGCTGGTTGACGCCTTACATCGGATGCGCGATGGTGGGCGCGGGACTGCTCATCCAGTTCCTGATGCACTTGACTGATTTTGTTTCCCGTAGGAGGCCGAAATGAAAAATATCCTGCAAAAATGGACGCCGCCGGTCCTGATGCTCGTCATGGCCGCGTGGTTCTTCGGCCAGTTGCAGGCACCGAAGGACACCGGTTTCGCCTTCAGCCAGTTTGGCCGGCTGCCCGTCGTTTTCAACGGCCGGCTCAAGCCGATGGATTCCGTCGCGCGCAATTCGCTCCTGGAAATCCGCGAGAAACAGACGCTCAACACCGAGCCGTGGAAGGCGTGGAACGAGTCTCCGAAAATCATCCCCGCCACCGAGTGGCTGGCAAACGTGATGATGAACCCCGCCGTCGCCGACGACTGGCCGACGTTTCGCGTGGACAATCCGGATCTGATTTCGCTGCTGAAACTGCCGGAGCGCGACGCGGCGAAGAAATCCGACGGCAAGCATTATTCGTGGAATCAAATCCAGCCATCGCTCGAAACCTTGGAAAAGGAAAACGACCGCGTGGAAAAAATCGAGTCCGCGTCCCGCACCGCCTACGAAAACGCCATTTCCAAGCTGCACGAGCGCCTGATGATTTACGCGCAGTTGAAAAATACCATCCAGCCGGCCGACGCGCAGGACTGGCCGGCGGAACTCGCCGCATTCGAGCAGGCGATCCCCGCCGGTGTCGCCGCCGCGAAGGCGCAGCAGGTTGGGCAGGAATTTGACCGGACCAACCTCGCTTCGTTCGCCACCGACATCTCGCGCTTTCAGTTCATGGCCAATCTGGAGCCGCCGCTCATTCTCCCGCCGGACGGCGGCCACGACTGGCGGCGCATGGGCGACGCGCTGCTCGATGCGCCGCGCGGCACACCGCTGGACAATTTCGCCCACGACTACGCGAAAATGGCCGGGGCGTTCGCCGCGAACCAGCCGGACCAGTTCAACGCCGCCATCGCCGACCTGCGCTCGCAGTTGGTGCCGAACCAGGCCGGCGCGCTCGCCAAGGCGCGCGCCGAGGTCTTCTTCAACCAGATGGAGCCATTTTACAACGCGATGGTCGTTTACGTTCTGGCCGGACTGCTCGCGGTTTTTTCGTGGTTCAATCTGTCCGAGACCCTGCGCCGCTCGGCGGTGTGGCTGGTCGGCCTCGCGTTCGCCATCCACACCACCGGTCTGGTTTACCGCATGGTGCTGGAAGGCCGGCCGCCGGTGACAAATTTATATTCCTCCGCCATCTTCATCGGGTGGGGCGCGGTCCTGCTCGGAATCATTCTGGAAAAATTCCACCGGAACGGCATCGGCGCCGTCGCGTCGTCAGGCATCGGCTTCATCACGCTCATCATTGCGCATCACCTCGCGCTGGAAGGCGACACGATGGAGATGATGCGCGCGGTGCTGGACACGAATTTCTGGCTTGCGACGCACGTCGTGGCGGTGACGGTGGGCTACGCGAGCACGTTCCTCGCCGGGTTCCTTGCGCTGATTTATATTTTGCGCGGCGTCTTCACGAAAACATTGGACGCGCCCACCGGCCAGTCGCTGGCGCGGATGATTTACGGCATCGTGTGTTTTGCGACGCTGTTCAGTTTTGTCGGCACGGTGCTGGGCGGCATCTGGGCCGACCAGTCGTGGGGCCGATTCTGGGGCTGGGACCCGAAGGAAAACGGCGCGCTCATCATCGTGCTCTGGAACGCGCTCATCCTGCATTTGCGCTGGGGCGGCATGATCCGCGAACGCGGCCTGGTCAACTGCGCCATCATCGGCAACATTGTGACGAGCTGGTCGTGGTTTGGCGTCAACATGCTTGGCATCGGGCTGCACAGCTACGGCTTCACCGACGCGGCGTTTCGCTGGCTGATGATCTTTGTCGCCAGCCAGCTTGCCTTCATTTTCCTCGGCCTGCTGCCGTTGAAAATGTGGAAAAGCTTTTCCATCCGGGCCAAGGACTCAATCAATGCAAATCCGGTTTGATTCTTGCTTGAAGACAATTTAGCTTCGGACGATGGTTGAATGACCGGGTGGAACCGTTACTCGCTGCCTTCAAGGGCATTGAAAAGATTATCATAATCCACACAGGATTCCTGGGTCTGCACGGTGGTGAAAGTGCCTGAAAGGACTATCTCCAGCGCAGGCTTGCTGGAGATAAATCCGGAGGAGCCGTCGGCAAAAAGAACGCAAAATCCCTTGGACGGATAATAGGCGAACGATGCGGGACCGAAAGTGGGCGGGGTGGTCAAATCGGGGGTTTGCACATAATCCATCATGAATAATTTGTGCTGTGCCTGGCTTTGCTTTTGCATGAGGCGCAGGGTTGGCGGATCGTGTTCGGCACCCGCCTGATAATTGGTTGCGGCAACGACCCGGGGATTGAATAAATAACTGGAATAAACTTGTCCGCCAGTCCCGCCGGTCCCGCCGGTTTCGCCGGAGCCGCCGTTGGGAGAAAGAAAAGACGGGTAAGAATAGCTGTTGATGCTCGGCAGGGCGGGTGAACCCGGCGCATTAAATGCCGGATCGTAAAGCATTTTGCCATCGCCGGCCGCGCGAGTGCAATACAGCAGGCCAAGATTTTCGAAATTATAGACGCCCCTGTAGGCATTTTGTGGTATTGGCACGCCCACAGGGACGCCCTCCGGGCCAACCGCCCAATAGGCATACGCCTGGCTGTGGATTTCATTCAACGGATGCCCGGACGGATTTGCAAGGCGATCACACCACATCGGATACCAGTCATCGTATTCACTTGCATAGATTGCGCAGCCGACGGAAATCTGATGCATGTTTGAAACGCATTGCGCCATGATCGCTTTGTGTTTGGCTGCCGCGAGCGCCGGCAACAGCAGCGCCGCCAGGATGGCGATAATGGCAATGACCACCAAGAGTTCAATAAGCGTGAATCCCCGCAGGCGGTCGCCGAGGAACCCGCTGCTTGCCTGTGTTTTCATAAACGAAATAGGCAGTGTCCTAATTCTCTGTCATGCCACGCCTGCTGATTGAATGAACCGGCATACGGTGCCGTCACCAGAACTCAAATCAGGACACTGCATTTTTTGTCGTTTACTCCAGAACCATTCCGCTTTTAATAATGCACCTTTATCACAAGGAAGCTTTGCGGCAGGTTCGTGTCCACCGTAATGGTTATTCCCCCCGGCGTGCCGGTGTTGGGATCAACCAGGGTGCCGTCAGACTCAAACCATGCGCCGACCGAACTGGCATTCGTCGTCCAGCTGCTCAAGGGCAACGAGATGTTTGTGGTGGTGAGAACCTCCAAATAGCCGTTGGGAAGGCCGTTGGTGACGTTGAGGAAGAGCGAGCCATTCGCAAGACCGGTGTAGACAACACCGACAATTGCCGGCGGCGGCAAGGCACCAGTAAAGGTGATGGAGCCGTTGACGCCCAGCTGGCTTGTGTCCCAAGTGGTATACAGGGGAAGATTCAGTGTGAATGAACTGTCCGAACCATTCAGCGTCTTGGCGTTGAACAGCGTGAACGTGTCCCCCTTCTGCAACGGAGCGCCTATGTTCGTCACCACAAGCGTGCCGCCATAGTTAATGGCACCAAGCGAGGAAACCAACTGGTCGCTGTTCGGGCTGTTGGCGCGATTGAGCTTCATCCACGTCGTGCCGCCAAGGATGACGTTGTTGGTCACCGTCAGCGTGCCGGTGTCGCCACCAGGGCCACCGCCGGGGGCCACGGTGCCGGAGCCGCTCACGTTCAAGTTGCCGTTGATCGTTCCGCGGCCGCGGAGTTGTTGGGTGGCAGAGGCTCCCACCTGCAAGGTTTGGTCACTGCGGCCGGAGGCATCAATAAATGCGCCGGGAACGACATTGAGGGTGGCGCTGTTGTTAATCGAGCCGTCGTTGCTGTTGGTCGGGTTGTAAGCCAAGGCCAGCACCCCGTTGCTTACGGTCGTCGCGCCGGTGTAAGTATTTTGACCCGCTAGCGTCAATCTGCCGATGCCGACCTTGGTGATTCCCACCGCGCCGCCCGAGCTGTTTTGAATCGTGCCGGAATAAATCGTGCTCAAGTTGTTGGCGCCGATGGAATACGTGCTGGCGGTGGTTCCGCCACTCACCTTGGTGTAGATGCCTCCGGCCAAGCCGCCCAGATCGTAAACGTTGTAGTTGGTGCCGCCATTGGATCCGCCGCCGTTGCGATTGAAGATGGTCACCGCGCCATTCCCCAAATCGAACGTCGTATTGGTGCTTCCGGTGCATATTTGCGGCGTGTTATTGCCACCACCGCTGTTTATACGGAGACTTCCAAGACTGTCGTCGGTCACGTGAATGTTTACAGTAGAACTCTCCATGTGCGCATTGATCGTGCAGTAACCGTTGGAAACGACGTCAATATTCAAGGTGCCAGTGCCGGCAAAACCGCCGCCGCCGCTGGTTGTTCCGATGATATTGTTGGCGTTGGCGCCATTAAACACCATCGTGCCCGTCGTAACCACGTTGAAAACATTGGCATAAAAATTCTGGGCCGACTGGCTTTCGAATGTCAGGGTGCCGCCGGCAAAATTGACGCCGTTGGCGCCCAGTGCTGCCGTCCCATTCACTTGGAATGTCCCGTTGCTTAACGTGGTCACTCCGGCAAACGAACTGGAGCCGTTAAGAGTCAAAGTGCCCGGGCCAATCTTGGTCAAACCACCGGCCCCCGCCAGAATACCACCCAAAGTTAAATTGCCATTCGCGCTGATATTAATAGCCGAGGACGCAGCCTCAAGTGTCACGCCGCGGTCTATGCTCACGGTCGGCCCGTTGTAACTGAAGGTTCCATTGCTGATCACCAGGCCGTCGGACTCTCCAATGGCGCACTTGGCGCCAGCGATGTCCAGTTGCGACACGGCGAGCATGGCCCCGCCCTCGATGGTCGTGATGCCGGTATAAGTGTTTGTCCCCAAAATGGTCAGCGTCCCGGTGTTCGTCACCGTCAGATTAATTCCCGCAGCGGTGCTGCCGATGGAACCCCCGCTCGTGCTGGCAAAAACATAATTGGACTGGCTGTTCACCAGAATGGAGCCGGGCTGAATCTCACCGACGATGTTGACCAGCGAATTGCTGCCGCCGACATCCGTGAACTGGACATTGTCACCCGTCACAAAGACATCCAGCGCGCCAGCATTCAGCCAGTTGGTGCTGGTTTCGTAGTCCCAGTTGGTGTTTGCCGGATTGCCGATCCAGACGGTGTTCGCCGGTCCGCGCAGGGTTACCGCTGGAACGAAGTAAATGATTTTAGTCGTGGCATTGTTGCTTAAGGTGCCGACCGCACCCGTCACTTGGAAAACGTTGGCGAGGGGACCGCTGAAATTGCCGGTATATTTAATCACCGGGTAGGCGCTGCCACTCACCAACCCCGAGGCGCCAACGTCTATGTTGTTCATGCCGGTCACATCCAAATCGCCGTTGATGATGACCAGATCATTGTTCGGACCTGTCGGCGGACCGGAGAGGTCAAAATGGTTGATCGCCCCGCCGCTTTCCGTAACGGAACCGTTGAAGGTCAGGGTGCCGGTCAATAGATTGCTGCCGGGGTTAATGGTCGCGCCGGAAGCGAGGGTTACACCACTGACGCCGCCATTGACACTTCCGGAGCCGGAGAGGGTTTGACCGGAAAGAAGAGTAAAACCAGGGATGACTTCCGACACGTCGAAGGAACAGCCGCTGCCGACGATGATCAATGGCGAGACAATGGAACCGCCCGCACCCAGCGCCAGCGTGCTGCCGCCGTTGACCAGCGTGTAGCCTGTATAAGTGTTGTTTGTGCCCATTGTCAACGTGGCACCGCCGGTTATGTTCAAACCGCATGCGGCAGGACCGCTCAAAACACCGTTGTTGGTGATGTTGTTGGGATTGCCATTCTGGTCTGCCGTCTGAAACGTAAAAACGCCGCCGCCAAGTAGACTCAATGAAGCTGAACATGTCCAGGGCGCGGTGGCACCAAACATTCCCCCGGCTTTAAGCGCATTGTTAAATATAACGGCCCCGTTCGTGGCAATGCCCAGACTGCCCACATAAATAACGGCTCCATTGGTAAAGCTCACCGTGGCGGCAACGACACTGTTTGACGCTCCGAAGTAAAACCCGCCCACAATGTTCGTGCCTCCGGTAACCGAGTAGGCGGCAGTTAGTGCTCCCGCTGTCGTGCTGTTAAGGTTGACAACTTCGGGATCCGGCACCACGAACAATCCGCCCGTCTGAAGCAGTCGTGATGGCCGTGACACTGTGGCACCATTAACGAATGCGCCGGCACCGAAGTTTGTGACCGTTCCTCCGGCAAGCAGCATCGTCAAAGAGGAATTCCCGGCGGTGCCGTTATTCAGGCCGCCCACATTCAGGTTTGTCGTAATCACCAATCCACCGTAAATGATCAGGCCTTCCATGCCGAGAGTGGCGTATGAAGTAGTGGTGCAGCTTCGTTTGACCACCGTGGTGCCGAGATTGTTGGTGCCGCCACTGATGACCAACAGGGAGGCTTGACTGGTCGAGGACGGTCCAGCGGAGTCAGTGGGGTTTACGTAGGTGCTTCCGGTGCTAAGAAATCCTCCGCTGTTGGTCATGATGCCAATACTGCCCGAGTTGCCACTGCTTGTCCCGGCGCTGACACCGGACCCAATCAGCAGAGATCCGCTGATTGTCATGGTGGCTCCACCGCTCAAATTAACGATATTGTTGGAAGTGATGGCCACGTTGCCGTTCACATTTATCACCGCCGCGGCGTTGGTCGCAAACAGCCAAGCCGGGTAGGCTCTCGGACCATCCAGAAAAATGCCATTGTTGTTAAAACTGGGTGCGCTCACGACCAAAACGCCGAAGTTGGTCAGCCCGCCAAAGCCGGTCGCCGCCATCGCAGAACCGTAAGTGACAACATTTGAACTTGATGTGCTTATGAAGGGGATGACTGCGTTGGTTATCCCATTTGCATCAGAACCCGGAATCACCCCAGAGCTCCAACTGGATGCCGTATTCCAGTCGCCGCCGCTGGTCGGGCCGGTCCATGTGGCGTTGTAGACTGTTGGTTGCGCCTGCGTGGTGGCCCAACCTGCGATTGACAGCGCGGCAACAAGCCACGTGGTTTTGACAATTTTCGTTGTTTGCATAGTCATGATGGGGTTGTTTTGGTTGAATTGTATGGCTTTAGTTTGGTTAAACTTAACTCATTTCCAACAAATTAATCCATCGGATGTTTATCCGAGACAAGGCCCCCCGGCTTTAATGCGGGTCTTCGTCCAACCAGACGCCAAAGTCCCCGCCTGCGACTGGGCGACTGCAGCCTGTATGGCCGTGATTTGCGCCTTTAGAGTGCTCAACCGATTGTGAATCCCGGCCGTCTCGGGCGGCAACCCGTCGTCTTGGCCTCAAAAACAAAAAGGTTTCATCACAACTCGCTTTTGGTTTATGACAACTCGAAAGTCCTTTGGCTCAAAACACTTGTGTTTCCGGCGGCGGGAAAGTCTTTTGTCATAAAAGACAATTACTTTGCCTCAACTCGAAAGGCTTTTGTTCCAGCCCGAAAAGCCTGTCTGACAACTCGAAAGGGCCGCCGCCCCGGACACAATGTCCTGCTCCAACTTGAAAGGCTTTTGAATCAACTGGAAAGTCCTTTGCGACAACTTGAAAGGCCTTTTCATCAACTCGAAAGTCTTTTTCAACAAAACAAAAGCGAATTGGCGGCTAAAGGGGTGTTTTGGCCCGTCATGTTCCGGAATTTGACAGAACGTGTCTCGAAATGGAACAGACATGGCTTGTCCGGCAAAGCGAAGCGCAAATTTCTGGCCACAGATGAAACGCCGAATGAACGCAGATTTTTTCAAGCCCGCGGGGCTGGCAACTGTGTCCAAGTTGCAGCGACAGCACGCATTAAGCCCCGTCAGCAACGGTGTTAATTATCAAATTTGGTGGGGCGAGTGTTCGCCAGCAGCCTCGCCCCACCAATGGCGGGACGAGCGCCGGGGTTCAACGAACGCCCGCTCTCTATTCCCGCCCGGCCAGCTTCATCGCCGCTTCGGTGCGGGAGTGGACGTGGAGTTTTTCGTAGACGGCGGTGATGTGGGTGCGCACCGTGCTCATGCTGATCGCCAGGCGCTCGGCAATTTCCTTATACATATGGCCTTTGGCCAGCAGCCGCAGAATTTCCAGCTCGCGGGCGGTGAGCTGTTCCAGTTCCGTGGCCGGCCGGGTTTTATGGAAGTGATTGATGACCTTCCGGGCGATCTGGAGCGACATCGGCGCGCCGCCGGCATGGACCTGCTGAACGGCTTGAACCAGCTCCTGCTGCGGCATGTTTTTCAACAGATAGCCGCTCGCGCCGGCGCGCAGGGAATCGAAAATCAGGTCGCCATCGTCGTAGGTCGTCAGCATCATCACCTGGATGTTGGGCATGCGCTCCTTCAACCGGGCCACGCACTGGATGCCGTTCATGCCCGGCAGATTGATGTCCATCAGCACGACGTCCGGATTTTCCTTCGGGATGTCGCGCAATCCCTCCTCGCCGGTGGCGTGCGCGCCGACACATCGCAACCCCGGCGCGCGGCCCAGGCATTCGGCCAGGCTTTCGCGCATCTCGCGCTGGTCCTCGATGATGGCAAGGTTGATCATGATGTTTCGACTTGTCCTGTTCAATTGTGCCTTAAAAAATTCCATCCGCCATCGGATGAAGATATGAATCCACTCAACCGGGCGGCCAGGGCAGTTCCGCGACGATCTCCGTGCCCGCGCCGACGCGGCTTTGAATCCGGCACTCGCCGCCCAACTCGGCCATGCGCTGCCGCATGTTGCGCAGCCCGTCCGCCAACGGGTCCTCCGGTGCCCGCTCGAAGCCGCCGCCGTTGTCCTCAATCACAATCTTCAAGCCCTGTTCCGTGGCGTTGATGCGCAGCCACACCTCGGTGGCGCGGGCGTGTTTGACGATGTTTTGCAGCGCCTCCTTCACCACGAGAAAGACATTGTGGCGCACATTGGTTGGAACTTCGCGCGCCGGAGCCTGTTCGGGAACGTCCAGCAGGCAGCGCACGCCGGCGGCGCGGAGATAATCCACGGCAAATTGCCCCGTGTAATCAATCAGGTGCGCCAGCGTGTCGTTGCGCGGATTCACCGCCCAGACAATTTCATCCAGCGATTTGACGGCTTGACGAGCGGTGCCCGCCATTTTTTCGATGCGTTCGACGGTTTTTTCCTGCTTGGCAAGATCGCCGAGCACGGCGATCAGCGTCAGATTCGCGCCGAGGTCGTCGTGAATGTCCTTGGCGATGCGCGCGCGTTCCCGTTCCACCGCCTGCTGCCGCGCCAGATGCTCCATCTTCCGGTGCAATCGCCGCGCGACCGAATACCAGACCGCTCCCGCCACCAGCCCGATCACCATCAGTCCGACCAGAACGCGGAACCACAGGGTCTCGTAAAAATGCGGCAGGATTTTCAGCGTCAGCGCGTCGCCGCTCTCGTTCCAGACGCCGTCGCTGTTGCAGGCGATGACATTGAACCGATAAGTGCCGGCCGGAAGAAAATTGTAATGGGCAAAGCGGCGCGTCCCGGCATCCACCCAGTCCTCGTCCGCACCTTCAAGCCGGTATCGAAACTGCACCCGGTCGGGCGAAACCAGGCTCAATCCCGTGTAGCGGAATTCGAATTGATGCCTCCCCGGCGGCACCTCCAGAAATTTTCTGTCGCGGTTATAAATCATCCCGGCGGGAACCGGTTGCGCCTGCGCTCCGGTGGTATCATCCAGCCCTTTCCCGTCTATGAGAATTTCCTCAATGACGACGGGCGGCGGCAACAGGTTTGGATGGATTTCGTCCGGCATGATCGAAACGGCTCCTTTGATCGTCGTGAACCACAACCGCCCGTCCTGGCCGCGCCAGGCCGCCGGCTGGTAGCCGCCCGAACATTCCAGCGAAGGCAAGCCATCCGTCCGGCCATAAACCATGCAGGAGATGGACCGGATCGCGCCGCGCGCGAAATCATTCAACGCCGATTTCGCCACCCGGAAAATTCCCTGGTGGGAGCCGATCCAGAGATTGCCCGCGCCGTCGGGGAGGATTTGGCAAATGATGCTGTCGGGCAGTCCCTCGTTGATGCCGAAGCGCGTGAATTTCCCGTCCCGAAAGCGCAGCAGCCCGCCACTAAAAGTGCCGACCCAGACCGTGCCGTCATTATCGGACAGCAGCGACCAGATTGCCTGCGGCGTTTTGTTGTCGGCGGGACGGAAGGCCGTGGTGATGTAATTGGTGCTGCCGGCGGCGACTCGGAAAAGGGTGCCGTCTTCTGTGCCGGCCCACAGATTCCCCTGTTCGTCCTCCGCCAGCGCCCGCACTCCGTTCCGGCCAATTTCCTGATTGTGCTTGAAAATGTTGGCGTTGGTGGATCCGGTGTCGGCCACGTAAAGCCCGTTCTTGGTGCCGACCCAAATCCGCCCCGCCTTGTCCGCCAGAATCGCCTTCACGCCGTGAACCACGGGCGACACCCGTTTGAACCCGTTTGTTTCACTCACAAACAAATCCTCGTCACCCGCGCTCACCCACAGCCGTCCGACGGCATCCGGGCAGACGCAAAAGGCAAAACCCTTGCCCGTCCCGCCGGGCATCGTCAGATTCGTGTAAACTCCCGCCTGCCAGCGGACCAGACCGCCGCCCAGCGTGCCAATCCAGATGGCGCCGTTGGTTTGTTCGCAAACGGATCGGGCCGGTCTGGTTGAAACCTGCCCGCCGGTGTCAATGATTTGAAATCGCCGCTCGCGGATTCGCACCAGCCCCTCGGCATCCAGCCCCGCCCACCAGTTGCCCTCGTGATCTTCAAAGAAACAATTGACCCGATCGCCGGGAAACCCCTCTGCCGAACCGAATTTCAACACCTGGCCGTCGGCGGCAACATGCGTCAAACCCCGCCCATAATCGTAAAGCCACACGCCGCCGCGATGATCGGCCTGCGCTCCCATCCGGCCCAAATTGTTGGTGAAAACATCCTTGAGCGATTCGGCCTCGACAATCCACCGGTCGTCAACCGCCTCGCGCACATGGCCGTCCGCGTCCACCCACAACCGGCCATTCCTGGCCACGGAAAGAAACTCCACGTCCGCCGGCAATTCGGTTTCGGTGTTGGTGGGCGTGACGGTTTGAAACCGGATTCCGTCCCACATCCCGATGCCCCGGTCCGTGCCCACCCACAACCGGCCGCGCGGATCCGTTGTCATGCAATTGACCCGGCTTCCCGCCAGCCCGTTGGTTTGCGGCTTCAGGTCGAACCCGTTGGACGTCACCTGCCACAAAAGTTTGTCGGAACCGCGATACCAGATCATGCCCGCGCCATCCTCCACGCACAACGTGGCAACGCTCCGGTTTGTCGGAATCAAATCCTCCCAGCCGGTTCCCGCCGGAGCCGGCTGCGCCCTGCGGCGGAGAAGCCCGCGGTGCAGCAAAAATGTGATCCGATTCGACCGCGAGGAAACCAACGAGACATCCGGATCCAATCCTTCCGCGCCGGTCCATTCCCGGGCAAACACGCCCCGGCGCAAGGAGGTCATCGAGCCGTCAAATGTGTTGATCCACAGCGTGCCCTGATCGTCCACGGAAAGCGTCCGCACGCGCGCATGGGCCAGCGCCGGGGTGTTTTCCGGATCAAAGGTCACAAAACGCATCCCGTCAAACCGCGCCAGGCCATTGTAAGTGCCGACCCACAAATAGCCGTCCGGCGTCTGGGCAATGGCCGTGATGGAACTGTCGGGCAGACCGTTGTCGGCAGTCCACACATCGGTGAGATATTCCCCGGAAAGCCCGGAACCGCAGACCCGCAATGCCGCCCCCAGCACCAGCGCCGCGACCCACGCCAGACGCGCCGGAACCAGTGCGAACACTGTTGTTTCACCGCGGCGGTTCATGAATTCAACTATGCCCGCCGCCAGCGGCAAAGACAAGGCCAACCCGTCATCGCGCCAGCGTCACGCTCATCAGGCCGATGACCACCTCGTTGGCGAGCGCGCGGACGGTCAGCGATTTCAATTCCTTCGCCGGATCGAGCGGCAAATCCAGAACCGTCGCCGCGCCGCCGGAAACTTTCCCGCCCTTGCCCTTGAAAGTGGCCATGTCGAGAATGCGGATCTTCCCCGTCCGCAAATCCACGCGCGGCGGAAGCGACTCCGGACGGCGGAATGCGTAATCATCAATGAAATAATCCTGGTCAATCGGCCACCAGTTCACCGGATTGTTCAGCGCCAGCCGCGTGCTCGTGCCGTCGGCGTAGGTCACAATCACCTCGCCGTTGTCCAGCCGGCTTTGCATCGCCGCCGTCGAACCAGCCATCAGCAAAAATGCGCGCGCCGCTTTCCCGGCCAGCGGCACGGAAACTTCGCGCGGATAATTGTCCCATTGCGACGCAAAAATGATGTTTTTCGCGCCGGGTTCGCCGGGCGTCGCCAGCGGGATTCCATCCGGCAGAGTAATTTTGTCGCCATTTTGCCCAGCGAGCGAGCGCAGGCCGGAATCGTCCACATCGAAACTGGCATCCGGCTCGCACCAGCCGCCGATGCCCTGTTTGGGCGTCGCCAGCGACGCGAACGGCGACCGCGGCGAGCGGTAGTCATTGCGGAAAATCTGCGTCACCTTGTCGTTGAAAAACGGCGCGAGATTGACGGCCTCCAATTTGCCGGCGTCGGAAATTTTCTGGTTCCAGTCAAACGCCCCAATTTTTCCCGGCGCGGTGGGCGCGACTTCCGGCGCGATTTTTTGGGCGGGAATTTCACCGTGCCAATTCACAACGACTTCATATTTTTCCGCCGCCGGACTCGCGATTTCAATCCGCCGCACGCCATACTCATCTTCAACCCAGCTCCATTTCGCGGCCTGACCGTTGACGGTGATTTCCGGCCCGGTTCGGAGCGCCACGATTTGCAAATTCAATGCCATCGGCTTCGGAAATTTTGGTTCCACCAGATAAGTTTCCGTCAAACCGTCGCGGCGAAATTCAAAATTGAAATCGGGATGCCGGATGCTCGCATGGCCCCATTTTGCCGGAAAGCCGGGGATGATTTTCAATTCGCCCGCCAGCGCGTCCGGCTTGACGCCGAAAAGCCCCTCGACCAGCGCGCGGGAATTGACGCCGATGGCGTCGCAAAAATCGCGCTGCGCCTCGCCGCGCGCCATATCGTGCGACGTCATGCAGCCGAGATTTCCCGGACACAGGCCGAGAAACATCGAGTCGAGCAGTTCGCCCTTGAAAAGCTGGAACGCCGTTTCCGGCCGGTTCGCCTGCCAGAAGCCGAGCGAGGTGTGCGCGGCCTCGGCCATGACGACGTTGTTGAGCGACCATTGATACGGCATCCAGCTCGTCTCCGGCAGCGTGAACAGATTTTCGTCCGGCACGTTCGCGCCGCGGATCGGGATGTGCGCGATGTTGTTGTCAATCCAGCGCGACATCTGCCAGGCCTGCTGCGGCGTCGGCACCTCGGAATCAATCGTGTGATAAAAAGTCCAAAGCCCGGAGTTCGGATGCACGAGCTGCAGGCCGAGCAAATCCTTGGACTCGCCGAAATTCCCCTCGTCCGCGAGCCAGAGATATTTGTTCATGCCGCGCAAAATCAAATCCGCCTCGGTTTCGTAAGGCATCGGATCCTTGCCGAGCATTTTGGCGACGCGCGCGGCCATTTTGTTCGCAAAATAATTGTAGGCGCTGGCGTGCGCGGTTCCGCCGCCGTCGTAGTTCAAATCATCGCTGGCCCAGATCGCGGCGTAGGCCTCGTAAAGCGGAAGCTTGTCCGGGCCGAATTCGCGGCGGAACAACCGGCGTTCCCATGCGAGATGCCGCTCAATGACCGGCCACATCGCGGCGGCGTAATTCGTGTCGCCGGTCCAGAGCAAGTGCCGGAAAAAAGCGTCCACGGCGACGAGGTTCATGTCGTAATGATTTTTCGACATGTCGCCGTTGGAGTGGATGGCGGCTTCGCTGCGCGCGAGATTGAACTGTTCATCGGGCGGCGGAATGGTTGCGGGAATCGGACTCACATTTTGATTTTTGGCAAAGCCCGCGAAATGCGCCGCCGTGCGCTCGTGCCAGCCGAGTTCATCCCCCGCGTATTGTCCGCGCCAGCCGAGCAGGCGCGTCCGCCACGCAACCGCACCGTGCATATAGGATTGCTGCGCATCATCCCAGACCGCGTCCGCCGCGATGCAAAGCGCAGACGCCGCCGCGTTGATGAATGGATCCGGCGTCTCGACGACCACCCTTTCCGCGATGGCGCGGCGATGATTTTCGGCCTCGTCAAAAACCTTCGGCAACTCCAATTCAGAATAAACCAAAACCGGCTGGTCGTTCGTCGCGGATTCGCCAAATTGATTTTTGCTCACGTCGCGATAGACCGGCAGTTCCGTCCCGCCGCCGCTCGCCAACTGCTGCAGCGCCAGATAAACCGGCCGACCCGGTTGGAGGCCGGCTTGTCCGACGATCACGGGCAATTCCACCGTCGCGCCGGCGGAAGCCAGCAGCGCTTCCGGCGAATTCCAATCTGTCGCGTCGGCCACGGACAGTTTTGCGCCGTCCGGCATCACGCCGGCGATGGCAGTTTTTTTGTTGTGGAGCGTGAATGCGTTCGTCGCAATGGAAAAGGAATTGTCGCGGCACTGCTCCGGCTGCATCTGGAAAAATTCCGAGACCGGCTGGCGTTCGCAGCCGATGTCGCCGTCGCGCTGGCCGCGCTGGCCATTCGCGCCGCCAAAGGCCCAGACCAGTTCGATGGACGAGGCTGCGCGCAATTCCGTCCGCACGATGACGCCTTTTGTTTCACTCATCGGCAGCACCGTCAAATCCAATTCACCGTCGCCGAGCAGCGGATCGCGGATGGCGTAAAACAGCGAGCCGGGACGGTAGCGCGTGATGATCTGTTGCGCGTTGTTCAGCCATTTCACGCCGGCGGAAGTCTTGATGCCGAGCCGCAGATTGCCGCCGCGACCGGGCAGGTAGAGCGAAAATTCCGGCTTGTCGCCGCCGTCAATGCGGAAGGCGGAGTTCAGGCAGTAGAGCGGCCGGTTGAAAAATTCCGCGCCGTTGGTGATGACAAAGTCCGTGCCGACCGGCCAGTAACGCAACGGCCGGGCGACGTTGTCTTCAAAATTGCCGTGCGGCTTGAAAATCAGCTCCGGGCGAAAGGCGGGCGCGCCATTTGCGGGGCTCGCGGCCTGGGCCGGGCAGGATGCGGCCAATCCCCAGGCAACGAGGAAAAGCGCGGCGGACGCGCTGGTGATGTTAGAGTTCATTTGGAACCAGATGGATTTATGGAAGGGGCATGATGTATTTCACGGCAGTTGGAGTAAATAAAATGTTTGCGGCGCATCGGGATTGACGGCGTTGGTGAAAATGAAATTGCCGGTGGCGTCAAACTGGTTTGTGGCAATGCACGTCCAGGCGTTTGCGGGCAGTCCGAGGTTGGTGGTCATCAGGACGTAGTAAGGCACGTTCGTCGGCCCGCCCGAACCGCTGAACCACACGTTGGTGCCCGCCTGTTTGACGCTGCCGATGAGCGGCGGGGTTTCGGTTTGCACGACGAGACGGATCTGGCCCGGCGTGTTGGTCTTGATGGTCACGCTGAAGCCGGCAGGCTTGCTGCCGACGGCGGGCAGAACGCCGCTCAATGCGCCGCCATAAATGATGTTCGTGTAAGTGCCCGGCCCGAAACCGGCGGCATTGGCGACATTGATGGTGCCGTTCAGGACGAGCGCGTTGGAGACCACGAGTTTGTCGCTGCTGGCGCCGAGCTGGAAATTCAGAAAGGAGCCGGCCGAGAGGAACAGGTTGCTCTTGAGCGTGAGTTGGCCGACGCCGTTGCTGCCGGGCCAGATCGTGCCGCCGGCGTAATTCGTGACCGCGCCGTAAATGAAGCCGGTGCCGCCGAGGGTGCCGCCGCTGTTCACGGCCACGTAATTGGTGCCCGTGCCACTGCCGGTGGTGTTGTTCACCAGCAGCGTGCCGCCGTTGACAATCGTCCCGGCGGTGTAGGTGTTCGCGCCGGTGAGCGTGAAGGTGCCGGTGCCGACCTTGACGATGTTGTTGGATCGGAAGGGAACATACTCATAAATCTTTCCGGCGAAGGTGGTGTCCAGATTCTTTCCGCCGATGACGTAGGTGGTGAGGTTGTTCGCCGAAGTGGAGCCTTCGAGACTGGTGCTGGCCCCGCCAATCAGCGCGCCCAGATAGACGGTGATGCCGCCGTTGCGGTTGTTGAGTGTGGCGGAAGTATTACCGAGATCAAAAACGGCATTGGAACTACCGGTGCCGATGTTCGGATTCGGATTGCCAAGCGAGGGGTAAAAGCGGGGATTGGTGGCGGTCCCGACGCGAATGGTGCCGCTGAAGGCGGTCATGTCGCCGGTGAAGGAGAAGGTCGCACCGCCGTTCAAGGTCAGGGTGCCGTCGCCGGTCATGTCCGTGATGTAATTGTTGCCGTCTTGCGTGACGAAATTATTGGTGCCGGTGACGTTGAGCGTGTTGTTCAGCGTGCCGCTGCTGATGCCAAACTGGAGGGTCGCGGAGTTGGTGCTGCCGTTGAGGGTGATGACGCCGGTGCCGAAGCCGGCGTTGTTGCCAAGAATCACCGTTCCCTGCGTCACATTCACGCCGCCGCTGAAAGTGCCGGCTCCGTTCAGCGACAGGCTGCCGGCGCCGGTTTTGTTCAAGGTTCCGGTTCCCACGATGACGTTGCCCAAGGCCAGGGTCGTGGCGCTGTTGGTGACCTCGATGGTGCCGCCGCCGGGATTCAGCGTCATGCCGCAGTCGGTGCTGGCGCTGGCACCGGTGTAGCGCAAGGTGCCGCTGCTCAAAACCAGGTTGCCGGAAGTGTTGTCCGCCGCGCCGAGCGGGCTGGCCACGCCGCCGTTCGCCACGACGGGAACGCTCACAGTGCCGCCGACATCATTGCCCGGGGAAAGGCTCGCGCCGGAGTTCAGCGCGGGCGAAAAACCGAGGCTTCCGCAGCCGCCCAGCGTGCCGCCGCTGTAAACCGTCACGGCGCTCTGGCTCAAACTGCCGTTGACGATCAATGCGCCGGTGCTGACGGTCGTGGCGCCGGTGAAATTGTTCATGGTGTCCAGCGTGAGCGTGCCGTTGTTGGTTTTGTTCAATGACATGGTGCCGGCGAGCGAGCCACCACCGCTGAAGGTATAATTTTTTGTCGCATTGACTGTCACGGACGCGGGCTGAAGCGCGCCAACCAGATTGACTGCCGGATGGGTGGAGCCGGAATCGTCAAAAGTCGCCTTGTCGCCGGTGTGGAACGGATACAAAAGCGAAATGCCATCGGACCAGTTGTTGTCGCCGGGCGTGCTCCAGTTGTTGGTGGCGTCATCGCCGTGCCAGATGGGATTGAACGATTGGGCGAGCGGCGTGAAAAATAAATTCATCGGTCGCGTGAGGGTGCTGCCGTCGGCGTCAACCACGGTGAATTGGAAACCCGCCGGCCCGATGTAATTTGCGGTCGGAACAAACTGCGCGACGTGACCATCCAGAAGTGTGACGGTGCCATTTGACGCCGTGGTCACGGAACAGACCGGGCTGGAGTTCAGGAATCCGGCCGTGAACTGATGCAAGTCCACGTCCACCGTCGTGTTGGTCAGCGCGATGCCGTGCGGGTCGGCGAGCCAGTTCAGATAATCCTCCAGCCGCGTGTAGCCGGAGCCGCCGGGACTGGGGTCGTTGTTATTGGCCACGGTCGGGTCCGAGCCGGTGCCGAGTTCCCAGAAATCCGGCATTCCGTCCTGATCGGTGTCGGTGTAAGGCGTGCCGCCGTTGACGGCCCCCGGCCCGTTCATCGGCGATTGATATTCGCTGGTGATGGTTTCGCCGAGCGTTCCCCACGACGCCAACTCGGTGAACATCTGCTGGTCCACCGAATCGCGCTGCCACGAATCGCCGGTGTCGCTGATGGCGAGCTTGAGCGCGGTCAGCGGCGGCAGCGCGTTGGTGACCGGATAAGCAAACGGCGCCGACTGCCAGTCGTTCACATCGTAATTGGTTTGGGCCAGCTCGGTCCCGTCCAAAACGCCGTTGAGGTTCGCGTCCTGCCAGTTGTTGGTGGCATAGAGGTGGAAGTTCAGGTTGCCCCGGTCGAAGGCCGTGGACGCACTGTCGGGGCCGTTGATGAAATAATTGCCAATGACGTTGGCATAGGTGTCGCCGGTTGAATCGCCGCCCAGGATGTAGGCGTCCGTGCCCCAGTTATAAATGACGTTGTTGACGTATTCGTTGACGCCCTTGACCTTCGGATTGCGCGTGACGTTGTCGATGTAAAAGCTGCGCAGAATGCTCACGCCGCCGATGGTCTGGATCAACCCCCCGGCCGAATGGCTCAACAATCCCTGCGAAACAATCGTGCTCTGGATCGTGATGTTCGTCGGGTTGCTGCCGCTGATCGAAAAGGTTTCGTCCTGCCCCCAGGAAACCGAGAGATGATCGAAAATCATGTCGTGGCCGCTGGCGATGGTGATGGAATCGTTGTCATCGCCGGTGGCGGGAGCGCTTAAGCCATCGGCGTGATTGCCCATGCGGACGCGGATGAACCGGGTGATGGTGTTGTTGGCGCCGGAATAGGACAGGCGGTGCCCGTAGAGTGTGATGCCGCCGCCCGGTGCGGTCTGTCCGGCGATGGTGACGTTGTTGGCCACGGAAACCACATTGCTTAAACGGATCACGCCGCCCACGGCGAAGACCACGGTGCGGTTGGCCCCGCTCACGGCATTGCTGAACGAACCGGGCCCGGCGCTCAATAGATTGGTGACATAAACCACCGAACCGCCGCGGCCGCCGGTGGAAAAACGGCCGAAGCCCTGCGCGCCGGGAAAGGCCGGTGTCTGGGAAAACCCGGTCGAGGCCAGCAGGCAGCCGGCCGCCAGACAGGCGGCGACACGAGCAAGAACAAGTTTTATCAGATTTTGGTTGTTAAACGTCGGCAAATTCCATGGGGCGGTTTGCATTTTTCAGGTTCATTGCAACTGGAGCAGGTAAAATGTCTGCGCCGCCCTCGGATTGACGGAATTGGTGCAGATAAAATTTCCGCCGCCATCAAAATTATTGGTCAACACCGGCGCCCATTGCGCCAGCGGCAGGGCAATGTTCGTCGAAGTCAGGAGGTAAAATTTCTCGCCCGAAGTTCCGCCGCCGCCGCTCAACACAAAATTTCCGTTCAGCAACTGCACGCTGTTGATCTGCGGTGGAACCGTCGCCGTGATGACGGCGCTGACGGGCGACGAGTTGGTGCTGCCGTTGGGATTGACCGAGGCGACGATGTAATAATTCGTCCCGATGAGCGCGGCCGTGTCGAGGTAGGTTCCATTCGTGATGCCGCCGCCGACGACGGGAGCTAACAGATCCGTGGCGATGACGGTGTAAGTCCCGTTCAAGCTGGCCGCGCGTTTGACGGTGTAGCTCGTCGCGCCGGACATGGCGGTCCAATTCAAGGCGACTTGGGTGTTGGTAACATTTGCCGTCAGGTTCGATGGTGGAGCTGGAATGTAACTGGAAAGTTCCAGCCGCAGGTAATCATACATGGCGCTGCGCTCAACCGAGCCGGTGGAATTCATCGTGAAGTCCATTTCGTTTTGACCGGCTTTCAGGTCGGCGATGGGAACATTGAGCCGGACATCCGAAAACACTCCGTGGATGCCCAGACGGATCATGGTGTCATCGGAACCACTGGGCGGAGTGACGCCGGAAGTCACCGTGTAGCCGTTGAGAACCACTTTGACCGGGCCTTGCCAATCGGCGGCAAATCCCATGTAAAGCGAGGCGGCTGCGCCGTTGGCCGGCGCTTGCGGCAGATTGAAAAACACCTTCCACGTCTCCGTGCTCGCGGCGTTGGTGCCCAGGGCGGTGTGCGCAAAATTCCAGCCGGTGGCCCACTGGCTTTGGCCGACGGTATAAACCAGGCCGGTTGGAAAATCAGCTGCGAAATCAAAGCTCCTCATCCAGTTTGGACTCGGCTGCGTCGGGCTGGGGCCGATGTCGCCATACCACCAGCCGTTCGTTTCGTATCCGGTTCCGTGCAGAAATTCATGCGCGGAACGATCCGGCACGCCGATTTCCCAAACCGTCGGGCCGACGCGCGCCGGCGTCCAGGTGACCGTGCCGAGATTGTTCGTCGCGCCCGCCGCGACCGTGACGCTGAACGGCGACGACGGAATGTTCAACAAGCCGAAGGAGCTTCCGGTCAAAGCCTGCGATTGGAACGTTCCGGCAGCGCCCGGACCGAAGGCGAACAAGGTGAAATTCGTTCCGGCGACCACATTCGGAATTGAAAAGTTTCCGGACGCGTCGGTCTTGATCCAAAATTGCAGATTTTTTTCCCAATACTGGAAATCCGCGTTGGTGATGCTCGAAGGCGGCGCCTGCGCAACGCCCACCCACAAGCCGGCGGACGAGGTATTCGGATTGCCGCTGTCCGCGATTTTGATCGTGCCGGCGACCGTTCCGCGACCGGATTTGGGAACATAGGCGGGGTTCGTCCACCAGGCGTAAGGCCAGAGGCTTTGCTCGGCCTGTCCCCGCGCCCGCGCATCGGCAAAAAGCGCGGCGGGCGCGTTGCTGGTTCCGGCGGGAACCTGATTGGCGTAAACCAGCCACGGGCCAAAGGTCTTCGAAAAACTTTCACCGGCCTTGATGTCGGTGTCGCTGCCCATGGTGTAATGCATGCCGTTGACCATCTGCAGCAGGACCGGGCCGGAGCCGCCCTGGTCGTCATGGCACATCAATTCGCGTTTCATCGGGCCACCGTTGTAATACTCGCGGCTGGGGACGGTCATCCAGATGCCGAGGTTGTTCGACGTGCTGCTCCAGCCCCACGCATCCTCGTCGCACAAATCCGCGCTGTAGCCGTATTTGCAATCGTATTGCCCCTGCTGGATGCCCGCCGTCCAGAGCTGGAATTCCTTCGGCGCACCGGTCACGGCCACCGACGCGGTGGACGCCAGCGGCATGATCCGGTTGCGGTAATTATCCACGCTGAGCCAGTTAAACATCGGGTTCAAATACCCGACCATGCGGAATTCGCCGCCGGGCATGTCCGGATAACTCGCCGGATGCGACATGATTGCGCTGGCGTAAAAGCCCTGCGAACCTTGAATCAGAAAATAATGAATGTCCACGTCCACTGCCGCCTTGCTGTCACTGCCGCTCCACTGGCAGAATAAATCCACTTCCGCCACCGTTCCGCCGTTGTTGGCCGGATCCTGCACCAGCGAATATTGGGTGACGACCGGATTTTCAAAATTGGGCTGATTCCAGCTCCAGTAAAATTCGCCGCCATTGTCACCGCCGGCGAGCAGGTTTGTGCCCGCATAATTCATCGTGGAGATGTGCGCGTCGGACTTTGCAATGATGATCGAGACAATCCCGTTGCTTAACGTGACGGTGCCGCCGTTGTCGGTCACGGTCACCACGGGACCGGTGCCGATGCCGGGAATGTTCGTCACGATGAGACGGACTTGGCCCGGCGTGTTGGTGCTGATCGAATAAGTTTTTCCCAGCGACGGCGTCGTGCCGAGCACGGGCGCGCCGGACAAACTGCCGCCGTAGGTGAACAAAACATACACGCCATTGGTGATCCCGCCGTTGGCAATGTTGACAGTTCCATTCAATGTCAGGTTGCCGCTGACGGCGGCCTGATTGCTGTTGGTTCCCGACGCAAAATCCAGCAGCGCTCCGCTGTCCGCGGTGAAATTGCCATTGATGGTCAAAGCGTCAGTTCCATCGCCCGGCAAAAACACCCCGCCGCTGCGAACGGCCACCGAACCGGCGACGGCTCCGCCGCCGGCCAGCGTCCCGCCGTTGAAGACGGTGACTGCGCCCGAACCTGTGCCGCTGCCAAACGTGTTTTTCACCAGCAGCGTGGCGTTGCTGATTGAAGTGCCACCGCTGAAGGAATTATTTCCCGTCAACACCACCAGTCCGCCGCCGAGAACGGTCAGGCTCCCGCCGCCGCTGATGTTGCCGCTGACAAGGTTGCTCGCGGCGTTGTTGAAAATGAGCGCCGTGCCGTCCGCCACGTCACCGCTTCCAATTGCTCCGCCGGTGCCGATTTGCAATGCCCCGGCGCTGATGGTGGTTTCGCCGCCGCAAGTGTTCGCGCCCGCGAGCGTGAGCGTGCCGGAACCGGCCTGGGTCAGCGAGCCGGTGCCGCTGACGACATTGCTCAAGGCGTAGTCGCCGGGCTGCTGCATCAAAAGCCTGCCATTGTCCACCACCAGTCCATTTCCCAACGCGCCGGAAACGATGCCGTTGCCGACTTGAACTGTTCCCTGCCCGATGGTGGTCACGCCGTTGTAATCGTTGGTCGTCAAAATGATCAGCGTGCCGGAATTGGTTTTGGTGAGCGTCAGGGTGCCGGTGATTTTGCCGGCGCCGGTGAGCGTGTAATTCGTCGCCGCGTTCACCGTCACGAAGGCCGGCTGGAGCGCGCCCGCGAGATTCACCACGGAATTGGTCGAGGTGTCGTCGAAAACCACAAAGTTGCCATTCGTGAAAACTGCCGGCTGGCTGGCGTCGAACCAGTTGGTCGAAATAAAATTCCATTGGTTCGCCGCGCCATCGCCGGCCCAGACCAGCTTCTCGCCGCTCTCGGTCACCAGCAGATCCACTCCGGTCGCCGTCACGCTGATCGCGGCCAGCAAACCGGAGCCGGACGCGGTGGCGATTTGAAAATTGCTTGCATCGCCGCCGCCAACCGAGCTGCAAGCGATCAGATGATAAATGCCCGCGGCCAGCGTGCCGTTCAGGGGGTTTATCTGCACCGTGTTCAGGCCGCTCAAGGTCAGAGTGCCGCTAACGACAATCTGGCCGCTGCCGGCGGCGGTTGGATCAAACTGCAAATCAAACTGGTTGGTGACATTGCCGTTGAGCGCGAGGTTGCCGCTGACGGTCAGCGTGCCGCCGGCAACATTTGAACCGGGCAGAATCTGGCAGTTGGCGGCGGAGACATTGCCGGTCACGGCGCCGCAACCGGCAAGCGTCTGCCCGGCGGCGAGCGTGAGATTGTTCATGCCGGTCAGATCCAGAATCGAGGCGGAATTGCTCAAGACAATCGCCGGGCCGGTGAACACGGAACCGGCTCCGCTCAACGCGAGGGTTCCATTGCCGATGAAAATGTTTCCCGCGTAATTATTTTTTCCGCCCAGGATCAAATTGCCGCCGAGAATTGTCAGCGCGACGGGCCGGCTCCCGCCCGCGATGACGCCGCCAAAAGTTGAACCAACCGCACTGTTGCTGAAAGTGAGCGTGGATGTATTTGCCGCGCTGCTGTTGGTGATGAGTTGATTTGCCGCCGTGCCGGCGGCGGCCAGCGCGCCGACCTGCGGACTGAAGCCTGCCAAGTCCACGATTCCCGCCGTGCCGTTGCCGCCGATCGTCAGACCGGTTCCGGCAGGCAACCCGCCGGAATTTCCGAGCACCAGCGAACCCGCGCCGACCGTTGTGCCGCCGGTGTAAGTGTTGGCGCCGGCGAGCACCAGCGCGCCGCCATTGGTCACCAGCAAGGCGCCGCCGCCGCTTAAAACGCCGGTCAGGGTTATGGTGTGTCCGTTGCCGCTCAAATCCACCGGACTGAAAGTGAACGTGCCGCCAGCCAGGTTCATCGCCGCCGACCCGGTCCAGTTGGCCGTCGCGCCGAAAAAGCCGCCGTTGTTCAATGTGGCCGTGAGTGCGACCGCGCCATTCGAGGCGATGCCCTGACTGCCCACGTAAATGGCCGCCGAGTTCGTGAAGCTCACCGTGCCGGGGCTGGCGTTTGAATTTCCGAAATAAAATCCGCCGACGATGTTCGTTCCGCCGGTGACCGAATAAATTTGAATGGCGCCGGAAGCCGTTCCGTTGGGGTTGACGACGCCCGGATCCGGCACCACGAACAGCCCGCCCATCTGAAGCAGCTGGGAAGCCCGGCCTGACGTGACTTGATTGATGGACACGCTGCCGAAATTCGTCACGACCCCGCCGTCAATCAGCGCCGTCAGGTATGAATTTCCGCTCGTGCCGCCGACGTTCAGATTGGACATGGTCACGTTGCCACCGTAAATCACCAGTCCCTCCGTGCCCAGCGTGCTGAATCCGCCGCTGCCGGATTTGCTGCGCTTGATGGACACCGTGCCCAGATTGTTGGTGCCGCCGTTGATCACCAGCAGCGCGCTGGTGGTGACGCTGCCGTTGCCGGGATTCAAACTCGTGCTTGCGGCATTGAGCGTGCCGCCATTGTTGGTCATGGTGCCAAAACTTCCGGGCGTCGCGCCGCTGGCGCCGTTGGCCGCGCCGCAGCCAATCCACAAGGAGCCGCTGATGTTCAGGGCGCTCCCAGGCGACAACGCGACGACTGAATTGGAACAAAACCCGAGGTTGCCCGTCACATTGACCACGCCGCCCGTGTTCACAAAAAGTTTTCCGGTGCCGCCCGGATTCAACAAGGCGATGCCGCTGCTGTTGAAGCCATTGGTGTTCACATTGATCACGCCGTTGTTGGTCAGCGCGCCGAAGCTGGCCGCCGCCATCGGCAAGGTGTAGCTGACGTTCGTGCCGGGACCGATGATGGCATTGGTCCCCGCGCCGGGCACGCGGGCCCCGCTCCAGTTGGCCACCGTGTTCCACTCGCCGCCGCTGGCCGGCCCAATCCAGGTGACGGTTTGCGCCGGCGCGGCAATCAGCCCCAAAGCCATCAGCGCGGCTGCGAGTCCGGTGGTTCCGAAGAATTCTTTCATGTGCAAAGGTTAATGTGATCCGTCAAAAGCCGGACGCCGGTGGCGGCGCCTGCTTCAAAAGCGATTCGGTTTTTCAAATTCTCACGGCGCTTCCAGCAGATAAAAATCCTGCGGCGCGTTTGTGTCGAGGACGTTGGTGATGTTGAAATTGCCGCTGTCGTCGAATTGGTTGGTGAGCAGCCGCGTCCAATTGGTCAACGGCGTGCCGAGATTGGTTGCGCCCAGCAGATAGAATGTGGCGTTGGCCGTGCCGCCGGCGCCGCTGAAAACAAGATTGCCGCCGTTGAGATTGATCCCGCCAAACACTGCCGGCGCGGGGGATTGCACGATCAATTGAACCCGGCCCGGCGTGTTGGTGCTGATGGTGCAGACAAAACCCGCGGGCGCGGAGGCGACGGTCAAATTGCCCATCGTCAACGCACCGCCGTAGGTGAACAACGTGTAAGCGCCGACGCCGAAGCCGCCGGTGTTGGTGATGTTCAGCAAACCGCCCAAGGTCAGGTTGCCGGACACGACGACTTTGTCACTGGCCGTTCCCAGACCGAATTGCAGCACGGTCTGGTCGCTCAAATCCAGTTCGTTGCTGATGGTCAACGTGCCGATGCCGGCACCGGGTGTCAGCGTGGCACCGTCATCAAATGCCGTCGGGCCGCCAATGATGCCGCTGCCGGACAGCGTCGCGCCGCTGGCGACGAACACTTGGTTGGTGCCGGTGGCGCTGCCGGTCGTGTTGTTGACCTGCAATGTGCCTTCGCTCACGGTCATGCCGCCGACGAAAGTATTGCTGCCGGTGAGCGTCCAGGTGCCGGTGCCGATTTTTTCGATGGCGGTGATGGCATTGGTGTTTTGCTCGGTGATGATTCCGGCAAACGTGGCGTCCGCATTTGCACCGCCGATCTGCCAGGTGAAAACATTTCCCGCCGTGGAACCGCCGAGCAGCATGGTCGAACTGTCGCCGGACAACGCGCCGATTTGCAGCGTCGTGCCGTCCGGATCAACCGCGCCTTGAAAATCCGCGTAGGTGTTGTTGGATAAATTGAGCGCGGCGCCGGGATAGCCGGTGAAATTCAGCACGCGGAATTCGCCACCGCCGGTCACGTTGATCGCGCCGGTGAACGCCGACCAGTCGCCGTAGAGGCTTGTCCGAACGTAAGGCACGTGGAAATTCAGCATGCCGCCGCCGGCCAACGAACCGTAAAGATCGCAGCGCGAATCGACATTGAGCGCGCCGGTGGAGTCCGCCGGCACAATCAAATTCCAATAAGAGCTGTCGTCGTTGTTGGTGTTGTTGAACATCGAGAGCATGCCGCCGTTGAGCGTGACGGCTCCCATTCCCAAACCGAACTGATTGGCGATGTCATTGGTCAGCAAAATGTTGCCGCCGTTGATGATGACGCCACCGCTGAAACTGTTGCTGCCGCTCAAGAAGAGCGTGCCGAAACCGTTCTTGACCAGTTGTGCCGCGCCGCCCAGCACGCCGCCGCCGATCGAGTAATTCAAGATGGAATTGGTCACGAGCACCTGCGCGGGCTGAACCGCGCCGGAGATGACGACGTTGCCGTTGGTGGAGGTGTCGTCAAAAATGACGGTGTCGAAATTATAAAATTTGTCCGCCGAGCCGGCGTTGAGCCAGTTCGTGGTGCTGGTGTCCCATGCGACGCCATTGGTTCCCGACCAGACGAGCGTGGCCGGTGGCTGGCCGACTACGTTCAGCAGCACGCTGCCGGGAGTGGTGGTGGTGTCGAATGTGAACGTCTGCCGTGAACCGGTTTCGCCCGCCCAAACCAGATTTGCCGCGCTGCCGACGGTCGAACTGCCGCCGCCAATGAGAGTGTAAGTGCCGGTGGCCAGATTGCCGTTGAGCAGATTCGGCACGACGGTGTTGACGCCGCTCAAAACCAGCGCGCCGCCGGAAAGCGAAATCAAATCGTTCACGCCGCCGCCGGGCGTCGCGACTCCGGCGAGATCGAAGTAAAGCGTGGCGTTGGTCAGCGCGAGCCCGTTGGTGATGGTGAGCGTGCCGACGGTTCCGGGATTGATGTCCGCGCCGGGCGCGACGGCAGTGCCGGAATAAAGCACCGCGCCGCCGCCAATTGCGCCGTTGCCGCCAAGCGTTCCGCTAACCACGATCAGCGCGTTGGTGCCGGTGCTGCCGTTGACGACGAGCGTGCCGTTGCTGACGATGGTCTGGCCGGAATAGGAATTTGCGCCGGCAAGAGTCAGCGTGCCCGCGCCGATTTTAATCAACGAAGTCGTGCTGCCGACGGTCTGCTCGGCAATGGAGCCCGCAAAGCTGGAATCGTTGCCGAGCGCGCCAATCCGCAACGCGACGGCGCGTCCACCGGTCGGGCCGCCGCGCAACGTGGCGGAGGCCGGCGCGTTAATCTGACCGAAGTCCACCGTGTCGCCGCTGGGATCAATGATGCCGGTGAAATAGGCGTTGATGTTATTGGAAAGATCTATGGTTGCACTGGCAAATCCGGCATAACTGCCCATCCGGAAATCGGCGCTTGCGTCGGGCGTCATGGCGATCAACGTGCCGGTGAAGGCGGAGCCGTCATAATTGAAATCGCCGCGAACATAGTGGTTGACCAAGGTGAAAGTTCCGCTTCCGGTGAACACGCCGGTTGCGCCGCCGCGCTCCGGCAATTCCATGACCGTGCTGCCGCTGACGGCGAGATTGTTTGACATCGTGCCCGCGCCGGGAAGGCCGGTTCCTGCGTCGAACAAATTCAACCTTGTGCCGTCGCCCAAAGTCACCGCGCCAGTTCCGAGGCCGCAGACATTCGCGTTGGTATTGCCCATCGTCAATGTGCCGCCCTGGACAAAGGTGCCACCGGTGAAGGTGTTGCTCGTGCCGATGGTCAGAATGCCCGCGCCGGATTTGGACAATGCCATTGTGCCCGCGAGCGAGCCGCTGCCTTCGAGGTCATAATTTTGACTGGCCGCCACCGCGACGGATCCCGGCGTCAGTGTGCCGACCAGATTGATCGCCGGGCTGTTGGAACCGGTGTCGTCAAATGTGACGATGTCTCCAGAGCCGAAGCTGACGAGGTTCGTTCCATTCAGCCAGTTGGTGCTGGCGGTGTCCCAGTTGTTGGTCACGCCATCGCCATGCCAGGTCAGATTCTGGGATGCGCCGGTCGCCATCACCAACACGCTGACGGTGTTGGTCATCGCCGAGCCGTCGCTGGCGTGGACGTAAAAATTAAAACCGCCGAGGCCGGAGAAATTTCCCGCCGCGGTGAATTCCGCCGTGTGGCCATCGGCCAGCAATGCTACCGTGCCGTTGCTCGGGGTAAACGCGGCATAAACCGGGCTGACATTGGTGAACCCGCCGGTGTATTGCCGCAGATCAACATCCACCAGGGAATTTTTCGGCGACACGGCATGCGGTGCTGCGAGCCAGTTCAGATAATTTTCCAGCTTGGTGTAGCCGCCGGTGCCGGGCGTGAGGCTGTCGGCCACGTTGGGATTTGATCCCATCGCCAGCTCCCAATAATCCGGCATGCCATCGCCATCGGTGTCCACCGGCACCGTCCCGCCGTTGAGCACGCCAAAACCGCCATTGCCGAGACCCGTTTGGCCTTCATTGTTGTAAAGACTGCTCGGCCCGGCTGTCCCCACGCCATAGCCGGCGGTGCCGTTGCCCAAGGTTTTCACCTGGCTGACAACCAAGTTGTCCAACTGGTCATGCGGTATCGCGCCCGCCCACGAGAGATCGTAACGGGCGGCAGAAGCTGTCGAATAAACCGTGCAGTTGGTCGAAAGCGACGACCACGGCATGCTTAACACCGGGCCGCCGCCGCCGGGGCTGATGGAACTGCCGTTCAGCGCGCCGTCGTTGTTGTTGTCACGCAAATTGCCGGTCGAATAAATGCTCTGGTTGGCGTTCATCTGAAAGAACGCGTCGCCGCCGGACGGATCGGTTGGGCCGGTGATGAAATAATTGTTGATGATGTCGTGGCGGAAATTGCCGCTGGTGTCGGCGACGGTGTAACCGGCCTGGAAATTGTATTCCGTGTTGTTGACGAAAATCGTGTCAATCTTCGCCAGCGGCTGGCGGTTGTGTTCGCTCACCCACAGGTTGTAATACCACGCCATTTTTCCACCGAGATGCTCCGTGTGCGCGCCAAAGCCCTGCTTGGCGGACGATCCGTTGTATGCGGGATCGGCGATGATGGAATTCTGCACCGTGATGGTATCGCTGCCATTGTTTCCATGCGCGTCAATGTTGTTGTAAGGTGAAATTTCGAGCGAGATGTGGTCGAAAATCATGTTCGTGCCGTCGCCCACGTTGATGCCGTCTTCGCCATCACTGGCCGAATAGGGACGGATGCGCAGGTAGCGGACAATCTCGTTTTGTTTGGCGCTGAAGGAAACTTCGTGGCCGATGATGGCGATGCCGTCGCCGGGCGCGGTCTGACCGGCAATGGTCAGGCCGCTGGAACAGCTTACCACACTGCTCAACGTGATCGTTCCGCCAACGTCGAAAACCACGAAACGACCGCTGTGGCTCACCGCGTCGCGGAACGAACCTGTGCCGCTGTCCGCCAGCGTCGTGACGTGATAGACTGAGCCGCCGATGCGCGCGCCCGTGGCACCAGCTCCGAAGCCGAGCGCGCCGGGGAACGCGGGAATGTTGGTCTGCAAAGCCGCGACAATCAGATTCACCTGGCCGGGCGTGTTGGTGTCAATCGTGCTGACGGAATTCGCCGGCATCGTGATGTTCAGACTGCCCAAGGCAAGCGTGCCGCCGTAAGTGAAGAGCGTGAACGTGCCGCTGGTGAATCCGCTGCCGTTGGTGACGTTCAAAGTTCCGCTCAAATTAAGGTTGCTGCTGACGATGGTGCGGTCGCTGCTCGTGCCGAGCGTGTAATTCAAAATCGCGCCGCTGCCGGCGGTGAAGTTATTGCTGACGGTCAGCGTGCCGATGGGATTTCCGGGCGCGAAAATTCCGCCGCTGTTGATCGTGACCGCTCCGCCGATGACACCGCCACCGGTCAGGGTGCTGCCGCTCGCAACCGTCACCGGCCCGCTGCCCACGCCGCTGCCGGCGGAATTATTCACGAGCAACGTCCCCTTGCTGATGGTTGTGCCGCCGTTGTAAGTGTTGTTGCCGGTCAGCGTCACCGCGCCGCTGTTGGCCAGCGTCACCGCGCCGGTGCCGCTGATGGTTGCGCCCACGGTCAGATTTGCAGAGCTGTTAATGGCCAGCACGCCGTTGTTCGTCACGTTGCCACCGCCGAACCACGCGCCGGTGTTCAGTTGCAGCGTGCCGTTGCTGATGGTCGTGCCGCCGCTGTAGGAATTGCTCGCGACGAGGGTCAGCGTGCCGGAACCGGATTGAACCAGACCGCCGGTGCCGCCGACAAAATTGGAAAAGGTGACACTGCCCGGCTCATCCAAAACGAACAAGCCGGAATTCTGGATGACGTTGGTGCCAAGCGAGCCGGAAGTGGAACCGTTGCCCAGTTGCAAAACCCCTTGGGAAATGATGGTGACGCCGGAATAATTGTTCGTCGTTAAAATTGTCAGCGCGCCGGAATTGGTCTTGGTCAGCGCACCGGTGCCGGAAATTTGTCCAATGCCATTGAAGGTATAATTGGCAGTCGCGTTCACCAACACCGCCGCCGGCTGGAGCGTCGCCGTCAAATTCACCGGCGGGCTGGCTGAGCCGGTGTCGTCGAACGTCACGAAATTCCCGTCGCTGAAAACCGCCAGCGTGCCGCTGTTCAACCAGTTGGTCGTCGAGTAATCCCATGCGTTGGCTGAGCCGTCGCCGACCCAGGCGCGTTGCGTGCCGCCGACGGCGGAAACGATCAAGTCCACTTCCGTGCCGGTGACACTGATGGCGGTTTGCAGGCTGGGGCCGGGCGAGCCGGTCACCTGGAAATTGGTCGCACCGCCGCTGCCCAGCGAACCGAACTTGATCAGGGAATAAATGCCGGCGGACAGCGACGCGCCCAGCGGACTGATTTCAATCGTGTTTGTGCCGTCCAAATTCAACGCGCCGGCAACGACAATCAAATCGTTGCCCGCCGCGGCCGGGTCGAGCGCGAGGTCAAAGTGATTGGTCACGCCGCCGTTCAGCGTGAGATTGTTGCTGAAGGACAGCGTGCCGGCGGCGCCGACGGCTCCCGGCGAGACCGGGCAATTCGCGGCGGTCACGCTGCCGGTGACGACGCCATAACCGGACAGACTTTGGCCGGCACCGAGCGAAATTCCACCCATGCCGGAAATGTCCAGCGCGGAGGCGGAGTTGCTCAAAACAATTTGTGCGCCGCTGAACGTGGAGCCGGCGCCGCTCAATGCGAGCTTTCCATTGCTGATGAAAAGACTTCCGCCGTAGGCATTTTGTCCGCTCAACGTCAGGTTGCCGCCGAGAAGAGTCAGCGCGATGGGTTTGACGCCCGCGATGACGCCGCCGAAAGTGGAATTCGCCGAGCTGTTGCTGAACGTCAAGGTGGATGTGTTCACGGCGCTTCTGTTGGTGATGATTTGACTGGCGGCGACGCCGCCGGAAGCGAGGCCGGAAATCTGGGCGTTGAAACCGGCCAGATCCAAAATGCCCGCCGTGCCGCTGCCGCCCAGCGTCAGCGCGGTTCCCTTGGGCAACGCGCCGGCGTTGCCCAGCAGCAGCACCCCGGCGCCGACGGTGGTGCTGCCGGTGTAGGTGTTGGCGCCGTAAAGCGCCAGTGTTCCGCCGCCGGTCTTGGCAATGTTGGCGGCGCCGCTGATGACGTTCGTCAGCGTGATGTTGTGCGCGTTGCCGGCGGCGTCGGCGGCATTGAAAGTGACCGTGCCGCTGCCCGTCACCATGTTGACATTGCCGGACCAATCGGCGTTCGCGCCCAGAAGGCCGGGGCTGTTGAGCGCCACGGTGTAGGTGCCGGAATTCAGCACGTTAAATCCGGACGCGCCGAGATAAATGCTGCCGCTGTTGGTGAAGCGCGCAACCGCGCTCGAAACGGAATTGGGGAAAATCTGGATTCCGGCGGCGGAAAACGTGGAGGCCGAATTCAGCACGCTGAACCAGGTCGTCGCCGACGCGGCCACGGACATATCCATCGTGCCGGCACAATTGACCGTGCCGCCGGTCTGGTAATATCGCATTTCGCGTCCGCTGGACGGCGAGCCGGTGCCCAACCGGAGGTTGCCGGCATTCGTGACGGTGCCGCCGGTGACGGACATGGTCGCATAGGAATTACGCGTTCCAACATCAATGCTCGTTGCTGAAACAGTGCCGCCGCCGATGATCAAACCGCGCGTGGAAGATTCGTTGAGACGACCGACAGTGACAGCACCAAGGCTCGCGACGGCACCGGAGTTGATCTTCAAAAGGACATCGCCATCGTTGCTGCCGTTGTTGGCAACCTGCGTCGTGCTGTTTGTCATGACGCCACCGCTGTTCATGGTCACAACCGCAGCCCGGCTGGCCATGTTGAGCGTGCCATTGGTCATCACACCGCCGCTGGTGATGTTGATGGTTTCCACCGAGCTATCCACCAAAGTGCTGGTGCCGGCGACGTTGAAGCCGGCCGCGCCGATGTTCAGCGTGACGGTCGAAGATCCCAGGGTCAGCGAGGCGATGCTCGCGGCGGACATCGGCGAGGCGTAAGTCACCGTGTAAGTGCCGGACACGGAAATGGTGGCATTGGTTCCCACGCCGGGCACCACGGCCGGAGACCAGCTGGCGGCGGTGTTCCAATCGCCGCTGGCGGCTGAAGCCCAGGAGGTTTGCGCGCGGCTGGTTTCACAGGCTCCCAGCACGATCGCCAGCAAAACCATCCACGCAGGTTTAAACATATTTATAATCATAAAAAGAATTCCTTGTGAAGACCCTGCAAGACGGATCCCGAATTGCGCATACTTTTCGTTCGCAGGATTTTGGACGAGCATTGGTTCTGTGGGAATTTTACCATGCCCGCCCGAAAAACGCATCAGATGTTTATCCGAGGACGGCGAAAAAAATCGAAGACCGCCCGGCTCCGGTAAATGGCCTTGTCACCACGCTAAAAGGGAGGCGTCAAATCACGCCTTGGGTTGTTCCGGGCGTTTTTTGTGACGCCAGCCATTTACTGCGCCGCCCATGCAGGCCAGTCTGGACAGCACCTGCTGCAATCCGCGGCGGATGTGTTCCCGCATTGCCGCCTCGGCCCGCGCGGGCGCGCAGCAGGCCAGGGCGTCCGTCAGCCGGATGTGATAATTCGAGGCCAGCGAACGCCGCTGCACGGCGGTGTCGTGCAGCCAGTTGAAAACCAGCACCTGCTCCCTCTCGATGGCATCGCGCAGGGCCGGGCATCGCGCCCGCTCCGCAATGTGCAAATGCAACCGCATGTGGCAGGTGTTCGCGGAAAACAAACCATCGCGGTTGCCGGGATTTTTTTCCCACGCGGCATACAGCCGGTCCACGCGCCGGCCCATCCGGCGTAGCTCCCCTTTTTCCGCCGGGGACGCCCGTTCGGCAAACAGGCGCGCGGCCTGCGTTTCCAAGGCCTCGCGCACAAGGCTGCGGTCTTCGATGTCCCGCCGGGTCGGGACGCGCACCCGCGTGCCGACTCGCGGCTTGCTTTCGACCAGGCCTTCGCGTTCAAGCCGCTGCAACGCCTCGCTGACGGGCGGCACGCTGATGCCCAGCGCCGCCGCCAGCTTGCGTCGCGCGAGTGCCACTCCGACGGGCAGGTCGCCCTTGAGGATCCGGTCGCGGATTTCCAGATAGGCCCGCGCCGCCAGCGAACGGGGCGCGGCGACAAAGGCGGCGGACAAGGCGGCCGGCGCGACTTTCCGGCGGGCGCGGCTGGAGGGCTGTTTGTTCATGGCTTGACAATGGTTCAAACTGATATATCAGTATCGGCATCCAAAATCCATGATTGAAATAAACCAGACCGCAAACTTCCGCGCCATGAAAATATTCCAGTTTCCTTTTCTCCTCGCCCTCGGCATGACCGCCGCCGCAACCGGTTCCTGCGCCGACTCCAATTCCATCAGCGCCGGCGCGCCGGTCGCGGCCGCCGCCGTTTCTTATGCGCCCGCCGTCCTGCCCGGCAAGGGGCTGGCGCAGCATGATTTTCTTTACGCGGGCGAGGGACATGAGGAGCGGATGTTCATTGTCCGCGGCGGCGAGGTCGTCTGGTCTTACACGCATCCCGGCCGGGGCGAGATCAGCGAGGCGGTGCTGGAGCCGAACGGACACATTCTTTTTGCCCACCAGTTTGGCATCACGGAAATCACTTTGGACAAAAAAGTGGTCTGGAATTTTGACGCGCCCGCGAACACCGAAATTCACACCGCGAAGCCCGTCGGCACGAACAGCGTGATGTTCATCGAGAATGCCAATCCCGCGAAGCTCGTCGTCATCAACAAAACCACCGGCGCCGTCGAGCACCAGTTTGAGGTGCCGGTGAAGTTTCCCGACAGCGTCCACCGCCAGTTCCGGCGGGCGCAGATCACGGCGGCGGGGACGGTTCTGGTCGCGCACCTGGATTTGGGAAAAATCGTCGAGTATGATTGGGACGGCAAGGCGCTTTGGTCGCAGGATTTGACGAATTGCTGGTCGGCCGAAGAGCTGCCCAACGGCAACATTCTGGCCGCCACCAGCGGCAACCAGTTTGTGCGCGAAATCAACCGCAAAGGAGAGACCGTCTGGGAATGGACGGCCGCCGACGCGCCGGGATACAAATTTTCCAACACGCAGGTGGCGACGCGCCTGCCGAACGGAAACACGCTGATCAACAACTGGTTCAGCCAGCCGGTGGACAAGATGGCCCCGAGCAACGCGCCGGTGCAGGCCATCGAAGTCACGCCGGACAAAAAAATCGTCTGGGCCTTGCGTTCGTGGACGCCGCCCGCCGACCTCGGCCCGTCCACGACGATTCAAATTCTCGACAATGTGTATGCACCCACCGTCCTGCCCGGCAGCGGCCTTGCCCAGCATCCATTTCTTTACACCGGCGAATGGGATTACCGTGGCAACCGTGACCAGACCATTTTCGTCGTGCGCGACGGCAAGGTCGCGTGGTCCTATTCAATTCCCATCAACGTCACCAACGGCACCAATGTCACGCTTCAGGAACTGGGCGACGCCACGATGCTTTCCAACGGCAACATCGTTTTCTGCCGCAAGGTCGGCGCGAGCGAGATCACGCCGGACAAGAAAATCGTCTGGAACATGGACGCGCCGAAGGGGACGGAGATTCATTCCATCCAGCCGGTCGGCCTTGACCGCGTGCTCGTCACCGAGAACGGCAATCCGGCAAAGCTGATGCTGATCAACACCAAGACCGGCGCGACGGAAAAGGAATTCACGTTCCCCGTGTTGAATCCGGGAGCCAACCCGCACGTCCAATTCCGCCGGGTGCATGAGACGAAGGACGGGACGTTCCTCGCGGCGCATTTGCGGGACAACAAGGTGGTGGAATATGACGCGGACTTCAAAGAAATCTGGTCCTACGCGACGCATCAGCCGTGGTCGGCGGCGCGGTTGAAGAATGGCAACACGTTGATCACCGAGGGGCCTCACACCGTTTTGGAAGTGAACAAGCAGGGCAAAACCGTCTGGCAGTTTTCCCAGCAGGACGCGCCGGAATTTAAATTCTTCATTTTTCAGGAGGCGAGCCGTCTTGCCAACGGCGACACCGCGATTTGCAACTGGTGTCCCTACAACCTGAAAGAGCCGAAGACCTGGCCCGGCTCGGTGCAGCTTCTGGAGGTGACGCCGGAGAAAAAGGTCGTCTGGGCGTTGAGCCAGTGGAGCAATCCCGACCTCGGCCCGGCGTCTTCCATCCAGTTGCTGGATGAACCCGGCAGCGCGGAGGATGGCGATTTGCAGCGTTGATGTTTTTTCCAATCCTCTTCTAAAATTATCCGAAACATGAAAACCATCCGAAACATTACCCGCAGAAAATTCATCCACAAAGTGGCCGTCGGAGCCGTTGGCATCAGCGTGACCACCTTGCTGGAACCGGTCAAGGTGTTTGCCAAGGCCACCGGCGCGGTCTCCGCGTCCACGCCCCATTACATGCCGATGCGCGCGCTGGGTCAAACGGGCCGGAAAGTCTGCCTGTTCAGCCTGGGTGGCCAGGGACTGCTGGAGATTCCCGGCCACACCGACGAGGCCGTGGCGATCATCAACCGCGCGATTGATCTCGGCGTTAATTACTGCGACACCGCGCATTATTACGGACACGGTTGCAGCGAGCAGTATTACGGCGAAGCCCTCCAGGGCCGGCGCAAGGACGTTTATCTGGCCACGAAATCCGGCGACCGCACCTACGACGGCGCGATGCGTGAACTGGACGAATCGCTCAAGCGCCTCAAGACGGATCATCTGGACTGTTGGCAGATGCACAACGTCCGCACGCAAAAGGACCTCGACGGGATTTTTGCCGACAACGGCGCGCTCAAGGCCTTTCAGAAGGCGCGCGATGAAAAAATCACGCGCTTCATCGGCATCACCGGCCATCGCGATCCGTTCATCCTGAAGCAGGCGATTGAAAAATTCCCGTTCGACACCATCCTCATGGCGCTCAACGCGGCGGAAAAAAACCTGCCGCGCGTCGCCCACGAGTTCCCGTTCTCCGAGAACCTCCTGCCGACCGCCGTGGAGAAAAAGATGGGCATCATCGCCATGAAGGTTCCCGCCCTGGGAAAGATTTTCCAGCCCGGCGGCATCACCACCATGGACCAGGCGATGGGTTACGTCCTCACGCTGCCCGTCAGCACGCTCATCATCGGTATCAAGACGATTCCCGAACTGGAGGAAAACATCCGCGTCGCCAAAAATTTCAAACCGCTGCCGCCGGAAGAAATGGCGCGGCTGGAGGCGCTGACCAGGCCCTATTACGCGGACGCCACGTTCTTCAAACGCCAAAAGGGTTATTAAGTTCCACTGCCCGCCAAATTTTCCGACATGAAAAAATTCATCCTGCTGGCCGCTGTTGCCGCGTTCATCGTCAGCCGCGCCTTGGCGGTGGACACCAATTCGCCGGCGCTTTATCTCGACATCCATCAGCCGGTGGACGCGCGCGTGGCGGATTTGATTTCGCGCCTGACGCTGGAGGAAAAAGCCGCGCTGCTGAACCATGTCGGGCCGACGGTGGAGCGGTTCAACATCCGTTCCGACCAGTGGAATCAGTGCCTCAACGGCGTGCAATGGGACAGGCCCACAACGCTGTTTCCAACCTGCCTCGCGATGTCGGCGACGTGGGACACAAACCTGGTGCATGAAGTCGCCTCGGTTTTGTCGGACGAAGCCCGCGCGATTTACAACGGCTGGCATCTCGATACAAACGCGCCCGGCCAGCACAAGGGTCTGATTTATCGCGCGCCGGTCATCAACATCGGGCGCAATCCCTATTGGGGCAGAAATCATGAAGCCTGGGGCGAGGATCCGTTTCTCACCGGGCGCATGGCCGTCAGCTACGTCCAGGGCTTGCAGGGCGACGACCCGCATTACCTGAAAATCGCGGCGACGTTGAAGCATTTTGCGGTCAACAATGTGGAGACGGACCGGCAGAAACTGAACGCCGCTGTTTCGGAGCGGATGCTGCGTGAATACTGGCTGCCGCATTTTCGCGACGCCATCGTCGAAGGCCGGGCGCAGTCCATCATGGCGAGCTACAACGCCATCAACGGCACGCCCAACAACATGAATCGCTGGCTGCTGACGGATGTGTTGAAAAACGACTGGGGGTTTCAGGGCTTCGTCGTCTCCGACCTCGGCGGCGTGCGCACGATGGTTCAGGGCCACGAGGCGAACCAGATGACCTATGAAGATGCCGTGGCGCAATCGCTGATGGCCGGCTGCGATTTTTCCGACAAGGAATTCCAGGACAACATTCCCGCCGCCGTGCGCGACGGCAAATTGACCGGGGCGCGGCTGGACGACGCGCTGACCCGCGTGCTGCGCGTGCGGTTCCGACTCGGCGAATTCGATCCGTTCGATTCCGTTCCTTTCAGCAAAATTTCGCCCGCCGTGATCAACGACGCGGAACATCGTGCGCTGGCGTTGAAGGCCGCGCAGGAATCCATCGTGCTGCTGCAAAACCGCGGCAACCTCCTGCCGCTGGACAAAACAAAGACCAAGCGCATCGCGGTAATAGGCTCGCTGGCCGATCGCATCGTGATGAACAATTACAATGGCAAGGCGGGCGTGACGGTGACGGCACTGCAGGGAATCAAAGACCGCATCGCGCAAGGCACAGAGGTGTTGTCCGCTGTCGGCGGCGTTGTGAGCAACCCATCGGCGAGGGACAACCCGTTTGACAAAACCGCCGAATTACAGAAGGCCGTGGATCTCGCGCGCAAAGCCGATGTCGCCATCGTCATCGTCGGCACTGACCGGCAAATTGAGCAGGAAGGCCGCGACCGCAAAACGCTTGGACTGACCGGCAACCAGGAAGAACTGGTCGAAGCCGTCTTCGCCGCCAATCCGCGCACGGTGGTTGTGGAGATGAGCGCCGGGCCGCTGACCGTGCCGTGGATTGCCACGAATATTCCCGCGCTGCTGCAAGCCTGGTGGCCGGGCGAAGAGGGCGGCCACGCGATTGCCGATGTTCTTTTCGGCGACGTAAATCCCGCCGGCCGGCTGCCGCACACCGTGTATGCCTCTGAAGCGCAGGTGCCGCCGGTGGACGAATACGACATCACAAAAGGTTTCACCTACATGTATGTGAACGGCAAACCGCTCTTCCCGTTTGGCCACGGCCTGAGCTACACCACGTTCAAATACAGCGGCCTGAAATTGTCGGCGGACAAAATCAAGGCCGCCGGCCAGGTGAACATCAGCGTGGATGTGAAAAACACCGGCAAGCGTGCGGGTGACGAAGTCGTGCAGTTTTATGTTCATCAGGAAAAAAGCAGCGTGAAAGTCCCGGCAAAAGAACTGCGCGGCCTTCAGCGAATCAGCCTGCAACCGGGCGAAAAACAAACGGTCACATTCACATTACCGGCGGCAAAGCTCGCGATCTGGGATGAAACGGCGCATGGCTTCGTTGTCGAACCGGGCGTGTTTGACGTGATGATTGGCGCATCCTCCGCGGACATCCGGCTGAAGAACCAGATCGAAGTGGAGCAATGAATTGACAGGTGGAGACCGGGCGGGCGGGCGCGGTTGATTGTCCATTTCAGCCGCCGTGCCCGGTGCGGCCGGACTTTGAAACTTGTCATGGACCGGTTCGGCGGTTAAATAACGTCTGACATGAACCGATTCACTCGCGGCGTCCTGTTTTTCCTGTTCTTTTTTTCCGGGTTCGCCAGCCTCGTTTATCAGGTGGTCTGGACGCGCATGGCATTCGCGTCGTTCGGCATCATCACGCCGGTGCTGTCGGTGGTGCTGTCGGTTTTCATGCTGGGGCTGGCCCTTGGGTCGTGGCTGGGCGGGCGCTCCATCGCCGCGCTCGTGAAGAAAAGTGGCCTGTCCGCCGCCGCGTTTTATGGCGGCGCGGAGCTGCTGATCGGGCTGGGGGCGTTTGCGGTGCCAAAATTATTCGCGGTGAGCGAGCGCGTCCTGTTGCCGGCGGGCCAGATGGATTCGTCCGGCTATCTGTTTTTCTCCGCGCTGGCGCTGGCGGTCTCGATTTTCCCGTGGTGCGTGTGCATGGGCACGACGTTTCCGTTCATGATGAGCTACGTTCGGGAGCTGGACGCCCGGAACACGGAAAGCTTCAGTTTTCTTTACCTGGCCAACGTGTTGGGCGCGATGAGCGGAACTTTTTGCACCGCCGTCATGTTCGTGGAAAATCTGGGGTTCCATCACACGCTCTGGGTCGCGGCGACGGCAAATTTCACCATCGCCTTCATCAGCGCCTGCCTGGCCTGGGAGCAGCGGCAGAAAAACCCGCCGGCGGAGGCTGGCGGCAAAATGGTTGAAGCGCCCGCACCGGCGGCAATCCCCCAGGCCCGGCTGGTCCAGGTGATTTTATTTTCAACCGGCTTCATCGCCATGGCGATGGAAGTGGTCTGGTCGCGCGCGTTTGCGGTGGTCCTGAAGACGCAGGTGTATTCCTTCGCGCTGATTGTCTTCACCTATCTGGGCGCGACCTTTTTGGGATCGCTGGCATACCGCCGCGATTTGCGCCGGAACCAGGTCAGCTCCAAGGGCATGCTTTTTTCCGGGCTGGCGCTCACCGTTTTCCTGCCGGTGCTGGCGAATGATCCGCGGCTGATCGTGGAGCAATTTTGGACCGAAAACATTGATCCGGTCAGCGCCCTTGTCCTGCTGGGCAGTATCTGTCCGTTTTGCGCGTTGCTGGGATATTTGACGCCGGGCTTGATTGACGAATACGCCACCGGCCAGCCGCGGCGCGCCGGACAGGCTTACGCCATCAACGTCCTGGGCTGCATCCTCGGCCCGCTGGTCGGTTGTTATTTGTTGCTGCCGATGGTCAGCGAGCATTGCGCGTTGATTGTGCTGGGGCTTCCATTCATCGCCTTCTGGCTGGCGCTGGGCGGCGCCCAATCACGGCTCCGCCGCGCGGGTTTCGGGCTGGTGCTGGCGGCCATGCTGGTCTGGACGACTTGTTTCTCCGTGAATTTTGAAGGCGCGCTGATCAAGGAAGCCTATATCACCGGAGTTTTTAAAAACGAGCCGACCAAGGAATCCAGAACCGCCGTTGTTCGCCGCGATTACATGGCCTCCGTCATTTCATTCGGAACCGATAGAAACGACAAATGGCTGCTGGTCAATGGCATTGGGATGACCAAGCTGACGCCCATCACCAAGTTCATCGCCCACCTGCCGCTCGCATTTCACCGGGGACAACCCAAATCAATGCTCGTCATCTGCTTCGGCATGGGGACGACCTATCGCTCGGCCTTGAGCTGGGGCATTGACACGACGGCGGTGGAGCTGGTGCCGAGCGTGACCAAGGCCTTCGGTTTTTACCACGCCGACGCGGAGAAATATATCAACGACCCCAACGGCCACATCATCATTGACGACGGTCGGCGCTATCTCAACCGCTGCGGAAAAAAATTCGACGTCATCGTGGTGGACCCGCCGCCGCCCGTGGAAGCCGCCGGCTCCAGCCTGCTTTTTTCCACGGATTTTTACACGCTGGCCAGGCAGCATTTGAACACCAACGGCATCGTGCAGATGTGGTTCCCCAGCGGGGAATATCTCACCGCGCAAGCCGTCATGCGCTCCATAAGCGAATCCTTCCCCTATGTGCGCTGCTTCCCGTCGGTGGAACACTGGGGAATTCATCTGCTCGCCTCCATGCAGCCAATTGACAGGCTTGACCCGGCGCAACTGGCCGCACGGATGCCGGATGCCGCGAAAAAGGATCTTCTGGAATGGAGCAGCGCCCCGGATGTGCCGACGTATCTTGCGGGCGTCATCACCAACGAATGTTCCGTCCCCGCCAGCCTCAATCCGGATCCCAATGTCCAGGTCACTGACGACCGGCCATATAATGAATACTTCCTGCTGCGCCGGATGAAACCATAAGCCTTCAAACCTGTGACCACGAAGATGCAAGGAATTGCGGCCCGCAAAACCGACTTGCGCTGGATGCGGGCGGCCTTGCATCTCGCCCGGCGCGGTTACGGCGCAACTTCGCCGAATCCAATGGTCGGCGCGGTGCTGGTGAAAAATGGAAAAATCATCGGGCGCGGCTGGCATCATCGCGCCGGTTTGCCCCACGCGGAAATCGAGGCGCTGCAAAACGCCCGAAAGCTCGGCCACAATCCGCGCGGCGCGACACTTTGCGTCACGCTCGAACCCTGTTGCACACACGGACGCACGCCGCCCTGCACGGACGCCATCATCGCGGCGGGAATCAAACGCGTCGTCATCGGCGCAACCGACCCGAATCCCCGGCACGCGGGCAGGGGCTTCACCATTTTGCGGCACGCCGGCATTGCCGTTGATTGGTGGGGCGAGTGTCCTCACGAGCCGCTTAAACCTGCGGCATCCGGCTCGCGGGGACGCTCGCCCCACCGTCAGATAGCCGACGACTGTGCGCGATTGAACGAAACCTTCAATCACTGGATCGTCCACCGAACACCATTCGTCACCGTGAAAGCCGCGATGACGCTCGACGGCAAAATCGCCACCGCCGGCGGCGAATCAAAATGGATCACCGGCGAAAAAGCCCGCGCGCATGGAATGGAATTGCGCCGGGGCAGTGATGCGATTCTCGTCGGCATCAACACAATCCTGGCGGACAATCCGGGGCTGACGGTTCGCCCGGTTCAAAGTTCAAAGTTCAAAGTTCAAAACCATTCACTGCGGCGCATCATCCTCGATTCGATGGCGCGGACGCCGCTGAACGCAAAGGTCGTGAGCGATGAATCCGCGGCGCTGACAACGATTGTCGTGAGCAGGCTTGCGCCGAAAAATCGCGTGGCCGCGCTGGCAAAAAAAGTGAACGTGACGGTGGCCCCGCTGAAGAAATCCGCAATTCGCAATCCGCAATCCGCCATTAACCTGGGCTGGCTGCTGAAAAAGCTTGGCGCGGAAAACGTCACCAGCCTGCTGGTGGAAGGCGGCGGCGAGGTGAACGCGTCGTTTCTGCTCGGCGGTTTCGCGCACCGCGCGGCATTTTTTTACGCGCCCAAGATTCTTGGCGGACGCGATTCCCGCAAGGCCGTCGCCGGCGAAGGCGCTCAATCTTTGGGCGAAATCATCCGGCTTCGCGACGTGGAATGGCGCAAGCTGGGCGAGGATTTGCTGCTGACCGGATTGGTTGCACGTTGACGGTTGCGGGTTGCGGGTTGGGAAAAACTTGCAACCTGCAACCCGCCCCCTGCAACATCATGCGTTTATGTTTACCGGCATTGTCGAAGAAGCGGGCGTCGTTGAGAAAATCAAACCGACCGGGAAATCCATTGAAATGACCGTGCGCGCCGGCCTTTGCGGCCGAGGCGCAAAGATCGGCGACAGCGTCGCCGTCAACGGCTGCTGCCTGACGGCGGTGAAGATTTTCCCGCGCGGAAAATCCAGGCTCATCCAGTTCGATTTGCTGCAGGAGAGCTGGCGGCGGACGAATTTCCAGTTCGCCAGACCGGGTTCGCTCGTGAACCTCGAACGCTCGCTGCGCGCAAACGGCGAGCTGGGCGGGCACTTTGTGACCGGCCATGTGGACGGCCTCGGCAAAATCATCCGCTGGGAGCGCGCGGGCAAAGACCACGTTCTCGACATCGCTGCGCCGGCGGACGTGATGCGCTACATCGTCTTCAAGGGCTCGGTTGCCGTGGACGGCATTAGCCTGACGGTTGCCGGCGTGCAGAAAAAAAGCTTCCGCATCTGGATCATCCCGCACACCTTCGACGTGACCGTGCTGCGCGAGCGGAAGGTGGGCGACGCGGTGAATCTGGAGGCCGACCTGCTCGGCAAATATGTGGAAAAATTCCTGCAACACCGGCGGCGTCCGGCCTGAAGCCATTGAAAACTGGTGCGCGCGAGAGGACTTGAACCTCCAATCCTTGCGGAACCAGATCCTAAGTCTGGCGTGTCTGCCATTCCACCACGCGCGCGCGGCCATTAACTTGCGCCGCCAGCGCGCGAATCTCAAGCCCGGTTTTGGCCGGCAGCGTCGCGCCCGCCCGCAGCCCGTGATTGCACGGGCAGGAGGGTTCGATTAACCTCATGTCATGCGATTCTGCATTCGATTTGGGTTTTGCGCGCTGGCCGTCCTGCTCGGCATCGCGCTGGGGGGCTGCACGCCGGGCCAGGGCCAGGCGGACGAGGAGAAGGAACCGCATTTCGTGCTCGGCCAGAGCCGCGTCAACGCGATGGATTACCCGGGCGCCATCGAGGCGTTCGAGGAATCGCTCGAGGCCAGCCCGCAGTCGGCGGCGGCGCATTATCAACTCGCCATGCTTTATGAAAACCAGGTGCCCGATCCCGCAGCGGCGATTTATCATTACCGGCAATATCTGAAATTGAACCCGAATGCGGGAAATGCGGACGTCATCCGGAAACACGTTGACGCCTGCAAACAACAGTTGGCCGCCGACGTGCTGGGCCTGCCGTCCACGTCCGCCGCGCAGCAGCAACTGGAAAAACTGGCCGCGCAGAACCGCGAGCTGCAGCAGCAGGTGGACCAGCTCCAGGAAACCGTGAAGCAGTGGAACGCCTACTACGCGAGCCAGTTGGCGGCACAAAGCAATTCGCAGCCGCAAAACAATTATCCCGCGCAGCCGAACACCGGCACATCGCCGGATGTCGTTTCGGCACAACCGGCGCCATCGCCGGCCGTGACGCAAAGCAAACCCGCGCCGCAGCCGAAACCCGCCAGGCCGCGCACGCACACGGTCGCCGCCGGCGAAACCGCGGCCGGCATCGCGCGCAAGTTCGGCGTGAAATTGAGCGCGCTGGAAACGGCCAACCCCGACATGGATCCGCGCCGGATTCGCGTAGGACAGGTTTTAAACCTCCCGCCGCCGTGAAAGCTTGAATGATTTCGCGCGGCGCATTTTTCCTGATCGCGGCGTTCTGGATCGCGATGAACGTGTTTTTGTGGCGCGCGGAATACGGCTCGCGCAACACCGGCATCCCGGTGCCGCTGGATCTGGTGTGCCGGAAAATCCTGACGGCGCCGGACGCCTCTTCCTTGAGCGTTTATCAGGACGGGCAAAAAATGGGCTTCTGCGAATTTTCCACCAGCGTCCAGCAGGAAATGGCCAGCCTTGACGAGGACAATCCGCCGCCGGAAGGGTTCGTCGCCCGCGCGGGCTATCAAATCCGCCTCTCCGGTAACGTGGCCTTCGGCAATTTCACCAACCGGGTGAAATTCGACGGACACATCCAGTTCTCGCCGCGCCGGGAGTGGCGCGGGCTGGACTTGAAATTTTCCACGCATTCCGCCACGGTCGAAATTCATTCGCTGGCAACCAACCAGACGGTCTCCGTGCAAATCACGGACGATGATGAAACCAATTTCCGCGTCTTCACCTTCGCTGAATTGCAAAATCCCGACACGCTGCTGCGCGCTTTCAACGGCGATTTTGGCGGCGGGTCCGCGAGCGGCCTTGATCTGCCCGCCCTGCCGCCCGCCGCCGGGCTTGCCCGGAACATTCCCTGGGAGGCGCGCCGCGTCCGCCTGATGATGGGCCGCGAGGCCGTGTCGGCTTACCGGCTGGAAACGCGCGTGCTGGGCCAGCCGGTCGTCATCCACGTCAGCACGCTCGGGGAAATTCTGCGCGCGGACCTGCCCGGCGGCGTCACCGCCACACTCGACGAATGGAGCAAACCGTGATCGAACTCATCCATCTCACCAAAAAATTCGGCGAGCTCGTCGCGGTCAACGACGTGACACTGACCATTCCGCGCGGGGAGTTTTTCGCCATGCTCGGCCCCAACGCCGCCGGCAAAACCACCACGCTGAAAATCCTTGCCGGACTGATGAAGCCGACCGCCGGCACCGCGCGGGTCTGCGGATTCGATTTGCAAACGCAGCCGCTCGAGGCGCGGCGGCGGCTCGCCTACGTCCCCGATTTTCCATTTCTTTACGACAAGCTTACCGCGTGGGAATTTTTCCGCTTCATCGGCCAGCTCTTTCACACGCCCGACACGAAAATTGAAACCAGCGCGAACGAATTGATTTCGCGTTTCCATCTCGCCGAATTTGTGAATCTCCCGCTGGAAAGCCTTTCGCACGGAACGCGCCAGCGCGTCGCCATCGTCTCCGCGCTGCTGCACGACCCGGAAGTGTTCGTGATTGACGAGCCGATGGTCGGCCTTGATCCGCAGCACGCGCGCGTCGTCAAGGACGTGCTCAAGGAACGCTCGCTTGCGGGCATGACCGTGCTCGTCTCCACGCATCAATTGGGAATCGCCGAGGAAATGGCCGACCGTATCGGCATCATCCACGGCGGAAAGCTCATCGCCGTCGGCACGCGCGAGGAACTGCGCAAACAAAGCGGCAACTCCGGCCAGCTTGAAGAGATTTTCCTGTCGCTGACGGCGGATGGGAGATGATTCAAGATTCCATTTTCAAAACTCCAAGATTCATGTTCCCGGTTCGCACGCGCAAAAAAACAATGTCCCGCCCGGTTTTCACCTGATAAAAAAGCAGCCAGCGCGGAAAGTCTGAAATCTTCCAGGATCGGATGCCGGCGGGTGTCAGATCGGTTCGTTCCCGTCCGATCAGCGGATGCTTTTCAAGAAAGGCAATGGAATCTTGCAGCGAATCATACCAACGTTCGGCTGTTTCCGAACCGGCATTGTGCTTCAGCCAGAGAAGTTCCTCCGCCAGGTCCAGTAAAAATTGCGGACGCTTTTTGACATTCACTTTTCCGCCTTTTTCAAAACCCGCTTGAAGACTTCATCCATGTCCTTTTTGGTCAGCGTCGTTTCCGGCCCGCTGGCCAGCGCCTCGTCAATCAGGCGCTGGTCGTGCTTGCTCGTCATGGCCGAGTCAATTTCAAACGTCCGCGCGATGCGGAACATGGCCTCCTGGTTCAGCGACCGGTAATTCGCTTCCGCCTCCTGCTTGAGCTGTGCGTGCAGGTCAACCGGGATGTCTTTCAAAGTGATGCTTGCCATGCGAAAACCATAACGCAACCAGACTGGTTTGCAAATGGAAAATTGTGCAGGATAAACTCCGCAAACAAAGCGGCAACTCCGGTCAGTTTGAGGAGATCTTCCTGTCGCTGACGGCAAATGGGCAGTGAGAAACCAAATAAATCTACTTACTGCCCTACGGCGCGGTAAAACTTTTGAAGGCTATTCAGGTTTGTATCCGTAAATTGCCAGTTGCCGTTCCCATCGGCTGGGTTGGTAAGAATAGATTTCCAGCTTATCGGCGGCGTCAGGTTGGTGGCCGATTGCAGGATGTAGGGATAATACGGCGTGCCCGTGAATTGCATTTGTAATCCGGCTCCAGGATTTTGAAGGGTAAATTGTTGAGGCGGTAAAAACACCGTAAGTGCAACCGTGGTGCTCGTTACGCTGCCATAATTATTCGTCACCACCACAAAATAATTTGTCGCGTTGGCGCTGTCGGCCGGTGATAATGCCAGGGTAGCATTGGTTTGGTCGGGCCAGAAAGCATTGGTAACAGATGGTGGATCAATCACAATCGTGGGAGGAAACGAGTAGAAACCTTGACTGGTAACGATGACAGCCGCCACCATGCCGTTGCTAACCACTGCCATCCCACTGGCAGCTAAAATGGGACCGCCGCCAACAAAATGGATCTGTGGCACCGACGAATAGCCCGCGCCTCCGCTAGTGACTATGGCCCCATACAACACGGGGCCAGAGGAAAGAGGCACTGCTGTGGCACTGCGACCCGAACTCATCCACCATTGATAACTTGGAACCTCTGCGAAACGGGGCATTGACTGTCTGATTTGATATCTGTGCATTTTACAAATGTAAAATTGTGTTGGCCGTGTCGGCTGGGAGTGATTCAGCACGCCGATGTTGGTCGGTTTCAGCCA